>Ga0126343_10000641_pt1 | contig 14217 bp, 3 predicted proteins | sample Cyp2metagenome_FD_92531 | JGI IMG/M metagenome (GOLD analysis project Ga0126343, IMG submission 92531) | Coral microbial communities from Lord Howe Island, Old Settlement Bay, Australia - Cyphastrea 2 metagenome | ecosystem: Host-associated > Invertebrates > Cnidaria > Coral ... | reverse complement strand
GAGTACCTTTCAAGACGAACCGTTTATTTCGGAAAATTTCCGTTTGGGCAAACCAAAACGGTCTTACCATTTACATCCCAACCGAAATTTCCGGAATTTTTTGGTAAATGGTAAACAACCACTATCGCCATCCAGGCTTATAAATTGGAAAACAGCAATGTCATACGCTTTATTCTAAGATAATTCACAAGACTATTTTCAGCCTAAAATCGGACGAAAAATTAGAATATGTCCAGCCTCGCGTGAAAAACAATATTTTTTGAAAAAAGATTGCAATTTATTTGTTGGTGGGTTTAAAACGATCTTACAACCGCAGCAAAAAGGCATACATGTTGATAATGGCTCCGTGGAATTATAAGCTACGATCAAATCTAAGTGCCAGTATTTTCGGGAGAGATTTTGAGAGGAAACATTCAAAGGTTTCGCGCAGGCATTATTTACTAAACATTCAGAGGAAACTCCGCGTGAGAGCAGCTGTTCACACCTATGACAGAGGCCGTGAGAGTAAATTCATAGCAGCATAAACACAGCAAGTCGAAAACCGCAGAAGCTTGCATCACAACAAGTATATAAGCGTGAGATGGTTAGTGTTACAGTGTAGGCTAGAGTTCAATTTAAAATCTGCGATATTTTTCTAATTTACGTTCTTTCGTGTCTTGCTGTGTAAATGTATCAAACGTCTGATACGTTATAAGGAGTTACTTAGTATGGACGAATTAACTCGATACCCATAAATTATCAACCAATCAGGCAAATAAAATAACAAAGATTTTTGTCTAACTTCTCATACCTAAATGTTGATGGCGGCCCATTAACTATACAAGTCTATAACCCCGGGAAATGGTCGAAGTAATGCATCTGATTTATTTTTGGCGATACTCTAAACCAACTGTTGTTACCAGTTTCAAATGACCCAATTATCATGCAGTCGAAAGCAACAAATTTAAATGCAGTCACCGCCCGGCCTTACTTGAGACCCTGAAATTAAAAAAAAATGTTAACTTTCGAACAAAAACAAAATTAGCATTTTGACTAAAACGCAATTTATTTACCGTTTTAAAAGCAGCTCGTTAAAAGTCGACAGCAACAATCAAAAGAGAATATAAAATAATGGTAAAATTATCGTGTGTTTTGTTTGCAAATGAAAACAGGCATATCAGTAATTGTAGATCGAGATCTTCCAAAAATGTACGTGATATGATGAGATCCCACCATAGAGTTGACCTTGCCACTCCCTGTTCGGTTAGGCGTCTCGCGCGAGAGATTTGAACTTTTCGATTGCGTTCGGATGTTTAGATCCGGACTCGGACGTGTAGCAGACAACTTTGTTTTGTATAATGTCTGTAATCCTCCGGCAGCGAATCTAACGATCTAACGATCTCAACGGAATGAAAATCATCCTTTCTATCGTGGACCAGTTAATTGCAATTTTAATGAAAGTGCATTATACAAATCGAGTTGTAGTCGACATAAATCAATGACAAGTATTTTTTTTTTCACAGCATGGATAGGCTCTTTAGCTATGGGTATCACATACATGGCGGCACCAATCACCACAGGCCTGTGCGACCGCTGGGGATGCCGGATGGTCATGTGTCTTGGCAGCGCGACGTATATGACAGCAATGCTTCTGACGTCACTTGTTCCACATATGTCACTCATGTACCTTACCTATGGTGTCATGTTTGGTTTTGCTTCCAGTTGCTGTTATTTTTCATCTTTCTACATCCTTATTGTGTATTTTAACAAGCACCTCGCCTTAGCCAATGGAATTGCCGCGGCTGGCGCCGGAGCCGGAACTATGTCTGTCAGTTTGACAGTCGACAAGTTGATCTCCACGTACGGTTTGAGAATCACATTTCAGGCCATGGCGGCGCTGTCTGTGCTGCTTTTCTTAGCGGGACTTACTTTCCTTCCGATGGATTTAAGAGAAGGAGACGACGAAATTTCCGAAAAGAAGAAACGGATGGAAGAACAATTGCAGATAAAGAAAAAAGACAAATTAATTTCCATCATAAAAAGACTTGTCAAGCCTTCTCCTGTGTGGGGGAATAAGGCATATGTCGCCTGGACAGTCGCCTTGGCTATGATTTTTATTGCTTACTACATCCCTTACATGCTACTGGTAAGTTACTAATCATTTTTAACATTAATGTATTGCCTAAATCTCTACTGAAAATTAGAGGGAGCTTAGTACATAACTCATAGTATCTTTTTCCCTGGGAATAATATTGTCAAAAGGTGCATTCATTCTGATTTTTACCATGGTTCATTTTTGACAGGTCCGTCTGGCAGAGGGCGTGGGGATACCCTCAACACAAGGGGCTCTATTGGTTGGCTACTTAGCCTTGGCCCAAACAGTAGGCAAGATCTTCTTTGGCAAGCTAGGGGACTCATCACGGATCAGTCGCTTGACCCTCACACAAATAGCTCTTTTGGTCATCGCCGTAGCAGCATGTCTGTGTCCCTTGGCACGTTCACACTCGGCCCTTCTCACGTACTCGCTAGTGTCAGGCCTTTTTGATGGGTGTCTTTGTGTGATGATCGGTCTTGTTACCTATGACATTGTGGGCCGGCAAATGATGGCGAGAGCTGTTGGGACCCTGTATGGCATCGTGGCGATCCCGATGACATTGGGACCTCCCATGGCAGGTACAAACTAAAACTTTTTCATAGTCTCGTTGGCGGTTGTTCTATGCCTCGCTTTGTATGACGAAATACGTTGCTTCTTCCTGTTACTTGATATTCGTGCTGAGTAAAATGTGTATCTGCATTTTGTGTCAGTGATTTTGCGCGAAATGTATATCGTTCACACATTTTCTCCCACACGTTTTTTTTTTTTTTCATATTCTGCCCAATTAAAACCAAATTTCCCATTTTATCGTTCCCAGGTCCTGCTCTGTTGAGAGCACGGAATGTCCGTGTTGATCAAAGAGATGCCGTCTGGTGTTTCTGTTTGCTTCCCTGGCAAACATGTGCCAGCCTGAATCCGATTGGAATGACGAGGCTCATATCTTAGCCAAGGATCTTCATCATTTTGCTTCATGTCTTTTTCTATCTTGCAGGTCTGCTCTTCGACTACACAGGCAACTACAATATCGTCTTTTTCCTGTCCAGCGGACTCGTAATTTGCGGCAGTTGCGTCATGTTTCTCATCCCGAATCTTCTACCACCCAAGCAGAGCTTGGTCAAAGTCTTTATGCCCGAGATCGTTGTCTCAGTGCCCGAAAAACTTGACGACGACCAAGAGAACTTTCTTGAGAACGAGAGGGCCCTAGTAAGAACTTCTCATGTTTCGTTTAAAAGCTTCGCGGACGAATTCGAGGTAGACCGAAGCCGCCTGTTGCTAGACAGAACACCGAATGTAGGCTCCCGGCCGAGCAGCTTTATCTTATTCTCTATTGTCCCGGAGGGGAGCTACAGAGATCTGTCATTGTCAAATGAACGGTATTCCAACAGCAGAGACGCCAGCTACACATCTTTAGCGAGGCTTTCGGAAATACGAGTCGAGAGTCGAGTGAACAGCTGCGCAAGGTTAGAGCCTGTTGCAGAGGCCGAGACTTCAGATGCAACTGTGTCGTCTGAGTGTCTTGATGAAACGGTAAAAACACGAGCGGCTGAAGTTGAGCCAGTTACTACATCACTGTCGTGTGATGTCACTGAAACGGCTGATAGCCTCGTAAAAACTCTGGATGTGGTATCAGATCACAAATTGAATGGCACTGAAGATAATGTGCCCAGCATAACTATCTCAATATCAACTGAGAGCGGATTTACATCTGAAGAATCTGTGGCAAGTGTCACAGACACCAAGGATTTTGTTTCCTCTAAATCGGACCTCGACGAAAACCGGTTGAGTGGTTACTCATGGAATTCCACTGACAGCGATCTGTCGCGTAAAACACAGTGTTCGGAGGCTGCCACTGAAGACAGTGGCTATGCCGACGAGGTAACTCCGTGCAGTATAGGAGATCAAGTGGAAATTAGTAAAGATAAATATTCCATAAACAGTTCGTCATCTCAAGATAAACACAAATCGGATTTGACGGAACAGGCATACCCGTGCAGCTGTGACGGGACGCTTAATGCGAAAGAAACGTCGCTCATTAGCTTTGAGGGTAAGAGTGTGGAGTATGCGCACTCACTGAAAGAAGGACCTGTTGTAATAGATCCGGGACCTACAGATTACTACAGTGAACTCGTAGACAGCCAACTTAACGATCAGTCACAATGCGCATGCGGTGAAGAGGAAAATATCTTCGACATTACGTCTGTTACAGATATTCACGAAACAATCGAGAAAAGCAACGCTTTTAACTCTAAATGCCCTCCACCGCCAGACATTTACAGTCAGTTGTTTGAAGGGATTCTGGAAGAAGTAAATGAATACGCGGACAGTTTGTCGGAATTTTCAAATGGCTACGACTCACTGAAAGCATGGCCAAAAGTAAGCATGACAGATGTACAATCTTGCGAACGAGAAACGGTGGTGTAGTTTCAATGACGCGTCTTCAGAAAACGAAATAACGGCCTCTGAGATCAAGAAGCGCGAAGACTGGGGACTAACCTTGGCACCAGTTCATAGAATTAAGCAAAGATAAAGTTTAGAGCACGCTTTTGTTTATCAATATTTTTTACCAGTATTCTTACTTGGAGAGGGGTGGAAACAGCTCCAATAGATAGTAGTGAATTATGGAAGCTACTTGCCATTCACCTGTATTTATAAACCTTGCAGGGCTATGCATTGTACGTTGCTGCGTATTTTGAAAATCTGTTTCCATTTTCTATCACGTCAAAGGCTAAGAGTGATAATATTTGAGGTACAATTTATCTTCGGCCAAAACTATAGGAAGTGAAGGCTCCTTAGAGCCTCTAAAAATAGAAAAAAATAATGAGAATTAATCGATTGGCTAAAGTACTGTGCATTGCATTGTAAACAAACTAATTATAACAGACCTATGAGGGTCAAAGCTGTTACAACAATCTTTAAGACAGGATGACCTAAAGAAAGGAATACCTTATAAACATCGTCGTAGTTCAATGAGAATCCCAGTGGAGATATTTTACCAGACAGGCAATTGATTTCAGTTAATCGCTCTACATTACAACCCCTTTCCATCCCTCGCCATCGACCACCGTGAATTTTCCGCGACCATCCCCGTGCTTCCGTCGCGAGCCGCTTCCATTACCTCGAGCTCGCTTCGCAAAATCTAAAATCGGCTCGGGAAGGCTTTCGCGGGACGTAAGATTTTCACTCTCTTTGGTCATCCTCTCGTCTATCGTAGAAATTATTTTTGCTGCTTAATCTGATGAAAAAATATTTGACTTTATTCAGTTTTAGAGGGAATCTCTCAACCATAGCAAACCTAACGCATTTGGAATGTTAGGGGGGCAGGGGGGTACAGTATAAAAAAACCCAGACACATATATATTTTTAGCGATCGTTACAATTATAAACTGAAGCGTCCGTAGTCTTTTGCAATCTCAGTGAAAAATAAGAATAAAGGCGAAAAAAGTTAAGTTAATTTATATTATTTCGTAAATATTGGGTGGGACTGGAACTAAATGTATTTTGTTGATAACATAGCCCGTTTATTTTGTGACATGAGATCAAATCTAATAAAACTGTTTTATTTAAATATTGGAACTTTACGTTCACGCGTTTTAAAAAGGAAAAGTTGTGTAAAGTCGATCCGTTAGCGAGAACAATAGCAACCATCGATTATTTATTCGTTTTACATGCATGACTGAAAAATGCAAGAGGCCTATATAATCTAGATGAAGTATCAACCAGCTCAAAGGTATATTTTATTTAAATGGTGTGCATTATTACTTTAAAGAGATTAACTCGAATTTGTTTAGCTATTTAATAATTTTAAGCGTTTTTTTGTGGAGGCAAGGGTAGCATGGTTGTCAAATGCGTTGAACAGTCTGTCCTACGATTGAAGAAAAACGATTCAGAAAGGCAGACTCGGGTTTAGAAAAGAATACCTCACATTACAGGGGAAAATCCAAAGGAGTCGTGCTCAACGATGACCTCCTTTGTAATCATCAAACAATTAAGCGTTAAGAGCATTGAGTTGGAACTAACAATCAAGTTTTCGTCTTCTATGAAGATTTTATATGATTACGCTTTAGCATGAAATTAATGTTCGTGAGGAGAATTAATTGTAGATCTGATATTCTGTACCATGAAATTAAGGAACCATTTAATCATTGCAGTTACATATAAATAGCTAGTATTGAAAGGATACAGAAATTAAAATAGTTTTATCGTTTGTTAATAGTTTGTGCACGTTGGTGTTGAGAAGCAAAATCTTCCTCCTTTCCTTGGAAATTAAAGCTGAATTGTGAATCACATTCATGGCCCGGAAATCAGCTCCAAAATGTATCGCACACGATACATTGAGCCCCAAACCTTATGGGACCGTCCACTTTAAGGGTCCATTGACCGATTCGTGCGCGCTCCACATCCGGTTACTTGAGCAAGCCTACGCACGGAAACACAAACAACAGCCCCTTTGCAGGATCCGGTCACACGGTACGGAATTAATTACGCTGGGATGCAAGTTATTTACACAGTGGAACACTTAAAACAAAGGAAAGTCGGGCTGAACTGATGCTACTTCTTTTGTTTTGGAAGTCCCACTGTGTAACTTGCGTCCCAGCGTAACTGACTCCCTACCGTGTGACCGGATCCTGCAAAAAGCCTATTCAACAACTTAACAAAGTCGGTTATATTTTAGATGTTCTTTGTGTTTCACAAAATGCAAAGTATTAAAGTACAAGCAAAAACAAAATAAGAGCAAAACAGATAAGCACGCCCAATGGCGTTCGTGTGCTTCGTTTGATCTTATTGAGCCGCTGGTAGAATATGCACTGCGCACGCGCTGAATGGGTAACTATCGATAAACACGAGCACTTGCGTTTTCTCTAAATACTAAAGGAAATACTTGTTTTACAATCCAGCTTTAAGTGATTATTAATTAGTAACATAAGCCGTTATATTTTTGAAGGCACATTTTATGCTTTTTAGGTATCCTTGTTTTAATTTGTAAGCTTCTTTTAATGTAAAGCGCTTGCGATGTCACCAAGAGATTATTAACGTAAGAGTGTGAAACCCCCATAAAGGCCTCAGTTCTACCCAAGATAATCCCTCTTAAGTTTATTTTTAGACATAACACCCAGTTCTTCTGAGGATGTTTCTCGCGCGATGCGTGGACAGCAGAAGCGACTCTCTCGAAACTACCTGAGACGAAATGGCGGAAACGTCATTTTATATGGTTTGAATTTTTTCTTTGAATTTCCACGCTGTCCTGCACAGTCTGTCTCAGATATTTCTGACAGCATAGGCAAACAGTGAATGAATCTAAATTCTAGCGAGATTCGTAGGTTGAATAATAACATTTTTTGATCGATGCTGCCACTTGCGTTGTTGCCTTTGCTGCTTAAACTGCTTTTTGCTACTTTGGCAGCGAGCGTCTTCCTGCACTTTCGACCATCTGTTTGTTCGGTTGCCAATTGCAAACTTGCAAGCTTGCCGAGTTTGGGCGTTTGTTTACTTTGCGCGCACTCGTTTGTCTACTCATTTCTCTGCCGTTCATTTAGTTTATTACTGTTTGTGTAAGAGACATCCGTCTCTTATTTTAACTCCTACATGTACTAAAGTTTCCAATGTATTAGAACCCTACAAGAGCAGAATTTCATTTTCGTTGTAATCAAATATCATAGAGGACATCCTCAAAGCGTTGGTTTCAGTTCCTTAGCTTTGAAACGAAACGAAACGAAACATAAACAAATCCTCCGCGAAAGCATTCACGCAACGGGCGGTTAATATCCGGGGAAGAACTGGGTACAAATAACTTAAAAGGGATTACCTTGGGTATATGGCCTATATGGGGTATTCACCCTCTCACTTTGATAATCTCTTGATGAAGACAAATTTCTATTCAACCGTCATCAATGAAGAACAACCGTGTTGTACTCTTATTGAAGTACTGGTATCTACTGAGACGAGGGAAAATACACCTGCGTGATTGTTATTAAGATCAAACAACAAAATGGAGCTCAATCAACTTATTTTGTTCACTACACCGATGTATGAATTTAGCCAAGCCAAAAGGCGGAGAGCTTATATTGGTCATGGCCTCAACATTCTAATTTCACATTGTTAGGTTCATTTTTGATTATTTTGCTCAGTTTGAAATTGAAATTAATATCCCTGGTTAGAAAGGATGTTAAAGAAACCACATTCCAAGCCGAAAGTCAATATCAATTCAGTCCCCGTCCACACCTGTCTGGATATTTTCGAAAACGGAGAGTTTTTTGCATAAACATGGCGGGGATTGACTCAGACGAGGAGAGCCCAAACAAAGATGGCGGCAAACTCATTGATTTTCGCCGGCTTATGCTCATAACCTGCGCATGCTCAATATGCGAAGTCTAGCATATCAGAATCGTTTTTGTGTATTAGTGTGGATGTGAAACTGTACGATTTTAATACGGTCGTTGCGGAAGCGGATTTTTATCAAATACGGAGAAAAAAGTCTTAATTACAGCTAAAAAACAGCAGACATTCAAAGTTGTTTAGGGCACACGAACTGGTGGCGATCACAAGACTGTGACTGCATCTAACGACGTCGGGCAGGCCTGTTTTAAACTAAATAAGCAAACAAAAAAACATGGAAAATTAAGGATTTTTTAGATTTGTTCTTATTGTAATGATAGCAAGAAGTAATAACTGCATTTGATTTTATCTACAGATATACCATTTTAACATCCTCAATTAATTAAGCAATAGATTGTACTTTCTAGCGGTTTACCGGGCACAATAATCCATGCAGAAGCAGAATACAGCTCAAGAGGAGTTTGTTAATTTCTCACTTGAAATGCAACAAGAGATACAATTTTATAGTAACGACCTCCAACGTAACATCCCCATGCAGCCGACCTTACCACTCATTTACTTGTTACAAATTACAATACTGCTTTGAATTCTCTAATAGCAAAACATAAGACCAGCCTAAACACGTTATTTCCATGCAAAAATATTTTACCGTCTATTGTTTAAACCACGTCGTTACTAATTAAAAATGCATGTTAGTACTAATTAAAGATGTATGATATTATCCTTCAAACTTTATTGGACAAGTACTTGCACCTTTTGGAGAACTTAGCCACAGACAGCTACCGTCGCCTATATACAAGTCCTGGGTAGTGGTGCTCTTTGTACCTCTCGTGACGTCATCCATTTAAATGTCCCGGAGATTCTTCATAAGCAGATAGTAGAGCTAGAATAGATCTAACTGCACAACAGTCGGCTTAAGATATCGGCGGCATTCTAACAATGTTACCAGTTTTGGTTCAAAAATAGTGGTAAAATGGCCCACTATTCCTACAATTGATCAAGGTCCCACTTCACGCTTTGCCAACAATAAACACCCAACTTTTTAGGGCAGCCAACTCTTTAGGGCAACCCAAACGGTAGCGAGAATAAAAGGGCGGAGTCCTTGTCTGAGAAACCAAGTCAAAAGTGGTCGCGGTCGCTTTTGAGAGGTGGTCGGTTACAAGAGGAAGCTTTTGGTATTTTGGAAAACTGGTCGCTCAAGAGAGATAGTCTCCTACGAGAGGTGGTGGAAATCGAAGCTTTGATTGTATTCGGATGCGTATGAACGGAGTCCCACATCATAGAGACTCATTTCTATGCATATACCCCTGGCCTTCCGCGAGGCGCGACGGAATACCCCTTTGTACAACTCTGGGCTTCACCCGTATTGAAAAAGATATCCACAAGTGGCGTGCATTTTAACATTTAATTTGTTCATGTGAAGAAACTAAGCTATGATATTGAGATCTTAAAATAATAAATGACACTGCGAGCCCTGCAGGTGGAGTACAAATTAGTAAATGGAAACATTATTCTAGAAAATGTCGTGACGAAAGAAAATATCGTGACAAATAGACGGACCAATCAGCTCACAGTTTTTGACACACCCCTCATCACGCCCTTCAGCTTAACAATGCTGATTGCGATGCCTGAATATTAATGAATGAATGTATGAACGCTTTAGAACAATCTGTGCTGTTGTCTCTAGATAGTTAAAATTGTTGTGGCGTAATTTGGGCTGGCAGTCGAGAAGCGGTGACTTCGAAAACCAATGAAGCGTCATTATGGAATGGTTCGGAATCAACGCTATCATATAACAAACTCATTTTAACGTAACAGGCGCTTGAAATCTTCAAGAAAGGTTAGTTTGGCTTTGAGTAACGTCAGTATGTAACGTGCGAGTTTGTACCAGGAGTTCGTCAAAGTCTGGCAGCGCCAACTGAAATCATGATCAGAAACTAATATTGTCCTTACGGGCTGAAAATTTGACGTGGCTTGTAGGTTCCAGAGTTCTTGAATTCCTAATTACGTAATGTCGATCGAGTCTATATATTTTAAAACGTTTGTAGATTGTTTTAAATATCATCGTTCAGCGAGCAGCACTGACAGTATTTCAGTGTCCGTTTTGTTTGCCCCGTCAAAAGTTCGATCGGCCAGTTGGTTTCTTGTTTTCCTTCAAAGAACTAGAAAGTCATCGAATTAGTTTTGTTGTTTCGCAACTCTGGCAACTCAGTCAGGTTCAAAAGAAACGTGATGTCCGGTCGGATTTGTTCAAAGACTGAAAATTCGATTGCATCTTAGACATCGTCCTTAGTAATTTAGATATTATTAAAAGTTTCTTTGAAGAGCTATTTATTTTAGTCTCGATGTAGAAGTTTGAACGACTAAAACTGAAATGTGTGGCAAATTTCTGGTTTGATAGGTAAATATTAAACGCCGGGCAGACGACCTACTATTAACTATTTGAAAGTTATGAAAAACATTCTGCTTTCGTAATTGCGCGTGTTAGCTCTTCAAGTTGGGTAAAGGTAATGAACCGGGAAATAAAAGCGGTGAATTTAACTGAATAGTGAGCGGTGAATTTTGTTACTGTAACTCGTTCAAGTTCCGATTCAATCTACATTCAGAAGCGAAGAAACATAATATTTAATTACAATTTAAGAGAACGGGCATTCGTATGCACAGGCTCATTATAAATTTGTCTATAAACGGCATTGCAGGCACCAGACGACGATAATTATCCACTAAACTGAACTTCAAATGACTGCATCACGCGATGACGAAGCAGTTTGATCAATTTCTCACCACAGGCTTCACGAAAAAACAAGGTTATTGGAAACATCGCACAGTGCCTCTGGTACTCAAGATCAAATGAAAGCTCTCTTTTTCGCCTCAATATCAAACGAGCACGCACCAAAACATACGTCTGTCTAGATGTACAGTTATGCAGATATTTTTTAAACATGCACGATTACCACGCATATAACCTTATCTGCTCAGTAGTCCGTGGAAATTACGCCTAAAACTTATTTCTCTTATGCATCATTTTCACACCCAGGTGCACTGGTTGTTGCACCAGATACAAGCGAATTTAATACACCTTTACATACTCTTTCAAGGATAAACTTTTGTCGGACTCTGAGAGAAAAGACGGGTCGTCAACTGGCTATTTTGCGGTCTTAACACCCCACTTCGACCACATCAGTATGAAGACTGTTCAGGCTATTTACTTTTGCGTCCAATTATGCAAAGGTAACCGATAGACGAACGCCCTGATTTTTTTATGACCGAGGAAGACTAGTTTCCTGTAAGAGCAGCTTAATTTCAATTTTCACGTTCATATACCAGTTATGCGGGGACAAGTTGTTCTTGCACCACGTTACGTTTCACATCCTTATGAAAAATTGATTACTCAGTGGAATAGTGTGCGTGGGACCATGAAAGGGTAATGATTGTAGTGTGTGCAGGATGTGCAGTGGCCTTATTGTTGGCGCAATGAAATCGATCGAAGGATTGTTGGGAAATGTTTTGACTGAGAGTTTAACCCGCTTCAGTGATTGTTTTACAAACTGATCTCAAGAGCGACAGTTGTGGTAATTTCAATAAACCAATCACATGAGGGGTCCTAAATTCCTCTGTTTGTCCGCTAACGGTTTCAAATAGCTAGTGTTCTGTTCAGGCTTTAATTATTTATAGATATCCATTGTGTCTTCTTGTTTTAGTCACCCACGTTTTGAAACAGATTTATCAGCGTAGAATTGACAAAAATATTTTAAAGGGTGTCTGTGATTGTTTTGAGGAAACTTTTTCGGCCGCAAATGGATAATAAGCTTGATTTCTTACGTTGTCAAAATTGATCGACCCTGAGTAAGTTCGAGAGCGCAGGACGTTCGCTTGAAGAAAAGAAAACGTCAGAGGTATAGTTCACTGGAAAGTATTTCAAGGTTGGACCGGGAGACATTTTATTCCTTTTTTTGCGGAAGAATAGGTAAAAAAAGAAACATTGAACTATGTACCAAGTATACATGTGGGATTTGGTTATGTCAGTTCTTACATCATTAGAAGGGAACCAAAACTGATAAGGTGCGATTAATGCATTAATCAGTATGTTTATCCGATTTCTTTTTATTTCAGTCGACCACTGTTGCGTATTGACGTGGATCCATATACATGCCGGCTACCTCTGCAATACTTCAATATTCCTTCGTGATGGTGTTAGCACCGAGGAAATGTTTAATTAAAAGGTTATGTCGTCCTCACAAAGAAAACCAAGAATAATTTTATACACCGCTGAGAATTACAACACGGATTTGAATAATCACACAGATCAACTTAAATATAACATTTGCGTCTAGTTTTAATTTCACTTGCATGTAGTATAGTGCATATTAATCGTTTTCTTTTTTCTGTTCTTTACAGGCTGCCATCCTCTTTAAAACTTAACCTCTAATTATGGAGACTTTATCCCAGAAGAGGATGAAAATAATCGCAACAAAACCCAGGGTTTTTTCACTAGACGAAGTCTCATATCATGCCGACATATCATCATGCTGGATTGTGATCAAGGACAAAGTTTACGATTTAACCAACTTTTTGGAAGAGGTAAATTGAATTTCTCTCTGCGTTCCAGACAATATTCGCTCCTAATAGTCCCAGTGCGTTACATGTCTGTTGAAACAATGCAGTTTTGAAAGACGTTTTTGGATATTAAATGTCGTTGTGTTCAAGTACGTTTTGGACAGTGGAGAACTGCCAGAGCTGACGTGTTGAGCAGCGAAGAACTATAGCTCAAACTCGCTACAGTGTTCAGCGTACCTTTAGCAATTTCAAGTTGTTAAATAGCTAATTCCTGTCTGAATTAAACATTGGCGAGATGGAATGCCAAGGAATAGAGCTAAAGTTACCTTAATGGCGCGTTCTTGTGTCATCGTCTCAGTATCGTTTTTAGATCTGCTTTGATTTGATTTTGCTTCCCATAAAGGCAGATGTTGATCTCATCAACATCTAAATTCATCCCACAATATGAGCATATAATCAAGGTTTAGGTTTAGAGAATTCGCGGAACGATCACAATATGGAAACACGGCAATTATCTTGATTGTAAAATCTGATTCAAAATAATTGAAATTTCTCACTACAGTGAGTAGTGTTATTATGCGGTTGTCAAGATGGCGGCCGCACAGTTTGCGTTTTTCAGAGTGTTTTCTTAAGGGTGAGTTTAATTGGTATTTATAATGCGTGGATATATCGACTTCAATTATATTTGAGTTCTTTTAATTTATCTTTAAGGAGCCATTTACTTTGTTTTTAGCATCCGGGAGGAAGCGAAATTATGCTAGAGCACGCAGGTGAGTAAAGAATCGATCACAAAATTACGTTTACTATCGCGTGATAGAAATTGAGAGCGAACGATGTAATTGTTCTCGCATAAATCTACGAGTCGTTCAGAACTTGTCTAAGTCCTCTACACAGACACTTCGAAAACGCCAAGAAACAGCCGTCATTTTGTTAACAAGTGCACACATAGCTGACGCCGCTCACTGTTTATCACAGAACTGATCAGGAGTAGCGTAGGCAATCAAAGAACGGCGCATTCGTGATAGAACGCTGGTAGATTTATGCTTAAGTACAAAGAGACTGGTTTGGGGACGAAACTGTTACCTTATTGGTACTTAATTTCGCGGGTACTTAATTTCGCGATTTTGGCCAGGCAATATTTCGCGGGGTTTTATTTTCGCGATTTCAATAGGCAAATATGAAAAAAGGGCATTAAATTTCGCGATTGAAGCGTTCTCAACTTCATTTTATTTTTCCAAAGGTCTGAACTGTTT
>Ga0126343_10000640_pt1:0-12500 | contig 14219 bp, 9 predicted proteins | sample Cyp2metagenome_FD_92531 | JGI IMG/M metagenome (GOLD analysis project Ga0126343, IMG submission 92531) | Coral microbial communities from Lord Howe Island, Old Settlement Bay, Australia - Cyphastrea 2 metagenome | ecosystem: Host-associated > Invertebrates > Cnidaria > Coral ... | reverse complement strand
TACTCTAAACTGTGTTAACGACTTAAAAACAATATCAGGCCGAGTTTTGCTTTCGAGGTGCTTCAGAAATTGGGAGCCTTTCAGAGTACGCGTAAATAGAAATCGTTTCAAACCCGTCAGAGACAGAATAGAGATATAACTAGGAATTTCAATATGAAAGTGGGTTCTGGCGTCAGAGCTTGAGGGAAGTACTGATAACATGACTTGAAATAAACGGTATAATGGGAGTTGGTGTATCTTTTAAAAGAAAATTGCGATTTTTCAACAAGTTTAGTTTTAAAGGGCTTTGTGAAATAACAACAGAGCCCTAAAAGTGTTTTATTGAGTTAAGAAAAAAACGTAGCGAATCGAATGCCAGATCTTGGTTTAAGAGACCCAGATGTATTTCCACAATTTTTTTTTTCTGAATATTAGCCTTTAAGCTTAAACAATTCCAGTAAAAGTGAAAATTTAATACAATGAATTTGCGAGTCTACCGAAACTGGAGCCTGTCGCGCAACGTGTCATCAAAGGTCATATCAAATCGCATCATAGTTAGTATTATGATATGATCGCATTGAATCGTGGAAATCAAAATCCCTAGAATAATATGATTTCAAGCTTTTCTTTAACCTCAACGACCAAATGTAATGCAATGTTCAAATCATTAATCTCAGCGGGCAGGGATTTTGACTCAACGATCAAATTTAACGTCTCAACGGGCGGAGAATACTGCGAATGATTTGACCCGCTTTCGACATTGAGCAGACTGACTTCACACCTTCCTCTCTTTTCTCCCGACACCAGCAAACTGCAGTCGGCAGTTTATTCCGAAGCATTTTTGCCAAAAGTTGGCTTTAAAAAAAACTGCTACTGAATGCATTGAGAAAAAAATGATCTCCATGAAGAAGGACTTGATCGATATCGTGGAACCTGCCTCCATTAGCGAATCGGCAAAAATTACTCTCATAGAGCAGTCAAACACATAAAACGGCCATGATTTACAGAAGAACACCAATGCAGCTAGAGCACATGGTCGAACTTAATGCCGGTTGATTGATACTGACAATATGACATCATTGATATTGTCTATTCTATTTTCTATTGCTTTACAGAACTAATGACATGCTCCAAAATGGCGGCAAACCTTACAATGGGGGAAGAAAAATACCCAACATATGCATAAAGAGAAACACGTTATAAAACTGCTGTTTCTAAACTTGTGCAAGGAGAAGAAAGATACCCAACAGATGCATAAAGAGAAACACGAAATAAAAGCTGTGTTTCTAAAACTTGTGCAACTTAAGGAGAACACGGAAAATTGTTGAAACAGTCGCCTACGACTTCTTGTTCTCATAACATTTCGTGTCTTCCTCAACTTCTACTGAAATTCTACAATTTAATTCAAACCAGCGAACCTTTTCTGCACCTATTAATACCCTTATGATGTTAAGAGGCATCATGCTTACCTGCATATTCCCTGAGATAAATATGAGGGAATCTCAAGCAATAAAACTATCGCAGCAAAGAGGGACGAGGAAAATATAAGCATACTTAAAAACAGGACAGTAGCGAAATAAGCTGATAGCAGCTGGAGAAAAAGTAAATCGTATTCCAATCGTATTCCTAATCGTATCGTAATCGTATTCCAAAATTAAAAACTACTTTTCCTTCTGAGGTTTTAGTTGCATCAGATAAAAGGTCCTATAGGATTTTGACGTTTGACAATGTTTTAGCTCGACAGGGTTCTTCATTTTGTCATAGAGCACGTTTAAAGTGCCATTAAACAGACATCCCTGTGTCATCTTTCAAGATGTAATGAATGGAGATTACTTTACCTGATATCTGCTTTTCGGTAAGACCGATTTAACGTTAACGGTTATTGCAAGTTCTTGTTCATTTTAAACAAAATTACAGGCATCTTTACGGAGCTGAAGGCTCAGTTTTGTGATCTTTATTGGTACCTAGATGAGTTATTGCGTACAACAGATGTTGCGTACGTATTGAAATAAATGTGGCGATATAAATCGAAACCTTAAAAGCCATGAGCGTGCCGCTTTGTAATGATTGTGACGCTCCGATTACGTCTCAAGTCAAGTCTCGATTATCGTCGTTAAACATTAACTGTCATCGAGGGAGAGATTCTCAGATTTCATAACGGCCGTGCGTTTAAAGAGAAAAGAACTTAGAGGAGAGAATTAGGTACCGAAATGAAACTGGCCTCATATTTTAGCTTCATCCCTTGTAATTGTCTCTTTTCTCTTTGTCTTCCGCGATTAAAGTTAATATTTAAACGACGTTACTCGAAATTTGAGACGTAACCGGAGAGTCATAATTAGAAAGCACACGCGAGGTTCGGAAATGTAAACCGCCTTCGCTTCATTCCCTTTTAAACGATTAAAAAAGACACAAGGACACAGGTACTATCACCGAGTACATCAGGTTGTTTTCATTTCTGATAAAGTGTTCGGGCTCCCAGTGAGATAACAAAAGTAAGTTCCAGATGTTTACGCTCTTTTACCTCGGTGGTGCACCAACATTGCGGCCGGACACAAACAGGCATTAGACCTCCATATTGAGCTCTGTAATTTTTTTCGACGAATACCTGCGGTTGGAGAAAACGTACAGACCAAAACCTAGAAGATGTGTCTTCTTTATTTATATCCTATACTATCAAAATTTCTTGACTTTATCTAATGAATAGTTTTCGATTTATTCAGTCCTCAGTATTTTGTGCATTAACCCTCTGTGGAAGCGAAATGTACTCTGGGAGCTGTAATAAATAAGATCGCCATCTGTGCTTTTAGGAAGCGAAAAAGTCTCCTTTGCGCCGAGCCCTTGAGTTTGTAGGATCTGCGGGGTGCCTTTTTTATAGCTTCTATACGGTTTTAAGTGTGGAAGTGTACTTTATAGAGTGTCCGAAAAATTTGCGCCCACAGAAAAACTCAAAGCGATAAAAACTTATCGTCCATTTATGCAACTTTAGATCGAAAAGATTGTCGATAGGTCAAGGGGCCACATTAAATTTACGAACTGGCGAGCTTTGTTTAATTTAGGCCGGACCTTGGCTTGTCTAGAGTTAAAAAAAGTCAGGTACCCATCACCAGGGGCTCCTGTAAATGTAAAGTAATGCAATAGCCAAACGAAGTCGCACCATCCCATGCGGTCAAAACCTTATCACGGTTTTGATGGTTTGCTTGTCTTAATGATCCTTAGAGCTATGCCGGCTGGAGTCTTGTACTCCTGGTAGGGCCACTCATGCCAAACAGGTCGAAGGGTAGTGACCAGACGAGGTGTGACCCCCTGGCCCTCCAGGTTGGGGGTTAGGTTGGGGGTTGATAACCCACTCCCGTAAAAAAATCAGCTTATTACAGAAACAGAAGACACTCGAATCTCTATTAACATCGGTGACGCGACGAAAGCTCTTAATAGCAGAATGACGCTTTTGGGCCAGAGCCGAACGGAAGACCAAAAGCCGACAGCTTCGATCGTGAATCCGTGGAATAAACAAGTATAGGAAACTGGAATGTTAGGACCATGTTCGAGACTGGGAAGGCTGGGCAAGTTGCAAGAGAGATGAAGAGATATAAGTTGGATATTTTGGATATTAGCGAATGCAGGTGGAGAGGAAGCGGGAAATCCAAGGTTAATGCAGGAGAGGTAATAATCTACAGTGGCGAAGAAAATATACACCAAGGAGGTGTAGCAGATGTCTAATGGAGTGGACACTAGAAAGTAGTCGAATTATCAGAGCATGCAAGGTTTTTTTTTTAAAGTATAGGAAACGGACGTCGATGCATGCATACTCGCCAACCCAACGATGCGAGTATAGAGAGGCGATTTTAACGAACAACTAGAGGGTGCGGTGCAGAAGTGCAACAGAAATAACATCCTGCTTATTACTGGAGACCTAAATGCTAAAGTGGGAAAAGAAACACCAGAAGAAAGAGAGGTACTGGGACAACACGGTACAGGAGACAGGAACGAAAATGGCGAAAGGCTCTGTGAGTTGTGCGAGATGAATGGCTTAGTCATCACAGGAACAATTTTCCCCCATAAGGAAATTTATAAAGCAGCACGGACATCACCAAACGGCAGAGCTAAGAACCAGGTAGACCACACAATGATTCCAAAGGAATATAGATCGTCAGTCATGAAAACTGTAGTTAGGAGAGGTGGAGATGTGAGAAGCGACCACTAGTGGAGACTAGGTTCAAGCCGAAGTTGAAAAGAAACCCAAGGGAAATGAAAGGTCGAACAAAGTTGGAAACGAAGAAACTAGCGGACGAAGGCATGCTTGTTAAACACAACATTGAAGTCAGAAACAGATTTCAAGCCCTGACAGACTTGGAAGAAGAACATGCCGACCATATAAACAACAGGATGGAGAATATAAATTTTGGGGCGTCTAAAGATGCACTAGGCATAGCTAAGAGAACCAACAAACCTTGGTTGCGCGGCGGAACATGGATGAAAGTAGAGGAAAGAAGACAACTAAAGCTGAAGTTAGAAAGTTCACAAACACGTTCAGAAAGAGTCAAGAAAGGAATAAAAGAACAGTACAAGGGAAAAGACCAAGAAGTTAAACGGAGTGCTCCTCAAGATAACAGGTATCGGATGAATGAGATGGTGGATATTGCTGAAAGCAGCAGAAAACGAGAGTGCAGGGGAACTACATCGTATAGTGAAGAATGATAGGTGAGAAGAAAACAACAACTACAGTAATTAACGATAAAAATGGAAAACCAACAAATGAGAGGAGTGAAAGACTGGACATCTGGAAAGAACACTTTTACACAGTACTAAACAAAGAGCCACCTCTCAGGCCTATATAGCCGCATGAAATTGAAACAAGGAGCATTCCAACCGGCAGAGGTGAAACATGCCATAAAATCAACGAAGAGTGGGAAAGCAGCTGGTCATGATAGCGTAGTTGTAGAGCTTCTAAAGACAGATTTGGAAGAGAGAACAAAGGAGTTCACAAAGTTGTTCATCAAAGTGAAGGAAGAGGGTGTAGCACAAAAAAAGCTAGAGCAAAGGACTAATAGTAAAGCTACCCAAGAAGGGTAACTTAGGGTTTGTAATTGTAATTGTAATTGGACGTAATTGGACACTCCCCTTCAGGGCTTTTCAGGACCATTATTGATCTCACCCACCCACCCGACCCATACATACATGGAGAGATAGACCACCACACCGGGAACTACGTCCCCTACTTTTTCGACAAGTGCGTGGGTTCTTTAACGTCCCCTGCTAACCATGTAACACTGAAGATGCAGGAGACGGGGCCTACGGTTTATAGTCCTTATCAGAGAAGACTTGAATGTCTAACCATTTGCAGATATAATTACAAAGGCAGCACATTCTTCTCAGTTATTTTAAGACCCTGAGGGTTGGTCCGGTCTGGGGCTCGAACCCACGACACCCCGCACAGCAGACTGACACCCTACCAACTGAGCTAGCCAGGAGGCGGTTTCGAGAGAACAGAAGTACCATCGATCTGATTTTTACTCTCAGGTATATACTGGAGCAAGTCAATGAATGGAATGCAACTCTGTACACATATACATCGCGAAAGTTCATGCAACATCATGTCAATGTATGTAATCCCAGAAGAGCTTATCAGTCTGAAAAAAGCGATGTACAACAACTTTGAATGCGCAGTCGTGGAAGAAGGTGAAACAACAAAATGGTTCCAAGTCCAGCCTGCAGTAAAACAAGGGTGCACCATGTCAGGATTTCTTTTCTTGCTATCAATTGACTGGGTCATGAACAGAACTAGAGAGGGCAGGAGAATTGGCCAGGCATACGATGGAAGCTTACCTCGGCCTTCGAAGATCTTGATTTCGCAAACGAAATTGCCTTATTGTCATCTAGATATGTTGAAGATAAGACCAGTAGGCTTGTCGATGAAGCTGCCAGAGTAAGACTTAAGATCAACGCCGTGCACTGTTGGACAAAGAGGGCGGGGCGACCAAAGACAGAGAACAGAGACTAAGTTAAGCCAGACAAACTTTCTACAAGTTGCGAGGAATTTGGGACAGTAGCGAAATCAGCAGGAAGACGAAAATTTAATTTTTCATAAGAATTGTCAGAGCAGTTTTGATGTATGGCTGAGAAGCTTGAAAATTCACGAAAACAGAAGCAAAGAAGCTGGACGCTTTCCAATACAAATGCATGAAACGCATACAGAGAATAAGATGGCCACGGTTCATCTCACACGAACAAATCCGGGATACTACAGGAGTGAACAGAACAAGCGATGAGATCAGACACCGAAGATTGAATTGGATTGGGCATATAATGGAGAAGAACAGAGAGGAACACTGTGTTACAGCATTGGAGTGGAGGTCAGAGAGGAGGAGGGGACAAGGGCGACCAAAAACAACATGTCGGAGAATGGTTGAAGACGAAAGAGGAGTAGCTGGGTGGCAATCATGGATGACTGTCAGAGCTTTAGCAGCAAACCGAAGTGGATGGAAAGAGAATGTCAAAGCTTTATGTGCCTTATGGCACAAAAAGATAGAGAACGGAGTCGCAAGCAGACGCAAGTTCTAAAAGTTGCGCCTACTTGTGACTCCGTTTGGCCAGGCCTCGCGTACACTTGCGTTGACTTGCGATGACTTGCGCTCACAACCCAACAGTGAACCAACGCAACCCAACTCAACGCAAGTTGAGTGACACCGATTAACCCATTACCAGTCAGTGAATACAATATATTTCTTGCTTGAAATGGATTTTTTGCGACTTGCCTGTACTTACAAGGAGACTTGCGAGTCCGTTTGGCTACCCAACAGAAAGCTCTACGCAAGTTCAACTTGTGACTGCTTGCTACTTCTTGCGAGTACGTTTGACCAGGGCTAAAAGTGATTTTGTTAAAGTAGAGTAATTTTTTTACCCACGTGGAGCACAAAGGAATTCACAAGAACTCGTTCAGAAATGTCCGTGCATTCCAGGATCGAATTGGAATTTGGAAATGTTGGTCTTTGAGGAGAGGGAAGTACGGAGTACCCGGAGAAAAACCTCTTGGAGCAGAGTAGACAACCAACAAAAGACTGGATGTCTCGGTCAACCTATTATTTGGCGTATGGCCACCATGCATATTTCGAGACTCCGTCGTCCTGCGTACGCGCCAACGAGCAACACCGCTAGCCGTGAAAACCATAAGGAAATCAACTCATGGGTTTTCTTTTCTTTCCCATATGGGTATGGGGCTCCGCCTGGCGGCCCTTTGGGCCACCGGTGTCCGCCATAAATCTTAAAAATCTTCGAAGACTTTTTTCCAATTTGAAAAAGGTGCTGTACTCTCTGATGCTTCCAAATGTTCCCTTTTTAAAAGCGTTGACGTCTGACATCCATTGCTATTTTGAATGAGAATTTCATTAATTTAATACTTTGACTTTTTTAATGTCATCATTCTAGTGTGAAGTCCTAACAAGAAACATGATATCATGAGAAGGCAGATAGCTTTTTACTTTTTGTAAAAAAAATTTAGGGACCAACCACTCCCCTTGTTCGACGATGGGGGTATAAGTTTGTTTTTGGGTACGAGAAGTAAGCTAAAGTTCTGCTCGTGTATCGGTAATTTGCAGGTTTATGCACTTCTCCCGCGTTATTTCATTTGTATGAAAATTACCGTGCCAACTCAGTCTTTATGAGGGAAATCACTGTGGCTTTCAGATGTTAAAATTAAGGTTTCAATTTTGCCATCTTTCTCGTCGGGTCTGGATCGTTGAGGTTTTTTCTGGCTTTTTCAGTGCTCCATGTTCATACAATTTGATCGTGGCAATAGATCAATTTCGATTTATTAAAATTCAGCCTAACACAATAGACCTGAGAACGAGGCTCTGGGTAATAAACCCCACAAACTCTGTAGTTTTTCCCACGATCCTCGTACTGAGGTCTATTGTTTTAGAATGAATTTTAATATATCAGTTGGTCAATTCAGATATCCCGTAAGTCTTTCGTGTGAACTTTCAGGAGGGTCTCTGGGAAACCCGAATAGGGAATAGCGAATAGTTGCAAATAGCGAACAGCGAATAGTCGCGAATAGCGAACAGCGCATAGTTGCGAATAGCGAACAGCGAATAGTCGCAAATAGCGAATTGTACGAATAGTGCCGAATAGTCGCTAATAGTCTTCAATAGTTAACTATTTATTTACTTTTTGCAATTCCACGCTACAATAACTATTTACAGTGTGCCTGTAAGTACAGTCTGTTTCCGCCTTAGCTTAGCACTGATCTGGATTCATTGAAATGGATCACATGTTGCAATAATATTTATCCGCGGACGCTGATGGATCGAGCAAGCTGGAGTCTCGTGCATGCTTTTACAAACACTCTAAACAAGAACAAAAGTCAAAATGTAAAAATATAATTCACTTTCATTAACACATCAAGCTCATGATCATCTACTCGCACAGCGGCACCCGAACATAAATTTTAGATACTCATATTTCATCATCTTCATCTGCGCTGTTCGATCCGGCGAGACACGTTCTGTGAAAATAAGTACATTCAAAATGTGCGGCAAGTGGTTTGTTAAAGTGACAAATGGATAATGAACAGGATTTCAGTACATTTATTACCTGTTCTTCTCAGGGCTCAAGCTGTCCCTCGCCGACATATTTACTGAAAAGCATCTCTGCTTTTTTAGCGGGAAAATTACATCCCTCTTTGCTGCGTGGTTGACCGGGTACCAAATTCTCGCCATTTCGTCACTACCCCCCCTCCACCCTTTTTTGCCACCATTTGTTATTATTCGTAACTATTCGAGACTATTCTTCACTGTTCGCGACTATTCGCCACTATTTGCGACTAATCGTACTATTTGCAATTCGTTATTCGCGACTGTTCGCTATTCGCGACTGTTCGCTATTCGCTATTCGGGTTTTCCAGACACCCCTTCCAGGATGAGGGTTCCGAATTTCCTTAGCAGAATAATGTTATGCTCAACTGGTTTCCCTTAGGTATCTGGCTGCCTAGTTCCTGAGAAAGCCATACAGAAAGCGAGCTCTTTTGCCACACATTGTATGGAACTGGGCATTAGTAGCAGACAGAGAAATCTGAGAAAAGTTGTATACAAATCAGATGAATAAATCAGTAGATATCATTGGATGTGTCAAATGAAACATAGTTTCTGATAACAGCTAATGGTTCCGAGAGTAACTCACCAGTAAGAATATAGAGAGATTAAGATCGAGTCAGCATTTCCCGCGAACCGCGAACATCAAGAAGTCAAGTGACCAGTGCGTTGGTTTGAGGCTTGCAGTTTCAGGTTCACGTTTGTACGTCTAGACCACTTTCTTGAGGTAAGTGACCTACCGCAAGGTTTCATTTGTTCGCCCTAAATTTTCACAATCCCACGTTTGAGAGGAAATACTACTTTTCAAAACTATTTCGCCTATTAGCTATGGAATTCTTTTTCATGGAAACCTAAATTTGAAGACGATTTCTCATTTAAAACAGAAGTGAACGGACGAACGAACACAAACATGGCAGCTGGCTATTTAGCCCGCAAATCTGAAGTCCCAAATATGGGCAGACGGCTAACGTCAAACTGCTAACCGCAAACCACAGTTGGCCGTTTGTGGAAAGATTGCCAAACCTCGATCTTAATCTCTCTAATAAATCTTTACTTAAGCTCCTCTAGTACCTTGCCCTCCACCTCACACTAGGGTTTTGAGGGTTACATATTTTCGTTCGGACCTCGGCTTTTGTGCTAATCTAATTCAGGAATAGATAGGATAGTTTAGGGCTTTGGCTTGGATAGGTGAATTTACAGGCAATGCCGTAGGGAAAGCAGAATCTTAACAATAGCCCTAGCAAAATCTCACATATCTTACAACGTCAAAAGTCGCACATTCAAGAGTCATTCATACTCAGTTATTATCGAGCTATATAAAAAGGCCGCGGCCACCGTACTTCGCTGATTTTGCTGAGATTTGGCTTGCAGTCTTGTTTTAGAGTACTAACAGAGAAATCGATGCCAAAACTTTCCAATTCTTTTTACCTTGGGAAATACCGAGAAGGCCGACTTCGAGTGACCTTGGCGGCCGGCCATAATGATGGATCGAAGAAGTTCTTGTTGCATCAATCCTGATCCTGCCATCGTAATTCCTCAACAATTCTTGTAACCGACACAGAAAACTATCCTTCTCTGTCTTATTCATCAGAATAATTTCGGAAAAGGATGAATCTGAACGACCAACGGCCAAGAAGCTCGAAGTTATGTTTACGTCGCTTCAAATGGTCGCAAATCTACTGCAAATTAGGAGGCTGATATCTCCAATGTTATCTCGATTAAGAACTTGTCATTTACCCTAAACACAACTTGCTTTATGAATAACTGATCCCTTATTAAAAAAAAGTAGGAGAAATTTAATGGTGGACATAAAAAATTCATAGCACCAGAGACAGTCTAAACGATTTAGCCATTGCTGAGGACCAGGCCCCAGTTGTTCAAAGGCTGGATAACGCTATCCACCGGATAAATCACTATCCACTGAATAAATGGTAACAAAACAAACCACGTTGTACGCTGCATAGTGATTTATCCAGTGGATAGCTTTAACCAGCCTTTGAACAACCCGGGCCAGCCCGTTAAGCAAATGCGGCAGATGTTAATTAAGAGAAATGAAAAGAAAACGATTCCTGTCGTTTAAATAAAGTTATTTCCATGTTTTTTTTATATATATGGTGCAAATACCCTGTCTTAAGACAAGTTAAAAAATACATAACTCATACATGAACTGATATGAATCATTTTGTTGTTCAATTATAAACATTTTTCAAAGCACGCAATCGATTTCTTTTTATCCAAATCAAAGTAATTTGGAAATCTCCCAGAACATACACCGAATGCAATTATGGCAGCCTTGCTTCGTCGTCGATCTGGTGTACTTTCTTTCGCCCTCCATAAAGTTTTTGTGTTCGTAAATACTACCAGAACTGTGTGAAATCTTGCACGGTAGACAAATTGCTTTTTTCGTTTCTCAGTTCGTCGATCTTCCCTCGGAGGCGGCGCCTCTGAGGGGAAATCGACGAAGGAGAGGAGCTCTTGATCGCCGTAGGAACTGTTAAAGTTTGTTCGTGACATTAATTTCTACAGGTTTTAGGCTGAAATATCTAAGAATATGCCTAAGCGACCTCATTTAGCTCTAAGTCGTTGTCATTTAGCACAATACTTTCACTGGTCACGATTACAGCGGCTCCTAAAGTTCATTTGCACCGTAGCATCGTTTCGTGCTACTCGGACGTAAACAACTTCCCCCATTGAGACAGGGGGTCTTCCAAGAGGAGCTTCTCTTTACCTTGAGGAAGCCACTGGTCATGTATGTCGTGTTGGAATACTACCAAACACCACATAAGGTAAAGCTCGTCATGTAAACGATTTTCTCAAAGATCTTCCACCTAATTAACCTAAGATGTAGCGAACGAACTTTACAAATGTAGTTCCGCGACGAACGTGAACTCCTTTCATTCGTATCCACTATTTTCCCTAAGCTCACGAGGCAAACGGTGGAAGAGCTCTATCCCTACTCGTAGCATTTAAAGACACTGCAACTCGTAGCCACAGCGAAATAAGGTAGACCAGATAGACGACGAAGCAAGGGTTTTCTGCAGAAGTATTGTCAAAACAAAACATCTAAGCCTCACTAGCCTCGCTTACATGAAACTAGCCCCGGTCGACGACCGAGCGGTCCGCCATATTTGCATTCGGTGAATACACCCGATGCATAAATGGCTGCCAATTGAAAATTCTTTTGTATACATTTAAATTAACCCAACTAATCTCGTTTGAAAGTAAAAATTTCTTTGAATTATCAACTCAAAAACGAGGTTAGTTGGGCTAATTTTAATACTTACAAAAGACCGTTGGCGCGAATATATCGCCTTAAGCAACACATTCCGAATGAAAGACCTTCGAGTCTCTTGACTTCGCAGTAAAATTTCAGTTGGTATTTAGGTATGAAACCTTGATGTTCAGGTCTGAGCACTCTTACTGGTCGTTCTTTTGAGAAAGTTTGAAGCTTATCTGGTCTACCAAAGTCTTATCTTAAGTAGAATCCCTCGGCGCTTCTCATGTTTTTAAAAGTTTCGCCATTGCTTCCTGGTTTTCCCGCGCGAATTAGTGACATGCGCAATCGTTTCTCAGCTCTGTCGGTTCACGGTAGGATCGAATTAATTAATTAATTAATAGAGTTAATTAGCGAACAGGAGGGATGTTCATTTCAGTTCAGTTGGCTATAATCATCTCATATCCAACCAGCGCGTATGTCACTTATCAGGGAGGGACTAAACAAGTATGCTTTATCACCTAAAGCAAAAGAGGTACTTATGGCTTCATGGAGAGAGGGCACATCAAAGCAGTATCACACGTACCTTAGCAAATGGAATCAGTACTGTCGGGAGAAAAACATTGATGTTTTTCAGCCTGGAGTAACAAATGGCATTGAATTTCTCGTTTCTCTTTACAAATCAGGTTTAGGATACAGCGCTATAAACACGGCGCGTTTTG
>Ga0126343_10000639_pt1 | contig 14227 bp, 15 predicted proteins | sample Cyp2metagenome_FD_92531 | JGI IMG/M metagenome (GOLD analysis project Ga0126343, IMG submission 92531) | Coral microbial communities from Lord Howe Island, Old Settlement Bay, Australia - Cyphastrea 2 metagenome | ecosystem: Host-associated > Invertebrates > Cnidaria > Coral ... | reverse complement strand
ACCAATGGAGATAGGGATTCAGCAGCAAAATATTGATATGTTTTGGATATATATTACTGTATATATTATATATTTTCCAACCAAAATGGGAATCAAACTTTCAACGTGCGGGAATCCATCCGCAAGATGGGGGATGAACATCTAGCTGTACCCAGTGTTGGTGTGGACAGAAGGATTACGAGGGTTTGACCCATATCCACTATCATAAAGTGCCAAAGTTCCACTTTTGCGCCACAATCATGAATTATTTCGTCATGGCAGACATCCTGATCGTTGTGTCCCAAAGGATATGTTCAACCAATGGGTGTGCTTTGGTTGATGAGTATAGATAAGTACCACACTGATAATAAATCATACCGAACTGGGTTTGTTTAAAATTACTTTACTTCGTGTGATCCCCGCCATGACATTTATCCATTTTGTTACTGGCAAATCTTCTGGCATTCTATCTAACATATCTCCTGGCATTCTATCTGGCATATCTTCTGGCATATTATCTGGCATTCTATTTGGCCGTTGAGGTCCAGCAGTGCGCACTGTGCTGGGAAGGTCCCAGGTTGAGGTCCAGCAGTGCGCACTGAGCTGGGAAGTTGGCGAAGAGCTTGGCGAAGAGTTGGCAAGGCGGAAGTGGAGGTGGAATTTGATGCAGACATGGTCGAGGAGAAACTGGCCGAGGAGGCGGAGGCGGAGGAGGAGGAGGAGGCGGAGGAGGAGGAGGAGAAGGAGGAGGAGGAGGCGGAGGAGGAGAACAACTCTGATAAAATCTAACAACCCTCACCTAACAGGTGGGGAATCAGAAGATGCACCAAAAACGCCAATGGTTACTCTTGTTTTTCAGGTTAGAATTGCAATAACCCAAATGGTTGGAAATGCCGCATTTTTCCACATGGAATCATTCGATCGTCAAACCCCGGCATCGGCAGGTGGCGGCACCCTTCGTCTCGGTGATCTCTGGGTTGAAACTTGGCGCTGGAACGGAGGGGTCGGCTGGGGCGGCTGAAGGCAACGGATTGATTTTGGGTGTGGCAAATGGTTGGAACATCGGGATGGAAAGTTAAGTGGCAAAAAAAATGCGAGTGATAGAGCAAAATGAAATGATGAGTTCATACCTTTGGCATGTTCAATATATGCCTCTATCTTGGAGGATTTCAACTTGGTACCTTTGCGGTTCCACCAAGATGTTTGAACTTTTTTGTCAATAGCAAGGTTTCCCTTCACGATGTTGCTGGCTGTTCACTCACCGAAATCCCACTGTCAGCAGGTTCACGCCCAAAAATGACTGGATCAAGTCTAGAATCTATACACCACTCCGTCACCACTCCACTGATTAGTCACTATTGTTTTTTCTTGTTGCTGATATCATATTGTTATCATATTGTTTTCAATTGTTTCTTGGGTGATGTCAGTTGAGTTCAATCACCACCTAGTTCTCCGTTGCATCTTCATTAATTAAATTCCCGTTGCAAGGGAGTAAAATGCACAGATCCAAACCACTTACTATATATATATATATTTAATATATATATATATATCATAGATATATATATATATAATATATATATAATATATATATATATATAACTTCAAGTGGGCTTCAAGGGGCAAGTAGCACCCTGGGAAAGCAGCTTCAACATATGGAAGTTCCTATCATGGGGATACTCGTACCCCAATCCAAGTCCTTCGAGCATTTTGAAGTATTGAAAAACACATGGTGACTTGGGAATCATCCATTTTAAGGACCCCCCCATATTCAGCTGGGTCAGGTCCGACTTCCGGCATCCAATGCCGCCATGAATGGCTCAAGCCGCTGGCTCGCTCAAGCGGCTGAGCCAGGGCCAGGCTTGGCAGCTTCAGAAATGGTGATCTCAACGGCTCGCTGTTGATTGGTTTGATGAGCTTTCACCTTCAACCCCTGCTGGAGATATGAGGGGCCACCCATCAGCGACAGGATTTCAAGCTGGTTGCAACTGAATCAGAAATTCTGTTGGCCGAATCTTGCCTTTTCAACTACTATAGCTGGTTTTTGGCCAGTGGTGAGGCCCTAATATCCACTGAGTGATGATCATTGGCCATAAGATTGGACCGCCGCATGTTTGGACAAATCGGAGTGGGGATGATTCTACCTTTCTCTTCAAGTTAGATCAGATATTAGTAGTGCTGAAATCCCGAAGAGTAACTATTAGTTGTTTCAACATGTGTTACATATGTGTGATTTCCCACCCTTGGGATGATTTCAGTATGTTTTTCATGTTTTCTCCCTAATATGTTTTCCAATGGTTTTGCATATGTTTTCCATATTGTCCAATATGTTGTCCATCTTTTTCCGGTGGATTGAAACCACCAACTTCCCCTAAACTGGGTGCACTTCCCGCAGCCCAGCTGAGCGTCCGCCATGGGTACCTGCGCCTGCGCGGGCTTCGAAGATTCCTTCGAGCAGTTCTTAGAATGCTGCAGCGCCTCCAAGGGCGAAGCTTGGAGCGAAGAGTTGGTGAAGCCGGTGGAGGTTTGGGTTAAACATAACATAACATATCTAATGGTGCTACAATGATAGTTATGTTTAATTACAGGCTGACAGGTAATCATTATTGATATCTGTAATATTAGCCTGAACGAATAGTGGTTTATAGTGCGGGGTGTCATCTGCAACAACTGCAGCTGGCTCTTGGTCTTCAAACACGCCATCAGCGGCTCATTCCCAGTGTCGCACAAGGTTTTAGGTGTCAAAACTGCATCCCGCATGGGTGTAGATCCCACCATGAGACCCAATTTCCAGTAGTATTTTGGCATGTTGAAGTCTTGGATCCCATCCTCTGCGCATTCGGAGGTCGTTGAAAGGTCAGTTCTCCACCAGTTGGCTGAAGATCTCAGGTAGATGCTGATGCTGAAGCCGTAGATCAAAATGGCCAGATCAGCTTCTACTTGAAACTTTCACTGATGGGATGAATGGAGGGGGCAGTTCGGAGTGTGGTTGTATATCTAACTGTTCACCAACCAATGACCAATGAGGAGCTAGAAGGGAGCTACCATCAGAGACCAGCCGCATGGTGACATGTGTTTCCAATGTCTTGGGCGGCCTGTTTGGATTCCTTTGTTTCCAGTTATTTGTTGATGTCATTCTATCCCTAGTTGGAGGCTAGTGTTGGCAGTCAAATCGGACAAGCGGGTGGGCGATGAATTTCCATCACATACCCATCCCAACGCTATTGGACCATACCCAAACCCAGATCCAAAATGATTGCAGCACTATTGCACATGTACAAGTAGCATTTAGCTGCCATTCACCTTACTTCTCCCCAAAATATACATTCATTTCCCATCATTTACCATAGTTTACCATCATTTCCCTATCTGTACTCCCAAGAAACACCCATTTTTTGGTCGGATTCCAGGTCGCAGCCCATCCCAGGAAGGGTCGACCCGAAGCGCTTCAGCGTCCCTTGTGGTTGATGGCGGCGTCCATGAACGCAGGCGCAGAACGATGTCCCGGAGCCGAGTTCAGGGCCAGGGATGGTGAAGAAATGGGAAATTCTGATTGGTGGTTTGGAACATGACTTGTAGTTTTCCAATTATTGGGATAATATATGGGTTAATATTTCTAACCTGATTGGGTTAATTTGTCTAACCTGATTGGTGGTTTGGACCCATGGAATTTTATGACTTTCCAATATATTGGGAATAGCAACCCTAACTGACGAACTCATATTTTTCAGAGGGGTAGGTATACCATCAAGCAGAAATTAGTGCAGGCCAATTTTGGGCAATGAAAGCTGAAGATCAATGGAATTGTCATATGAACATCAATCTGTTGTACTACGGATTTGTGTAGCCATGATGTTTGGAGTCCCTTTATGGGATGGATGACAATAAACTGTAGACAATGTTTTGACCATGGCACATGAAGCCTATAGCGTCGTTTTGTGGTTCAAAACCATGGTTTTCTTTCCTAGGTCTTTGGTTTCTGTGAGCTTCCAAGCTTAACTTGTCACTTTCGCCAGTCACATATGTTTGTTCAAAAAGTATCAAAAAGTAGAGTACACCTCAAGTTATGGCTATTCAATGCTATTCATCTGATACTGTATGTATAAGATGATATTGGATGACTTTTAACAAGTCATATCCAGTTGGTTTATATGTATATGTGAAATCATTATATTTCCAATTTTATTCAAAATCACATTGTATGATATTGTATTATAGTCAATTTACTCATTACATTCGCAGTTATTTAGTCTCATGATATGTCTATTAGAATGATAGTATGATAGTGCATTTACTTTTTGTATGATAGTCTATTTACTTAGTACAATATATACTATTGATTGTATGAACTTTATATACTCGCGGTACAATATAAACTATTTATATCCCAGAGGATCCATGTATGGAATATTTTCCTACATTGGGATTATTTTAAATTACTTTAGGGGTCAATGTAGGTAAATATTCCATGCATGGATCCTCTGGGTATACTTTGAATATTCCCAGTATTTGATTCCCATCATTTCGGTCCCCTTTGGCTCCGCAGGCGACGAACCGATCCACCTGGAAGGCGACGACTGGATCCCGCGCCAGGGCCGTAGACGCGCCGGGGACGGCGGCGATGGCAGCAGCTGCTACGATCTCATCGTGGTGGCGGTGCAGGAAGCGATCCTAGGTGCCATGGAGCCTGGGGCCTGGGGTTAGGATTCCAGGATGGGCTGGAGTTTCGGGGTGAGGTTTCAGCAGGAAATTGGTGGGAGATCGCGGTTGAGACCGGAATTTGTGGGCAATTTTAGATATACAGGGAAGTTGAAGATTAAAGATCATGATAAATCATTGGAATTCTTGTGCATCGAAATGCAGGAATTGTAAAGACAATGGATTGAATGGTAGTCCCATTGTGGTTCCTTATCCAGTCACTGGGAAAGCGACTCCAGCATCCCTGTTCGCAGGTGGCCCCGTGCGCTTGCCGCGTGTGAACAGCAACGGAGGCGAGTTGCCACCCAGACATTGTAACGAGCTGTTGGCGGCGTTCCTGGAACACCTGGGGCAGGTGCCCGCTGGGGTTGGGGATGAAAGAAACTCCATGCTGTCCTTGAAAATTGAAGTGATCCAACTTCTTTGGAAAGGCCAATTGCCTGAGGTTTTGTTGTGTGTGTGAGTTTTTGGTCATCCCTAAATGGACCTTAAATGCAGAATAGGTGAACCCCCATTTCTTTTGATCAACAGCTCATCAACTGTCCCCCGTCACACGTTTCCCCGGCCAGGACTACCGTGTGGTGACGCTGCTGTCGCGTGGCGCCATGGTTCTCTTGGTCTTCGCCTGGCGTTTCGGGCCGCCGCTGCATGACATCGAGACGGCGGCGGAGAACACGGGGCTGGCGCACGTCTTTCCCAACAAGGGCGCCTCGGTGGAGAGATCCCCATGGATTCCATGGGTGATGAGGGATTGACCCTCTGGTAAACTAACATAGCTATTGAAAATGGCCATTTATAGTGGATTTACCCATTATATAACAATGGTGATTTTCCATGGTTACGTTAGTTTACCAGAGGGTAGCATGTATGTAGTGGAACATGGAAAAATGATGAGCTAATCAGCCAGAATTTGTGAATGTCATAGAGTTTTTGCCTAATGCCATGGGTGCCTCGGCGGTTCCATCTACCAATTACTGAGTTATTTTTGAAGAGAATTCAACATTTTATATGTGTTTATGAAATGTATATCATGTGTATAATTACTGGAGTAACTATAGTTAAACTCACTTATAGTACCATGTTCCATCTACCATTACTGAGTTATTTTATCAGTGTACTACTGACTACAACCATCATTTATGTATATCACCCAGAGTTTCACTTAAAATGTGGATGGAACATGATGGAACTAACCGTTAGAAAGTTTTGGGTGGAAAAAAGCAGTAAGCATGTTAATGTTGACTACAATGATAATAATGTAGTTTAATCATAATAATGGGGGAGCGGTTATAATGACTATAATAATCATGGTTATAATAACTATAATAATGGTATAATAACTACAATGATGGTATAATAACTATAATGGTTATAATAACTATAATAACCATCCCATGTAGTTTAATGTCAGGAGAACGGGATGATCACCGTGGATGGGGAATATACAGCAGGAATTGAGTGCCTTGATGGTGCCAGTTGACATCAATTGACCATCCCTCATATGATTCTGTCATGTTCTGTCGCTGGAAACTCGATGAACTATCCAAGTAAAAGACCTTTGTGGGTGCTATGTTGAGATCCTGTTTGAATTTCCCGGATTTCAGATGACTAAGTTGTGTTGTTGTTGCATGGCAGTACGATGATTCGGAGTGAATCAATATGAATCAATGGTTTGCATGGGTTCATGAAGTTAGCTGCCAAACCGCCTTAAGGATGGATGGATGATACATGTTCGCACGAGAGAGTGTTCAACTGGGTTCCCAACTATCATAGATCCAAATGGAACAGATTGGTTGTTGTCTGTTTCAATATGACTGATTTCGGCCCGTCTCGATTTTCGAATTACTGTACTAGTATCAATGGGATGATTTTCATGGATATCAAATTGTTCATTCCCAAAAAATGATGTTTCTTAAGATTGGGGATCCCAAAAACCATGGATTTTCCCAGAATAAAAATATCACATTTGGGGATGTTTTTGGTGTCCACCCAAGTTGAAACTTCCATTGAAGTCTATCCTAATCATGGGATATCATTTTTTGTATCTCAAGATTTGTGTAGTTTATCATCAATCTACCCATTTTTTTCGAATGGCCTTCTTTCAAACTTGGGTGCAATTTCCCCCCAAATTCTGCTCGCAATAAGGTGGACTATTGGCCAAGCTCGAGGTGGAGAACCGGGGGAAGCCTTGGCCTTTTTTGAGGGTCCGAAAGAAGTGCAAATCGCTGAATAAATAGGGAGCATTATTGGTTTAGTATTGGTTTATTTACCACTTAATCCCATTATTGTCCATTCATATCCCATGGTTTCCTTTTTTTGGTGTTTAGTATTATGGGATATGAATGGATATGATTATTGGGATGTATCATGGGAATATATGGGAATAATGGGTCCAAGGCTAATTTTGACATAAACATGGATTTCTCCTTAACAAGGGGGGATTGAGCAAAATATGGGGACAGATACCGTACCCTGTAGAGCCAACAGATTACAATTTTGGTTACTTTTTTTTTGGAAAGCCCCCCGCCCATTGTTTTCTCATGTTTTTCTGGCAATAAACTCAATAAACTGAGATATGTTTTTTTTGAGACACAGTAGTTTAAGGAATTCCTTTTAGGGATTTGGATGTCCCAAGAGTTCGAGTCTATGTCTGTTGGTGGTTCCTCACTTAAGTGATTCTGTTGCAGGAACACATTGAAATCTAATTGTCAAAACCTTGTTTTCGTTTCATGTTTCCCTTCAATCAACCCAGTGGTGTTTGACCGCACAGTTTGAGATGTGTGGGTTTCTCAAGATTTTTTGTGGACATGCCAAGTTTCAAAAGGATAAACATGTATCATATTTATGGTTGTTCCAGCTATTAGATAACTACCTGTTGCGGAATCAAGAGAGATTCTGGTTTGTGACTTGGATGTTCGACTGATTGAACTTCATGTAGTCATGACTGTGATTGAATATACCCATGTTCTCCATAGTCATGACTACATTTTCACATATCCAAACAAGTTGAATATGGACTTAGTCATGGTCCCCAACAACTAATTTGAGTCGCGGGAGTGGTTTTGATTGAACATTTTTCGACCCCTTCGCTGATCCCTTTAAAATCCCGTTAAACCACATATGTTTCGCACAATCTGCTGCAACAGTCCCAGATTCGACTGATAAAAAATTCAAATGTCATTGGTGAAATCAGAATTTTCACCCATTGCCTCGAAAATGTCCCAAGGTTTGTAATACCTTTGTTGGTTTTAAATGTTTAAATGCCCAAACATCCAGAAATCCCCGGTGGATCACCAGGTGGGTGGCACCTCCCTGTGCTTCGTGGCCGCCCACCTGGCAGCGCACAGCGACCACGTGCAGCGCCGCAACGCGGACGTGACGGAGATCCTCAGCGGGACAAAGGCGCGAAAAAAAATGGGCTTAACGGTGTTGTTGTGCTAATTGTATGGTGTTAAATAGTGTTATATAGTGTTATATAGTGCTGTATAGTGTTATATAGTGTTATATAGTGCTATTGTTGTAACAATAGGTGAATCAATTCCTATTTTAATAGCGTGATTTCTATTGTATACTGTTGTTGTCATAGTGAGTAGTAATCATTAGTAGTATGACTGTTAGTCTTATTGTTAGGGTTGATTGTCATAGTATAAGGTTGTTTATCCAATAGTTGGTTAGCCAATAGAGTTACCATCAGGATTTATTGTTGGATTAATGTGGTAAACCTGATGGCTATCAACAACCACCCCAAATAGCGATCTACCCAATGCCACATTACTGAAGTAACCCATCCGACAATAGTAAGTGGTCAGCAATCCCGGGTGTACCACCGGGCATGCCAAGAAAACACTGGTTGTGAACCTCACCAGGGCTGTCGCAAACAGTTTCAGAATTTGCGACAATCTTCTTCATCCTGTGACTTTCTTGATGTCTCATATTTTCATCGCTGTGTTGTCAAAGCTCACAAACCAAAGAACAGGACCCATACCAGCCATACCCATAGCATCATCAACATGTTCCCATCTTGGCCCCCAAAGAGGTGTCCGGAATGGAGTTGGACGCGCCCTCGTACTGCCATCATAGTTTCTTTTTTGGCGACTTGAAGCTTGGCCGAGGGTCTAAAAATTCTAGAGTATGGTTTAATGAGGTTTCATGATGTTTCAGGGTAGAAAGTGGGATATCAGGAGATATAGTGGATACATATATATATATATACATAATCATATGGATATGATATACCTAATCAACCATATGATACTTGGCAGAGGTTGAAACTCTGGGGAAATCAGCTGGATCAAAAGTTTAATGCAGCTAAATATTTTTTGCCATGAATAGGAATGAAGAGGAATATATACAAACCAGCTAAAAATCAAGGGTGTTTGAGAAGTACACAAGTACAAATAACAACCGCTTTGGTGAGGAACATGAGGTGCTGAACAGTCCATGGGATTTTCCAACATGTCGGGGCAAAAAACTGCAACTGGGATCCATGGAACTGTCAAACATTTTACATTTTCCTGTCAATGCCAGCACAAAAATAGGTCATTGGAATTTCAAGCTTAAGTTTCAATTGAGATTCATTTCGGTCATGATTCCAATGGAAGTCCCAATACATTAGCAGAAACTCAAGATTTCCATCCCAGGAATTATCGCCTGGAGCTTCGCCCAGAGATGCGAACATCGCCCCGTGAAGCCCGCGAAACGGATGAACTGTTGGAGGACGACGCAGACGTGGACCTCATTCTGCAGTTGACACTCGTCGTAGTTTGATTGGGATGATGGCTATAGTGATGTGACTGATGTTTAATTATGGTTGAATGTGACGTTTTTTTTCATGATTTTGTTATATGGTTATGCTTGAAACTATGGGTAGACGTGACTGATGATTTATATGCGGTAGCAAATCTTAGTGTCTTAGTAGTGAAGCACGAGGAACTAGTATGAACCATCATTAACCCTCCACGCATGAGATTTTTGCAGTCTCTTGGGGATGATAAGTTGAAGGCGTCGTCCCCAGGTGAGAGGATGGGGCACCCTGGATGATGTTCAACTATATATTCCTTATGGCATAAGGATGCATAAGGGTTTCCGCCACTGCCCACATGTCACTTATGCTTCATTCAAAATGAACATCATCGATGGATATTTTGGCATACCCTATGATTGGGTTCAGTGACTCACAGATAATCGCCCAAATAGTTTCAACATTTGCAAATGGGTTTGCCAAAACTGTGACCCAATTCACCAGACTCCTCTCTTTTTCCAGCGTTTTCTCTACATCCCTCTCTTTGTTCCCACCGGATTCTATGGGAATGTCCCTGTCATTTGGGGGTTTCTTAAGTCATCGGGGATTCCGTCACACCAAGTCACCAGGCGAGACTGCCACGGCTGAGGATCGACGCCGGGGACTTCCAAAGCTTGTTGCAATACGACCAGCTCCACGTCGAAATGGCGGCGGGTCGAGTGCTGCACGGAGCCGTGGCGGAGCGACCGTTGTTCTGCGGAGGCTGTTGTTGGTGCTGTCTGAAAGGGGGAGTGTGACCAACAAAAATGGGATTAGAAACTAAACTAAAGATGGAATTGTTTATCAAAATGGATGATTCATGGCATTCAATGACTACTGAAACTGGGATTTGAAAAGAAACTAACATTTTTTTGAACCAACCAAAATACAGGATATCAATGACATGCAGGAACAGTAACTACTCTTCATGCAACTGGCTGGTGATTGCTGATATTTGTTCCACCCAAAGAAAGGAAGATGAATCTTTACATATCCCTATGCTGACTTTACTGTATTTGTCCACTGGCTCAACCACCAATCAGTGGATGTCTTCACGACTGATGACACCCAGGATTCAGCAGTGCACTTCCAACCTGGCCTCCTACGTATCGCGTCTTGAAAGGTGCGGGACTGGTTGCGCAAACATAGGTGCAAATGTGAATGTGGAGGTAAAGTGTAAAGTGCTGAATCCTCTAAATAAATGTAGCCTTGAAATTGTCATAAATCACCACAATTCGGCTATGAATGAGCCAACACTTCCTGGATGTTTTCCTCTTGGCCACTTCCATAAGATTTGTTCAACGGTCACCATGACAGACCTCCAGGCGAACGTGGCTTCCACTTCGACACAAAGCGTGTGCCGTCCTACTGTTCCCAGCCCAGCAGTTGGGGTTGGCCAAGGAGAGTTTTTTTAAGATTTGGCCATTGGTGTTAGATGGTTTTTTGGAGGGTTCTTAAAATGGAGGATCCCCAAGTCACCATAGGTGTTTCAATAATAAGTCATGCTCTAATAATGACTTGGATGATCTGGGTTACGACTTTAAGAAACTTCCATATCAGTGTGAATCCCAAATTGCTTTCTCACCTTGCCCCTTTTGCAATCCATTGTTCTAGTGACCAAACATGGCCGACCGGTTACTAGTGGGGAAAGCATGAATTGGTTTTTTTGGTTGGATTGAAACTCATGTATGGATGGTCAATCAACCAATCTATCCATACCATGCTGGGATTGGTGTAGATTTCCAATTCCGAAAAAACGATCCATGGTAGACCCATCCACCCCAGTTGCACTTATTTGGGTATAAACGGCATGTAAATCCATAAGATGAATCTTGACCATAATCATCACAAACCAGAGTATCACATGGTTAGTTATATGTCGTATCCCACTAAAGTTCATGATATATCCAACATTTGTGTTGGTTACACCCCCATATGTGCCATGGTCAAAAGTTGGTTACACCCCCATAGTTTCAAATGCACTGACCCCACCACCAGAGTCCGGGGCTGTGTCATTATGGACCTCTGAGTTCATGCGAGAGTCGAGTCAAAAGTTGGATTACGCACTGCTAGTAGGAGATCGTCATTAATTGATAGCGTTAAAAAAAAAAACATCAAGGGATGGATGACCATTACATGTATGAGGATCATTGGCCATGACACAAATAGTCAGATCTTCATATTATTTCCACATCATATCCCACTATTTAGTTGTTTGTTTGGTAGAACCTCATATTACTGTACATTCCCATCACATATCCCAGGTGTTTTTCCAATCACATATCCCTTTAAACGCCAGTAAAGCCTCATTTTTGTAAAGCCTCATTTTTGTTGGTTCAACCCCCAAATCCATCAATAGAGTCAATAGAGATTTATATACCCATAATATATATATATACACATATCTATTTTCATATATACCCATGTGTTTGGATTCTGATTATGGAAAGGATGACCATAAACAAACCATATAGCATGTGATATGGCCATGGCTGGCTTAACCTCCAACCAGATTTGCTCATAGGAGTATATCGTTGGATTCCCCATAAGGAGCTGGTGATATTCCCCAAAAATCAGCAATAAATGTTCATGACATGTCACATGTTTGTTGGTTACCATGTGTCCTATGGTTTTTCATGTTTTTTCTCACTCTTGTCCCACATCTTTCATGGTTTAACCACCATGTTTTTTGGGCTTAACCACCATGGTTTAACCACATGTTCAACCTAGATTATCATGGTTTAACCACATGTTTCATGTTTGTTGGTTAAATTCCCATCATTCTCCTACATTGACGCTGGTTAAATCACGTTAAATCATCACTTTCCTACATTTTTCATGGTTTAACCACCCTTTTCCCCACGGTTTTTCTTGCGGATGACTCCATCCCCAGTGACCCGCCCGGTAAGGCGACCGCGTGCTGCGTCGCAGCTTGCCCGGGTGCCAGCAGCAGCTCCAGCTGCGCAGCTTCCATGCCGCGCCGGAGGCGGCAACGGATTCTTGTTGGGCAACGGGGGAGCATGGAAGGGTAGGATAGAAAATACTATATATATACCCTCTGGTAAACTAACTATGGAAAATCACCATGTTTAATGGGTAAATCAACTATAATGGCAATTTTCAATAGCTTGTTAATTTACCAGAGGGTAGTTATTGGGTTTGTATGGGTTTATAATTGGATTATTATTATGGTCCAATTGTGGGATTATAATGGAAATATATGGAGTTATTATATTATTTTATTATTATATAAGGGATAAATTGTTTTGTAGTATGCATGGGCATATATATATATGAGATCATGAATTGGAATATATGGGATGACATGAGATCATTAGTGGGAAGATATGGGATTATATTGGCTTGTTCATGGGTATACTGGATTATATGGGATTGTTCCTGTTAATGGTCAAACATATATCAATTTATATGGATATTTAATAACAGTAACAATTATATAATAACTGAATTCTGTAGTGTGGAATGACCAACAGAAAGTAACGTCATGACCAGATGTTTTTTCAATGCTTAAATCCACTTAAGTATCTATAGAAATCCCTAGCCCAGATTCATCATTTATTTGCAATGTTCAAAGGGGACTAAATATTGATTCCAATCTATGATTTTCATATGATTACAGATAATGCAGTTGCATGTTTTCTTTTACGTAGTTACGTGCATTCAACATTGTAATCTATAATAGGGAAATCCATGATTAGTAAGAGTTGAAATGTGTTCTTTATACATAGATTACATCATCACAGATGATCACTGATGGTTCTTATTGAATTCTCTCCAGTTTTGTTGGTCAGGATACCTACAATCTCCACATTTGTTTCCCTGGATGCCTGGTACATTGCCCAGATATAGGGCCACTCATATAGGGCCAAGATTCTCGTTGAAGTGTTGGTTGGCTTTTGCGAGATATGGCCCATTCAATGGGGTACCTCATTCTTTAACCCATTCCCAACCCTATATGGTTATCGTAGTTTTAAACCCCTTTATTTCTCGGGAACACCAACATTTTTGCTGAGAAAACAACAATTTATCATGGCAAAACCAAACTTGTTCATAGGAAAGTCAGCATGTTTCCTAGTTTTCCCGGAAAAACAACATATTTTTCATGGTAGAAACCACCATGTTTCCCAGGTTTCCTGGTGAAACGGCATGTTGTTCACGGTGAAACCACCATGGGTCCATGGTAATACTCAGCATCAAATTTCGGCGCAGGTCTGCACTTCGGATCACAAACCCATCTCCAGTACCTGGACTTTCATGGCTGCACCGGTCTTCCAGATCCCCACCAGCCCTGCGACCAAGGTGGGACTTGGTGGGATTTTGATGAGGATTTTGCCGTTTGAAAGGAGCTTTCAATGGGATTTTACAGACTTGTGATGTGATTTTATGGGCATCTAATGGAAGATTAGATGTTTACTAGCTGGCTGGCTAGTATATTGGGGACTTATTAGAATCCATTGACTCCGGTTCTCAATGAACCCAGGTATCAATGTTGAAACCCCAGCAGCTTGCTCCGTCAGGGCGCGTGGCTGCGCCTGAGCAGCATCTGCTGCCGCGGCGTTTGTGAAAAGGGGCCCATCCAGCTGCGCTGTCGATCCACGCCGAAAGTCATGGAGGAGGCGCCAAGGGAACCAAGGGAAACCAGCGTTTTTTGTTGGATTTGACTAATAATCAATGGGAATATACCTAGCAATAAGCCGGGAGAATTTGATTTGATCACCCTTTGGGTGTTTGAATCCATTGAAATATCTT
>Ga0126343_10000638_pt1 | contig 14229 bp, 8 predicted proteins | sample Cyp2metagenome_FD_92531 | JGI IMG/M metagenome (GOLD analysis project Ga0126343, IMG submission 92531) | Coral microbial communities from Lord Howe Island, Old Settlement Bay, Australia - Cyphastrea 2 metagenome | ecosystem: Host-associated > Invertebrates > Cnidaria > Coral ... | reverse complement strand
AGGGCATCCCTCCCATAGAGAGCAAGCAAATACTCATAGCAGAACAATGCACAGCATGAAGCCTCCAGGTTAACCCTTGGGTTCACCTGGAACTTCATGTGGTAGTGGAGCAGCACTGCTGAGCATCCAAAGACAAGGACACTTGCCATGAAGAGCGCATGTTGAAATTGCATAGTAGCAGCGCCGAGTCTGAGTCAGCAATTTGTTTTCTTTGAATGACCAATCCTGTGGTTTCTGATATGCAGGGCGTGGACTCGAATTACTAAGCAATGCTTCATCAATTCTCTATGCATCTCATCGTTTACGGTGGAAACGCAATATTGTTGCGAATGGCGTCGCCAGCAACGGCTTTGCAGGTGGCAGGTGGCGGTGACCAAGCGCCCTATGATATGGTAGATAAGCTGCTGCAGGCAAGATCGCGGGGCTGCAGTCCATTGCCTTTGCAAAACTCATGGTGCGTAGTAAGTACAGACAGTTCGGTAGATAAGAGGTGGGAAAAGGACAAAGCTACCAATGTCGCCGCAAGACTGCAATGCTGTCGCTCGCATCGCCGCAGCAACTTCGCCTCTAGCGTTTTGTCGCAACTTCGCTTACTTCGCCTCCAACACTTGGGTTGCCATGATGCCTTTTGATCCTCTCGGATTGGCAGCTGAGGGTGTGCGCAACTTGGGGTGCTACCATGGCGCGGCATTGTTGCTGCATATGTGTCGTAAGCCATCCCGATGTGCCTCGGCCGCAAACATCGGTGCTGCTAAGTAAAGATACATTCTGTCTATGTCATGGACTGGGATGTGCCGTTCCTTTTTCGTTCAGCTCCCACCGCTTGCATGCCCAGGTGCTGACGAAAGCATGAAGTTTAACCAACGAGGCCACATTGAAGGCCTGTTGTTTGCACATGGCATCTCTTGATGGCAGCTACTGAGGCATGATTCATGATGTTGAAAACATGAACTGTATAGCCATTGTTCCGGGTTCGCCAAAATAGGGTGCAAGGTGACAATTGCTTTTAAGTTTGAAAGCTGTGTGAAGGACGGTGGGGGCCTCTGGTATGGCGAGGAGATGTGGATTGCGTGGAGACGGGCTGGTGTCATTAACTTAAGAAACGTGAGCGGGTAGCAAAGTCTCAAAGCGGCAAATGACTAGACGTTGCTTCATGTGCGGTATAGGCGATGGTCCTTGCCTGAGTGCCCCAAGCAGCCGCACTCAGGCCAATATTTCATGGTTGCAGTGGTTGATCGATTGCGCCGGAAGCAAGACGAGCATGCGTCTTGGTGACCCTTGGTTTAGAACCTCATGGATTAACATGGGCTGCCCGAAGCTGACGGTGCTTGTGTGTGTTTGTTCTGTGTGTGTGCTGCACTGCTAGACCCATCCAGGCAGATACTTTATGGAATCCATTCGGAAGCGTCTGGAGCACGAGTGCGATCATGAATGCCGTGAGCAAGGACGCTGTCCCTTGGACGCATATGATATGCCTTCCGCCTGCCAAACTTCTGTCTGCCTTGCCTGGGGCTTGCCTGCCCGTGGCGCTTCTTCAGGGAAGCGTTTCTGCATTGGGAAGCGCTGGGAGTGCGAGATTGCTTGCGAGAAGAGTGCGACGACTGGCTTGTGGCAGAATACTCGTTGGTGTCAGTGGCCCTAGCTTTGTGCCATACAGATTTTGTTCCTGTATAACACTTGTAAACAAAGTTTCTTCCTATGAGTGGCCCTTACCTTCGAATTCTGTGTTGTTTGTTGCAGGTGATGGCCTCGTCCAGAAAATTACCTCCCGGCTCTGTTCGACGGCCCGGCTGCCAACGTCCTGTTCTCACTCTTGGCGTCGCCTGGCGCGACCTGTCTTCTACAGGAGGTTTCATGGATGGCGCTTTGCCTGCACGTAGAGAGGAAAAACGTAGAAATTCCAGCGGTTCATGCTGGTCCATTGGCAAGCAAACTGTCCTCCACCCAGGGGCCCTGGCAAGAAGGCGGATGACAGCAGCCTCCCTAAGTCCCTTGGTCCAACTAATTTACACGGTGCTTGCAAAACTTGAGTAGAACACAAGAGCTTCTGTCTACTAAAAAACACCAAAGAAGCAAGTAGTATTCAATCCGCCAGTGTGTCAGGACAGGCTGCGATGAGTCGGATAAGAAGCTTGGCAGCAAGTATAACTTCAATATGATGGATGCATGACTTGTCCTTGTGGCTCACCTTTGTTTGCTACACATTGTCTGCGACGCAGGTGCTTTGCCATGGATGCCCTCCTGCCACTTAGCTTCAAACAGTGCCATCCAGGCTTGGAACAACAGTTTAGCTGCTTCTGCTTGCCAGTCTTCATGAGGTCACAGCAAGGAGCCGCATACAGCAGATTGCGGGAGTATCTTTTTTGCAGTGATGTATGGAACAAAGAAACATTGCCACATGCAAGTGCAAAATACGACGTGGTCGATAAAATTCCGCATTCGAGGCCGGGCATTACCAAGCGTCAGCGGCGACGTCGCTACGAAGACGTGTATTGGACCAATGTCCATGTCAATGCCATCAAATCCCGGACTCGGAGATTGAAGCGCATGGACAAGGCCGCAGACGCAATCTTCGATGAGTACGCAGAACTTGTTGCTCAAGAACGTCTCCATTGCCTCTTAGATGCAAAGAAGGTCCTTCATGTCAGTGCTCCGGTTAGCGTCTATGTGACGATGTCATGGCTCCCTTCAGGTCCGCGTGAGAAGGCGCAGCCAGCGCGTGGCAAGTTGTCTGACTTCAAGCTACCGATGCTATGTAGCTGCAGTGATGGCATGTTGTTTTCAGGTTCATTGTTCAAGTTCTTTGTTCGCACCATTCTACAAACACAGGTAAACGCAGGCGGTGTTGGCATATTGGACAGGACTTTGTGGAAGCTGATAAACACAAACAATTATCAACCCGGTAACAGCAACCACCCACAAAAAGGACATCATTGGATTAAGGGTAGTTGGAAGATCGTAGATGAGTGCAATCCCAGGAAAAAAGCTTCGGTCGAAATGCCCTTCAAGGACACCTGCCTGGTGGACGCCTTCCGCTCCATTGGTATCAAGGTACCTTATACGGGCCCCGGTCCATTCTGGGCCGTGTCTGACGGAGCCAAAATGTTGGAGCCTTTGGGGCAGCTTGGCGGCCATTGGAGCATGTTGTCGGGATTATTCAGTCGAGCAATGCAGGTTTGCTTAATTGTCGTCCCTGCATCAGGTATATTATTACTATGCTCAGGGTAGCCCCGTCGGTGCTTCCAACTGGGAAGTACGTGCTGTATCGCCGCAATCATTTCCAAGGCTTCCGGGCCTTTTCTGATGGCACTTGTCGGTTGCAAACGTCGTGCAGATGCCACATCGGCATTGATTGTGACGCCAATAAGTTCGATACGAGCTCATTCGAGGCCATCTTCCAGGTCATCCCCCTGCGGGCTGACAGAGCGGTTGATGCCTGCTCGCCCATCGATTTCCAGGGCGGAGCCCTAACGCAACCTACTTCGGATGCATCTAGCACTAGCACGTTGTTTGAGCAGCCAAATTTCCTGGACAGTGAGTTTTCCAGTCCCAGATCCTTGGTTGGCTCCAAGCCTGTCTCAGTGCCAATCTTCATGCTTTTCCCAGATTTCCTGGAAAGTCGCATTGCTGCCTTTGAAGGGCTGTGTGCTGACTACATAGCGCTGTTGACAGCCAAGCCGGAATTGTGGACCCGCATCCCATGTCCATTCCTCCACACGTCTCAGTCAGAATGGAACAGCTGCCTGTCATCCACCCGCAGCTTGTTCTGTAGCAATTTGATATCCGAAGTGGGCTCAGTGGAGGAAAGCCGCGTGAGCAAGAGATTGCGCTTGTATATTACGCTGCTGCGCCAGAATCGGCACCAAATTGCCAGCGGCGGTGTCAGCTTGAAGGCCATCCCCAACCCATGCGACCACAATGTCAGCAAAAGGCAGTGGGAAAGGGCTTGCAAACACTGGCGGCAAGATGCGCGGGGCGGATCTGAGGTGGAAATTTTGGGGCGGGAGCAGAATCCAAATTGTATCTTGCAGGACAGTGCCCTAATTCACGCCATTTTTCATCGCAACGCGATTCCAGCTGGATGCTTGCAGGCCGCATCTCACATTGCCGCTAGCCAGACAGACCCAGTAGGCGCATTGGAGATGCTCCGGTCAGCCCCTGATCGAAAGCTGCCAGACCATGAAGGCCTACGGCCCATCCATCATACCATGTGCACAGATTCCAGCCAACAGTTCGGCACGCTCCAGGTTTTGATCTGGTTCGGTGCAGATGTTTTGAGCCAGCATTTCCCCGGTGATTCTGGATTTTCCTTGGCCCCGCCTGGGCTATGCATAGCTGTCTGCATGGATGAGTGCTGGTATAGGCTGCCCATGTTTGAGGTGTTGGCGCGGCACACGGAGGAACTAGTGGATTTGTGTGGGCGTTCTGCTTTGTGGAACACTTGCAAGATCATGAGACAGCAAAGCTTCATGTTCCCATTGGCCGACGATGTTGAAGGCGGTAGTGAAATTGTCTCGTTCCAGATGGCTTGCACAGGAGTGACGGTTTGTGCCTTGTTCGTATCAGATGACGACACCATCCTGACCTTAAAGCAGCAGGTTGCCTTGCATCTAGGGCACCTTCCCTTCGCTGTTGTTTTTCTGGTGGACAATGAAGTTGTTCCATTTGCGCAGACATGGGCCAGAGCTGGATCCCCGCCACTTATGCACGTGATTCTTAAACCCAGGACCAACTGTCACAGACTTGCCTTATCAAAAGCCATCCAAGCGCAAAACCACAATACAGTGATCGACCTCCTCAGTAATGGCCAAGAGCCAGATTGCATGGGCTTGATCGACCGCACTCGCCGCTTAGAGCCAGTATTGGTGACTGCAGCTTCAGCCGGCTTCTTCTATTCTGCATTTTTGCTCCTCAATGCATGGGCAGACCCTAATATTGCTGGCAATGACCGCCGGACTTCCTTGCATTTTGCCGTTCTCACACATTCGCCAATGACTGTGCAGGTTTTGCTGGCTGGAAGGGCTGATGTGCATGTGAGGGATTTGCATGGCGAAACCGCTTTACATTTTGCTGCCATCAGCGAGAACGTGGCTTTCGTGAAACAGCTGATCATGGCAGGGGCTGACCCTTTGACTCCCAATGAGGAAGGAGATGTCCCGCTACTTTGGGGCCGTGAAGTGGACACTAAGGGTGCCCTTTTGGAAGGCTGTTGGCATGACATGTCGTATACCATGCTCTTTCTCTTAAACTTGCGAACCTTGTCAGCCTATACAACTTGCAGGCCATTGGAAAAGCTTTGCAAGTGCATGCGCAAGCTGCTCTGTGAATATGTCTTGCACGATGAAGCTGACTTCCAAGGAGGGGCCGAGTCAAACGCACCAACGGAGCGCCTTTTGCACTTGTACTTGTTTCGCAATCCGCTCCCTGCAGATCGGCCCCGGGTGTGGCATCAATTGCAATTGTTTCAGTTATATGTGGAGCCTCTCCAGCCCACATTGCAGAAATTCCCGAGATTGTTTTGGATTTTGCCGGTGCCATTTGATGTCTCGCAAAGCAAGGAACAGTGGAAGGTGAAGCTGTTTGCTGCCTCCACGTTTTTGAATTTGCTGCAGAAGGGCGAAGTCGTGAAGCTGGAGGGTGCCCTCATCACCTGGTTTTGGCCAGAAATTTTGCAGGACATGTCCTTATTGGACATTCTTAGCACAAGGAACACATCATCCAGCGCACGTTCTAGAGCGAGGCAGCTATCTACTGCTGTCCTCTTCTTCTCAGTGCTGGCCACACCTTTGCCGCAGACCACCCCAAAGAAATTGAGTTCAATGGGGACAAACATCTGTCATCGTTGGGTTCTTCTGCAAAGATTTTTGCTCAGCAACAACCACCGCAAACCCAAGAGAGAGCAGCCTAGAGGAAATCCCGTTTTGTTGCTGTCAGCAGCCCTGCGGCAGGAACTTGCACGACCCGCAAATTTTGAGGATAGGCAAGGTGGCGCAGAAGATGTGAGCCAAGGTGGCACAGAAGATGTGACCCGCCGAATCTTGGAGAACAGGGGCGTGGCCCGTTCCCGCAAAATGCTGAAGTTGGTGCAATGGTCGCATGGACTTGGAATGGAGTTGCCGTTGCGGGGAGACAGCGTGGATGCTATGGTTCCCTATCGTCACGAACATTTTGCTCCCTGCGTAGACATCACAACTCTGGCATGGCTTCACCCCCATGACAGAGACCGTCACGTTCGGTTCGAGTCTGAAGGCCACGTGTATTACATCCGTGGCAAGCAGACCAATGGATCTGTGACTGGGTTGATCCATGCCTTGGCACGACCATTCGATGCCGACGAAGTAATTTCCAATATGATGGCAGGTGACAGATGGCCTCGCGCAGGCTATTTGCGACCATTCTTAGGAGAGACTGTATTGAAGCGCGTCCGCCAAGTTGATGCAGACCTTGTGCTTGCTCTCCTGGACTCCCCCCGCAATGATACATGGATCTCCAACCGGCTCCAGAGCCTGCGGACGAACTTTCCAGAGATTGTCCAGAGTCTGGTATTTGGCCCGCATGAAATCAAGCGCATGTGGGAAGCCAACCGAATTGATGCTGCTCTTCGAGGCACCCACATGCATTTTTGGTTTGAAGCGCATGTGAATGGATATGTGGTGCCAAAAACAAGTCCAGAATTCTCGATGCTTGAAACCTTCTTACAAGACATGCAAGGGTGGCGCGCCTTCCGCACGGAATGGGTTATTTTTGGTGAGGAAGAGAACATTGCTGGGTCAATCGATCTCACTGCACAAAACCCAAATGGGCAGTTGGCACTGATTGACTGGAAGCGGACCTCCAGCCTAGCATCGAAATTCTCTTCGCCGTGGACGATGCTACCGCCTTTAGATCATGTTCCGGACTGTGCTGGGTGGCATTACCGGCTCCAACTGAACATTTACAGGTATATTGTGGAGAAATACTACGGCTTTGAGGTGGCTATGATGCTAGTGGTTTGCACCCACCCCGACCAACAATTGCGGCCTTTCATCGACCATGTGCCGCGTCTCGACAAGGAGATTGAAGTCGTGATGAGTTTGCGGCGGGACAAAGCACATGCTGTTGATGTGTCTGGAGGATCAGATTTTGAGGAACAACTTGAGAAAGAAATGGATTGGCTGAATGAGCAGGCGAAAGCCGAGGAGGCGGCTAGTAGGAGAGATGGGAGGGGTGGGCCAGAGGGACCGGAAGAAGCACAGCAACCTGAAGGACTTGCAAGTCAAGCTCTTGAGGATGATGGAGCAAACCCACTGCCAGAAGTAGATGATGCAAATCTGAGACAATGCAAGAAGCGCCGCTTGCTTCCTGGAGCTGCTCAGTCCATGCCGAAGTTTCAGAAAGAATTTGACAGCTTGCGGGCTGCTGCAAATACATCTCTGCAGCAGGCGTCAATCAAAAAGCCTGAGCAGAGCCATTCCCTTTTGCAACAGAGCAGCTACATGATCAAGCAGGTGCGTGCTCGCAAGCCACAATGGCCTGAGCAGCTTGTGCGCTTGGTGGCGTGCGCTTGCGTTTTGCCCCACATGCGGCTCTGCGATGCCTACCTCCGGGAACATATTTACTTGATCTGGCTGATGGAAGGTGGCCGCTACCTTCGTGTCCACAACGGACAATGCTTTCTGTACCATGATTGCGGGGCTTTCCAAGTCTTTCGCGGAAGCCCGCCGGAACAAACAGTTGCCCGGATCAAAGAGTTCATACTTCAAGTCGAAGGGTTTTTTCGAAGCATCCAAGGAGCAGTAGATCGAACACAGGAGAGTATAGTGCAAATGGTAGAAGGCATGGAGGCAGATGCGAATGGAGATATAAAGGTGCTACTTGACAAGTGGATATCTGCCGCGCTCTTCATGAAGCAGCTTCCGCGCGGCCGCAGAGCGCCTCAATTTGATGAAGTTGATGATGCGGAACCAGAAGCGGCGGCAACTGGTGATGCAGGAGGGTGGACCCAATCCATTGCTATCGCCCTAAGCAAGTTGAGCGTAACCCTGCAAAAGGAAGTCATGGATGATAAGATATATGGTCTCATGATTGAATGGTGTGAAACGCCTTGCCAGAAGCAAGCTGGCTGTGCGTACAAAGATATATGCGTTGTGTATGATTCAAATGAAGAGAATGTGGAATTTGTGCAGCCAAGCCACGACAACAACCTCTACACATTGATCCCGCATGCCTTAAAGCCTTCTTTGCCGGATCCCGTCCTCCAAGCTGCGAGCTGCCGTTTGGAGAAGTTTTTCCGCGAGACCTTTTGGCGGAACTTCGATGTCTTTTTGTGCTGTCAGGCAGCCCAAGCCATCGCGAAAAGGGGTGAGAATATTGACCGATGCTTCATTGGTGAGAGCCCCGGTGGAGTAGGCCAATCTTTATACAGTTCTCACTTGAATGCGGTTTATGGACACAATCACGCATTCATTGACCCTAATATTTGGTACGATGAGCAAGAGCTCCGGAAGCAGATTGAGCAATTTGCAGGCTGCTTTATCTTAACAGCGCAGGAGGCGCCTGAAACTTCACGCCGAATGCGGGAAGACTTGTACAAAAAGACAATGAGTGCAGATGGCATGGCTGGGAGGCGGCCGTACGGGTATGTCACCCGCATGATTGAACTTACCGGATGGAAGAGGATGGAGGTCAATCGTCTGATGCAGTTCAAGGGTGTATCTGAGCATAACTTCCCATCAATCCTGCGGCGCAGTTTCCTTTGGCGTCCGCACGCTCGATTTGTATGTCCGCAATACTTGGAAGAGCATTACACAGATGCGGCGCTGGATGGGTACTTTCCAAAAGATCCAACTTTGAAGGAGTTCCTTGTCTCAGGACCAGCAATCGCCAGCAGCATGCAGCTGCAGCACGCGTTTGAACATACATACTCACGAGCTGAATGCATACATATGATAGAATCATATTGCAATTTGGGTGGTGATCAGGGATTGACAGAGGACAAAATGCGAATCGCTTGTGGGCTCCCACCGCGTCAGCGTGCCGAGATCGCTGCTCCTGGGCTAGGCCCTGTGGATGATCAACTAAGCCAGGATCAAGCAGAAAGTGTAAAAACAGGTTCTGAAGCAGTGGCCCGCCGCATTGTGGAGGAATGTCTTTCAAAGGGGTTCTTCATGTTCACATTGCAACAGTTCAAGACCATGTCTCTGCCTTCGAATGCACCCAATTTAGACAAAGAGAGCATGTTGACACAGCTACAAGAGCATTTATTGGTAAAGCAAATAGCAAGAAAGCGCGGCAAAGGAAAGCAGATCATTGTTCCATGCGTCCTGGGGCAAGGCAGTTTGCAGGATGTCTTTGATCTGAAAAGCTCAAACGACACGGCACTAGTATTCCCCGAAATGTGGCACACAAGTTGCTTGCGGGACTTTGCTTCCAAACATCTTGCCAGAGAACACAATGTCGTCACTATGATAGCATTCTTGGATGCCAGCATTGCTGCATTGAAGAGGAAAGGCTCCGGAAAGTTAACGTCTGAGGTCAAGCTCAGACACGATGCGTTGGTCGAAAGGAGGCGTAAGTTGGAAGCCAACGAGCAGTTGATTGGGAAGCTCCTCGCTGCTGCTGGTGGTGAGGCTGGTGACCTGGAAGGGCAGGCTAGCAGTCACAGATGCACAGGGAAGCAGCAATTGCGACATAGCAAGACAAAGTACAGACAAGGCTCAGATTTGATCCGTGGACGAAGGTATGCTTGTCAGCCAGGAGCACAGCAATGCTCTCGGAAACTTCTCAGGTTCTTGTGCCCTCAATCTATTGACTTAGCTTCTTGGATTGGAAAGGAAGCTTTCGCATTGTTTTTCTCCTGGGTTTCTCTTGCTTATGATTCTTACCCCTGAAAGTTAAACCTTTGTTAGCTTTGTAAAAGTGGAAGCCAAGGACATTGAAAATGCCTTTTTCACGTTGATGTCACAGCTCATCCATAAATTGGATCCTGTGTTCAAGATGCCGGATGATGCCGCAAAAGCATTGAAAAGATGCGCTGAGGCACGCAGTGATGTGATCAAGGAGCTAGGTTTGCCAGCTGCGGAAGGGAAGAAAGTTTTGCTTGAAGTCATAAACGGTGGCGGTCCGCCTAGCCGTCTGTCGGAACATGATGTAATTGTTGGGCTTCGGAAAGCTGCCATCTGGATTAAATGGCTTGCAATTTCAAATTTTCCCGATCTCTACAGCCACTGTGATGCAGACAGAAGCAAGCCATCGCCAGACAACTCCATGATAGCATACTTGTACCAAGCTGTTGAAGATCTAGTTTTGTCTAGCTGGGTGCAATTCCTCATGACGCAAGATCTCGTGCATTTATCCCTTCACTTCGACGGTTGCCGAATTCAGGGTCGAGCGCTTGACACGGCTTCAATGTGTCAAGAGTCTTCGGAGTGGATTGCCAAAGAGACTGGGTTTCAGGTGGTTGTGAAGCAGAAGAAGCACCTGCTTCTCGCGGAGCTGTTGGGAAGGGATGGACGTGTTTGCGATACTCTGTCACTTTCTTCCAGCTTCGACTACTCTGCAAATGGCATTCTTACATGCCTGGCCTACATTGCAGACCTCTGGTCACCATTGGACGCATGGCTACAGGAACATAAGGCAAACATTGAAGGAGGTCAAACACATCGTTCATATAAAGAATGTTTCAAAGCTGCAGATGTTGCCTTCTCAGTAGACATTGGTTTCTGTGCTGAGAAGACGGGGAAGTACCTACTCCATTGTGAGCACAATGGATCTCCGCTCGTCCTTGGATGTGTAATGGCCGAAGAAACTTGCAAAGTGTTAGTCCGGGACACAGTATATGCGCTATCAGCAGATGCTTTCAAGGCATGTGCTGAGGAGTCAATTGATTATGCCTCCCTAGTGACATTTCGCATGCTGAAAGCAGGCGAAAAACCCCGGCAAGAATCTGAAGTTCTTCTGGAACTGCAGGCCGGCTTCGATCTATCTGGCGGTGCTGAGTTGGAGATGTTGTGTGAGTGCGAAGGATTGCTGGAGAATTCTGATGATGAAGGCATGGCCGGATCACATGTTGATGAATCAATAGTGCAGGTGGGCGAAGAGTTGCTGGCGTTGCTCGCAGAAGAAAGAGGTGAAGTCCTAGATAGCACTGAGACTGTGCATGAAGGCAGTATGCACCGTTGTCCGTTCTGTCCGTTCCGGCAATTCCCTCGACCTTCTCGTGTGATGGAGCATGTGCAAAAGTATCATACAACGAAACGACAATTCTGTTGCAGTGGCACCAAGCAAGTCAGAGTCATTCAGGCTTTGTTTGACGATGACCAGCTCCGCAATATACAGCCAAGTGCTCGCTACCTCCGCAGGAGCGCCGCCGTGTTGCGAACATCAATTGGGAATGAGGATGGAAGCATCAATCATCTTGATCGTCGATTACGCTTGGTCTTGACGGAGAAGGGCCCCGTGTACAAAAGCTTGCAACACGTTGCTGAGAACGAAACAGTGTACCGTCGAGCCAAGAACTTGTATTACACGCATGGATTTGCAGATATGCTTTTCCAAGAGATGATGGTTAGCAATGCAAAAATGAAGCAAGCATCTCGACTGAAGCTTGTAGACATGTATCCCTTGGATGCACTCTTTGTTGCTCCTTTAAATTGTGACATTGACTGTTTTTGTTACAAGCGATAACCCCTGTTGATTCTAAGGCGGCTAGCCGGTTGGCTTTGAGACTCGCAGCAAGTGGCAGCAAGCTCACGGGCCTCTTGCCTCAGCATGTTCGACACTGGTGGCCGCTCGTGGAGGACATCTTCTACTCCGACGCCGTGAGCCAGCTGTTCGCCCAATCTATGGCAGAAGCGGTTCACCATACGGAATTTGAATCCGTCAGTGTGGATGCAACCCTGAAGTGTTGCCTCTCCATTCTCGGCCAGAGTTCCTACAGAGCAGGGCCGCAGGAACGAGCCAGCGCTGCTTTCACGGGGAAAGATTGCTTTCGCAAGGTGCCCGGGCTGTTTGTTAGCCTCCTTTTAGACAAAAGCCAAAGGTGTCAAGTTTAAACTAAATTTGTTTGCTTCATTCTCAGAAACCATCTGCCTGGCAGGTTCTGACAGTCCGTGGGCGAACCGGCTGTGTACTGCTCATGGCTCCAACGCCAAATGAGGAGGCACCCGCCATTGCCGAGCGCATTGCTGAGTCGTTGCCTGAAGATGGACTCCGGCAAACACGGATTGTGTGCACGGATGATCCTTCTGCGCATTTGTTGTCGACATTGCGCAATGTCATGCCAAAGCTGGAGCTGCTATGCTTGGACCCTGTCCACCTATGCATGACTTTTGAGTATGGGACGTACAGAAGAAGAACAAAGGCGTCAACCATGTTGAGAACAATTATGCAAAAGTTTAATGCCGTGGACTTTAAGAACATGTCAGCCTACAACTCCAGGCCTTTCAACGGCATTCAGGATGTTTCGTTCGATCACATCACCAAGACACGTCGAGAACAGATTCTGAGTGGAGGAATGGGAAAGGCCAAAGCAGAATCTCTCCTTGACAGCCTGGATGCTGCGAAGCCTTGGCAATGCGAACGGGATTGCATTGAGGCCATGGCAGCATTTGTCCGATGTTTTCCGGACGATGTAGACAAAATCATTCCCGGTCCGAACCGGTCTGGACGGCAAGTGCTGTACACTGCCTGCGCGCCTGCGAGGATGCAATGGTATTTCAACAACATCCGGGCGCGCCATAGTATGCGGCCAGATCGAGTTGTATTACTTCCTGCTGGTACCACTTCCAACGAGGCACTGCATGCTGAAGTACGAGCTTGGTTCCGAGAGACGCAGCAGATGCATAAGAGCACATTGGAAATCAAACTGCGGGTGCTTCACCTGTCCAAACTGATGACCCACCATGCGGGCATGTACAGACCAACTTTGCGGCAAATTCCGTCGGGCCTGGTGCTGGCTAGATCTGTTGTCTCTTCTGCCTGGAATCGACGAAAGCCCTGGAGCAAATTTGCCGGACAGAGTGGCAAGGCTCATTTGCCTCTCAATGAGAGACGGCAGCAAGAAGCATCATTAGTCAAGGCGCATGCTTCCAAAAAACCGGCTGCCAATATCAAAAGACCAGCGGCCATGAGGCATTGCGCAAAAAAGCCAGCCACGCACGTCCTCCCGCAGAAAGTGCGCAGGACTCCCTTTAACAGAGTAAGAGTGTCCACTTGCCGTATCATGGGCAAAAAAAGGCAAGGAGGTTTGAAAGCCTAGGCCTTTGAGTTATTGGATGCTTGCACTTGACCGATCTCTGCGCAGAAAAAGGTTCAAGTCGGCGCGCGCCCTGCCAGATGACGCTGTGGGACTTGTCAAAGACAACATGTTCCGATTGTATTAAAAGCATTTTCAGAACATCAAGCTACTCCGTCAGGCTTGTTCTTGCGGCCTTCGATCTCTCAAACTCTTCTCAAGGCAAGAAATTTGGAAGGGCACGGGGGTCAGAAGGTTTCTTTGAGTAGCACAGGTAAACCTGAAACATGAACCCTTCTCTTAGTATTTTTCCTAGCTGGAAGACCATGGTCAACTTCGGAAAGCAGGACATGAGGCGGTATGATGATGTTGGCCTGGTTCTTCTTATGTCTCCGCACTGGTTGTGATGTGAGAAGAGTGTGTCAAGTCTCGGGCTTGAGGGCTGTCAACAAGAAGGGCTGTCAAGATTCAGGGATGTCAAGGGCAAACCGGATCAAGAGAAAGTGCGGCATTATCAGACAAGACTGTCGAGAAAAAAATATCAAGGAGAAAGAGTTCCAAGAGATCACGCAGGCAACGGCCGTGACAACCAGGCGGCCAGGAGTCGCTCTTATAGGTTATCCCTTTTCTTTATAGACTTCTTACTTTTGTCTTTCGAAACTTCCGTCACCCGGCTTGCCCGGGCCTTACTAAGTTTTCACGGGGAATAGTCTGAAACAATATTTTCCAGCGGGTTCATGTCATGGCATAGCCTCCTCAGGGAGACGAGTCGGCATGGGAGCACCACTGGCGCCCCTGGTCAAGGGGGTGGGGCAAGTGGCGCCTCGATTGCAATTCTTGTGGATGTCGTTGCCACTTTGTTTTGAGCGTTCTCCACTGGTAGAAAGGCGTGTTCATGTCTTGTCCGCCGGTGGGCGACATTGAGCAAAAAAAAATCAACTATTTTGGATATATGATATATTGTAAAGATGACTATATCGAACATTGCGCGTTGCAAACGCTATTTTCCCATATTT
>Ga0126343_10000637_pt1 | contig 14232 bp, 9 predicted proteins | sample Cyp2metagenome_FD_92531 | JGI IMG/M metagenome (GOLD analysis project Ga0126343, IMG submission 92531) | Coral microbial communities from Lord Howe Island, Old Settlement Bay, Australia - Cyphastrea 2 metagenome | ecosystem: Host-associated > Invertebrates > Cnidaria > Coral ... | reverse complement strand
CCAAAATGGAATGTAAAATCATCTTTTATTTTGATTTTTAAATAATTTCTTGGTGATGAAAATTGTACTCGCCAAACGGGCGAGTGATCGAGAATTTGCACTCGCCCGACACTTTTCACACTCCCCTGGGCGAGCGGGCGAGTGCTAATGTCCGACACTGTGGCATCACCATATCTTGTAGCTTGTTTGTGTTAAGTCAGTCTTGTGTTGAGGTTTTTGCCAGTCTCACCAATGTAGGAACCCTGGCAGTCCAAGCATTTGATCTTGTGAATTGCTCCCTGTCTGTTGTTGGGTTCGTCCCTGTATTTCACGTTGGTCAGCAAGTGTTGTAACATAGTTTTAGGTTTATAGGCTACACGAATGTTGTAGGGCTGTAGCATCCTTGAGATGGTCTCAGAAGTGCCCTTAATTTAAGGTTAGTCACTGTAGTAACAGGAGTAGGATTCCTGTTAGTAGCGTCAGCTTCAGTAGAACGCCGACATCCAGTTTACTAAAGAGATCAAAGAAAATGGAAAACTTCCTTTTGTAGACTGTTTGCAAGCTGCGACAACAACGAACTGGGAATGACAGTGTACAAAAAACCGACGTATACCAACAGATTACTTGACGAATCATCCTACAACCTGAGTTCACACAAAGCCACGACTATAAAGACTTTGACGAGATGAGCTTAACTAGTTTGTGACACACCAGACAGCTTTTGTGACGAAACAGATACCTTGAACATGTTTTTCACAGAAACAACTATAATGCTGACTTATTAGACAAAACATTTACCGACCTACTGAAGCTGAAGCTATTAACAGGAATCCTAACGTGAAATACAGGGATGGACCCAACAACAGACAGGGAGCAGTTTACAAGATCAACTGCTCCGACTGCCAGGCTTCCTACATTGGTGAGACTGGCAGAAACCTCAACACAAGACTGACTGAACACAAACGAGAAATGGTGATGGTGATACCACCAACCACATTGCTGTACATCATCAACTGACAAACCACAACATTGACTGGGACTCTTGCTCAGTACTTTACCTACAGTACAAACTATTTACAATGACTGACTCTGGAAAGCTGGTACACTAACCTAGATAGATAGATAGATAGATAGATAGACTGTAGATAGACTGTGTTTATTAAGAAAACATTGCAGTAAAAAAAAACTGAATTGCGCCTCTTTACAAGTAAGAATATAACAAATGATTTAAAACTACTACTATCATAAAATTACAAAACGACTACTCTCAGAAATTACTTAAATGCTTCCCTCGCACTCTTAACTATGAACGAATTTGCAAATCTATTTGTCTTTACAAGAGGCGTGGCAAACCTCCTCTGCCTTCTCAGCTCATGTGAGATAGAGACTGCGGAGCCTCTTAACAGATGTCAACAACTACCAGCGCCTTACAAACGACTTATACAAGACGGAAAGGAAACTGACAAACGAACTTCTAACAGACCGACTTAACAATACACGAACCTAAACTGACCAACTTGACCAACAATAGATGGATCAAAACCCACCAATGACTGATGAAAAACTTTACACGAGTCTTTCAGCCAATAACATCATGGCTAAACTGACCAATCACATTTAACGGACCAGATTTATAACATCATTGACTGACAAACACTATTCACTTGACTCTGAAGATGACTTCTGCTCGGGTTGTCGAAACATCAGTCACCAATAGCAGTTCTTTTCAGAACTACTGTACTCTCCCCTGGACAATCACAACATACGAACTACTGATACTCCTGGGTTCAAACCATTTACTAGATTCTAGACATACTGGCTAATTTCAGAGTTTTAAACATTACGGTAGTATTTGATTAACTGCTGGTTTTGTTTTGAAACAATTCTTAATGAGCATAATTGATTACAAAATGAAAACCAGCAGATTAAAATTAAATGGTTGTAGTTGCCTTTGTTTCCCTGTTTTAAAACCATGTCATATGTCAGAACTTCACTCAAACAGGTGGGTCAGAACAGAAGGTCCTTGAACCCCTAATAGATGGTTGACCTTGCCAGATTTCATATCATGAGGGACTAGGTACAAGTCTGTAAATTATGAGATTAGCAAGATGATCCACATAGTCAGAAAGAGCACACCGTGATTCACAAAATCCCACAGTTTTGTGCTAATCAGGCTAGTTTTGACTGAGATATAGCCATGGGCAATTGTCCTGTCGTGGATGTTACACTCAGACTTGATTTTTGTGCAGCTTACACGAAGTGTATTGCCACACTAATGCTGTCGACTTTTAATTTGTCCACGAGAGTCAGTCATGTGGTCCAGTGCTGTACAGCTGACTTGTTTGAGTCAGCCATCTTTGTTGTACATGTAAGAGTCAAGTAATTTTTTTCAGGTGATCATAGCGGGCTCTAGTTTTTCCTACCTTAAGTTTTAAAGGTAAGTTGTTTTTTTGTTTTGAGCTTGGCCTCGAGTTCTCTATCGTATTTTTTCTTTTGCATGTCAAAAATCTAGCTTTGCAATAAGTACGAAATTATAACGAAATCCGTTTGCAATCCACCGTAAGGAAAAAGATGGCGACTGGTACATTTACCTATAATGCTTTGCGCAAAAAAACTCTAAAAGAGCGTATAAAAACACAAAGAAAAATTGTAATTCATTCAAACTCGACAAGAGCAATGCTGTTAGTGAAGGAACGACTGCCATTAAACCATATCTTTTCATATGCCTTGTGGGCTTAGTTTGGTTCGCAAGGTATTGTGGTAAAAATGTACAGCCACCATCTTTTTTCTTATGGTGAATTGTTGTTTCACTTTCAGGTGTTCATGCAAGTCAACAAATTGAGACAACAGGAGTAATGCTCCTCACGAAAGCTAGGACAGACTTGGCATGTGTCCAGTGCAGGTTATACAGGAACCATAAGATTGTACTTTTAAAAGCCAATATTCACTGCTTACTGTCATAAGTTTAAAATGCCTCCATTGGTGACCGCAAATTCAAAGGCAGTATCGCTTGATCATGAGTTTGAAAACAACATAAATCACAGATGCCTTCTCAAGGCTTTCAGGAACAAGACTTAGAGGGTACTACATGTACATGTATATTTCATCGTTTTACAAATTTGGATGAAATTAGTGGAATTAAATGTTAAAAAATGTGAGTCACGGTAGTGGTCATTCAACGATCAATTGACTGTACTACCGTCGATTTGCGAAATATATATGTTAACCCTTTGAGTACACGTAAGTATGCCTCTTCGCATGACCACAAATTGAAAGACAATACTGCTTGAGTTTGAAAACAATATAAATCACAGACACCCCCTCAAGACTTTTGGAAACAAGAGGGTAATATACATGTATTTCATCGCTTTACATTTGAATGGTATTAGTGGAATATCTTGTTTATAAATGCAAGTCAAGGAAGAGGTCTTTCAGCGATCAGTTGACTGTAAAGCCGTCGATTTGCAGAATATATTTTAACCCTTTTGAGTAAGTACGCTTCTTTGCATCAGTTTGAATATGAACTGTGACCTTTTCTCATTAGATATTCAAAAGTGAAATAAATTACCATATTAGAGTTCCTTTGCATTTGTTTAACTGCAAGCTTCTTTAGAAATCTTGATCGTATTGTTCAAAAATTAAGCTTATCATATTTTGAGGTTTAGACAATGATTTCTTTACCTTTTTTTTAATTAACAGTGTTGACCATACATAAATGTGATGTATGGATTTGTTTGAAGCCATATACATGTAATATAAGATCAGTTTCATTCAAAACTGAGTCATTGCATAATACAGTTTTAATAGAGTTTTCATTGGCTAGCCACTAGTATATCATTCAGGAATTATGCCATGCTCTACATGCATGGTATGTTTATATGTATGATATAATTATTATAAACAATTATTGGATGAAGTTTTTGGGGTATCAAGAATAATCAAGGTCAAGGTAAGTGTTATCAGCCAAAGCCTAATGCCAAGGCTGATAACACTAACTGAGACCTTGATTATTTTTGACATCACAAAAACTGAATCTCATAATTGTTTTATTATTCATTGTTTTGAACAAAACATTGACAAACCCTTTATTGTGCACCGAACACAGTTTATTTTTTATGTGAACTCGATTCTGTTCCTGGAAATCATGCATCGCGTGTGCAACCTATGGATTATTCACTAATTTGCTAGCAGGTTAGTGAATAACCTGTAGGTTTCGCTATTTCCCAGAATTAGTTGTAGGCTTTTAGCCAATGAGAGGACAGATGGTGACTACAGTGTATGATACAAAAATGATTATTGCACTCGCGCTTGTTGGATATGAAATGATTATAGACAACTCAATGCTACATGCCTCGTTGGCTATCCATCATCTCATATCCAGCCTGCACTCATTAAATAACTGTTAATTATTTGCAGGCTTTATTAAAAGACTCAGGCTTTCTTGGGAATCTTCTCAATTTTGACCTATTGTGGTTACATGTATGCTTTGATATGGTGCGAGCTTGTACTTTGTGGTATAAATGAGGCTGAAATAGTTTTGATTGAGGGATTTATTGAATGATTGACTGTTTGACTGATTGGGTGAGGGATTGATTGATTGAAAGATACCTACACTCCAGTAAAAAGTATCTCATTTTATCAGCCAGCAAAAAAAAAAAAAAGTTCTTGTATGGCAGCGGGAAATAATACAATGAATGCATAGTACAATGAATATACATGTACATATATACTTTCCCCAAGGGGGCTTTTCAAAGACAATAATAATTATTAATACAAACATATTAAAAAATATATATATTCCTATTTACAATTAAAAATAAAAATGAGTAAAAAAGAGGTTGTAAAAATTCTGAAGTAAATATAAAATTATAATTCTTTAAGTAGTTTGGTCTTCAGGCAATTTTTAAAAACAGTGACTGAATCACAGAGTTTAAGGGAATAATCACGGTTAATCATTTGCTGAGTTTGAGGACTTTCACAAATAGTGTGCTAAACCCTTAAGAAAAATTTGTATTTCTTGTTTTTGTTTATTAAAGTTTGCTTTGGAATATATTTATCAAGACCTATTGATCTTTTTAGTTAGAAGCTGAGGCAATAAGTCTCAATTACTCTCAAATTACCAAGTACATTATTTTACAAATGTACAATGCAGCAGCATCTCATTTACCATATCATAACCTTTAGTACCAAAAACACTCTTGTAAGTAGTTGGAAGTCCCACACGAGCACACTTCATGATTCTCTGTAACAGCACCCATTCTCTAAAATATCTCGTACTTTCACCTACCATCGCTCAATGACCTAATTAGAAGTAAGCCACATGTGTACGCACTGTGGACCTATTCTTAAGCTAAGTTAACATTAGCATTGACAAGTATGAAAAGGAGTTGTCCAGAGTTATAGTGTTAATTATTTAGTTATGAACAATAGGAACCCAATAGGAACTGTTAGAATGTGCATTTAAGGAATAGTCTTTGTAAACACATGATTCTCACGAGTGGACACTTGATGTAAATAGTCAAGTATAAAATGTATAATGTAGTCGTAGGTTAGTTACAATAAAGTTTGGTCGGCCGTTTTAATCCAGTGAAAGCCTCGTTATTTTGCGTGTGAACACAACAACTGGCGACGAGGTATGTCTGCAGAGGAAGAACCGACGAATTTTACAGCGCAACAAATGGTAGTAGTTAATTCTTCACATATTGGTCGAGTCAAGGAGTTGTACCAGGCTCGGACTGGAAGAATTATGTTGAGGGCATGGAATTGTTTTTTGAGGTCAACAATGTGCTTGAAGCGAAGTAAGTACCGACAATACTTACCTTGATGGGTAATAAGATAATAAGATGTATGCATTACTTAGAAGCATTGTGTCTTCAAGAAGACCGAAAGAGTTGTCCTTTGGGGAAACTGTGGATAATTTGGCTAAGCACCTGGATCCGAAGCCTATAGTCATAGCCGAGCGTTTCAAGTTCCACAAGATGGAACAGCAAGAGTCAGAATCAATAAGAGATTTTCTTGCTAGATTGAAGAAGTTGGCTGAGACCTGTGAGTTTGGCGGTTATCGCGAAGAGGCAATTCGGGATCTATTCGTGTGTGTTTTGAAGGAGCGAACGACTCAACGCAAGTTACTCGCGGTAGTGGACTTAACTTAACAGACAGCTGTCGAGAGGGCGTTTGCTACGGAATTGACCAAAAAGGAGACCACTGCATTGTATGGAGGAAGTGTTGAAGAAGTGAAAAAAGTGGCAGCTATGTTTCCCGTGTGTTTTCGTTGTGGAAAAGTCAATCACTTGTCGGACACGTGTTTCACGGTTGTCATGGTTGTCAAAAGTTGGATCACATTGTGAGGAAATGCTCTGAGAAAGAGTAAAAATCTGAAAGTGGGAAGAAAAAGTGGACGCCAAAGTCGAAATTTGGGAAAAAGAAGAAGGAGCAGAAAAGATTTGTTTCGTTGAAGAAGATCCAGCAGTCAGGCAATCAGTGAGTGGAAGTGATTGGCCCATGTTTACCATCTCGGATTCCCGTGGAAAATGTAAAGAGTTTATCGTACTGTACCAGTGGTAATCGTCTCGGATTCCCGTGGAAAATGTAAATAGTTCATCATACCAGTAGCAATTGATGGTTCAAGTTGCATATCGTGATCAAGAAGCAGTACTACCCATTGTTATCACAGGAAATGATGGTCCAGTGTTGATGGGTCGGGATTGGCTGTCCGTGTTGAAGTTGGACTGGGGACAGATCAAGCGGATTTCTCTAGAGCCGGTTCACAAGTTGGACTTACTTCAAACGGAGTGTTCATCGCTATTTGATGGTAATCTGGGGACCATTAAAGGAGTTTCTGCACATTTGAAGCTCAAAGAAAATGGAGTGCCGCAGTTTTTTAAACCCAGGCCAGTACCATTCGTGTTAAAAGAGAAAATTGCTGACGAGTTTCAAAGACTGGAAAAGATCGGTGTACTGGAAAAAGTGGAGTTTTCGTCCCTGTGCTGAAACCTGATGGCAGTGTTTGAATCTCTGGGGATTACAAGGTAACGATTAACCCAGTTTTGGATGTGCCATAACACCCAATGCCTACAGCTGGTGATCCGTTCACCCAATTTAATGGAGGGGGAAAGTTCACTAAGCTGGACTTGTCTTCAGCATACCAGCAAGTGCTCTTAGATGAGGAATCAAGGAGGTACGTAATGATCAATACGCACCTTGGCCTGTTTCGATACACCCACCTGCCCTTTGGTGTAGCGTCTAGTCCTTCAATTTTCAGAAGATAATGGACTCAGTCATGAATGGTCTTCAGGGTGTTGGTGGTATTCTCAATGATCTCATTATTACATTTTGTTGGCATTATCTTGAAAATGTTGTTTACCAGAGATTTTTTTTACCAAAATGTTTGTATTGGATATCTAGTTGTGTGACAAGAATGGTTTTAAAATCTTTCAAGTAGATACATTGTAATTTGAAAACGAAAAAATATTGTTAAAAGGTCGTGAACATTATGCAACATCTGCGACAAAACTTATTTTTGTTATAATTAAATCATTCTACTTTATAAAAAAGTTCAGGGTGAAGTGTACATCACTTATGTATTGACTCCAGTGAAGGACTTATTCTGATACAAGTGTTTAAAGTCGCGTCTGTGAACTTTAACTTGTCCACAATGTAGAGCAGGGTATAGCCTGCAAGCAGGCTTACCTTTGAAAAACATGCGTGAGCGGCAAAGGACAAAGCGATCCGGCGGGAAGGAGTCTGGTTAACAGGCTTTAAGAAAGTGAGCCTGCCCTGATTCTGTAATTTTTTCATTTCTACTTCGTCTGTGCGAAGTGAAATACGATTGGTCAAAATGCTGGAAAGGTGAGAAAACTTTCAATCTGTTATGTTTGATGAGGAGTGGTTACAGGTTGTAAATCCCCATGGAGTTGGTAATTTACCACACAATAAAAAACAAGTCGTCCACATTTTGAGTCAGAGGAAGAGTTGAGTGCGTGTATTACTGATGTTTTAACAAAGTTCCAGTCTATTTCTGGTTAAATTTCAAACTAAAAAGGGAGCAAGAAATAGCAGTTGAAAGTATGTCAATGAATCAAGATGTACTTGTTTTGATGCCGACTGCATGGGAAGAGTTAATATTACAAATGCATGTGATTACAAGCGGGCAACGAAACATCACTAAGGCATTTTTGGTGTTTGCCGGTTTACTAGCAATGGCAATAGACCAGTTTGCCAAAGCAAGATCACTTGGAATTAAGTGCGTGTCTTTAGTAGACACAAACTTTGACGGTTTTTCTGTGGCAAACTTTATCAATAACAGATATCTCACCTACATGTTGTTATGTTTTCTTCTTTTCTGCGGTTTCCAGGGTGGAAACAAAAAATTTACAGGTATCGGAGCAGGCTCACTTTCTCGCAGCTTGATTTCGCTCTTGTGCCATAGCCTTGCGCGCTTGTGCTCCAACATGTGCCTGCTTGCAGGCTAAACAGGGTATAATTTCTTGTGCAACCCCTTTTCAAAAATGTGGATTTTGACACCACTGATGTGGAATTGCCCCATTTATAAACGTCAAAATTAACAAAGAAATGCATGGCCATCTGAATGATGTGTCTGGATGGCGATACTCTTCTTTGTATATTTTGACATTTTCTTGCTTCCTATTGGGTCTTAACACCAAACTTGAGTATTTTGTAAAGCTTGGTCTGCATGTTATGACTATGCAGATCAATAGTTGCTAATCCTATAATTTACAAACTTGTACCTAGTCTCTCATGATATGAAATCTGGCAATGGGAGCAATTTTTCACATGATTATAATTATCTTCTATAATGAAAATAGGGTCTGAAGGAATATGAATGGTTATTTTTGGCAAGACGTACCAAATTTTGGTAAAAGCCTGAGCACTTTGTCAGTTGGATACATGTTTAAGTGCATGTATAATAATTGCAGAGTTCTGTTGTGATTAAGCTTTTGAATAAGAGCATATTCAGTGAAACATAGATTGTGTTTCTAAATAAAATGATTATAGATGTATAACTGTGCTTTTTTTCAGACTTGTTATGGAGATTGGTTTGTGGAAGAAGTTATCAATTTGGATAGTGCAAGGTAATGAAAGTACCCAATGCATTCAATACAAACCTTGATCAAAATAATTAAAGCCATTTAAAATAGTGTGTTTTTCTCAAGAGCCTGTGGCTTTATACATGTAGTTGCCCGTTAGAACGTTATATTCTTAAAAACAAATTTGTTAGCTAGCCTGAGCTCAATGGCTAATTTAAATGCTACTTTTATAGAACATAAAATTTCAGTCATTTTAATTCACCACTAAGTTTTCTGCGATTCTTATTGATTTAAATTGATCATGTGATGCGTTAGTGTTCATTTGTGGAGAGACACTATAAGTCCATAGTGCCTGTCCAGGGAAAATAGTCGTCCTTGTAAAATTTTCTGTATACAAGTGAGCTTATATTAAGTGGGTTTTGTTTATTTTTGTTTTTACATGTAAGTTTCATGGCTTTCATCTAAACAGGGTGAAAATGATTCAATATGATCTTTGAACTGGCGGTTGGAAGAATAATAACAGCAATAGACTGTTTGTGTCTCAGAACCATCAGTCTGATAAATATCTGTTTTTTCTCATTTTTTTTTTGCTGTTCAATGTAAAGATCACCTTCCAGTCCAAGGCTGTCTTTCTCATTTGATGAAAGTGGTAATTGTCGTGATGAAGAGGAGGTTTGTTTGTGCATTTACGTAATTACGTAAAGTAATGTTATGCACTTAGCCATGTAGGTTAACAGAGTTGCATGTATAAAACAAACAGAAAACCTATTATGACTGTTGTGTATGTGGGTGCTTGTTTCTTTTCTTTTCTTTTCTTTTTTTGAGTGTCTATTTTTTTTTTTCTTGTTTTATTGAAAAGGTTGCACATTGTGTTACCCTGTAGATGATACAGTTAAGTAATAATTAGATATTCTCTTAAATGAGCATGTACGGTGACCCCCACTTTTTATTTCATAATTTCAATGATAACAATATCCCCAGTAACTGAGAAAAATATTAGCAGAAATCTATGGCTACTTTTTGGCAAATGAAAAAAAGGTCAATAAATACTACAGAAAGAGAGATAACAGGCCCAACAATGCCTGTCCAAATTGTGTTTCCTTAAAAAATATGGGGTATTCGAAGACATTTTAACTGGGACATAGATGGGTATAAGCAATCAAAGAAAGTCAAACTCTGTGTGATATAACGCTTGAAATAGAATCGAGCTTATCTGTTGTGCATGGAGATTACCAAACAACACCTAAATAACCATATTTGTCAGCATTGTGGCGTGAAAACAAGCACGGAGTCCCCCTCTTTTTATTACGTTTTAAATATCTCGGTGTCCTATGAAAACAACATCCCAAGTTTCATCGGAAATCTATGGCGTGTTTTTTTTTACAAGGGAATTAACTTAAGCACAGCAGCGATCAGAGAGGTAAACTTCACTGAAACTGGCTCACTTTTGACTTTAGATTTTAGAGAGAGAGACATGCAGGTTTGCGCATCATTTCTGCGCCAAGCTATAAACAGCCGAACAGACTCTCACAACGTCAAAAAACTCAATTAAATCTACTTAAAGTGACTTTACATGCCATTTAGAGGTGAATAGGGATATAACCCTGTGTTGATTAATCGTCAATGGAAGTGACCCCCTCTTTTTATTACATTTTTAATCTCCGTGTCCTGTGAGAACAACATCTCAAGTTTCATCGGAAATCTATGGCGGGTTCTTTTACTAGGGAATTACCTTGAGTACAGCGGCGATCAGAGAGGTAAACTCCACTGAAACTGGCTCACTTTTGACTTTAGATTTTAGAGAGAGAGACAAGCAGGTTTGCACATCATTTCCACGCCGAGCTATAAACAGCCAAACAAACTCTCACAACTTCAAAAAACTCAATTAAATCTACTTAAAGTGACTTTACATGCCATTTAGAGGTGAATAGAGATATAACCCTGTGTTGATTAATTGTCAATGGAAGTGTAAAAAGGGCGAACAATTGACAATTGCTGCTAATTTGTTCACAAAAATGGATCAACTTGATGGATTTCACACGCTGTGGCGGTCCAGATGAGAAAATTCTGCCCGCTCCAGGAACCAATCAGATTTTGGGATTTGTTGAATGCCGCCTGAGCTCACCAGCTGAGAAAAAGATAAAACTACAGTTGAGCCTGTATGAAGCAACTTCCTATACTACATATAAGTGGCCACACCATATCAAGTAGCCAGTTACCAATGAAAGTTTGAAAACTATTGTCAGTATTTAAAACACTGAAGATAAAACCCATATTAGCAGGCCATCTTTTGTTAGTCTTGAGCTCATCTAGGTTAAAACTTCACTCAACTGAATGATTAATCAGTTCCTGATAGTTATTTCTAGCAGTTCACACATTCTGCATCATTCTGGTATTACCACATCCCCCTTTCTTGCTTTCAAAAATCAACTGAAAGGTCCCAAAGGTTTGCCACTGTTTTAGCACTTCCTCCATCAGTCTCTTTGGTGGTCTAACATTTTGTTATGGTCTAGAGGCTGCCTTGCTGGGATGGGTGTGGTCTTGTACACGTTTTCCAGGCAATGTCTGGTTGACAGTACTGATTCTTAGTAAATGGAACAATTGTCTCCTAACAGATGTCAACAATTACCCGCACCTTACAAACAACTTATCCATGATGGAAACTAAACCGACAAACGCACCTCTAATAGACCAGCTTAATTTGACTGACAATAGACAGAACCTTAACCAAACCAAAGACGGATCAAAACCGACCAATGACTGATGACGGACTTAACACGAGTCTTTCAGCCAATACCATCATGGCCAATTCTCTGGAAGGGTATAAAGGCTTTTGGATTGTAGCAATCAGCTTGGGTCTGTTTCCATGCTAGCTGCTCTTCTCTGCTCGATTGATCAGGATGTAGATAGTTGTGAATGGGCAGGATTGCTCTGTACTTGTGCTTTGTCAGCAATTCTGCTGGACTTGCATTACCTGTTTTGATTAAGTGTGGATCTGTAGATTGGTATTAATGGATCAGAATCTGACTCAAGGCTGTGCTCTAGCGGCGCTCGGTCGCCTCAGGTGACTAACATTTGGTCTCGGGCGACTGACTGGGCGCTTAGATTTCGGCTTGTGTGAAAACCTGGAATAAAACGAGCAAACAAGCTTTCTTGTCCATTCGTACGACGCGATAAAGCGAGTAAGTGATTGTAACTAACATTTTATAATTTTACTTGCTTATTTGATGATATTTGCAGAACTAAAATATATTTGGCAGGACAACAACAAGGATTGCTTGCGTTCAAAGTTGTCGAGTCTGTGTTATGTAATATTGTTCCACATGATTTCGCTTGAAAAAGTGTTTTGTCCTTGCCTGTGAGAAATTGCACGATTTTTGCACAAGCATGCGTTGAAGATCTAATATTTCTATTGAAGTGGTTGATGGGTTGATGCTTATGTTTCATTTTTGTGTTTCAACGGTTTTAAGAGTGGAGCGTGTGATCAATAAAATGATTCATGCGATTGATGGTACCTTGAGCTTGAGTGTGGGACTGGGACTCTCCAGACGAATTGAGCTCCTTGATCTGTGTGCACTATTGTTGGAATCCCGTATTCTGCAAAGATTCTCTTGAGGAGACCAATCACGTGACCTGTGGCTGGTTAGACAGTTTCTTCACTTTAAAAATTTACTGAAATAATCTGCAACTACTAGATAGTGGTGAGAAGGATATTCAATTTTTGTAGTGCCTCAGAGTTTGACCCATGGCATGCAAGGTGCAGTATGTGACACAAGGGGTTTTTTCTGTTGAGCTGGCTTCTGTTTTCTCACAAAATGTCAAATGCTTTTGCTGCATTTTTTATGTCATCCGAGGTGCCTGGCCAAGACACTGTTGTCTGTACACTTAGTAGTCCAAGTTTTCTCCTCTCCCAAGTGCCCTGCATGAAAATCTCTCTGATGTTGTGCTCTCTGGCATGTGGAAATCTATGATTGATGAGCTTTGACTAGTTGTCCATCTTTGATTGCTAGATGATCTGAAGTGATGGCAGCCTGCAGTTTGGTTCTAAGAATTTAATTATAAGATTCTGCAAAGAATATGGCATTGCCCACAACACTTTGAGCCCCTACCTCCTCAGTGCCAATAGTGAGGTCAAAAGAGCTGTATGAACAGTGACGCGAAGCTTGACGTTCAGACAAAGACTTTGTGGCCAGTTGGCCTGTAAGTTTTCAGATTTACATGTAGTTGCCAGTACAAGTATTTCAGTTGTCAGTGGAAAAAATCAGGTCTAATTGGTAAACCCTGGCCAGTGGTTGCAATTTAGAGCACTGTCAAGCATCTCAGCAGTAATGCTACCAATAACCAACTTGCCCTCCTGGGTAACAGGACAACCCTGCTGGAAGGAATCAAATTGTAACCAGCACAGTTCCTGATGGGTAGATGCCCATAGAACAAACTTTCCTCTAGTCTTGAGCTACATGTACTCATACCCCATGCAATCTCCAAGATGTCATGCAATGTTTAAACAAGCAGCTAGAAAGCAAATCAGAAATTCTACCATGCAGCAAATCTGTAAGGGATCTTCAACCCAACTAAGTTGGGATGGCACCCTGCCTAGGATCAGAAAGCGGAAGCCATTGCGTTGAGAGACCTGCATGACAGCCCATGCTTTTACATTGTGGACTCAGATGGACTCAAGTAGTGCCACAACCAAAGACTCTTGAGTTGATCAACTGAAGCCGCCAACACCACCACACAGCTCTTGGATCTTGCAGCAGATGACAATACACTTCATCTTGACAATGTCCTGTCTTCCTCGCCACCCTTGGAACTCTGTGACTTAATTCATCAAGTCAACAACAAGAACCTGCACAAACTCCAGTGTTGAAACCTTCCAGCCAGATTAGCTGTACACAACCAGAAGTAGATGTGCAGTTTGCTGTCCTGAAAGACTTTATGTAGAGAGTCACAAACTGACATTGCTGTAATGATTATTTTGATTTAGCACCCTCCTTCCAATCTTTTTCCTAAAGATTATGCACACTCCTACAACAAAGAGAGAAATAGAAAATGAGATCTTATGGAATAATCATCTTGTCACAATCGGCGGAAAATCCATTTTTTTTATCGACAATGGTTTAATGCCGGGGTCAAGACCCTATCAGATATTCTGAACGAAGAAGGAAAATTCTTGTCCTTCCCTGAATTTAGGAAGAAGTACAAAATT
>Ga0126343_10000636_pt1 | contig 14235 bp, 15 predicted proteins | sample Cyp2metagenome_FD_92531 | JGI IMG/M metagenome (GOLD analysis project Ga0126343, IMG submission 92531) | Coral microbial communities from Lord Howe Island, Old Settlement Bay, Australia - Cyphastrea 2 metagenome | ecosystem: Host-associated > Invertebrates > Cnidaria > Coral ... | reverse complement strand
TGTTCCAGTTATCTAGAAACTTTAAACAGTTCAGACCTTTGGAAAAATAAAATGAAGTTGAGAACGCTTCAATCGCGAAATTTAATGCCCTTTTTTCATATTTGCCTATTGAAATCGCGAAAACAAAACCCCACGAAATATTGCCTCGCCAAAATCGCGAAATTAAGTACCCACGAAATTAACTACCAATAAGGTAGTATATTACTGTTGAATGGGGGGATGTCCGCATTAACTGAAATGTAAAACTGATTTAAACTATTAGCAAGTTCTTGTTGGCTCATGGTTTTTCCGTCTCGTTCTAGTGAAAAAAGGGAGGGCTTTGCAGATCTGCCAGACATTTTATTAATAATGTTCCACCACTTCCGGCAGTCGTCATTCTTTAGGTGTTCTACTTTGTTCTTGTACAAAGATTTCTTCCTCTTAGCTATTTCTTGTTGGACTGTGTTTCAAAGAGTGCCAGGCCAGAATGTTACCGCTGTGGAATGCTTTCTGTCTGTCTTTGATCATAAGCTTGAGTTTAGGTGTTATCCATGGCTTGTCTGTTGTATGCAGCTTGATGGTCTTTACAGGGAAGATCCAGTTAATGGCATCAACTAGTTGAGTAGTAAACGAGGACGCTAGATTGTCAGCGGACGAATTGAGACCGAAATCAGCGAACCAGTCATGTGTGGCAACCCATCTTCCAAAAGGACAAAGAAATTAAACTTAGCCAATACGCAGATGACACGACCCTTATTTTAGACGGCTCTGAAGAATCCTTGCTAGAATCCTTGAATATAATAGACTATTTCGGAAATATATCCAACCTTAAGACTTAAAAGTAAAAAGACAGAAGCTCTGTGGATTGGTGCAAGTGCGGATTGGGATTTTAAACTTCGTACTCAAAAGGACTTAAAATGGCTGAAAAAAAAAAGTCAGAGCGTCAGGGGTATGGCTGTCAACCGACCCTGAAGTAACTATATCTTTAAACTACAAAGATAAAACAGAAAAATTAAAAAGTCTCATAGCTTCACAACTAGTACACATTTTTTCTCCTCTTGAAACAAATCATACAGCAATAAAGGATATAAATGTAATGTTTTATAACTTCTTATGGAATGACAAAGGTGGCAAAATAAAAAGAAATGTAATGATAAATGATTACTCAAAAGGGGGTCTAAAAATGATTGATATAGCTTCTTTTAATCGATCTCTCAAAGCCACAGGGATAAAAAAGTATCTAGATAAGGAAAATTGTGGAAGCTGGAAACGATTTTTTGACTCAGAACTTGAAAAATACAGAGGTGAAGTAACACTAACTGGAAATCTCAACATAAAAGACAATCGCAACATCATCAAAGTATCAGATCCTTTTTTTCAAAGAAATCCTAGAAATCTGGTCAGAAGCCAATAATGAGGAAAACATTATGTCAGATTATCACTCTCGGTCATCGCCCTTATGGTACAATTTACTTAAAAGAGTTGAGAATAGACCAGTTTTCTATAAGGAATGGTTCCTCACAGGAATAACAAAAGTAGAACATCTAATGGATGACTCCGGAAAGTTTCTTTCGCTTGCTACCTTCCAAACTATATACAACATGACAGGCCATCCCTTAACCTTTCTTGGAATCATTTCTTCACTCAAACTTCTCCAAAGATATATAACCCATAATACCTGAATCTCGATTAAACAGGAACGTTTCTTGAGGAAATTTCTAAAAAGCAAAAAAACAAGGAGAATAGTATTTATTTCATAGATACTGAAATTTAAAAATGACAAAAAGCCCGCATAAAACTAGTATGTTAAATCCATTAGCCAATAGGAAACGTCAACAATGAATTTTCACTAGTGAAAAAAAGTCGTTTGCCCAATCACAAACACTAATGACGAAAATTCACTAGTGCACAATCGTGGCCCGTGAGTTTCACTCCGACTCTTGAATCCAACATGGCTAGTTCAAGGTTTGCTTCTTTGGAAGGTTCCATTGAGACTTTCATTGAAGAACAAGAAAACCAGAACACAGTGAAGAAAACGAAACGAGACGTTGCTTTGTTTACAGAGTTCCTTCGCACAAAAGAAGGACAAGATTATGAACGATAAACTCCACAATCACAGAATGTACAAGCATCACTCCATTCACTTCGACTGCAACGTCAACTTCAACTTCAACGTCGACTTCTGGTGAATTCAGACCAGATGGAACCAGCTGTCACTACAGTTGCCCTGGCCAACCGTCTATGGCTTTATTCCCAAGTGCAGTCATTCATGGAGGACAGTTCTCTATAACCATCAACACGATGAAGCAATCACTACCACTCCCTCCTCCCTCAGAAAAACATCAGTGGAAGAGAATCAGAGTATCCAGCGACTTCAATGTGACTAAGTTATGTACACTGTAAGTTTGCCTTGAATTTTCATGAAAGTTGCAGACTGTTTTTGACTATCGGTTAACGTTTGCATTGTGTTATTCAGCGTAAAAGCGTATGACGCTGCGTGTTTTCATGATTTAGTGGCATTCTGATTTACGACATTTATGACTTGTAAATCTAAGTCAAGTTTTTTCTCTGAAAGTTGTCATTTACGTCTACATATTTGGATTTATCTTCATTATACATTTCAAAAGACAAAGAGAACTTTATATTTTAGTTTATAATAGCAATTGAATGGGTTTTCTAAACATGCGTGCCCAAACTGATAAAAATGACCAGCAATTTTTCTTTTAAAAAATCTCAATATCTATAAAATAAACAAATTACACCATGGAAAATGCTTTGTACGATTTTATTCACTCGTTGAGGAGTATCAGAAAACGAACGAGTGAGCCTATCGACTTGTGAATAAAAATCATACGCGCATTTTCCATGGAGTAATCTCTATATAAGAAACTTGTATCAGAAAAAGGTGAATCAGCCAACCAAAGTCAACAAAAGTGGCAGGAAGACATCCTTATAACAAAACAAGAGCTCAACTGGAAAGAGGCTTATCAAATGGCTTTCAATGCACAAAGAGCACAAAACTTATATCCTTCAATTTTAAATTCCTTCATAGAAAAATATCGACAAATAACTTCTTGAAAAAAATTGGACTCACAGATAACGACAAATGCACTTTCTGCGAAAAACAAACAGAGAAACTGAAACATTTATTTTGGACTTGCCCAAAAACTCAAGTTTTTTTGGATGAACTTCAAAGGATGGTTACAATCTTGCCAAGTTATCACTAAAGAGATGTCCTTGGAGCCTGTTAAAGCACTGGGTTTAAGGCAAGATGGATATAAAAGTAAACTTCAAATTAACTTCCATTGCTTAAACGCTAAGTATTGTATGTGGCTACGTAGACGGAAAAAAATGTTCTCCAAAACTAAACAATTTCTTACAGTATCTTAAACATATCTATGAAATAGAAAACAATACAAATACAACCGCCTCAAAAAAGTGGGAGCCTCTGTTGGCTCTTTTGTAGTTTCTTGACAACGTGATTCCAGTCCCCTGAAAATGAAAATGATATAAAGGAAAAGAAACAAGGCGCTTTTATACCACGTGTATCTTAAAGAAGGAATTTGAATTGCTGCAAGACAAGATAGCGGATAAATCAGACCGCGCCTCATCTCCTAGTAGTGTGGATGTTCAACATCTGAGTGATACTTGCGATGGCTTCTCAACAATTACTGCGAGCTTCCAGACGAGATTAAATAAACTGGCAAGTCAAGTAGAAGCTGTTACAAAGGCTATCGATGATACAACATCTTATAGCTACCAGTACAACTTGCAAATAGTTGGGGTTCCACAAACGAACGAGTTAGAAACGGCTGAGGAAACAAGGAGTCTCTGTCTAAAGATTTTCAAGAAAATTGGCATGGAAGTCAGAGAAACTGATATTGACATTGCTCATAGAATTCCGACAAGAGGACAACATGGCCGCAGAGAGCAGCGAAACAACCCAATTGTTTGCAAGTTTGTGAGGCGCATGGTTTGGGAGAGGGTGCTGGCTGTAAGAGCAAACACAAATCGTCTCACATCAAATGATTTTGATCTTCTCTCTGGCAGCCAAATCGACCAAATTGGAATTCTGAGTCATCTGTCGCCGAAGCTCCAAAATCTTTTGTGATCGGCGAAAACTCATCAAACACACCATGGCTACAAGTTTTGTTGGGCTAAATCTACAGCAGTTTTCCTTCGCAAATCTGATAACTCCAGAATCTTTGGGATAGAGTTGGAGAAGGATCTTGAGGACCTACAAAGAAACGAGTCTACTAATGATGAATCTCACAGCTAAGTTTATCTGTTTATTTTACTATTACCATGTAAATTTCTAGCCTGTAGTCACGATCATGGCAGTTAAAAACCAACGTGTTGATAAAAACATAAGGTGCACTTTGCGCAAACTACCATATTTTGGTTTTCGAGGAGATCTCATTTCTTATCACGGACAATTTAACAACTGTCTGTTCTCCTGGACATCCGGCGATTGTCTATCTGACAATGTTCTGATACTGCTCAGGGGGGCTGTTTATTCCAAAGCTCAACCTCTTGTAACGAAACATCGAGTCACCAGCTGAAAATGTTGCGATAACCGTGGAACTTTCTTCCAGGCCAAGTTTAGAGAAGACTGTGTTCCCATTCAGTTCTTCCAGGACTTCATCCACTGTTGGAATTGGTATCTTTTCTCTTCGTATCGCTTCATTAGCACACCTCATGTCCACACAGATACCAACATCATCTTTTTCCGGCTTGGGGGCGAATATAGCTGGGCTGACCCATGTTGTTGGACCTGAAACCTTCTCAATGATGTCAAGATCAGGGAGCTCCTTGATTTTCCTAGTGACTGTCTCTTTCAAGGGGTAAGGTATTCTTCTACATTTCTGTGCTACTGGTCTCACCTCCAGATCAATGTGCAGCTTAAGTTGGAAGCCTGACAATTTGCCAACTCCAGGGAAACGATCTACAATACCATCAATGCCACTGCTCACAGGAAAAACATTTGCCACATCCCCCAGTTCTGGCCCAACACGCGACACTTGCAGACGTTTAGCTGCGAAACTGCCAAGTAAACACCGTCCTTCTCCTTGTGTCACAAGGATAGTTTCCATAGTTTTCTTTCCATAACACTGAATACTTGCCTCGAATTTACTCACAACCGGTAAATAGCCATTCCCCCATTTCTCTCTTCTGGTTGCAGTTTTACTTTAAGGCCATCCCTCACACTGGGCACCAGAGTCAACTGGGCACCAGAGTCAACAAGCATGCTTGTGGTTGTGTTATCGATCTTGACTATTACCACATTATCCTCACAGGCTATCTCCCCATTGAAAGTGATAGGTAATGCAAAAGCTACATCTCCACTGTCATATTCTACTTGATTAACTTGCCTGTTCCCTGATTTTGGATCGTGTTTGGTATTCCTGGAATGTCTCTTATTATTGCCACACGCTCTCTTATTTCTCACTCTACCACCCTCTTCACCACCCTTTTTGCTCTCTGCCTCATTCCTACAACAAGCTGCCTAGTGTCCTTTATCACCACATTTAGCGCACGTTTTACCTTGGGCTGGAAATATTTTGTCATGAGCAAAATGTCCCACTTTGCCACATGCATAACATTTCTGTTTACGAAATCCAGAAAAGTTACTGTTGATTCTAATTTGCGACATTTCTGCCGGGTATCGGTCATTTCCCCTCCTCCAATGACTCTCTTGTTTATGGTAATATACAAAGCAGTAGGATATTTCACAAATAAATTCCATTTTGCCGTTCCTGTGGCCCTTAATTACATTACAGATTATGTCAATATGTGGCAAGACAAAAAGAGTGAAAATTGAGCCGTTAGGCCAGTGTCGCTGATGTTCTTACCCCATCTCTATGTCATCTGTGGTCTATTGGTAAATTACTTAGACGCTCGATAACATGAAACCTACTTGTTTTTTTTTTTACAAAGAAAACATTGTTACTGAGGTCATCTAAGCGTCTGTCGTCCAATAGATTCGAAGCAACAACCAATCAAAATGCGAGAATAACTCAACATATTATATCAGAACTGACATCAATATGCAATTCATATTTGTTACGAGTCTAAAATCGATACAATCGTTATCAGCAACATGCCTTCTTATTCTCAATTAAAGCCATCAAGATTTTGTTTTGTTGTTGCTGCTGTGCCTCAAACATTGCTTGCAAACTCTGTTGTTGCCTTGCCTGCTCCTGCATTTGAATCATGAAAGTTCTCATCATGGTCAGTTGTTGTTCTGCAGCTTGAGTTTGTCTATCTGCAGCAAGCTCTAACTCTCCTTTCCTCAGATCAAGTTCCTTTTCTTTCAAATCATGATCCTTTGTACATTTCTTTTTCAGATAATCTATTGCATCAATTGTGCTTCTTACCTTTTTCTTTCCAGATTCATCATTCGAATTCTTCCTTTTCTCAGTGTCAGCCATTCTCTCAGAATTTTGGCTTTGCGATGGCGTTCAGCTCCTGGGCAGTTTTCTCCCAAACTTTTACCCTCTCTGGACTTCGCGCTTTGAAATTGAACAGCTCTGAAACAAGAACTTCACGGCACATAGTCACATCATGGTCCACAGTCCACTGAAAATATTTGGTCCTGTATAATGACAAAAAAACGGAATTCTAGAGCTGAACTTGAGGCAAACGCAAACCGTAATACAATGCTTGAGATGAAAATTTATCGATTAATGGCACCTTCAAATTCGATGAGTCGATTCAGTTCATTATCTTTAGCCAACCTAAGGTCACGCAACTTGTTGAATATCTTGTCTATTAGTTTTTCCACCTCGTTCTTCAGCCTCACGTGATGACTCTCCTGGTATTGACGGTCATGATGGTATTTACCGCGGGGAGCGTAGTAATTGTTACACCCCTTTACATTACATTTAACTACACGCCTAGGGCAGTCTCCGAGGTGCAAGTGGATCTGTGACCTGTAAACAAGCAAATGAATTTGTTCACTACACCAGTAGCGCCGATCGTGACACTTTTGACAAATATTTGATGTAATTCGAAGTCTGGTCTGAAAACGATTGTTTACCAAGCATTTTATACCAACTTTTATTACTTCTGTAGTTAGCTTTGAGCAGTGAGAATGCCCTTGCCTCTAGTGTGCAGTAAAACTTACCTGGGTAATCTCTCTCCACTCTGAAGCAGACACAGCAAAGTTCCCTGGGCACAGTTTTCCTCGTGAGTGTGTTGACGAAATCTCGGCACTCCCACTCTTCAGAATATGCAGGACACTTTCTCATAAGGGCAGGCCGCCAAGTGCTCGTCCAATGCAGAACGGAGATGGTCCCCAATGCAACCATTGGGACACTCCACTAACATAAATGGGCAGGTGCTCCAGTGATTTTCTTTTTCCCTATGCTGCCCTGTCCATGAACAGTCGCTATTTATGCAGCCCACATTAATTTTATATCATCGCTTTCACAGCGATATTAGGATTTAAACTTGAGGCGTCGAGAGCACTGTGTCCACAGGACAACAAGACAGACTCATTCATCAACTCCTGGTTGGTTTAAGATGGCAAAAAATATAGGGGGTGATGATCGAAAATTAAGATAGAGGAGGAGAAAAATTAAAAGAAAGACGAAGATTAAGTACAGAAACACAACAACCAGAAAATGCTATAAAGAAAATGAAACACATTGAGGAACATATCTCAAGATTTTAGGCTGTACATATATATTGTCGTGAAAACTCTCTGATAATAGCACATGTCTGGATTCCTTATAAATAATTTAGGAGCCAGCCAGCTAGCCAGCCTGAAATTTTTTAGTGAGTTTTGCCGTTAAAAGAAAGTAAGAATTTAATACAAAAAAATTATATAAAAACATTTCATTACATTACCCCGATTTTTGACACAAACGATTACATTCCACAATCGCAGCCTCTGATATAAACTAAGCTGTAAAAGAACGAGTGCGTCACAGAAAGTTTTTAAACAATGCAGTTCCCGACTTGTAAAATAATGTATGTGGATTTTAATTTTTTGACAGGTCTTTGTAACCTTGCACTGGAATACTTTGTGGGAATGAAGATGGTGGTGTCTTTATCCTTAGTTTTTATGGCGTGAAAATCGTAACGACATTCATAAAATCGCACATGTTATAAAATCTTCGAACCTAGGCTGCACAATGTCCTTCCACAATCCACTGTGTATTTGCGAATCCGCTTGATTTTCTGCAAAAATTCACAATTCGTGCTCTTATTAAGATCAAATCTGCCGATGCGAAAACCTTTTCCCCCCTGTGCCAGTCTGTTGCCATTTAAAACACTAGTCAAACTTTGACTTGATATCAAAAATATAGTACTCTTTGTGTTTGCGGCTGACAGACGGATATATCATGAAAAGGTACTGAAGTAAAATCAAAACCAAAAAAAAAGAGCCCACTATAAAAAAGGAAATTCTAACCATATAGGGCAGATTGTGGTCCACTTCATCTTCCGGGCGCTTAGATTCTTCTCTAGTTCTAACAATCTCGCAGTTGAAATCGCTTAACCCAGGCATGTTGGAAAATCTGGCGCTTAGTAGAAAGAAGGTTAACGGTCACCACTGAGCTCCACTGTGTTTTGCCACGCGCATCCGATTTATCGGCTATCGTTTCTAGTTCTATTGTGCTGCGGATTGGTAACTGACAATAGGTTGAATAAAATCCTAGTGGCTTGGGTGACATCACCTATAAAAAGCTAAAATATCCCCAAAGGAGTTTAAAGTGAAGTGCGAACAGATCGTGTGTTACTCAACAGTAAGTAAATTATAACTAGGTATACCTTTTGATAGAGTGCCAACAAGCGAATAATTTGTGGTATAATAAGGGGTTTATGTATCATACTGTGATGCCTGCAGAGTTTTCAAAAAAGTAAATTCAAGACCTTATGCTTGGAATGTAGCTTTAATTAAAGAAGGATCTAGTTTGATTTGAGGGAAAAAGCCCCCCTACAAAATTAGCCTGTATACCAAGCGTTTCCTTGGCGTTCAAGAGCAAAGAATTACCACACGAAGAATGGAGCGAGTAGCCCTTCTCTTTTTAATTTTGGTTCTCACCGCATTGTTCGAAAAACAAATGTTTTCTCTTAAATTCTTTTGAACACTGTTTTGGCTAACTGGAGTACTTTTGAAGTGCTGGAGGTTAATTTTAGGTTGCATTAAAAAGAATTATCTGTTCGGTTATCCTAGGGGAAGTTGATCATTCTCACCGTTTCCTTTCTTTGTTTCTTTTGTTTTTCTCTGGTGTTATTTCTTATAGTCCAGGGCCTTTTATGTTCGGGGGTTTTTACCTTTAGTAATTGCCTTTTATTTTGTATTTTTGGTTTTCTTTTGGTTTGCGGTTCGGGTTCATTCAGCTCTAGGAGCCCATACCTTTTTCTGTTGTTTCGAAACCGCTTTTTGTCTGTTGCTCATGTTAGGTTTTGGCTCCGGGAGCCAGTTTTCAAAGATGGGGGAAGAGTGTTATTAACGGTCCGGGGTTGTTTCGGCTCTGGGAGCCAGGTTTTAAAGAAGAGTGTCATTTACGGTCTGCGACCGTTTTGACTTCGAAAGCCAGTCTTTGTAACTTTGTTATTAATGGTCTGGGACTGTTTTTGCTTCGGGAGCCAGTTTTTAAAGAACATTGTTATTAACTTTCTGGAACCGTTTTGGCTCTGGGAGCCAATTTGAGAGGAGTTTGTTGTCAACGGCCCAGGACCGTCTTGGGCTCCGGGTGCCAGGTTTTAAAGTAGAGTGTTCTGGCTCCAGGAGCTTGTTTTGAAATACGTTTGCTGTTAATGGTCTGCGACTGTTTTGGCTCCGGGAGCCAGTTTTTAAAGAACATTGTTATTAATTTTCTGGAACCGTTTTGGCTCCGGGAGCCAGTTTTGAGAGGAGTTTGTTATCAACGGCCCAGGACCGTCTTGGGCTCGGCGAGCAGGTTTTAAAGTAGAGTGTTCTGGCTCCAGGAGCCTGTTTTGAAATAAGTTTGCTGTTAACGGTCTGGGACCGTTATGGCTCCGGGAGCCAGTTTTGAAAGAAGAGTGCTATTAACAGTCCAGGACCGTTTGTTGGCACCGTGAGCCACATTTGAAAGAAGAGTATTTTTAACAGTCTGGGACCTTTTGGCTCTGGGAGCCAGTTTTGAAAGAAGATTGATGTTTCCGTTCCGGGACCATTTTTGGCTCCTGGAGCCAGGTTTAAGAGAAGAGTGTTATTAACGGTCCGAGACCATTTTGGCTCCTGGAGATAGTTTTGAAAGAAGATTGATATTAACGGTCCGCGACCGTTTTGGCTCCATTAGATTGTTAGGTTGGTTAGAATGGCTTATATTTTAACACTTGCGTTAGTTTATCTGGTTGGGAAGTGTGTCAGGTGGAGTACTTTTGTTTGTCTGGGCCCTCGTTTAACCTTAAGTTTTCCTTTTCAAACCCCCCCCCCCCCTCCTTAGGCTGATGATCGCATTACACTCCTGGAGGATAAGCTTAAAGTTCTGGAGGAAAAACAGGGTGTTAACACCGTCACAGCCGCCCTTTCATCTGTACGTAATGCCCTTCAGAAGCCAGGAATGGTTTATGATCCTTGGGAGGCGTCCACCCTCGTGGAAACCCTGATGCGAGCGGCCAGGTCTGTCACCCATGAGAAAGCAGACTGCTATGCCATAATTTTAGATGAGTTAAAGGGGAGATCCAGCTCTCTCTCCTCTTCTGCACACCAGAGATTACTCTTGGGCCTTTTGGGTTATCCCACCAGAGCAAAGGTGGCCAAGGAGTCGTCAGCGCTCCTTAAAGCTATACAGAGTGAGAAGCCTTCGCGATTTAGCCGTTCCGGCTCTCACCAGCTCTCGCCAGCTCAGGCGCCAACGCCCTCATGCCCCCAGTCAGCCTCTTTGCTACAGATGCAGCTTGCCCGGGCATTTTTCAAGGGTTTGTTATCGCAGACGAGGTCGGGGGAATTATAAGTGTTAAGGAATAACTGTAAACCGCGATTCCTTTGTGCATTGTTATCTTTAAATTTTTGAGGGTTGTTTTCTTCTTGGTCAGGGATGTTTTAGGCCATCTATCCCTTGGCTGTATTTGGCATTTTGGACAGTGACGTTTTTTCCTGTAGTTTTGTTGCTGTGCCTATTTTTCTTGCTCATTTGCTTAATAAAACCTTGTGCTAATGTTATTTGTCTCTCTGTTGTTTTTTCCTTTGTTGCCTCACTTCTTCATTGACCCTGGGGGTATTTCTAAGTGCCTTATTCTGGTCTGTGATCAGAGCTAGGGTCAAGGAAGGATAAGGGGTCTCCCCTTTTCCTTTCTCAACTTTTTATTTGCATTCTCCGTTTGTTTCAGGAGTTTGAGGTTGCATTGCAAGACATCTTGCCCTGCCTAGTCAGGACCTCACATGGTGTGATATAAACGGGGAACCCTTATCCTTCGTTGACGCCACCGTGCCACCTCAGCTTGTGGACAGCGATCCTTCCCTCGCAAACTTGGCACAATCGCGTTTTAGAAACCCGGACCAATTCCACGCAGGCAACTTGCATAACCATGTGGATTTTCTGGTGAATCTCATTTCTTCTACTGGATACTCGTGCCCCAAAGCTAGCTTGCTTCAGATCATCCAAGAGGGAGTGAAAGTTTACGATTTCTTTTGACATTTTAAGGGAAACTTTAAAGGGAGACGCTATGATTCTGCTGTCCCGCCAGTTTCCGTATTTCCGAACTTGCATTGTTGTCGTTGGTTTTGTGACTTCATTGATTCTACGGTTTTGGATTGGGTTTTTCAGGGTGTTATCAAAGTTCACGGTGTGGTCGGGGTTTGCTCCCCTCTGCACTTAGTCCTTCCTTTGACAGTCGAGCCGACTAAGCCCGTCTTTCTCATGACGAACGCTTTCTCAACTTATGGACTCGCGATCTTCCTTTCAAGTTGGATCACCTCCCAGATCTGCCTCATTATGTTATTTTTCCTGGAGGGGTTACTATTTCTCCTTTTGTACCTTACCTTTAAGATGGAAAGCAAGTGCCTTTTTATATCACAACTTTGGCCTTGTTGTCACCTCCGCTGTGCGTTCTTTGGGTGTACCTGTATCGCAGTATATCGACGATAGACATGTTGGCCAGTTATTCTCGTCCGGCCTCGCAGTTTATCAGCCATACTGCTAGCTCGCTCTAGCAGCAGCCTTAATCTTGTTGTCGCTTCTCGTTTCTGCGGGGTACTTTATCAACCTCATAAAGAGTTCACCACTGCCGTCCACAGCTGTTAGGTTCCTGGGTTTTATCTTCGATTCCATTTTAAAAGCCTTTTTGGTCCCTCTGATAAGAAGGACAAATTCAAAGCGTTACGTGAAGAACTCCTGGAATCCTCTTAGGTGCCCGGTACAAGTTTGCAGCGCTTCACGGCGAAGGCTCTGTCATTTAGCCTTGCAATTTGGGCCTGTAAGCTTTATGTGCGAGAGGCCTTCAAAGCTATCTCCGCCCTCACTAAAAATTTTCAGCCTGCTGTCCCAATTCAGGGACCTATACCCTTCGAGAATGGGCTTTTTTGGACAACTGGTCTGGTCATTTGCCTTGGTGATTGCAACATGACCTCTCTGTTACGTCATTCACCAATGCCTCTCAGAAGGCCTCGTAAGGGATGGTGCGAGCCAACAAATCCCTGATTATTGGTTGGATAATGAGCGTGACATCAATGTCCTTGAGGCTAGAGCGCTTTACAACGCTTTGAGTTCCTTCTTTCCTTCAATTAGAAACATATAAATCGATGTCTGGATGGACAATGTTACACTCCAGGTGGCTTGGGAAAATGGCGGCTGTATGAATTTACTAGTTAATCAGGACATAAAGAGGGTGGAAGAAATGGTTTGCGCTGGAAATTTTGCAAACACTTGAAGTATGTCCCATCTACCGAAAATGTAGCTGACGCGCCCTCCCATGCTCTTTCTGACATTGACGGTTCTTTTTCCACGGTTGAGTCGGCTTGAGTTCAGTCGAGTTTTGGCCCGCACATGTTTGGTCTTCTGTTTTTGGACAGCAACTGTTGCAGAGGCAGGGATGGAAATTTCTTGCCTCACCACTCGCCTTGGCTTACCCCTAATTCTTCAGGAATAAATGTTTTTGCACAGCCGATACCTAGTGGCCACAACATTTACGTTTTTCCCGCTTTCGTCCTTATTAGACCGCTCTTGCGTTATTTCTTGGATCAACGCCAACATTTCGCTTTTACCATTATTGTCCCTCGTTTATATCCGTGTCGCTATTGGTGGGCAATTCTAGTATTACAGTTTCCTTCCAGCTCCTCCCCAGTTTTCACTGCTAGACCTCTGCCATGGGATCTATGGGCTTTTCGCTGTATTTATAGATCAAACGTTGGTGGAAGCCTGCCGGAGATGTTCTGCCTGTTCGTACCCAAACGACGACAACACTAATTTCTACCAGGCCTGTGGTGCTTTTACTTCATGTGAAGAAAAGCGAGGAGCCAGCCCCAATGTGGAAATGTCTTTGATTAACAAGCACTTTACAGACGTTCCACAGTCTTATAGGAACAAACCTTATGAACGCCAGAAGGACTCGTTGGAAGTTCAGCTCTCAAGTTTCCTTTCCTCCCTGGTGCCCTCGAAGAAGCTTTCTGCTGCTACTGCAGAGGATATCGTCAAGTTCTTGATTAGCAAAGACATGGCGGGAAAACGCAAACTCCATTTACCCTCGTGCTCTAGAAAGATCTGTGATTGCCCAAAGCGTCTGGCAGCTGGGACTGTGGACTCATATATGGGAAAGCTTAGGTCGATCTTCAATAAGGTAGGCTGCACAGGGATGTCCAGCCCCTTATCACATCCTACCGTCAAGGAATATCTCAAGTTTGTAAGAGAGGAGCAAGCCCTGCAGCCTTTGTTTTATGATATATTTGTTAGTTTAACCCATTGACACCTGGAACTTTTTGCCAAAATTGTTTTTTTTTTACATTTTGGTGGTTTTGAAGCTGGATTGTGGCCAAATTCGCTTCAGTCTGGTGGAAAACGCATTGGTAGCATGTCAGCTAGCCGTTCTTGCCACCGGAATCGCATTGAAGACATTTTGGCCCAGGCATGCGCAGAAATCAAAATTTTGAATGTGACCTACGGCTTTAGGCTTTTCGACTTTCGAATTGTTTTTTTTCCCCTTTCCTTTTTATCCTCGGTCTTTTTTTTGCTGCTGTGATTGGCCATCTCCCAGGCTTGCTTGGGGTTAAAAAAGATTTCAGGAGGAGTCATCGAGGTGGCCAATTTTTACCATGGAGCAGCTAGGTGTAGTGGCAGGAAATTT
>Ga0126343_10000635_pt1 | contig 14237 bp, 16 predicted proteins | sample Cyp2metagenome_FD_92531 | JGI IMG/M metagenome (GOLD analysis project Ga0126343, IMG submission 92531) | Coral microbial communities from Lord Howe Island, Old Settlement Bay, Australia - Cyphastrea 2 metagenome | ecosystem: Host-associated > Invertebrates > Cnidaria > Coral ... | reverse complement strand
ATTATCGGGTGCCCGGGACCCTAAGCTAACTGCAGAAGCATTTGGTTCCCGCTGAATTGCTCTCAAATCAAATCTGTACACGCCTGTTTCCATACCATTTGACCCAAATTTATCTTCCCCCTCAAACCCTTATAAAAGGGGCGAATGGGCAGGCCTTGCGCTCGCTCGTTTTCCACAAGTTCTGGCCAATTTCTTTAAACTTAACGGATATTATCGGGTGCTCGGGACCCTAAGCTTACTGCAGAAGCATTTGGTTCCCGCTGAAATGCTCTCAAAAAAAAATTAGTACACGCTTGTTTCCATGCCATTTGACCCAAATTTTGTCTTCCCTCTCAAACCCTTATAAAAGGGGCGAATGGGCAGGCCTTGTGCTGGCTCGTTTTCCCCAACTTCTGGCCAATTTCTTCAAACTTAACGCATATTATCGGGTGCCTGAGATCCTAAGCTAACTGCAGAAGCATTTGATTCCCGCTGAAATGCTCTCAAATCAAATTTGTACACGCTTGTTTCCATGCCATTTGATCCAAATTTATCTTCCCTCTCAAACCCTTATAAAAGAGGCGAAAGGGCAGGCCTTGCGCTCGCTCGTTTTCCGCAAGTTCTGGCCAATTTCTTTAAACTTAACGCATATTATCGGGTGCCCGAGATCCTAAGCTAACTGTAGAAGCATTTGATTCCCGCTGAAATACTCTCAAATCAAATTTGTACACGCTTGTTTCCATGCCATTTGACCCAAATTTATCTTCCTTCTCAAACCCTTATAAAAGAGGCGAAAGGGCAGGCCTTGCGCTCTCTCGTTTTCCGCAAGTTCTGGCCAATTTCTTCAAACTTAACGCATATTATCGGGTGCCCGAGATCCTAAGCTAACTGCAGAAGCATTTGATTCCCGCTGAAATGCTCTCAAATCAAATTTGTACACGCTTGTTTCCATGCCATTTGACCCAAATTTATCTTCCTTCTCCAACCCTTATAAAAGAGGCGAAAGGGCAGGCCTTGCGCTCGCTCGTTTTCCGCAAGTTCTGGCCAATTTCTCTGATTTTAAGGCATATTATTGGGTGCCCGGGACCTTAAACTAACTGCAAAAGCATTTGGTTCCCGCTAAAATGCTCTCAAAAATCAATTTTGTACAGGCTTGTTTTAGTGTCATTTGACCCAAATTTATCTTCCCTCTCAAACCCTTATAAAAGGGGCGAAAGGGCAGGCCTTGCGCTTGCTCCTTTTCCGCAAGTTCTGGCCAATTTCTTCAAACTTAACGCATATTATCGGGTGCCAGGGACCCTAAGCTAACTGCCGAAGCATTTGGTTCTCGCTGAAATGCTCTCAAATCAAATTTGTACACGTTTGTTTCCATGCCATTTGACCCAAATTTATCTTCCCCCTCAAACGCTTATAAAAGGGGCGAAAGGGCAGGCCTTGCGCTTGCTCGTTTTCCGCAAGTCTTGGCCATTTTCTTCGAACTTCACGCATATTTTCGGGTGCCAGAGACCTTAAACGAACTGCAAAAGCATTTGGTTCCCGCTAAAATGCTTTCAAGTCAAATTTGTGGACGCTTGTTTCCATGCCATTAGGCCCAAATTTGTCTTTCCTAGAACTTTCGTGAGTTCTGGGCAACTTCTTTGAACTTGACGCATATTTTCGGGTGCCAGGGACCCTGTGCAAAAGCATTTAGTTCCCGCACAAATGTTCTCATTTAAAATTTGTTCGTGCTTGTTTCCATGCCATTTGGCCAAAATTTGTCTTTCCTCCCCCTCCAAACTCTTATAAAAGTGGCGGAAGGGCAGGCTTTGCGCTCGTTTTTTTTTCGCGGGTTCTGGCCAATTTCTTCGAGCTTGACGCATATTTTTTAGGTGCCAAGGGCCCTAAACAAACTGCAGAGGCATTTGGTTCTTGTTGAAATGCTCTCAAATCAAAATGCACACGCTTGTTTTCATGCCATTTGGCCCAAATTTGTCTTTCCTCTCAAATCTTCATAAAAGTGGCGCAAGGGCAGGCCTTCCGGTCGCCGTTTTCCGCAAGTTCTTGCCAATTTCTTTCGAGCTTAACGCCTACTTTTTGGTGCTAGGGACCCTATGCTAACTTCAGAAGCATTTGGTTCCCGCTGAAATGCTCTCAAATCTAATTTGTGTACGCTTGTTTCCATGCCATTTGGCCCAAACTTATCTTTCGCCTCAAACCCTTATAAAGTGGCGCAAGGGCAGGCCTTCCGCTTGTGCGTTTTCCGCAATATCTGGCCAATTTGTTCGAACTTAACGCATATTTTCGGGTGCCATGGACCCTAAGCTAACTGCAGAAGCATTTTGTTCCCGCTGAAATGCTCTCAAAAATCAAATTTGTGCACGCTTGTTTCCATGCCATTTGGCCCAAATTTATCTTCCCTCACAAACCCTTATAAAACTGACGCAAGGTCAGGCTTTGGTTTTGCCCGTTTTTTGCAAGTTCTGGCTAATTTCGTTAAATTTAACGCATATTTTCGGCTGCCAGGGACCCTAAGCTAATTTCAGAAGCCTTTGGTTCCCGCTAAAATGCTCTCAAATCAAATTTGCACGCCTGTTTTAACGCCATTTGGCCCTAAGTTATCTTCCCATTTAAACCTTTAAAAACTGGCGCAAGGGCAGGCTTTGCGCTCGTTCGTTTTCCGCAAGTTCTGCCCAATTTAATTGGGGTTAACGCATATGGTCCTTGCAAAGTGTGCCCTTGCGCCAGTTTTTAACGGGTTATAGGAAGAAGATAAACTTCGGCCAAATGGCGTGGAAACAAGCGTGCACAAATTTGTTTTGAGAGCATTTCAACGGTAATCAAGGACTTCCGCAGTTAGCTTAGGGTCTTTGGCACCCGACAATATGCTTTGAGTTCGAATAAATTGTCCAGAACTTGCGGAAAACGAGCGAACGCAAAGCCTGCCCTTGCGCAGGGGGAAGATAAATTTGGGCCAAATGGCGTAGAAACAGGCGTGCACAAATTTGTTTTGAGAGCATTTCAGCGGGAACCAAGGGCTTCTGCAGTTACATTAGGGTCCCTTGGACCCGAAAATATGCGTTACGTTCGAAGTAATTGGCCAGAACTTGTGGGAAACGAACGACCGAAAAGCCTGCCCCTTCGCCAGTTTTTAAAAGGCTTGACGGGGAAGATAAATTTGGGCCGAATGGCATGGAAAGAAGCGTGCACAAAATCTTTTTGGGAGCATTTCAGTGGTAACCAAATGCTTCTCCAGTTAGCTTAGGATCCCTGACACCCGACAATATGCGTTAAGCTCCATTACATTGGCCACAAATGAGAAAATGAGCGAGCGCAAAGCCTGCCCTTGCGCCAGTTTGTAAAGGGTTTCAGGGGGAAGACAAATTTGGAACAAATGGCGTAGAAACAAGCGGGCACAAATTTGCTTTGAGAGCATTTCAGCGGGAACTAAGAGCTTCTGCTCTTAGCTTAGGATCCCTGGCACCCGACAATATGCGTTAAGTTCAAAGAAATTGGCCAGGACTTGCGGAAAATTAACGAGCGCAAGGCCTGCCCATGCGCCGGTTTTTAAACGGAATGAGGGGGAAGATAAATGTTGCCCAAATGGCGTGGAAACAAGCGTGCACAAATTTGTTTTGAGAGCATTTCAGTGGTAACCAATGGGTTCTGCAGGTTAGCTTAGTGTCCCTGGCACCCTACAATACATGTCATGTTAGAAGAAATTGGCCAGAACTTGCGGAAAACAAGCGAGCGCAAAGCCTGCCCTTTGCGCCAGTTTTTAAAGGGTTTGGGAGGGAAGATAAATTTGGGCCATAGGGCGTGGAAACAAGCGTGCAGAAATTTGTTTTGAAAGCGTTTTAGTGGGAACCAAGGGCTTCTGCAAATAGCTTAGTGTCCCTGGCACCCGAAAATATGCCTAACTGCAGAAGCCATTGGTTTCCGCTGCAGTGTTCCTCAAAAAAATTTTACACGCCTGTTTCAATGCCATTTTGCACAAATTTACCCCTCTCAAGCTCTATATAAATGGCCGAAGGGTACACCTTGCGTCTCGTTCCCTTTCGGCTATTTCTTTTTTATTTTCCACAAATTAAAGCTTATTTCCCATTGCCATGGAGCCTAAAATAACTGCAGAAGCCCTTGGTTTCCGCTGGAGTGCTCCCAAAAAAATTTGTTTACGCCTGTTTCAATGCCATTTGGCCCAACTTTACGGCCCCCATCAAACTCTTTATAAAATGGCGGAAGGGTAGACTTTGCGTCTCGCTTCTTTTCGGCCATTTCTTTCCGATTTTCCACAAATTAAAGCCTAATTCTCAATGCAGGGAACCGTAAAGTAACTGCAGAAGCCTTGATTTGCGCCGGAGTGTTCCCAAAAAAAATTGGTGGTGGCCTTTTTCAATGCCATTTGGCCTAAATTTACGGGGCCCTCTCAAACTCTTTATAAAATGGCCGAAGGGTAGACCTTGCGTCTCGCTCCTTTTCGGTCATTTCCTTCCGAATTTCTACAACTTAAAGACTATTTTTTATTGTCAGGGGCCCTAAAGTAATTGAAGAACCCTTAGCTGTTCGCGGGAGAGTTCCCCAGAAAATTTGTCCACGCTTGTTTTAATGCCATTTGGCCCAAATTTATGGCCCCTCTCAAACTCTTTATAAAATGGCCCCCCCTTTGTAAAATGGACCCTAAAGTAATTGCAAAAGCCCTTGGTTTCCGCTGGAGTGCACCCCGAAAAAACTTTTTCACGCCTGTTTCAACGCCAGTTGGCCCAACGTTACGGCCCCTCTCAAAGCTCTTAACAAAATGGCAGAAGGGTAGATTTTGCGTCTCGCTTTTTTTGGGCGATTTCTTTCCGATTTTCCACAACTTAAATCTTATGTTTTATTGCCAGGGACCCTAAAGTAACTGCAGAAGCCCAAGGTTTCCGCCGGAGAGCTCCAAAAAAAATTTGTGCACGCTTGTTTCAATGCCATTTTGCCCAAATTTACGGCCCCTCTCAAACTCTTTATAAAATGGCCGCACGGTAGACTGTGCGTCTCGCTCCTTTTCGCCCATTTCTGTCCTACTTTCCACAACTTAAAGACTATTTCCCATTGCGAAGAACGCTAAGGTAACTGCAGAAGACTTTGGTTTTCGCTGGAGTGCTCCCAAAAAAGATTTGTGCACGCCTGTTTCAATGCCATATGGCTCAAAATTTACGGCCCCTCTCTAACTTTTTATGAAATGGCCAAAGAGTAAACTTTACGTCTGGCTCTTTTTCGGCCATTTCTTTCCGGTTTTCTACAACTTAAAGTCTATTTCCCATTGCCAGGGACCCTAAAGTAACTGCAAAAGCCCTTGTTTTCCTCTGGAAAACTCCCAAAATATTTCTTGACGCCTGTTTCAATGCCATTTTGCCCAAATTTACGGCCCCTCTCAAACTCTTTATAAAATGGCCGCACGGTAGACTTTGCGTCTCGCTCCTTTTCGGCCATTTCTTTCCGATTTTCCACAACTTACAGCTTATTTCCCATTGTCAGGGACCCTAAAGTAACTGCAAAAGCCCTTGCTTTCCTCTGGAGAACTCCCCAAATATTTCTGCACGCCTGTTTCCATGCCAATTTGCCCAAATTTACGGCCCCTTTCAAACTTTACAAATTGGCCGAAGGGTAAATTTTGCGTCTCGCTTCTTTTCGGCCATTTCTTTCCGATTTTTCACAACTTAAAGCCTTTTTCCCATTGCCAGAGACCCTAAAGTAACTGCACAAGTAAACTGCTGCAGTAACTGCTGCAGTGCTCCCCAAAAAAAATTGTGCGCAACTGTTTCAATGCCAGTTAGCCCAAATTTACGGCCCCTCTCAAACTCTTTATAAAATTGCGGAAGGGTAGACTTTGTGTCTTGCTCCTTTTGGGCGATTTCTTTCCGATTTTCCACAACTTAAAACCTATTTCCCATTGCCAGGGTTACTAAAAGTCTGCAGAAGCCCTTGGTTTCCGCTGGAATGCTCCCAAAAAAGACTTTTGCACGCCTGTTTCAATGCCATTTGGCCCAAATCTACGGCCCCTCTCAAACTTTGTATAAAATGGCCGAAGGGTAGGCCTTGCGTCTCGCTCCTTTTGGGCGATTTCTGTAGGATTTTCCACAACTTTAAAAGACTATTTCCCATTGCCAGACTCCCTAAAGTAACTGCAGAAGCCCTTGGTTTCCGCTGGAGTGCTTCGGAAAAAATTTGTGCACGCCTGTTTCAATGCCGTTTGGCTCAAATTTACGGCCCTCTCTAACTCTTTATGAAATGGCCGAAGGGTGAACTTTGCGTGTCGCTCTTTTTCGGCCATTTCTGTCTAATCTTTCACAACGTAAAGCCTATTTCCCATTGCCAAGGAGCCTAAAGTAACTGCAGAAGACCTTGGTTTCCGCTGGAGTGCTCCCAAAAAGAATTTGTGCACGCCTGTTTCAATACTATTTGGTCCAAATTTACGGTCCCTCTAAAACGCTTTGTAAAATGGCCGAAAGGTAGACTTTGCGTCCCGCTCTATTTCGGCCATTTGTGTCCGATTATCCACAACTTAAAGCCTAGTTTCTAGTGCCACGGACCCTAAAGTGGCTGCGGAAGCCCTTGGTTTCCACTGGAGTGCTCCGAAAAATTATTTGTGCACGCCTGTTTCAATGCCAACTGGCTTAAATTTAGGGCCCCTCTCAAACTCTTTGTAAAATGGCCGATGGGTAGATTTTCCGTCTCACTCCTTTTAGGCCATTTCTTTCCGATTTTTCACAACTTAAAGCCTATTTCCCATTGCCAGGGACCCTAAAGTAACTGCAGAAGTCCTTGGTTTCCGCTGGAATGCTAGCAAAGAAAATTTGTGCACGCCTATTTAAATGCCATTGGGCGCAAATTTACTGCCCCTCTCAAACTATTTTTAAAATGGCCAAAAGGTAGACTTTGCCAGCTTAAAGCCTATTTCCCATTGACAGGGACCCTAAAGTAACTGCAGAAGTCCTTGGTTTCCGCTGGAGTGCTCCCAAAAAAAATTGTGCGCGCCTGTTTCAATGCCATTTGGCCCAAATTAACGGCTCCTCTGAAACTCTTTTCAAAACTGCCGAAGGGTGGACTTTGCGCTCACTTCTTTTGGGCGATTTCTGTCCGAATTTCCTCACCTTAAATCCTATTTCCCATTGCCAAGCACCCTAAAGTAACTGCAGAAGCCATTGGTTTCCGCTGGATTGCTCCCAAAAAAAGTTTTTGCACGCCTGTTTCAGAGCCATTTGGCCCAAATCTGCGCCCCCTCTCGAAGTCTTTATAAAGTGGCTGAGGGGTAGACTTTACTTTGCGCTATTTCCTATTGCCAGGTATACTAAAGTAACTGCAGAAGCCCTTCGTTTCCGCTGGAGCGCTAGCGAAAAAAATTTGTGCACGCCTGTTTCAATGCCATTTGGCCAAAATCTACGGCCCCTCTCAAACTCTTTATAAAATGGCCAAAGGGTAGACTTTGCCTACCGCTTCTCTTCGGCCATTTCTTTCAAATTTTCCACAACTTAAAGCCTATTTCCCATTGCCAGGGACCCTAAAGTAGCTGCAGAAGCTCTTAGTATCCGCTGGAGTGCTTCCAAAAAAATTGGTACACGCCTGTTTCAATGCCATTTGGCTTAAATTTACGACCCATCTCAAACTCTTTATAAAATGGCTAAAGGGAAGAATTTGCGTCTCGCTCCTTTTCGGCCATTCTGTCCGATTTTCCGCAACTTAAAGCTTATTTCCCATTGCCGAGGACCCTAAAGTAGCTGCAGAAGCCCTTGGTTTCCGCTAAAGTGCTCCCAAAAAAAATTTGTGCACGCCTGTTTCAATGCCATTTGGCCCAAAATTACGACCCCTGTCAAACTCTTTATAAAATGGCTAAGGGGTAGACTTTGCATCTCGCTCCTTTTCGGCTATTTCTGTCCGATTTTACGCAACTTAAAGCCTATTTCTTATTGCCGCGGACCCTAAAGTAGCTGCAGAAGCCCTTGGTTTCCGCTAAAGTGCTACCAAAAACAATTTCTGCACGCCTGTTTCAATGCCATTTGGCCCAAATTTACGGCCGCTCTCAAACTCTTTATAAAATGGCCGAAGGGTACACTTTGCGTCCCGCTCCTTGTCGGTCATTTGTTACCGATTTTCCACAACTTAAAGCCTATTTTCCATTGCCAAGGACCCTAAAGTAATTGCAGAAGCCCTTGGTTTCCGCTGGAGTGCTCCCCCCAAAAAAACTTTTTCAAGTCCTTTTCAATGCCATTTGGCCCAACTTTACGGCCCCTCTCAAACTCTTAATAAAATGGCCGAAGGGTAGATTTTGCGTCTCGCTCCTTTTGGGCGATTTCTTTCGGCTTTTCCACGACTTAAAGCTTATGTTTTATTGCCAGGGACCCTAAAGTAACTGCAGAAGCCCAAGGTTTCCGCCGGAGAGCTTTTAAAAAAATTTGTGCACGCTTGTTTCAATGCCATTTGGCCCAAATTTACGGCCCCTCTCAAACACTTTATAAAATAGCCGCAGGGTCGACCTTGCGTCTCGCTCCTTTTCGCCCATTTCTGTCCTATCTTCCACAACTTAAAGACTATTTCCCATTGCCGGGGACGCTAAGGTAACTGAAGAAGACTTTGGTTTCCGCTGGAATGCTACCAAAAAAAATTTGTGCACGCCTGTTTCAATGCCATTTGGCTCAAAATCTACGGCCCCTCTCTAACTCTTTATGAAATGGCCAAAGGGTAAACTTTGCGTCTCGCTCCTTTTCGGCCATTTCTGTCCGATTTTCCACAACTTAAAGCCTATTTCCCATTGCCAGGGACCCTAAAGTAACTGCAAAAGCCCTTGGTTTCCGCTGGAGAGCTCCCAAAAAAATTTCTGCATGCCTGTTTCAATGCCATTTGGCCCAAATTTACGGCCCCTCTCAAACTCTTTGTAAATTGGCCGAAGGGTAAACTTAACCTCTCGCTCCTTTTCGGCCATTTCTTTCCGATCTTCCACAACTTAAATCCTATTTCCCATTGCCAGGGACCCTAAAGTAATTGCAGAAGCCCTTGGTATCCGCTGGAGTGCTCCCAAAAAAAAATTTTGCACGCCTCCTTCAATGCCATTTTACCCAAATCTACGGCCCCTCTCAAACTCTTTATAAAATGGCCGAAGGGTAGGCCTTGCGTCTCGCTCCTTTTGGGCGATTTCCATAGGGTTTTCCTCATCTTAAAGCCTATTTCCCATTGCCAGGCACCCTAAAGTAACTGCAGAAGCCCTTGGTTTCCGCTGGAGTGCTCGTAAAAACAATTTGTGCACGCCTGTTTCAATGCCAGTTAGCCCAAATTTACGGCCCCTCTCAAACTCTTTATAAAATGGCCGCAGGGTAGACTTTGCGTCTCGCTCCTTTTCGGCCATTTGTGTCCTATTTTGCACAACTTAAGGCCTATTTCCCATTGCCAGGGACCCTAAAGTAACTGCAGAAGCCCTTGGTTTCGGCTGGAGTGCTCCCAAAAAAACTCTTTACGCCTGTTTCAATGCCATTTTCCCTAAATTTACGGCCCCTCTCAAACTCTTTATAAAATCGCCAAAGGGTAGACTTTGCGTGTCGCTCGTTTTCGGCCATTTCTGTCCGATTTTCTACAACTTAAAGCCTATTTTGCCATTGCCAGGGACCCTAATGTAACTGCAAAAGCCTTTGGTTTCCGCTGGAGTTCTCCCCAAAAAAATTTTTTCACGCCTGTTTCAGTGCCATTTGGCCCAAATTTACGGCCCCTCTCAAACTCTTTATAAAATGGCCAAAGGGTAGACTTTGCGTCTCGCTCCTTTTGGGCCATTTCTTTCCGAATTTCCACAACTTAAAGCCTTTTTCCCATTGCCCGACACCCAAAAGTAACTGCAGAAGCCCTTGGTTTCCGCTAGAGTGCTCCCAAAAAAAATTTGTGAAGCCCTTGGTTTCCGCTGGAGTGCCCCCCAAAAAATTATGTGAATTTAAATTACTAGCATTTTCGAGCGTGAGCGGTGGGCCAGTCGGTCGGCCATAAAAGAAAGAATGAACACATGACGGGGTCTGGGTGCCAGTGAAGGGCGGGCTGCCAAGCCTGTTGTCTCCGCACCCAACACGGTAACCGAATACGCCGGAATGAAGAAGAAGCCTTCAATTCAACTCTGTGTTAAAAATTCGTTTGACAGATTGACTGTGACTGTTAAGCAAGACCGTTAGAAAGTTACTGTTTAATGAAAGTTTCTGTATTAAGAGTGAGTCCACCTGAGGACCATGCAGTCTACAGTGCACATCACCGATTCCCCTGAAACTTGGCACACTTGTACAGCATCACTAGTACATTAACCATGTGGAACCCTTTGGTTCCACCGTCTATTGTTTACGAGATCTGTCAATCAAACTATGAGACAATTAAAAGTGCTCAAATTTGGAATAAAAGTATACCTCAAGTTTGGTTACTTGTTGCAAGCTAGAAACAACGAGAATGACATGATATTTCTACATAACATAGTTCTAGTCTTGAACAATAGGACAACGTTCACTAAACGTATGAGACTTATCTCAAATGGCCAGGAGCTAAATTTCAATTCCCCTCAGTCAAGTCATAACAACAGCAGGGTCTCAAAAGTTGTTGTTTGTAGAGATGCGACGTTTTTTCAATCGAATTCAAAGGTACGTACCTAAAGCTTGCCAAAGAAATGATCTTTCAGTTCAAACAGTAATATTTCTGTAAAGTACGCTGTGGGAAGAGCTCTCTTTGCATCAAACTAGTGTTTGTTTGTGACAATATGCAAATGAGCTCGACAACAAAGTACCGTCAGAATGGAGAAGAAATAATAAAACGTTACTCAGCGAGAAGCAAAACATCTTTATGAAACATTTTTCAACTCCAGTTTAGTCATTTTGCTAGTATATATTTAAGCTGCTGTTAGCTAGTTGGCATAGCTAGTTGGAAGGTAAGCTGCAAGCGTTAAGTTATCATACAAACCTGATGGTCGTACTCAACAACAACAGCACTTTATTTCACATTCCCATTACATGGTTTGTAAGAAACGTATTAAATAATTAGCAAAAATAGAGAAAACAAATAAAAATAATCAATTACATAGAAGGAAATGCCTAGCAGCTAGATAACCGTGAGGTTTTCGAGCTAGTAGCTAGCTCTTTGAAAGTAGTTTCGAATGTACAGGACACCACAATAACTAGACATACACACACACACACATAAAGCACACAGATGGCCAAAAAAAGAGAGAAAAAAAAGAAAGGAGTGATAATAATGCATGGCCATATGATTAAAATAATTTCAGTATGTTAATTGTTCGGCCAACAAGTATTCTTTCAATTTTTTAGGAAAGTTATGAGTTGAAAAGTCTTTGACATGGGTGGGGAACTGTTGCCACATTTCTGTCGCCATAGCCGATGTTGTTTGTTTTCCTATGTTAGAGGGCCGCATCATATCATTTAGAAATCACTGCCTTAAAGGTTGAACGATGTAGCTCGTTTGGCAGGCAACCTTCATTTTGTTCTACTTCTCAGACCATAATAATTTTGTTAAAAAGATGTTATCGAGCCATTCGGCGAGCTGGCGACATCACATCAGAGAATTTTAACTGCAACGACTTGTTTTACTATCCGGCCGCGTGTTTTGTTCAAACGTAATATTGAAAACATTTTTTTCTCCGCAATGAAATCTTATATCACTTATCTCTTTCCCATATAATGGACACTAGCAAAACATCTTTTGCCTTCTTGTTAGTAAAGCTTTCTTCTGAATGTCAAGAAAGAGTGTGGTGTATCTGTTCGATACAAACACAGGGCAGCATTTGCGCCATAAAAGACCTGCTCGCTGAAGACGTTTCTGATCATTTGAACGGCTGTTATAAAACCATTGACATACACCGATGTCAAAAAGGAATGGTAACTTTGAATTGTTTGACAAGGCATGCGATTTGCTCCCTTGGCCATCCTCCCGGATTCCCTTGAGAAACGGCACACGATAACGCGTTGTCGATGAATCATGCCATCAATTGCCATTCAGTTTGACCTCGCAAATGATCGTCAAGTCTTTCGGTCAATTTTTACCCCTCAGATCCGGGTAGGCTCACAACATGGCCAAGAGAGCTGAAACTGTGGAAAACCTTGAATGTGGTGAAAAAAATAGAACCTTGTACCAAGGGATACTCCCATATAAAGAGAACGGGGTGCTCCTAAAGGTATGATGGCATCATACCTTTAGAGACGGACCATTAAAAACGTGATGGGGGTGGTTGGGACTTTTTCAGCTAGCTTATAGGAGTTTGTTTTCACGATCACTGCCTCTACAGAAATTTTATTTCGAGCTTGAGTTCCCTTAGTCTCCTTCGCAGCCCTTATTAAGGTCGTCACGTAACGATCCTCCCCACTAACTATTGGGGGGAGAAGCGTTGCGTGACGTCTCTAATAACGGCTGCGGAGGAGACTAGAGTTCCCTACTCAAGTTTTTTTTGTGGGCGGGAGGCGGGGACCGGTTTGGGGAGGGGAGGGGGGTTGACGGGAGGACCCTACTGTTGCAATCTTAATCGTGACACTCGCCACAATCTAGTTGCCTGGAACAGGCTTCAAACAAATATTTTTTTGCTTTACACAGTCGTTTTGCTTTACTGTCAAAATTATTTTCCAAGGGAAACATAAACAAGTATCAGACACATTTAAGTGCTATTGCCTAACTGATGGGGTTTCATTGCATTTTTGTTTGATGTTTAAGGATTTAGGGTTTGATGTCTAGGATTCTGTGAGTGGCCGTTCAGTGTCAAATAAGGGGTCAAAGAATATTATGTAGAAAGCTAAAAAAGCTTTGAAGGCTGCGTGGCACTTGTTACTACAATAAATAAAAGTGATGAAAGTTTATAAAGGGCCAAAATGTTAACGAATGTCCAGACGTTTCGCGACTGTGCCCTTCATCAGTGGAGTGTTCGTTATGAGTTACTCCACGATTCCAGGTATTTCATTTAAAATTTAGAAGTTGCGTTTTGCTGGGCGCACTCTGAGGGAACGTTGTGCTTGGTTTTCCCGTCGCAGAACATTTTGGTTCTAGCGGACATACCGCGGCCGACGCACTGGTCCGCGGGATCAAACTCTGCGATGGGAACAAGCAGAGGAAGAAGCAGGAAATGCGTCTCATCTTTCGACTTGGGACACGCCATCTGCGCGGCCTTAATGCTGATTTTCACTTCATTTGAAGTTCACGAGCGCGTGCAAAACGCAACTTTTAAATTTTAAATTCAATACCTGGAATCGTGGCGTAACTCATAACGAACACTCCACTGATGAAGGGCACAGTCCCGAAACGTCTGGACATTCTTTAACATTTTGGCACTTTATAAACTTTCATCACTCTTATTTAAGGGATCAAAGAGCCTATCCCACTATCCCACGGTCGGGAAACATTAAAATACCAGACCGTCTGGGATTTTCCCGACATATGAAAAGAAGGCTTTAGAGTTTCCTTCAAGGGCTTTTAGCTAAAATTGTCCATGATGAGGCGTATGCGCACATTATGTATTAGCCTTAAAAGAGAAAAATGTCCGTTTTCCTAATTGCAGAGAAAACCAGGTGAATGGGGCTCAACCAGGACCAAGAAATTAAAATGCAGTATAAAGTGGTTTCCAAGTTGCCCCTCAATCGAATATAGTTTGTAAGGGCGACAGTGCAATTTACCTTGCAGGACGTTTTTCCCTTCACTTCTTCTTTGCACGATGTGTTTTTGAGTCACCCTCCCTTGCATGATTTTGTTCTTGATTTTTCCCCGCCCTCCCCCATCACTTTTTCTAATGGGCCGTCTTAGGGTGTTCAGCCTTGAAAAGTCAACAGTGGGAGCATTCGCGGTACCGTTTGGAGTATTGAACCGACAAAAATATGACACTGGAACTATTTGACAATCAACTGATTTTTTTCTTTTGTCGCATTCGCTGTTATAATTCGTTGCATTCGTCAGTTAATTTGTTGTTTTAAAATTGTCATCTCTTAGGGGTGCAAAAAAATTTCAAGAGCTCGCCCACAAAACAGGATCTTGCATGTCGAGACAGCAGCAAGCAAATCGTGATTTTTACGAAGATTACAACAGTTTTTAATTTATAAAACAGGTTTCGATGATGTTAGTGACATCGAAACACGTTTTATAAATCAAAAACGGTCAAAATCTTCTTATAAAGATCTTGCAGGTATCTTTTGAGGTTTTTTTCAGAATTTACACCAAACATCCCCGTCCTTGCTATGTGGGAGTCACCGCCCGCCGCCCCAGCCCCCTCCCCCTAGAGCTATGTATTAACATGACAGGGATAT
>Ga0126343_10000634_pt1 | contig 14240 bp, 8 predicted proteins | sample Cyp2metagenome_FD_92531 | JGI IMG/M metagenome (GOLD analysis project Ga0126343, IMG submission 92531) | Coral microbial communities from Lord Howe Island, Old Settlement Bay, Australia - Cyphastrea 2 metagenome | ecosystem: Host-associated > Invertebrates > Cnidaria > Coral ... | reverse complement strand
GTGGGGACTCCCATATGAAAAGGACGGTAATGCTCGTCGGAGAATATATTGAAATTAAACCGAAGGAGACTAATCTGGGCGTGGCTCGAGCGTTATTTGACTCATGAAAGATAACCTTTAAAACGTTAAAACGGAAATATAAGCGTTTTTCTTCGTATGAACCCTAAAAGATACTTTCTCGCCCTATATGTAATAACTGAGACAAAAATTCTTGAATTGATATACACAACTAAGACAGACGACGACTGCCCCAGATTGCTTCATAAGGGCGTCACTGGAGGAGGGGGGGGGGGGGGGTAAAAATTTTTTTTTCAATTAAAAAAAAAAATTTTAAAAACTTATAAGGTTTTTGTTTTTCCCTTTCTCCACCTTTCCCCTTTAAAATTTCTATACCTACACAAAAACCCCCCCCCCCCCCCCCTCACATTACTCAAAGACGATAGCAATAAGAAGAACGTCAGAACAATGGCTTCACACGTCCGTTATATGCCTGACTAATTTATATCAAGTATTGTAGTGCCTGTTTGCGGGAAAGCGAAGGTTGCTTTTTATATACTCGTGATTGCCTATTCTATTTAAACTCTTCAGCTCACATATAGCCTATCTTTGACAAAAACAGCGATTGATTTCCCGTTGGAGCGCCACCTACCTACATGGCCCATATAAGGGGAGTAACCCCTCTTTCCCTCATAATGCCCTCATGAGGCAAGTTTTAATCCAGCTTCTAATAAACTCTTCATGCTCACCAAAATCGGAATCGATGATGTAAGGCACGTGGCCATCTTTCCAGAGATATATCCTATTACTCACAGCTCCCCTCGTTGTTACAGACTCCGTAAGGTTCTCTTTCGTTTCAACCCCTGCAGCGACCAGGGCTTCTATATTTCGCGACAACCTGATATCACCTTCCAGTCTATCTATGAAAACAAAAATTACACGCAATTGTCAGTTCACGAGATAATCCCCTAGGTGTAGAACAATGTCTGTGGATATTAGTTGCATAATATAGCCTTGGGAAGAATTAGTTAGTCATGTAGACGTGATTATTTCAAGTCTGTTCAATTCTAGATCTTTCACTTCTTAGATAACAACAGCCAAGTCCACTGAGACTGAGAAATCTATTGACCAAGACCATAAACGAAGGTACTTTGGCAATGGCTGTCGTTTCAGACGGTGAGTTGTCCATTATATGGTTCCGGTACCAAGCCACTATGAGAACCATCTTGTACTGCATAAGAACTGATCAGTAGCCTATTGAATGGTTTACAGGCGTAAAAGCTAGAACTGAATTCTTATATCCGAAAAACATCAACAAATATCATAGTTATCTCAGTTGCTCTTGGGGAAAATCTACTTTCTCTTGTCAGTAGGTCTAAACTGGTTTGGCTGAATTTATTGAAGCTGTTCAAATTTCTTGACAGCTTTCAGCAGCCTTGTCTGAAACTAATACTCTGTTTCTCGAAGACTTCTCGGCGTGACTTTACAAATATCGTATCAATGATTTGGCTGGACAAGATTCTGACCACTGATTAGATTTGCTAGGTTGAATTCCCGAACTGATTATTTCTGACTTTAGAATGTTGTGGACAGCTTTACATTTTCGTCTGAGAGAAATTAACGTCATAAAAACAGATTATTTCGTATGCTTAATATCGCTGCGATTCTCATGAAGCCCACAAAAATTTGAATATTTATGAGATAAAAGGCTTAAAAAATGAACGCGTTCAGAAATCAATTCAGTCCTAAGAGATAAAGGATCTTTTGTTAGTCCGACAACAGCAGATCTGAACAAGCCCCGTTGATGATTCTCAGGTTGCACCTAGAAGTATTCCTACTTTCACAAAGATAAACAGGTACAAATTTATAAAGCTCGCTCTGGGATCATGACAACTGAAGTACTACCAGGGTATTTGGTGAATTATATTACAAAGGACTGATCACTGGCAGTGAAATGCGAATAGGAATTAAGCATATCAAATCGCATTTTCAGAACTTTACCAAAATGTGCCAAATAGTTATATTTTCAGTCAGAACCCCGATCACAAATAGTCAACTACACTGCTTACCACTACCCCAGTGAATTCAGCCTCAAACATTGAACCACATCACAATCGCTATATTATAGCTGATTATGGACGCTGAGGTAAGACACTTGGTAGACTTAGATTAGCATTACTGCTCCCGCAATCTCTCGCTATTACCCTGGGTTGTAAGCAAAGTCATTCGCTCTTCTTCATTATGAATTTCAAGCGCAGAATTGAGACATTTTGTGAAGGAAATCTGCTTAATAGTCATTCCAACGGTAGAACCAAAGTGTTTGGACTAACAAGTAAATGGAGCACATATAATCGAGAAAAAAAAAACGAATCAGTTTTGTTTACCAGGTGTGTTCTCCATTGCCACCCAGGGAGGTACTAAAGGCTCTTTTTCTGCGTTGGTTGTAATGTCGCCATCGCTGTCCCTCTTCTCCAGCCATAAATTAACTGGGCTTGGTGTGATTAGTTTTAGCAACGATATTATAAAGATACTGATAGAAGCAGCCTTCATCCTCTGAATCTTCTTGGTGATCAGGGATTTGCCAAATGATCATTCAAATGGACAACATGCACTTTGAGCCCGAGCCAGAAAAACAACAAAGCGGGCCATGGTTTTTTTGACTGACATTTCGATGGCTTTAGGATCAGTTTTAACAGCTGGGCTAACACGATTTTTAGTCATGGGTAAAATAGATTTGTTCCTACTGTCGCCTCTTTTTCCAAATTACCGAACACTGTTGTGTCCTGAAAAAGCCACTTTCATCTACAACCGCAGTTCAAATATGATTTATTTCATATATACCTCACATCACTGCGGTGTCATGTTAGTCTATTGCTAAGAGGTTTTAAAAAATAACTAAAACAAAGCGCGCACGACTCTGATTGGTTAATTATAATTCAGCTCTACTATTTGCCCATGGGTCTATGCTGCTGACGTACTCAATAACTAAAGCAAAGCGCGCACTTCGTGATGCAGCTCAATGAAAGACTTCTGTTGTTCCAATGTCTCAATATGTTATAAAACAAATGGTAAACGCCATAGCGCACACTATTGAATCATGGATGCTCTTGTGAGGTTGGCTAAGCACTCAAGAAGCTTGAGTGGCACTTGGCTATCGCCTCGTGCGATTCTTCCGCGTCTATCGTGCTTACAGCAACCCCCCCGCGTGCATCCATATCCCATTTAAAAAATTGACATCAGTTTTTCATGCTTCTTTCTTGTTATTGATCATGAATTTCGTCATAACATTGTCAAAGTAGCCGTGGATCCACCAGGATATAGCCTAGTGGATCCGAAGACTACTTTGACAATGTTCTGACGAAATTCATTGTCAATAACAGGGCAGACCACAGACACTAATTTGCTTTTTACGATAACAAATTGTCAAATTGCACGCCCTCGTTCGTAGACGCATCGCATAATTTATAAATTCATATATCTGTCCGTATATTGACAATAAAATTAGCCAACTGATCTGATCGGCGGAATAAAGAGTAATCCAGGGTCAATCAGTCAATCAGTCAGTCAGTCTCTCAGCCAATCAATCAATTAATCAATCAATCAATAAATCAATTACTCAATCAATCAGTCAAACAATCAAACAATCCGGCAATCAATCAATCAACTGTTTTTTTTTCTAGAACCCCGCGTGATTTGCAAACTGTGAGTGATCAAAATGAGAGGGATTCAGCCTTGGAACTGAGGTCTATATGGGGGGGTTAAACTCTCGTGACAGATGTCTTTATTAATTTAGCATTCAAGTAATGAAAAAAGTAAAAATGTTCAAGCGAAGAAATTCATTCGCTTTGCGGTAATAGTTATTTTATAGACATAACAGAACTTCCTTTCCATGCCTCTGCGGTTCTCTGATAGAGTGGTAACCATGGTAACACCACTCACCCTCACTATTGGAGCTTCTTTCAAATAAATCATCGCATGTTTCATTATATCTAGAGTAATTTACAGTCATCATCATTATATGATCAATTAGAATCTGTACAAAAAATCTAGGCTGACTGATTTTGTGGGGTTTCGCTGTTTTTAAAACAAAAGACTAACCTCTTACCTACTAACCGAGCGCGGAGACGCCGTGGGGAATATTCGCCCGAATCGAATGCTTAGTAGGATGGACCGAGCGCATGGAGGTCGGTACAAAAGCGACCGAGGGCAAATTTTCCCCACGGTTCAGCTAGAGCAATCTACGATCATTGGACAAAACTCTTGGGACAAAACTGCACTTGGCGCTTTCGAACACACGCGAGCCGTTTGTCCCTCCAATCCATACAAAACTCTCTTATTTTACACATTTTAGCGATTTTGAAAAAAGTACCATGCCTTTGCGTCTCAACCAATAACTCTCAGATTTGAAATTACCTTATGCTTGGCTGCTCTTTCAGCTCCCGTTTTTTTAATTTAAGCGATTTTAAATACTCGTACTCAGTCCCCTACTCGTTTAGAACATGGCTAATGGCTTCGTCATACATAACCCCATCCACCCCTCCCGGCACACAATGTCAGAAAGGAGTACGTCATTGAAAATTATACAGCATATTTTGAAACCAGGTTTTTGTTTTAATTAAGTACACTGACGGCGAAGTTACAATGACTAACGTGAATAAAGCTGGTCAAACGGATCACCTGAGAAAAGGGGGATGGAAAATAAGCATCGCGAGGCAAAAACAAAATGGACACTAGCCCAACTATCAGGTAAAAACCGAGCGATATGTAACCTAATAGTTTCGTGCAGCATTACTTTTTATTCGAGCGGTCTCTAAGCAGTACATAGCAACAGACGAAATGTTTTCCAATGAAAACAAAATCAAATTTGAAGCAATGGAGCTTTATGCTGAATAGAGTTTAAGAAAAAAATGTTCCCTTAATTGCATTATTATTCGTGACAGCCTGTGTTCTTTTTTAAATTGCACAGTGCTCGTTGAGAACATCATGGTTAATTATTCTTACAAAAAACATCTATATGTCAAACTATTATTACCCAAATTGATTCAATCTCGAAACTTTGCAAGATCACAAGTCGGCTGACAAAGATCTACCCTTGGGGAGCAAGGATGCGCTCGCGCCTTCCACCAATTTGTCCCGGGTTTGATCACGGCCCGGTGCCAAATGTGGGTTGGGTATGTTGTGGGCTCTCGCCTTGCTCCGAGGTTTTTTTTTCTTCAGGCTCTTCGGTTTTCCTCTCTCCACAAAAACCAAGATCTCCAAGAATAGAGTACCCGCATGAAAACTAGAAAGGACTGTTGTGAGTTCCTCTATAAATATTGTAAATTTATTTTTCCCCTAAATGGATAACTCAAAAACGGACGAAGCTGTTGTACAGTTTGTAAAATACTTCCCCCCACCTCTCCGAACTCCTACATGGTTAAGCTCCCCAACAAGCACGAAGCCTAGCCCAAGTCAAGCTAATAATCGACCCTGTTCCCTCTGGCTTACCTTCAGAACTTCTTCTTTCCATCCGCTCTGTCCTTGAGGTGACTGGAATCGAGCTGACACATTTCAACACCATTACAATAGACATCCCCATATACAAGACCTTCAGTTGTTCAAGTCGCTTCATAATGGCCAGCGATTGACCAACGAATCACTCAAGATGGAAGAAACAGTATAAAATGGAAAAGTTCTGAAATCGTTCTCTAAGCTCTGTAACCGTACAATACGACGGCTCTTTCTGAGGGCTTAATGTATATAATTGGCTTTTTTATGGTCGTTCGATAATTGAGGAAAATGATGTTTACAGCTGAGCTAATAAGATATTGCAGACTATTTTAACTTCATGCATTCAAATTTTGTTTTTCCTTTCTCTGGAGTCTCGGGGGAAGTGTCATATTGAGTTGATGGGACGACAGATGTTATGAAGCGATCTGAGAAGCGAGTGAAAAGCGGCTAGAGCATTCACCTCCCCAGTTTGAAAGACTGACAAAATTGGATTTTTAAGTTACCCAGGAAAGAGTGGCACGAATAGAGTATTCAAAAGGCAAACAGTGCTCTTATTCACGTCATAAATTGAGTTAGAATTTATTTTAATGAATGCCCAATACAAGATTCAATGCGGGCTTTGACTGGGTAAAAACTGTTTGCAAACATAAAAGGGAACAAAACAGGGTATATTTGCTTGAACTACTATTTGCTATTTAAAATAATAAAACTACTCAGTTCCATGTTCAACTTCTCTGATACAAACACTTTGGATTAAAAGAAGCAGTCGAAAAAAACCGCGTGTTTGTACTTTCTGCCGTTAATTCTCAAGACATTTCTTGCATGTGTCTCGAATGGTCATTGTGAAGGTGACTAATTATAGCTATGTTTTAATTAATAAAGAATTGACACGACACTTCATTTAAAATAGAAATGACCATCAGAGGCCTTTGCCGGAAAATATCGCAGAAAATGATTGTTTTGAACTGACAGAGCCTTCGTACCACCTTCAGACACTTTCGGTGGGTACTCGGTCGTTGTTCAGGAATTATTCGCAAATGTTCCTGTGACCTCTTCACAAGGCCCCTGGAGGCATCTTGGCCGAGTGATTAGAGCGCCTGAGTGAAATTCGTAGGTCTGGGATTCAAATCCCGTTCTGACTACTAGCTGATGTTGTTCTCGGTAGCCCCGAGTTCAACTCTCAGCCGCTCTTGTAAATAACCAACTGGTCTGCCTCCACCTATTTGTGTTTATTTAGCATTGTTTGTTTACTAAGTTGGTCCTGAAAAGCCCCAAGAGGAAGTGGCTAATTGAGTATACATAAAACGAGAGAAATCAGTCAGCTCCTGTAAAAGTTTAACAAATTTAAAAAATTCAACAAAATTTTGTCTCAGGTTTAATTAATAACCGGCCTTATGGACATGATCAATATTCTCCATCAATAAAAGCAACTAGTTATGTTCGTCCCAAAGGCCGCACGCTGTATAATGAAGAATACTCCGCTCTATGGGTTGCAGTAGTCAAGTTATAAATTCTTCCTAATGATTGCTGTAAATTTCTTCGAACCCCAGCTCTGCGATATCAGGGTAGGAATCAAGAGAGTATTGCCTAAGTTAATAGGCCTTAAGAGCGCTAGCATTTTGGCTTATGTTAATAGGCCTTAGCCCTAAGTTAATATGCCAAACAGCACGGTTTTCGACGCCATTTTGTCGGGCAGGCAAAGAGGTCAGAAATTACGATGTTTTTCTCATTTTCCTTACATTTGTCTGTAATTTGTTCACCGCGCCTAACCATGTATGGAAAATTAGAACCGAAACTACACTGTAACTGAGCGTCTTTTAGCCAAGTTACATCCTTCAAACTTGCAATTGGTAAATACAATCTTCCACCCTGTATTTTAACGTTGCTAATCACATATTGAGTAAAATTCAATTTTGGAAAAGTTATTTGCCATCGGATTCCCACTGTAATTTCCACTGTGATTTCTGACCTATCTTAGTGAACGATTTAACGTTTTGAATTTCGACTGATCTACGCGGTGGCACGGTGGCTCTCGATTAAAGTTGCCACCTTTTAATTTAGAGTGCTTGCATAAATCATTTTCATATAATTATTTGCGCTAGTTTATGGAGTGGAATCCCAGTTAAGCGAGTGAGGGAGGCAAATGACCTCCCTTGTTTCATACGCCCCCTAAGGACCTATATGGGCCATGCAGTAGATCTTCGTGGCTTCTACATTAATTTAAGTGCTTATAGTGTATTTGTATTGATGGATAAGTGGTAGTCTTAAGAATATTTGTGAATTGTATTGATATATTTTATCTTGTAAATAGTTTAGGAATTTTCTTTTGTATTTTTTAGTTCACGTGCACGTTACAACGAGCCTCTGGCTCCTAGGTGTTTTTACGTGGTTAAATAAAGCATTATTATTATCATGACCGCTATCTGTCCAGTCAAGATGGCTTTGAAATCCGTGATCTGAGGTCTATTATTTTTCTAGCGTTGAATCCACCTGTCTACTCGCTGATGTCACTGAACTCATTCATCATTCCACTTCCTCATGTTAATTTATCTAAAACATGAGGGGTTTGCTTTCTCTCGAAAAATTTAATATCGATGAAAACAATGATTGACATATCTTGTCTAGGATTGGTAAATCGATTGTGATGGGCAGTGCGCCGGTTCACAGAATGTCCTCAAAAACTCTTGAGATCTATGTCATGGGTGCAGGTGCCTGGATAATTTTATAAAAGTGTGATGAGATCAGATTGGAGAGGAGCGAAAAGATAAGACTGCATTTGCTGTATTATTTTAGGGTTAAACAAGTTGGGTTCCGCGATTCCGGGGAGGGTGGGGGGGGGGGGGGGGTCTAGGAAACTCCCGCATATGGACTATATAGGCCGAGTATGAGCCTTGGCATATCCGATTTGAGGGTCTAAATCCAGAGTAAGCTATCAATTTTGCCCTTGTCGGCATTGTGTTCCCCGTGTGATCCTTAGATACTGTTGCGCATTGTATCAGGTAAAATTGCGGGTTGAAGTCAGCTAAGCGGAAAACAAATGATCTGCTAAAACTGAACTATTTGCGAATTTCCAAAGCTGACCTCTTCACGCCATCCTTAGTTTTTTTTTTAACCTTAAAAATAGAGTGTCAATTTTCGGGTTTGGGCCTTGAATGGGGTGTCAATACCTTAAATCTGCTTAAACGGGGTCATTTCGCCGCACACACCAATCCCGCCAAATTTAGGGAACTACCTTTTCGTGCCGAGCATCAAGTGGCGACGAAAGGAAGGGAAAGACTGAAATTGAAAAAGTTATAGTGTTTCCCTGGCAAGTGAAAAATTACCACTGATAATTGTTTTAGCTTTAAGAATTCTAAACTTGAAATTTTCAGAGAAGAACTCTCTGTTGTTCTTTTTGATATTAGACGTTTGGTATTGCACAGGTGGTTCGCTTCCGCGCGGTATATTATAAACTTATCATGAAACGCCATAAATTGCATAGCTTGACATTCGTTCCGAAATTGGTGTAAAGTTGTTTTGTGAGTCACCTGCCGCGGTATATTAACTCCACAATTTCATAATCAATCTACAAAGTGGGCGGTTATTATAGTCAGGATTTAGAATTGAATTTTCTGAGCAGCTTGTTTACAATCATATGGTCAACTTTTTTTTCCAAAAGCCAAACACATTACCCAACTGAACGCACAATCAAACAACGTCAAATTTTTCGGCTGAATACGCTAAGCCACAAGATGTTTATGTCTGTATACTAATCTGCCCCAACTTATTTTAATCAAGTACGAAAATTCAGGATTGTCCAGCTTCGTTTGCATTGTCGCGCTCGATCGCGCTCGATGGCCATGCAAACCACTTCCGGTCCTTTTGAATTCAGACCTTCGCTTCGCTAAGTGAACGATATCGTTTATAACCCACTTGTATTTTGTATTATGGCGTCATGCCTAGTAGCAAATACAATTTTCCGCGTTCATAATATTTTTTTTTCAAACTGGCAAGCATGGTGGGTTGAAATTGAATCTGTATTTTATAGCAATTTTCCCATTTGAACTAAAGATGCCTTGCTATATATTTTTATAACACCCGCCGGCTTTAGGAGACAGCAGTGTTTTATTTTCTAGCCTTTTTTCCACCGAATCCATGGCTAAGCCGAATGAACCTGACAGCAAAATTAAACTCTTTGAAAACCGTCGCTCACACGGCTTAAAATTTGACCAGACTTTTGAAATATTACGGTTCCGAACAGGTGCAATATATACATAGAGGCGTATTCCACAGACGGCCACGTTAAGGGAATTGAATTTTCTACCCACAAAATGACGATTTTCTGCGAAAATTTGAACAGGAAGAGTAACAGGAATATCTCTTACAGAAAGATTTGTCAAGTTAAATCTTCCTCTGATCCCGTTGAATATTAAAAATCCTGCCCGTGGGTTCGCAAACAGGATGTTCATCAAATATTTTCCCTCTTCGCTTTCGGTTCAACTGAGCCGAATCTCATTTCTACACAGACCAATGAATTGACCAATCACATTGGAGATATACTCAACGTCACAATGTTATTTCAGTCGCTCCTGACAGCTTTTCCGTGGGGTTCACAATTCCGCCATCTTTTTTTATTTGAGCTGTTGTGAGATTGCCACCTTGAATTCGCTCTTCCTCGCTGTTTCTGCGCTTTATCCAACGATAGAAAAGAGCTAAACGTTCAATGGAGTGCAGGCAAAGAATTTCACGGCGTTTGGGTTGAGGGAGACGTTAAATTGACCGTTCAATGTTGGTTTTCCGAGAGGCGAAAACGATGCCCGTACAACAGATAGTCGTGAACCCAGTGACTCTTCAACAGACCAACAACAAGGATAGAAAAGTAAGTTCACCTAAATTCAAGTTTGAGGGTTGGATTTGAGTGAAGAAAAGTCCATCTGTCTGCATGTTTAGCGGACAGAATTTGCCTCGACTTTTCCTCTTTCGCGTTTGGGGTTTGTTTATCTTGTAGGACACTGTAAGCTTAAGCTTATATCCCCATTGAATTTCCAAAAAATATGCTGGAATATGGTGCTTTCATTACTAAACTCAAACTTAATTGTGTTACAGAGTTCGCTTAAAGGAACAAAGTGATTATGTGAGAAGTTTGTGAGTTTCACTTTTCGTTTTCAACCTCGCTGCTTGTACTCCTGTAAACTACACAGCACAATTTATTTTTCGCAGCAAGCTCCAAGCGGCATTAAAATTAGTTTCTTCGGGGTTTGTCTGTTGTTAAAGCTCTCTGTTTGCTTGTGGTTAATGTATTCACGTTTATTTTAAAGTATTATTTCTTAGGTAATGGTTGCCATATCTATGAAAACAACTTTTATGGACGAACGAGTCCGTTCGTTTACATTGCGTAGATCGTGAAGAACAGTGTCGTATCAAATTATCGAAGTATTTATATTCGGGTGATTTTCTTGGAATAAAGAAAATGATTTCGTGGATCGACGAAAATCACGGAATGGGGTTGATTAGCTTTAAACAGTGGGCTCGAAAGCTTCTAATTACATAGGAACAACCAACATTAAGCTAGTCGTAAGTGTTTTGGCGGAAATTTCGCAGTAAAATCTTTCGACGTATTCAGTCGTAAAATGTCATGCGACAACCACAAACTTTCAGACTTCAGCGATATGTCGCGACATAACGGTCTTTCGTGTGATTAATAGCGTTGAAGTTGCTTTTCGCTATTGATAATTGCATTGCTCAATACAAAGTGACATTTTCAAACTTGATTTTGTTAGCGGCGTCAAGAATGTAGTCCTCGCTCTGCTGGGGTTGTTATGTGAAGTCAGTCGTGAAATTGATCACGATGAGTCGACTTGATGTGTATGTATGCTCAGATTTATTCAGAGATCACAATGCTTTGTTGGCACCTTAACTTGGCAGGCAAAGGTGTAATGTACAGTAATAACTATTAACTCACGGCAAAGCTACTTTGCAATTCATAAATTTTACCCCATTCTAAAAGTCTCGCGTTAAACAACTGTCGCAATCAAGACGTTGTTGTGCGATGTGCATGTTAATTAGAGAAACAGACCATTATCCTTTTCCTTTGATATCATTTATATGTAACGATAAATGCTGTTTGTCTTTTCTCGACTATTGAAAAATATATATTTATCCGGTAGCTTTTGGTAGTTATTATTTTCACACTTGGGAACAAACTGTTGCATTGGTAATTACATGCTGTTTAGTAATATTATTAGGCCACTTCATATTTGGCACTTGTCCAGTCTGGTCAGAAAAGGCGGTTGTGTCTTGTGTACTGGCTCACAAGAACTGATACATGTACAAAAGACCCAACAATGTTCAACAGCTAAACAAAGGTTTTTAAAGTAAGGAGTACACTGGATATTCCCTTGGTGTACCAGACCAGGACACAACCGAAAAGGCTGTTCGTGTGGTCCAAACTTCATTGAAGAAAACATATTTCATCTGAAGCAAATCTTGATTTTGGAGAACATACATGTACTGTAGTGTGATACAGACATGGCAGAACAAAAATGTCATTGCTGTAAATACGTTTGATAGATTTGGGTGGATATGATAATGTTTGTAATCAATTATGTTGCCCAGGATCTTGTACTTTCCACACTCAACTTTGTGAGGTGTTTTGAGACCACACACCTGCAATGAAGTAAAAGTGTTTCCTTGTCCTAAATACAGTGCTTCATAAGCAGCTTTGCGACCTTCTATCATATTTACATCCAGGACTGTACTTTTGGACCATGCAGTTTTGACAGGTGTGGGTTAAAAACATAAATTTTCTTGTGCAGTTGGATGAGGTTTGACTATTCTAGATGTGAAGGGCAACAACACAGTCTGCAAGATACATGCGTTAGTCACAGGGGTTCCAATAACTTTTGGTGTAGATGTTTGTGTTAGTCAAAGTAAGCGCCGCTCACTTTATGGGTTTGAGTGAAAATCAGGCCACATTAGCCAGCGGTACGGGTGAGAGGGAAATTTGTAACCAGAAAGACAGCAGCATACCACCAGTAGCCGGCTTTTAATGAGACCCCTGGTTAGTTAATAAATGTATATTTTCTTGCATGGGTAGATGAGGTTTGACTAGTCTGATGTATAGGGCAAAAAGTTCCTTCTGTAAAATACATATGCTCAAACAGCTATACACTGTACTTGGCATTAACTGGCATTAGCCCTTTTCAATAAAGTTGGAGACAAATACATGTAACTTTGCCATGTACTGACTGTGAGTGCTTCAGGTAAAATAAGATTGGTTTTGGCATTCTTGAGGTGAATGCCTCAGAAAACAAGAAAACTTTCTGCATTACCTGTTTTGTTCAGAGAACAATACAAATGGTTACAGAATGTTGTTAAACTTGATTTGATCAGACACGTAGCTTTGTTTTTTCATTTCTCAATTGATTTGTATACATGCATGTAGTCTTTGCTGTTCTTTATTGGGCAGTTGTGTATCATCTTTTTTGATAAGAGTTGGGCTGTGCTCTCATTTTGTTCTTTCCATTTTCATAAGTCTTAACTTTTGGTCACAAAGTCAGTGCCCCTGGAATTCTTTAAGCAGCACCCCCAGGGAATGTGATTTTTTTTGTTTGGTTTGAGGGGGCTGGGGCATGGGCAGGTTGCAATTCCTAAAAAACCTGGAAAGTCCTGGAATTTTATTGTGGTATTCTCCAGGACTGAAAAGTCCTGGAATTCTGTACAACTGAAGTGAAAAATATATGATGTGTATGTCAGACAGTGAGGGGAATTGACATTGTGAGTGAGAATAGAATAAATGAGTGAGTGAGAATTTCCCCATTTGTGATTGACTTACTAAATCCACTTGTGCTTGTAATTTTCTTCACCCAGAAAAACTCTACCCTTCCAAAACAAATCTCTTATTCAGTTCTTATTCAGAGATATTAGGGACCTTAAGATACAAGGATGGAAAGGTCAGGACTGCTGTGGGAGTGGACACAGGAAACTTTTGCGGGTCTCGTCGTTTTGGCAAAAACAAAATGCTTAAGATATGTATTTTCGTAAAGGACAGCAACATCAATACAATGTCATGTAATTTGAAGTTCACTTAAGCTATTCACAAGCAATAATATCTTTTAGACTTTAAGAGGTGGTAGTTAAGCTTTAACGATAGTGAAAAGCAATGCAGAATTTTTTTCTTTATTAGCGAAGCAAACAACTGTCAATACTTCAGTATCAAAAAATTAAACAAACAATCTGACAGACTGACCTGCTTCAGATTGCATTTTATGACCAGAGCATTCGAGAATTTTAGAGAAATTGAATTAAATCAACTTTGTTTAACGAGGGTGACACACAACAGTCTTCAACTGATAAACCCGTGCCCCTCGAATTCCCTATCGAATTGGAATTTAGAAATGTTGGTTTTTGAGGAGGGAGGAAAACCGGAGAACCCGGAGAAAAACTCTCAGAGCAAGGGCGAGAATGAACAACAAACTCAACCCACATATGATGCCGGGTCTGGGAATCGAACCCGGGACACATTAGTGGGAGGCGAGCGCTCTCACCACTGCACCCCCCCCCCCCCCCCCCCCCCCCCCCCCCCCCTTCCCCTTTCCCTCTACCCCAAAAAACATATAAAAAAAAAAAAAAAAAAAAAAAAAAAATACTAGAGAGAAAAAAAAAAAAAAAAAAAAAAAAATAAAAAAAAAATAAAAAATAAAACTAAAAAAAAAAAAAAAAAATTTCTTAAAAAAAAAAAAAAAAAAAGAAATTTTAAAATAAGAATCAAAAAT
>Ga0126343_10000633_pt1 | contig 14249 bp, 15 predicted proteins | sample Cyp2metagenome_FD_92531 | JGI IMG/M metagenome (GOLD analysis project Ga0126343, IMG submission 92531) | Coral microbial communities from Lord Howe Island, Old Settlement Bay, Australia - Cyphastrea 2 metagenome | ecosystem: Host-associated > Invertebrates > Cnidaria > Coral ... | reverse complement strand
CTTCCTCATAAGCTTTGCTTCTCGGAGATTTCCCCGCCACAGTCACTCCTCTCAAGCTGTATACTTATTTCAATTTAATGTCAATTAACTATTTATTATCTTTTCTGTTATATTTGTAACTTACTCTGTGTGGCAAGATAAAATAAATAAATAAATAAATTTTACTCTGAAACAGTCATTTGTAATTTATAAAAAAATTTCTGGTCTTACAAAGTGAAACCATTTTTATACATGTGGGTCACCTGCATTGATTATATGCAAATTGCACTCGGGCCAATGGCAGCATTTCACAACTTCATTACATTTTACAGAAGTGCAGGTTGTAGAAGAGAGTTCTACACAAGAAAGAAAAAATAAATTACAATGCTACTGTGTTAACTTGCTGCTGAATGTGATTTTCTATTAAGCCAGATGTGAACGAACATTAATGAGTTGTGAAATTTTTTTGTAACACTAATTGAAGTCGCAAAGAGAGTGGCCCACCGCTGACCCACATTGTTTTTCTTTCACTTAAAAAAGTTACTTTTTCTCACCTTCTTGCACACTCATTTTTCTGATTGCACGTGCGCGTGTCGATGTGTGGGAAAGTCTACTTCCAAGCTCCCTCCATAGTAGCCTGTATGTTGTTTGGAGTGTGTTGAGTGCAGATGAAGATGGATTGTGAGTTTCAAAAATAAGCGTTTGTCAAGAAACATGAATATCTCAGCTGATTTACCAAAGTTACAACACTTGGAATCTAGTGTTTCTCAGGCTGTGTTGGGACAAGTTATCCAAACCAGATATGAAGAAGTGCAAATGCAGATAAGGTCTCTGGAGTTCCCAAGATGGAAAGATTTACTCAAGGACAACCTAGCACAGTTGTTGATCCCTGATGATTTACTGGATGATTTTCCCCTTGGAGTAGAAGCCAGGGAAGTGACTGGTGTCAGCAACTGCTTGTACAACGCCGCTTCAGAATTGCTGGTTGGAAATGAAAGCTTTTCACCTCACTAGGGGAACTATTGAAGGCCTTAAGTGATATCAATTGACAATGCTTTATATCACAAGATTAGATCACATGACTTCATTTTGAATTCTCATCCACAAAATTTTTATGCAAGTTGTAACGGCAACTTCTAGTGGGCAGGTGTAAAAACTGGTCATTTCTGTTACATTGTTTAATTTGAGGTTGAAGCTTAAACAAAAATCACATTCAAGAATCAAAATATGTGAAGAATTGGTTTACATCTATGCTTTCGGGCTACCTCCTCGGACCTTCGGGCTAGTAATCTCAAGTAACAACTTGCCCGAAGGGCAACCGTATCTTTTCATTTTTGTCTCACCCAACAAAATCATGATGGAGTGTTAAATATAGATTGTTTGTCTCCATAACACCATTCTGTGTCACCTTAAATTTCCATAATGGTACATGTAAATACCACAAAGCCATGATGGAATGCTAAATAAACATGACTGTGTTTCTTCATAAACCTGTTGAAAGTTATTTCAGTAGTCAATAATGGTTCATACTATTTAACCAATCCATTGTTATAATAAACCAAGGCGAGAATTTGACTTATAACACAGGCTTGCTTTGGTTTATTATAACAAAGGATGGGCTCAGTTCAAAAAAAGGCCCTGGCCTTGTTTATCAAAAAGGCTTGGCTGAAAAAGGCATTAGGTGTTTTGCTCACGAGTGAACTTTGTCAAAATAGCTCCGAATTTCAGATGCATAGTTCTAGTATGCATAGTTATGCTCCATGTATGTGCTACTGTTAAGTATTAACTTTGGACACATAATATCTGTTTTCTGCTTTCTCAGGTGCATGTTGTAGTGTTTGTAAATTTTGATGTATCATACATAATATGCTTAAGCATGCAATGTAAGTCAGGTAGTTTATCATTTAAGCAGCATGGTGGACTTATAGATGCGATTCATGTGTTCCGTGGCTCAGTTTGTTTCACGATTGAGGGAAGTGGTCAAGGACTGTGACTGTAGCAGCCAAGCCGAAAACCAGATTCGTCATCAAGTCGTGCAGCAATGTAAATCACATGAATTAAGGAAGAAATTACTACAAAGGAGTACAATTAACCTTAGAGCTGTTACTCTCAACAGCAGCAAATCACAAGGAAGTTGAATCACTGCTAGCAACTAAGGAAGGCAAAAAGGATGTGAATTTAGTTCATGACGAGCAGGAAGACAAAGGGAAGGAGCGAGCATGCTACAGATGTGGAAAAGTAGGACATTTTGAATGATTCCCGAGTGTCCTGCGAAAGGAAAGACTTGCCATAAGTGTGGAGGAGCTGACCATTTTGGTTGGCAGTGTAAAACAAAAACAGTCAAACCTTCCGAACCTAGACAGGAAGAGAAGATGAAAGGAAAGAAAATGAAGATGATGAATGTGCACTTACTAGTCGAGCAGCCAAGGGCAGTTTTGTTTAATCCGCAAGTTAGGAAAGGTTTGACAAGGAATTCTTGTAGAACAAGTCCTACTGATTAATGCTAGGTAGTTTGTACTGTCGAATTGTGGTATAGGTTTCAAGTTAAGGGGGGTTTTCTGAAGACAGCGGGGCGCTCAGCATGGAAATGAGGCTAGTATCTAGATAATGCATTACCTTGAGTTTTTCTCGCATATTGATGGGGGGGACATAGGAACTTTCACTAATCTTATAAAAGAGAGTTAAATGTAGCTGCCTTAAACATAAGATGGCATCATGTGACACGTCACATGATTGCTAACACGCCAAATCCAGCTTGAAAAGGGTAAGAAGTAGGGTAATTTTTGTGAATCATAATGTTCTATTATACAAAAGCATAAACACCGTGATCTGTATACTCTTTCAATGGTGTCCGTTTTGTTTGATAACCAGAGGCAATTACTTGCTTAAATTAGCACCTGAAGCGTTATATACAACATCTAATAGCATGCAAACAAGGCTCAAAATTCTACTTTTTTACGCTTTTTTATTTAAATACAAAATAGTTTCGTTGCAAACGTTTAGTGAATTCTTTTTATTTGTTGATCGGTGAACAATGATATATGTTGTAGGTAAGTATCAAGAGAACACAGATTTTGATTCATCATCTGGTCATTTGCAGGCTTTATTCATTAAATAATTGTACAATAAATATACGGTATTTGGCGACGAATGTGGCAGTGAATCATTGTTTAATTAAACAATTGCAGAGTATAAATACTCATAGTTTGCAAAGAGAGATTAGAATTTCAAAAAGAAGCTGTTCTTGCCTTTGACACGAGATTGAGGAAGGGCAAGAGTTCTTCCATCGTTAACTTCCTTGAATCAGCAAAATGTTGTGGGTATGATGTCTATGTGAGATTATGCAAAGATGGAGTGGAGTCAGTGGAGGATCGCCTTGAAGTAGTATGGCACTCAGCATGTTATTCATTGTACACTAGTAAAAGAAACATCCAGCTTGCGTCTAGTATAGACACGAATGATGCAGCTAGTGAGGAGGAATGTGAAGATCAGGAGAGAGCAAGCAGGTAGATCAAAAATCGATTGGTCAAAGTGCTTTTTTTGCAAAAAGAAGACTTACAAGAAAGTGACAGTATTAATAAACCTTTCGACGTTCACAGCCTGCCAACCATCAAGAGGGCTGCTACTATTCAAGGCCACGAAGCTATGCTTCAACTTCTCCTTGGAGTTAACGATGATCTTATGGCTGCTGAGGCGAAATATCACAAGAACTGTTATTCGCTTTATACTGCTAAGAAAGTCAGAGATGACACAGGTGAAAGCAGCAACAAATCGCACCAAGAGAACGCTTTCAAGCAGCTGGTGGGAGAACTAAGACTAGGACTGGAGCAGGGTCGGGCGTATGACATGGCGTCACTACTGATCAAATATTGGGACTATCTGCAGAGAAAGGAGTGACAAGAGATGGCTACACGTCAGAGCGGTTGAAGGATCTTCTGAAGAGTTCCTTTGGAGAAGAAATAACTTTCCATCGACAGCTAGGGAAGGCCAAGCCGGAGCTGATTTACTCGTCGAATGTCAAACTGCAAGACGTTATCAATGCGTGGGCCATCGCACAAAGTAATCAGGTAAATAACAACAGTATAACACAAATATGGTTTTATGTATGCATAGGTAATAGCATGGTGTTTGGGATAAATACCACAAGTGATATTTCAAAATTGTTACACAAATATGGGACAATTTTGAAATATCACCAGTAGTACTTAGCCTAAATACCACGAACAACATATGCTATTATTCGTTTATAATATGGTTAAATAAAAGCAATGATTTTGAAATACCACAATTAAGGATAGATTCCACTCCTCTTAGCCAACCAAATTGCAGAATTTTATTCAATCGTATTATAAATAGCGTTATCCCACTAATTGGCCAGGGCTACAATCTACCAATAATACTAAAGTGAAAGCCGTGAGCTTCAATGTTTGTTATTGTCGTTGACATTTCAGGAAGACGACAAAAATTGTAAGCGAATTGCAAGTCTGGCAGGAGGTATAATGGCCGAGATGACAACACGCTCTGGGATAAAAAAGCAAGACCACTGGATGTGAAACAAGTTTCTCTAGAGGCTGCCCGACAGGTCGTGCCTGACAGCCTATATTGGTTGATCGCTTTCTGGTAACCGGTGAAGCTGGCAAAACAAATTGCCCCTCTCAGTGTTTGCACACCTCAAACGAGTGTCATATATTAAGTATTTGTCACGACGTAATCCACTGCTCAACCAATGGCCGGGTGAAGACTCCAAAGCATGCAGGATTACCCATTACAGTCCATCATTTGACATCTTCTCAATGTCTAATAACACTGTTGAATAAAGTGGGGCACTGCTCCTCCTATGACGAGATGCTGGCTATCGTCACCAGTGCTGTGCTAGAGGTGCTTGCGAAGGCTAATGAATTTGGAACGGTTATCCCTTCTAACATTTCTCCCGGTCCCTTTATTCAAATTGCCACCGACAACAACAATCTGAATGATGAGATGTTAGATGGCAAAAATACGACTAATGCTACCAGAATGGTGGTATATCAGAGAAAGTCATTTGGTCCCGATCTGTCCCCAGCGCCACTGGTGGATCACACCACCAAGCAAAGGTCTTTGCAGTCGATGTCCAGTATTTATGACATACAGGAGTGCTATGCTCACGGACGAAGGCCCGCGGTATCTGCATACGTGAATCAAGTAGAGAATAAGTGGTTTGAAGATGGAAAGGAGTGCTTTATGGATGCAGGTCGGAGTGATGAGGTTTGGTGCTTGATACGACTTCGTCCACCTAGTTTACTGCAAGCCTCAGAGCCCAGCGATAATCAATCTGTTCCAGGCTGGAGTGGCTTCAATGCCATTCTATTCCCAGAGATGGCTTACGAGAGCAACATTGGATACTGCCCAATGATAGATGGAAACTCAACCGAGTATAGTACCATATACACAGTCCTGAAAGCATGCACAGAAGTTAACATCTGCTTTGGTCTCGTCACCATTAGAAGTACCATTACTGCCACAAGACCAACCACCTGATCATCCTCCACCTCCTCCACTGCTACCACTAAAGAAAAAACATTGGAACACTATATATGTTAATACTTCTGACACTACACTTTATGCCACTTCTGAACTTCATTGACATTTATCTTATTTTTAATTTATGCATTTCTGCCATGAACGGAGTTTGTTGTCAATGCTTGATTTTTTAGTTATCATGCGCTTCACTTCGCACTTTTTATTTAAAATCATTCAGTATATAAGTAAATAACTGGTTTTTTTTCACTGTAAGGTAAGAGTGATGTGTTTGGTTTGATGTATAATTCATAAGTCGATTTACTGATTGTCAATTTCACAGTTTTGTTTGCTGCTCGCTTTCTTGCAATTGTATTACAGTAAAATCAGTGCATATTTTTCTACAAAATAATGTGAATTGAATTGTGCTTTGAAACTGTGTGTGGATAAGTACTGTTTGCGTCAACGAATGCAGTAGTATCGTTGATAACTTGTGTTTTGTTTACATATTACTTTTTAGTGCAGATTTCTGCAAATGTAGTAAACTATTTGTTTACGACTTTCGAAAGTTTTCAAGTACTCGCTTTATTGTTGAGTGAATTTTTTTATTCAAGCAGTCTGAAACGTCTTAAGTTATCCAAACAGAAATTTTGTTCAGTCTTAACATGTTTTAAGTCTTCTGTTTTAAGTCGTCTGAATTAAACGACTTTTGTCAAACCGGTTAACACCTCCAAAGGCGTTTAGTATTTCTCTTTGTTCACTTGTGAGAGGTTGATTAAACGTAAGTTACGATTAGTGGGAGACTTCTCGGAGCTAGGAAGCACAACATCTACTACATTAACAACCTCATTGAAATCCTTTTTTTCAAACAAACCTCGTATTATAACTGAAGACAAAAACTCAAGGAAATTAACTCAATTCTTCCACTTGTGCTTGAGACATGCAAATCGTGAATGAACAACATATCTAGTAAGTAAGTAAGTAAGTAAGTAAGTAAAGATCTTTATTAACTTGAAAAAATAAAAAGAAACACGTCCAGTAACAAAACGTCTGGATTTGTACAATTTCCTACATATATCAATCTATTATGTATATACAAGACTAAAACTACTTTTCCATTGCTTTAAGACTGTTCAGGTCACTAATATTTCTACTACTCTGTACTCTACTCACTAATATTTATACTACTCTGTACCGGCCGATTTGATTGAGAGAAATTTTGAGATGTGCTTCCGAGCTGGAGGTAGAGGAAAAGTTTTCAACACAGGTAGCTCAAGCTCCGTGGGAGCCATGAACATTATTATATGACATTGCATGACAGGGTAAATACAAGAGTTTATATGGGGAGGCAACAAGCGCATCGGTGACAGTTCTAGAGTGATACGAAAAAGAAATTGAATAAAAACGACTTTGACTCTTCTGTGTGTTACTTTTGTTTCCGTGCCGTTTTGGGTCCATTTCACCCGGGTTTCGTTGCAATTCCAGCGAGTTTCAATTCATCGTTTTCAAATTACCTCCTTCGGCATTTTCTGTAGCTGAATTGTCTTCTGGCAAATTGCTAGGTATAAACTTCTCCAGACTTGAAAGGGGCGACAGATGCGGAGCGCTCAGGATCGCCTCAAAAGAGAAAGGCAATACTCTCTTACTGGCACGTCTGTCACTGTGATCTGAATTTCTCTCATTCACGTTGTCTGTGCATGAATTGGACGGACTGTTGTCTCTTCTTTGTATCTCCATGTAGAAAAATTTCTTCCGGAGGATAGCAAGTGAAAATCGAACAAGTACTCAGTTGCAAACTCTTCCCACGGTCAACTTATAACGCAACCACTGACGCACTGCACCAGGCATGCTTTTTTGGGCAAACTGGGGAAGTGGAGAAAAGAACGCCTGATACATTTACCTCAATGTTTCGTTTGCCCGTCAACAATGCTGTTATCTTGTGTCATGCAGACTTCAACGGAATTCAACGATGGAAGAAGGCGACAAAGTGCAATGCACATGCTTACTTTCCAGGCAAGGAAATAACAAGTTGAATAATCTAAAAAATTATTGCAAATAAACGGTGCACGTTTGTAAATTTACAATAGAACCTCACTCAAAACTAAAATTTAAGAGCAGGAAAATATGCTACTCAAGTTCCTCCTGCATTCTATTTTGTTTGCGCCTCTCGACAACAGTTATCGTCCTAGGAATATTGTTGCTTGTTTGCACTTGCAGATCTTTTTATCAAAGCACTATTATAAACACGTGCTCACCACTGTGATAAAACATTTCACTTTAGTAGGACAAAAGTTCCCTGTGTTATGTTTCCACCAGTTTCTTTACCGTCCTGAAAAGCACTCGCCTCCGTCGCAGTTGTTCCTTTTTCTATGCGAGCGAGTTAGGCCGCAATGTGGTGGCTCTTGTAAGCACCAAGAGAGAGTGCTAATTGCCAAGAAATCATAATCCCATTAATCAAGAAACCAATTTGCCATAGCCAGCTGGAAAATCTCTGACAAAGTGTTCGTAATGAGAGCCACATTAGAAAACATACATGTTTTTTTTATTACTTTACGTAAACATCTCTGCTGTCATCGCCTCTTCCAGGCATTCAGTTGGTGGGGGTACAGCGTGAAAAACAGGGCGCATTTTTCGTTCCACTTCCAATTTAACTGAATGCTTGGAAGAGAGTACTGCTGTTATTGACAATGTGCAGCAGAAAATCCCCATAATAGTGTAGCTATTTTTCCTTTTCTTGTTCTGACCATCACTTTCTGAACCAGTCAGATTTCCTAAACTAGGCCGTTGGCTACGTAAAGACCTAAGAACTATGTTTAAAATGAAACACCATCTCAATGGTGCTACTCTGAACTACCACTGACCAGCAACAGAAGTTCTTAAATTAAGACATACACACATCTTTGTGGGACATACACGTACTATGCTATTTACGCATGTGCAATACTGCAAATTGTGGACAATGAATTTTACGAGATCAAGTAATTTCACTTTGAAAAAGAAAATTAAGACAATTTCAAAGATCATGAAAACGGTTTTTGAGGAGTAAGCTAATCCAGAGGGTAATCATGAGAGTATTTTTTGAATGCAATCGAAATTTGAAGCGAGACTTGTACTGGGAAAGGAAAGTTCATATCTCTTCACGTGAGTTCGCGACAAGAAAACGAATGCGACTAAATACTCTTCGGATGGCAAATTTAATGTGGAATCTCACATTTTTTTATAAATTGTAATTTACGAAGCGTTCAGCGTAGCAACTTTGGATAAAAGCCTCGTTTCATTGCATTTTGCTGCGGACTTGACTTTGCATTTGTGGGCAGTTGTTTTGGGTTTGCACAAAATTGTACGAACTTTGTGTGACTCACGGGCACAATTTTTTGGTAAAAAAAAACAACCCACCAGTCAGATATTCTTCCGGGCCGTTTTCCACCAAAATTTCCATTTAAACCTGCTGAGATGTCATGAGTTAAACATGTCGCTGTAAGTCGGCGTCAGCGCTGTGTTCTGAAAACACATATTTGTTGAGATGGTGTTATCAGTGGAACTCTGACATGGTAGCTGCTGAAGAGGATGTCTTGCAGCTGCCTCAGTATGTTGTAGACCTGTAGGTGTATCGATTCTTCCATCCTTGGAGAGGGCCACTGTTAAAATGTCGATGCACTTACGAAGCTGGTTGACAGATGGCTGTTGCAAGCAAGCTTGCTTCACTTCGATGGCCAGATATTGCCATTATCTCTCGATCTGATATTCCAGCGTTAGCCCACAGGGTTATGGCAGTTGCTCTCACAAAATGGTTTGTGTAAATGCGAGATAGACTTGCGTCCTTGCTGATTTCTTTCATCATGGTTGACAATTTCTTGAACGCAAGCGGATCGGTAATGCAAGCATTGCTGTTCCCGAAAATTATAAGCAACATCTAGTTAATTTTACAGTGAATTACGCATTTGTGCAATATCTGTCTCAATTATTACTAGCCTTTATGTTTTTGGGACTTGGGGCCACATTTGCATAATTGCATAATTGCAATGAATGGGTTCATTATCTTTTTCTTTAATTCATAGACTCATCTCCAGGTTTTTCTGCTGGAATTCTCAATTTTTTTCCAGATACAAAAGGTGCGAAACAGTTTTAGTAAAATTACGTGGCATTGAAGCCTCAGACGTGAATCGTGCCTTACAAGTGACAATGTTTGCTTCAATTATCTGGTCGCTTGCTCTTGATTTGCTCTTGTCTTGTCATGCACAGCCAACTAACTAACAAAGGACAAAAATGTATAAAAATGAAGTTACCCATGTGTGCTTTGGCGCTGAATGGTTTTCCGTACAACACAACAGTTCGTGCGATGGAAAAACAACATTGATGACTTCAATGTACTCATCAAAATCAACTGTTCATGCTTCACTCGCCTCTTTGTTTGCTTAACCCATTATCCATTCTGTTCGACCCACACCAAGATTTTTCCACTTCTACCCTGCGGTTCCGTTTGCGAAGATGTCTTCAACAATTGTATAAAGTACTATATCGCACTCAAACTAGACTGGCCAGAGCACTTGAACTGTTCTTCTTTTCCACATTATCCAGCACTTTGTATCAAACCATCATCCTCCACGCTATCTTCAATCTCACCAACCAAATCGTCAGCCCAAGAACCATCAACATATTTTATTTCAAGCTGCTCTACGTCACCCCCCAAGACCACTTCACCAACACTTGCATCAACATTTTCATCATCTCCGAACATTGACATTGACACTGCAACATTTATTTTCTTTATTGCACATTTTTTCCCAAAACTGATGTATTCCCTGGTATTTGTTTTAATTTCCGTTTGCATTTTGGTTTAATTCCCTTTTTTTGTGTCCGTTACTTACTTCTGTGCGCTTAGGCACAGGGGGAAAACAAACGAACACCAGGAGGACATTCACCGCCAGGACATTCTACTTAGGGAGATCCTTAGAGCATTGCCTCCTGTTCCTAAACAGTAACATTTTATACTAAAATTTAACTTAAAATTCTTCTTCTTTTTCATTTCTTGCTGTAAATTGTGCTATTTCCTAAATTTCTTTTATTTTCGCTGATGAATTGATGCTTTTATTCAATAGAGTAAAATGTTAAACTAACCGTATGCACAGGCTGTTAGATTTCTGCGGGAGTAAAAAATTGAAATGTGATCACGTGTGATAAAAGCCACAATCGTCACCGAAACTTACAGCTTTTTTGACACATCACCCGAAAAGTGAAATTACTTCAAAAAAGAACAAAGAAACAACAATTACACCTTTTGTTTCCAGAGACTTGCTGCCAACGTTTTCTTTGTTCTCCGAATTGCACGCAAAATCTCTCCAGCTACGGAGGTTATCATTCTTGATAAAAGTTTGTTTTCTTATCGGTCAAATAGTAACAACGAATAAGCAAACGTTGCTATCTTTTCAATCTTGAACCGCAAAACTGCGAGAAATGGCAAACGTTGAAATTGACGCGCACTCGGCTGTTTGGACTAGCATAAATACATGTTGGTTTTGGAGTGTAAACACGTTTAAAGAAAAAAAAATGCCAATGATTACTCGTCGGTTTGCAAAAACCTTAGGTCAGGGAAAAAATTGCTGCCTTTACAGAGCTGTAAACAAGAAAATAAGAAGAAAAGCGACACGAGGAAAGTGCCAAACCCCAAGGAATCAACCATGTCGGACGCGGTGCTAGAAGAGCTAAAATTAATGAGAAGTGACCTTACAAGCCAAATTACAAAATTGACCGACGATGTTAAGCTCTTCCAACGCAATACGAACGAGCGACTACAAAAAATTGAGAGCGTTATATCTAAGATAGAAGAAATAGACAGACTGAAGTTTAAACAACAGGAGCTTGAAGCAGGGCTGGACAGCTTAAAAACTTCTCTTAACGGGATGGAGGCTAACACCGAAGAGATAAACAACCTTCGACAAAGCAATGACGAACTCTGGAAGAAGTTGGAACATATGGAGGTACTCTAGAGATTTTAATATTCGTGTTTTAGGCGTAAGTGAAGAGGACCGCGAAGACTGTATGACGAAAATGTTGAATTACATTATTCGCCTTGGCTTCGAAAATGTGGAGGCTGAAGTTGAGAACGCACATCGTACAGGGAAAAAGCATGATCAAAGGCCGAGACATATTATTGCTAAACTTTATAGTATACCTTTTAAAAGGAGGCTACTTCAAGCTGCAAAAAGTGCGGATGGGAAGGCGGTACTTAATGAGGTGAGGTTTGTCGAGGATTTCACACCTAATGACTTTGAAATTCGGAAGGAAGCTCTTCCACTTATGCGAAAGGCTTTTGATGAAGGGAAGAGAGTTCGTTTCTCAAAGGGAAAACTCTTTGTTGATGGAAGGGAAGTCTTGATCATGTAGAATCTTATAAATCTGAATACTGTTGTGTTGATCATGATTGCTTAATTATCTTAGTCTCTTTCCATTGTGTAGCACAGCAAAAGCAAGCACTAATTTCCACTGCGTGATGATTTCACGTGTGTCCCATTTGCTTGTGCAAAATTGCACAAGCGTGAATTTTGAGAATAATTCTTTTGCAGTAAATTGTTTTTTGTACGCTTTATTTTTAATGGCAATTTTGCAGACATCATATTACTATCCATATATTTTAAAGTTGTCTCTTTATGGCTTTAATTATTGCATGATTTCAGTGATTATTTACCGATGGTTTTTTAAATACAGATACTTGATGATCCCTCTTCTCCTTAATTTTGATTGTTCCCTATGTTTTGTCAATAAAAATGGTGAAGGGTAAACTTATATCTTTAAATACGAGGGGCATCAGCAACTTCCGAAAGAGACGGACGATTTTTTCTTGGCTTAGGAAGCAACAACCAGATGTTGTTTTCTTACAGGAAACACATTCCACTAAAAGGAATGAAGCTACGTGGAAAAAGGAATGGGGTGCTACATTGTTTTGCTCTCATGGGGCTAACAATGCGAGAGGGGTGGCAATTTTGATCAGGAATAATTTTGATTGTACAGTTGAAGAATCCATTGTTGACTCTAATGGTAGATTTATTATACTAAAAGCTTCTATAAGTGGTGATCCTACTCTTCTAGTCAATGTTTACGCTCGGGATAGCGATTTGGTTATCTTTTATCGGTCACTTATGCAAACCATCGCAACAAATAATTTGGACAAAATTGAAAATATTGTTGGTGGAGATTTCAACTGTCCTTTAAATCCAGTTGTTGCCAAGACAATCTGTAATCAGCACAATAGAACAGTTACAGTCAGAGCTTGATTTACATGACATTTGGCGAATAAAGAATCCCACGATACCCAGTTTTACCTGGAGTCAATCAAACCCCTTGGTCTTTTCAAGACTGGACAATTGGCTTATTTCTAATTCTTTATCGGACAATGTTTATACTGTTGACATGATTTCAGCAATAGAGTTCCAAGATGTCAATGACAAAGTAGAAGGTCCAGGCTTTTGGAAGTTAAATTGCTCCCTTCTGAATGATAAACAATATGTCGATGAAGTAAATCTACGTCTTCCTGCCTGGCTTCAGAAAGGGAAACAAGAACTTAGTGATCCCCGCTCTGTTTGGGATTGGGTGAAATATAATAAGAAATACTCCAGACAATGTTCGATGGGTAAAAGTAGGCTAAGAAAATTAGAAGAGTGGCAGTTAAATAAAGAATTCCAAGAAGCCTCTTTTGTTTTTCAAAATAATCCCAGAGCGAACGGTCAGGGTTCGGCCTGTCTAGCTCTCCTGTCGGGTGTATAAATGGGTACTGTCCAATTTAATCGCTGACTGGTGAGGAGGGGGGGGAGTGTAACCCTGCGATGGACTAGCATCCCATCCAGGGAGTGTAGATATACTCCTGCACGTGGCACACTTTTAAAATGTGTTATTCAAAACAAAACAAACAAAGTACATTTTGAACTGGTAAGTGGCCCTCATTTGCCATCATTCGTTAAATACATAAGCCGATGCTCAGCTTCCACTTGAACTCTTCAATATTATGGACGTTTATGATTATACTCGATTATGACATGACAAAAAATAGGTCCGCAATGTGAACTTATGTGGGACTTCAGTCAAATAAAAGTTGATGCGCTATGGATAAATCGTAGCTTTACAGTGAATAGTTTTTAGGAAATTCGCTCTCTTAGGGTTTGGTTACAGGGAACTCTTTTTACCATGGTTAATGACCGTTTTACTTGGGAAAATGGCATTAAGTGATTTTGACGTATTTTTCCAGGAGTAAATTTCTCGTGATTAATACCCATGGATATATCAAAAGGTCACATGATCACCCTTAACATTCAGTGTAGCAAGTTACATTTGTGTTTTGATTTCCAAGGTATACCAGCAAATCACTTTGTGCTACTTGACATTATTAAGTAACCAAATAGGAAAGATGCTTTTCCTAATTACAATCTTGGACAAAATGGATAAAAAAATTAAGACCACCCCTCCCCCCATTTCAGTGATGGAAAAAATGGTGAGTTTTCGTCGTAGCGTGAGTACATTATTGAATTGGGGGGAGCGGTGTTCCTATTTCTCATTTTATTCTGTCCAAGGTTTGCAGCTACCTAATTAATAAATCACTAACAACTACTACAATAAGAGCAATGATAAAAAACCTACTATTCTCATTCATGTTCGTGCCACGGAATTCCAGAATGCGCGGGTTACGTACCCCTTTTTGTGGAATGTGAGATGCATAATAAAAGGATGAATTACCACGTGCAATATCTCCTTATTTAAAGATCTGTGTTCTTAGATTCGTGGCT
>Ga0126343_10000632_pt1 | contig 14251 bp, 10 predicted proteins | sample Cyp2metagenome_FD_92531 | JGI IMG/M metagenome (GOLD analysis project Ga0126343, IMG submission 92531) | Coral microbial communities from Lord Howe Island, Old Settlement Bay, Australia - Cyphastrea 2 metagenome | ecosystem: Host-associated > Invertebrates > Cnidaria > Coral ... | reverse complement strand
CTAAAGAGGTCTATTGGTGGTTGATCCAGTTAAGCACCTTGTCTCACAAATTCATTATTCAGCAACAACAATACCTTGAGCGCTGTATTTTTAAAGAACATTGGTGTAAATTAAACCTGAAGGACCAGGGTATCTGGTAAGCTATATAACAAGAGTTATTGAAATATCTGAGGAGTGAAAAAATAACATCTGTATTTAAGAAATAGAAAACATATCAAGTTATAGAAACAGGATTTTTACCCAACCAGCGCACATATAACTACTATTTTCTTAGCCTCCATCGTGTGCAATGTTCCAAGTACATAAAGTTAAACAATCAGGAGAGTCACCTGATAAGGAATCCAATGTTTAAATATTTTGATTCTTAAGCTTCCTCCTTTTGACTGTCAGTACACAGCTTTCATTGTTGCTTCTCTGTTTTGTACCTAGTAAGAAACAGGAAATGTTTTACCTTCATGACAGCCTCCATCTCTTAATTTCAAAAAGTACACAATAAAATAAACCATCACTGATTTTTCACTTTTCAAGCCTGCATGGATAAATGGAATTTCAGGCAATTGAGTGGCTGCAAATTAGCTTGAAATTAAATATTTCAGCAGTACAGGAACAACAGGCTGTGGGTCTGGTTCCCTGCGTGTAGTTGCATCATGGCTAAAAGTGTGTTAACGAGTATTATTTTAAGCGTGGACATTCATTCTAGGACAGTGATTTATCCTGCAGATTAAACCGGGTCAGTACTCTAACCATTACTGAGCCCCTCCTCTCACAAAAGAATACTCATCAACAACCCCAGACACTGTAGTCTTAAGGAATTACTGTAGACCCATACCCAGCAGGGCTTAAAGGTTCTGTATATAGCAACGTAATAACTGTTTGTTGCAATAGCTGACCAGTGAAACAATAACATGTTTATGCAATTTAATTTTCTGTCTGGATTGTGCGCAAATATTCCTAGAAGTCAACACAAAAGAAAAACAAAATTGTGACTCACTTAATCTCAATTGGATTCTTTCTCCTCTGCAGCATCATCACATAGCTCTTTTTGTTGCCTCAGTCTCTGGTTTGTATCTAGTGATCGAGAAACTGGAAATGTTTTAACCTCTATTACATTGATTATCTCTTACATGTCTTACAAGCTACATAAAAAGTAAAAGCAAGTTTCAACCCTTCTAGGGGGAATGAAGGCAAGGTGAAATCTTCATCAAGCCAAGTGATCCGAGCTATTGCAGCTTATCTTTCTCTTTGTCACATTAAGTAATAATTATGACCAGTTCTACTCCCTCATGGATGGTATGTACAAAGTTTTTTTCCGTAAAACAACACACTAGAAAAACAAATCATCAAATAATGCTAGCTTACATAACCGTCATGCAATTAGAGTTTGCCTGTCATTCAAACTTCTGAGAAACTGTTTCGCCTTGCAGTAATATGCCGAACATTAATTTTGAGCCACTCATGCATCTAGTAAATGCACTCACTAACCTGTTAGTGTTAGGACTGTTTCATTCAACCAACAGCATGATGTCTCTAACAGTGCAACTTGCAGTCCTTGATTTGAGTCAGGTCTGTTGTACACTTTGGCAAACATCAGAACTTCTTTCAGCTGGCTTCAAAATGAGACCATTCTCAGGGTAGTGTCAATTCTGTATATTCCTGTAGAAAAATACAATCTTATATTGAAAAAAAATTTAGACCATTAAGAGATAACAAGTACACCACTGAGAGAAAAATACCATAAAGAAAAGATGAAAAGATCTCACACAGATGGGTTTCATTAAGGGCTAAGCACTAGTCAAATTGACTGGTTGTGAGGACAATTTGGCACGGCTGGTTTAACCATCCAGAGGGAAATTTTTCTTACAAAGTCAAAGTCAAGCTCTAAAAGTGTTCCCACCTGTGAAAACCAGTTGCCTGCATGCTGAAAATGTTAATGGACCCCCTGCCTCTATGTCAAAACAAGTCTTCTTGTAAAACCTTCTTGAAAATGACCTAAAGGTGTTAACCATTTTCTTGTTAATAGTTCTGCAAGAAGACTTGTTTTCACACAGGGGCAAAAGGAAACTCAGAAATAGCCTATTATTTACACCTCAGTACCTACAATGGAAATCAAGTTTCACTGATATAGTGTATCATGTAATGAACAAAGTTGAAACTTACTAAGACATTGAAGACATTGAACCAAGAGAAAACTAGAAAGTCAACAAATTGGCTCCCAGGTTGATCCACTGCAAGTAAATCACACGAAACTCCTTAGGACGTGTTGCAAAACCACAGTAACAATAGACCACTTGCTTTGTGGTGCATAATTTGATTAGAATGCTTGCTTTTGTCTGCCTTTTGTTGAGTTGAAATCATATCTGTGAATGTCACTTTACTGGAGTATTATTCTTGTCACCAGGAAGCTGCCTCAACATTTTCCACTTGACAAAATTTAAATGACATCTCATGTTTCAAGTCAAGAAATCTCGCAAACATTTCAGCAAGAAAATTAATGATAGTAAAACAACATGAGATTTCGACGACTTCATATCATCATTGTCAAATCAATAAATTAGAAATAACAGAAAGACATATTTATAGATATTGAAAGTGAGAAAATATATTAGCACGAAAGCATTCACAAAGCTGAGAGAAATCTCGGTGGACATAAGATTGATCTCTGTAACATCTTTTCTAAGTTGTTAGCTCAACTGAGGTGAAACCTCACAAACTAACAAAAACTCTGAACAGATTGATGCAAGTTATTTCTTATTTCACCTTGTTTACCACAACTTACAAACAAATCTACAGACTGATAATAAATAATAATAACAAATAATTGTTCAGAACTTTTTAGATACAGCAAAAATAATTTTAACTCCAAGTTTGTGGATATACAGCAGAGTTCTCCAACTGTAAGTACTAAATGAACATTAGCCTGCGTAGCAAGCGTTCCTGTACGAAGCAAACGAAATTTGGGCCACGCGAATGAGGTTTTTGCATTCGGGTCGCACGAAAAGTGGGGCGAGAGCGAAAAGTTGGAAGGTAGGGGGTGGGGGAGGGGAAAGGAGGGAACGCTTGCCCGCAAACCCCCTGATTTTGAAAAACCAGTTTGCCCATGAACGGGGCTCCTGATTGGTGCGGCATGGTCATCTTGATTGACAAGTGTATCAATTTCGCTTGAATGATTCCAGTAATAACGTGACTTGCACAATGTCAGGAGGAAGGTTTGTGAACTTGTGCTAGCCTTAGCGAAGATCTATTAGACTTGACGCGGATGGCACGTATTCGAATTTACTCAGAAGACGCCATCTGTTAGAGGATAAATATTTTGTGGCTCTAGTACCCACTGGATTCAGCGAAAGCTTTTAAGATCTTTCAGCTGCTGTTGTAATTATCGATCGTGCACGAAGATTAAACAGGAAGCAGTGGACTTTGGTAATCTTACACTGTATATGGCAACCTCGCTTAGCTTTACTGTCGTTTTTCGTGTCCAGAAAATGAAAGACCGAATTTAAGAAGGCAACGACTGGTTGTTGTTTCCCCTGAGAGAGCAAATTTACAAGCGCTGGCAATTTTCAAACAAAGGATTCCAATTTCGCGCCAGCAATTTTCAAACAAAGGATTTCGATTTCCGGTTGGTTCTTTAATTCAACGGTAAAAAATTTTTGTAGCAGAAATAGCATGAAGTGAGCGTCAAGTTAATGAACGGTTAAAACACAGGAAAAGCTGGTTTCACGAGAAACATTTGACGAATTACCCTCTAAACAAGTATGTAGATGCAGCTCTGTTGTGATTTTGGTGATTTTAGCGTGGTGACAAAGTTGTCAATCAATAAATGAACTCAACCGTGAAAACTAGTAGGCATTTTTCAAAATCAAGGGGTTTGCGGGCAAGCGTTCCCTCCTTTCCCGGGCCCCCCCCCCCACCCCCTTCCCTCCACCTTTTTGCTCTCGTGGCCCGAATTTCGTTCGCTTCGTACGGGAACGGGAACGCTTGCTACGCAGGCTAAATGAACATGAACTAGTCCTGGATGTACTCATGGAGATGAAAGCATCCAGAGATATTGAAAATGTGTTAATTAGGGTTAGGGTTACACCAGGATATAGAGAAATAGGGGTATATCTAGTTGAAAGTACTCTTGTTACACTAAGGCCATCCCCATAAAATGTTTCTTTTCCCATTGCCCTCCTTCTTGTGAAGGTGGGTCGGTCAGTCAGGCAAAAGAAAAAGAATGAATGCATGAAGGGGTCTGAGTGGCAGTTAAGGTCGGGGAGCTAAGTACGAAAGTTTGGTTACGTGGTCCTTTCGTTTGTGATTCCTTATCTGCAATGGCAGACAGTAATTCATGTGCACTTGTGATAACGTTACAAAAAGAGAAGAGAGTTGTGGCCTTACCTAGGCTAAAGTTTGTTGACAATATGATTGACAGCAAAATTGAACTAGTTAATGTCACTGTTTATCCATATTGCTTAGGAATGTGTCTTTGTATCTCCATTTATATGATCTGACTGAGCTGGTTAAATAAGGATCATTTGGACTTGATTAACAATAAAAAACTTGAAATTGTTTCTTTCAATGGGAGTGGTATGATAAGCCATTGGGGCTTTGTATGGGTCTGATGCCTTCTTCAGTTAGTTTTTCACAGTCTGAACAGCCTGCTCTACCTTGCCATCTTTGGCTTGGAGGAAATTGTGGTTTGATGTAATGTGTGTGAATCCAAACTCTTCTTCAAGCTTCGAAAATGTGTTTCCTGAGAACTGCAGGCCATTTTCTGACAGTAGTGGTCTTGGATGTCATGTTGCACAAACATGGACTTGAGGTACACTATTATGTCAGGCGAAATAGTGTGGGACAGCTTGACTACCTCAACATATTGAGAGAAGTAGTCAATGACAAGTAGTACTGTTGATCTTTCGGCTCAAACAAGTCAGCCGCAACTTTCTGCCAGGGCCAGTCAGGGAGCTGAAGGAATCGCTGGTGCCGCCGTGTTAACATGCTGTTTGATACAGGTTGGACATTTCTTTACCACTTTCTCCAGTTTTCGGCTCACACCAGGGGCCCGTTTCTTGAAAGCCCCGAAAAACTATTCGGACCCGCAAAGCCATTTTTCATTCATCTGTATGTAAAAATGCAGCAGCACCATACACCTGAAACTTCTTGCATGAAGTGAACCTCTGTTCATATTAAGGATATGTGAGTAAAACAGCTCTCAAATTGTAAGGTTCAGGATTTTGCTTTCCTTTACGGCCTGAAAAGTTTCCCGGGCTTTCGAGAAACGGGCCCCTGGCCACCATACTAAGGTTCTTGCTATCACTCCACATTTGGCAATACCTTAGCCTAGTGGGCTTTATGGATTTTCTCCAGGGCATCTAGTCACATAGACACAGGAATGACAAGGTGATTGCCCTTCATCAGTAATCCTTGTTGTATTGTCAGTTCATTTCTCTCTGGCCAGTCTGGTTTCAGTGGTCCACAGAATTGTCTCGGGCCATTTGAGCCAGGAATACTTTATATCTGCTTTGTAACTTCATCTTCCTGTTGTTGGCACCTCAGCTCTTCTAGTTGGGTCCTCTGTTGGGGGCAGGTATCTGATGACAGAGTCAACATAGGCCTTAACATTATTTTCCAGCTTTTCTCCCTGTTGGTTCAGAGGCTTTACGAGAGGTTAGTGTGTCAGCAGTATACAAGTTTTTCCAGGTACATGTGAGATGCTGTAGGAGAGTTGCATCTGGAAATGCTGAACCCTAGCTGGATGTTTGTTGAGGTTCCTGGTACTGAGCCAAGGGACTAGTGACTTGTGCCAGTCCATCTCGATGTGCAACTAGAGTCCAATGAGAAAATTTGCAAATCATTCACTTGCCCAAATTATTCCCAATGCTTTTTTCGTAATTTGGGCATAGCACTGTTCTTTAGGACTCGTAGCTCTTGAGGCATAGGTGACTGGGTGCCACTGGTCATCAAGGTTCTGCAGTAGAACAGATCTTAGGCCATAGGGAGATACATCTGTGGAGAGTTTTGTCCAATAGCTTGCATCATAGAGGGCAAGCCTAGGTGTGGAAGTGAGACTGTTTTTGACAGAAGAAAAGGCCTGATGCTGAATTTCATCCCATGTCCAGTGGTTGTTAGTGCTCAGGAGATCTCTTAATGGTTTGGTGAGCTCAGCTTTATGGAGCTGAAATTTGCTCAACTGATTAACCATTCCAAGGGACCTTCTCACTTCTAATGGGTCTTTAAGGGCTGCCATCTCTGTTATAGTTTCAACTGTCTTGGGGTCAACTTGCATGCCCTTGACATTGACAATGGTGCCTGAGAATTCCACATTTAAGATAAGGTTAGCCTCTAGTAGCTTGCATAGAGGTTCTTTCAAATGCTCATCATATTCCTTGAATGATTTACCGAAGACCAGGATATCATCCATCTGGCACAGAGATCCTTCCCTTCCTTTGAAGACTTACAAGATTCACTTTTGGACATGTTTGGGTGCCAAACTGATTCCAAATGGTAGAAGGTTAAAGCAAAACCGGCCAAATGGCGTTATGAAAGTGGTGAGCTTGGATGACTCTGGTGACAAGCCAATTTGCCAGAATCCTGAATTTGCATCTAGCTTGCTTAATACTTTCGTTTCAGCTAGTTAAGCTAGCAAGTGGGTCAACACAGGATAAGGGGTGGAATTCCCTCAAGATGCTTTCCTTTAGCCTTGTTAGATCCACACAGATTCAAACTATTGTTGGCCTTGGGGACTACGGCCATCCCTGCACACCATTCTCTTGGTTCATTAACTTTGGAAATCATGTGCACTTGCTCTATTCGGGAGAGTTCTTCTTTGGCTTTTGAAAGGAGGGGAACAGGTGCTCTCCTGGGTGTGGAGAGAATGAATGGCTTGGCATCTCGCTTCAGTTTCATGACACAGTCAAGTCCGTCTAGCTTTCCCAGTCCAGAGAACAGTTTTGGAAACTGTGCTTTGTAATCTTTGTTTACCACTATAGTGTAGGGAACTAGATCAGCACTCACTCAGCAAGAGGTACCAAGACTCTGGATTTAGAACTTCTTAGGGTTTAATCTTGAAAAACTTCTGCGACGTAACATCAATGGCTACTGCTACCGGTACTGTTCAACTACTGGTACTGCTGCTGCTGCTACTACTGCTTTAATCTTTACAATGTACCCATCTTTATATTAGCTCTAGCTACGCCCGGGACTAATGCCAGGAGTAAATCAGGTGGAACAAAACAAAGTACTCGGATATAAGTCCTTCATAAACACAGCTGACTTTATAAGGCAAGCAAAGATTAACCAACCAAAATTAGGAAAATAAGATAATCTTTAGTAACCGTTAGCTTTGGATCGATCTAGGGGATGTAGAAGCCAAGGTCATACGAACGACACAAACATTATCACAGGTGAACACCAAAACAAAAGTTTCAAGAATAACAAGTTTCCCTGGCAAACGGAAAAGGCGTTTGAGAACCGAGTGTTTCACATATGTGCAATTAACCTTGGCTTGCCAAAACCCAGCTAGCCTAGAAAAACACAATTTTCAAAAACATAATTTTGGCTCCACAACATGCCCCCCTTCTTAGACAAAGCATCGTCCCCGATGCCAAAAACTGCAAAACTTTAAGACTAGAAATCTACTTTGATTGTATTAAAAGAACATTCAAATGGTATCGACGGAAAGCAGTAATAAATACAAAATATAAAAGCATGCACATAGTAGTAGCTATCTACAATTTTACAAAGTTAAAGAAATATGGTTGTATAAGGATAAATACATGTTTAAGTGTTTTGACATGGTGTAACTTACTCAAGTGTGTTACCATTGTTTCCCCTTCTCTCATCGTCATAAGCAGCCTGCTGATGAGTTACTAGCCAGGTGAACGCTGTGAACAATGGTGGTAACTGATTGCTGCAAGAAGGGCATGTATTACTTGACTGCAATAGTGGTTTCTGCGAACGGAAACAGCCCAGACATACATGTACTAGATCGTCGCACGGAAGACACATCCAATCAAGGTGCAACGCACTTTTAATCGTCCGGCAAAATATGCATGTCCACTTTTTTATCATAGTTTGATGATCCATGCTTCCTGCAACAGCAGCAGTTAAAATAATAATGCTATTTTTATAAAGCAAAAGAGAAATGATCAGTTTTCTTGCAACTCCTAAAGATGATGTTTGATCAAGCTTCGAAGGTCGAAAGCTGATCTTGCGGACACTAAATCATTGAATATAAAAATTTCATCACCTTCCAGATTGGAAGCAAACGACATAAGAGTACGAGCTAAGAAAAGAAATCTGGACACTTTCAAGGCAAATAGTATCTCACAAAATTGGTTTTCTCTGAAAGAGAGGCAATAATCAAAAGGAAATGATGCACGAAATAAGTCAATGAGGAAACGTTCGTTGACCATAAAATAATCTGTGCACATATTTGAACGAATTCGACAACATTGTCGATTTCCTAAATCAAACACTGACCAAACCCAGAAAATAGACCACAAAACAAATCAATGCATTGCCATGAAAAGGGCCTGTCAACTTGGAAACTACATACTGTTTGCCTTGAAGTAGAAGTACTATTCTGATACTTAAAATAAATGACGCAAATAAACCACTAACTGACGCTAAATTAATGGCTGAGACCTCATCTAACTGCCTAGAAAAATTACTAGCTGTTAGAGTGATTACATAATTCATTTCAGTATTCGAAGGAATTCAATGATCGGTTCAAATTCTTGCCCAATATATCTAACTTACTGTTAAGTTGATCAGCAATCTTGAATAAGTAAAGAACTTTGCCATTAATAATACGCACAGAATGCTGAGATATACGCATTGCATGAGTAACTTCTGAGAGAGTCTCTTTTAAATGAGCCACATGATTAGGTTCGCACTTATGACCTGTCCCCTGGTAAATTGCCTTAAACAAGCCAAAGACCCCTGCGTGACACATCCAGTTAGAGCGGCGACTGCGATCTTTTGCCTGCAGCCAATGGCGTTCATCGACTGAAAATCCTCCACAAAAACGCAAGGCCCAAATTTTACACTCGGAAATTGAGCTTCTGTAAGCTCATGGACGTGACATCTTTGATGGTTGACCGGATAGGTACTGGAAATAACCATTAACAAAGCGGGATAAAAGGTAACCCTTTGGGTGAGAGAATCAAATTGTTGTGATAAAGCTAGACTTAGCAAGAAGCAAGGGAAAACTAGCCAGATAAAACAACAGAAAGAACGGTGTTGTCTTCTAGAATTCATTCCTGAAATCTACCAGCTGGAACTGCCAGTTGACGACAACTTGAACTCTTAAAGAACACGAAAAAATAATTGAATCACCTAAAAGTCAAATGACTACCTCTGAGATTTTTTCAAAGTGTTCAATCAAACGTTTATCTAATATATTTTCTTCTGGTTCCCAAGTAGACTGACTTGTGGGATAACCTAGCCATTTAACTAAATACCGGTTCTTTCCCTTACGTTTCCGAAGTTTAAGGATTCTTTCGGCACCAAAAATAGTTTGATTGTCCACTGTAAATTGCTCTGGCTGTGATTACGTTTATGAAACTGAAGGCCGGGGAAAGGAATTTTCCAAACACTCTTTATTGTTAACACTTTGTTCATCATTAAAACATTCACCTGGAATATCGTTATCATGAAGGTGAGAATCATTGGGATCATCAACTAATGGCGGATCGATTGGTCTTAAATCAGGATCAACAAATGGTTTCATCCTGTTTGCGTGGACAGCAAATGTGACCTTCTTATTCGAGTCAGTGCGCGATCGAAAATGCACAGGTGAAGACTTCTAGACAATTCTGAAGGGCCATACCATAGTTTTTGGTGTGTAAACCCACACACGTTGACCTACTTCAAAAGTTGGCATTTTAGCTTTCTGATCGTAATATTCCTTCATTTTCTGCTGTGAGCGTTGAATATTCTCCCTAGCTATGTTTTGCGCTAACTCCACCTTTTCCACAATGCGTTTACGATGTTCAAAAACTGAGCTCGATAGATCTTCCAATTCTTTAGGCAACAACTTGACATCAATCGGAAGGTGTGGCTCTCGGCCATAAAGAACATAAAGGGACTATCGCCGATTGCCTCGCAAATGGAAGTTCTGTGAGCAAACAGAATCAAAGGAATGTACTCATCCCAGTCTTTCCGATCTTTGGCAACATACATTGAGAGAGATCGGCAAAGGGTTGAATTAAATCTTTCAACAAGGCCATCTGTCTGAGGGTGGTAACTGGAAGTGTTTACTTTATGAATTTGAAAAATTTTACACACCTCCGCAATAAGTTTCGACAAAAAGTTCTTTCCTCTATTTGAGAGCAAACCCTTAGGTGCACCATGTCTAGAGATAACCTCATCAACTAAGAGCTGAGCTATAACGCTTGCTTCTACACTAGGCACTGGAAATGCCTTGCGCCAACGAGATAGGTAATCACTAAAAACACAAATGTACCCATTGCCCCTCCTGGAAACAAGGAAAGGACCCAAAATATTGACAGCTACCCTGTCAAATGCATTTTCAACAGGAATGGGAAGGAAAGGCGCTTTCTTAGAGTTCCTAGGCAATCTTCTCATTGAACAATCCTTGCACGACTTGCACCGGTGTTCGACATCTTTAAACATACCATTCCACCAATATCTGTTTAACTTTCTGAAAGGTTTTGTGCACCCCGAAATGACCACCAGACACATGATCATGAACGTTAGATAAGACCTCAAATTTAAGAGTGGCTGGGCAACTGAGGAGGACTTGTCAAGCTCCGGTCACAACACATTTTTCCTGGTCTTTGGCCTTTTCACCTTGAGTGAATTTCTCCATAAAGTAGCCATGGGTAGGGAGGGCTGTATCTGCTGGGCAAACAAAGTCTCTCTTGAGATGGGGATGGATGTAGTGAATTATAAATACTCTCAGGGATTATCACCACATCTGCTGCAATACCTATCTTGAAGGAAACAGGGAAACTGTTTAAGGAGGGCTTTGCTGACCAACTGTTTTCACCTGCACTGGTTCCAACTGCTCCTAAGAAGGTGTAGTTTTCTTCCTCAACCGCACCAACTGTTTTCGAAGACTTGCAAACAGTTACCCAGTGACCTCTATTTGAGCACTTGAGCCAAGTTGTTTCCTTAGTTGGGCAGTTCACAGCGTCTCACTGCTGGGGGATTCTTTTGATTTTGGCAGCTTCTTAAAGTCGACAGCGTCCACCTTGGGGATTCTTTGAAGTTTTTTTTCATCAGGGTTTGCTGTCTCCTTACAGCTTTGCTTTGTTGGGCCTGGTGCATCCCTTTAGTAAGCGAAAGCTCAAAGCCAAGTTAAAGTTTTTCGGTGAGTTTGGAGTCAAGCAAGCCAATAACGATCTGGTCCCTAATCAGTTTATCCTGAAGTGTCTCAAAGGTGCAATGTTTGGCCAAGGTGTGTAAAGCTGTCAGTGGCAAAACTATCCACTATCTGGTAATTGTGAAGAAAAGCTCCCCGAAAAACCTGTGGGCCAACTGTTGGCTGTTTGTCGGCTGACTCTCAGGGGTTGTAGGCCGTTTGTTAGCCAACTGTCGGCTCTTTGTAGGCCAACAGTTGGCCGACAGATAACCAACAGGTTCTCCCCTAAACACAGACAACCAGTTAGCAGACAGTTGGCCAAGAGATGACCAACAGTTGGTGATATGTCCGTAAGATGTTGGTACAATGTTAGCACTAACCTCGCTGTTCTTCCTCTTTTTTTCATATTCTACCACATCCAAACTGTGCGATGCAATGACAAGAATAGCCTTTCCTTCTTAGTTATGGTAATCACCGCTCAAGACTAGTGCCACGGAAGCCAAAAATAACCAGAGTACTTACACAACTGCAGCTTTTACATTTCTGTCTGCCATATTGGAAAGGTAAAACTAAGTTCCAATCCCTCTCAAATTATTCTGGTGGTCAAGTTGTAAGTGTACCTTTTTACGTATTTCTTTATTTTGTTTTGTTGTAGATTGAGTAGAATAATTTTTTATTGTTGGTCATTGACTTTTGGAAACTTGGTGGAGCTGTTTTTTGGTTAAGGGAGAAACAGCATCACTCATCTTGTTCTGCAAGTGGCTACTAACTCTTTTACAGGGTCAACATGATCACAGATAAAACAATCATGTTCTCGATGGTCAACAATCTTCGGCTTGGCAATTGCCGTGAAGTCCCAGATGGTGCTCCTTGAATATTCAGCAAGACGGAACGCATTGGCCATGATGCAGCAGTCATTGTGAATGACCGGAAAGACCTTCTTGTAAAGAGTGTGGATGCTGGATAGACTATGAGAGCTGACACAGTCAACCTCAGTCTCTGACTGTTGCTGTGGTGTTTGCTGGTGGTGGTCTGGTTCCTGGGGATCATTGCGGCTACAGAGTGCCTGGACCTCTGCCTTCAGATCTACAATCGTCAATAATAACTTTTTTGCCTGAAGAAGTCTACTCTTCCTGTTCTTGATCACCTCGTCCTTTGTGCTCAAGAGGTTGGCCAACTCTTCCAAGTCAGCTTCCCTTGTCAGCCAGCAGGTTTTTCATGGAGCTCATCTTTGCAATTACCAACTATCTAACCTTCCTCTTGTCGGTGTCGGCTGCGTACAATGTAATGTTCGTCAAACTTTTTCTTCACAGTGTGATGCTGTTTCAGTTCAGTTGTGGATAATGTGAGGGAGTTAAGGATATCATCGGCTTGGTCACCCATGGAATAGATCAAAGAGTTCAAATCATTGGCTCCATTTAGGTCAGTCCTCTGGATGGATGAAGTCGAAATTTTCTGCAAGATGAACTCGGAAAGAAGTCATTGTCATTCACCGCTTCTGACACCACGTAATGACCATTGTGCTTATTTTCCTTCAGATATTTTGCAAAACATGAAGTATCCTTGAAAATTTGGGGATACCATTCAACTAATTCCCAGTTTTAGCAGGAGCAGATTCAGTCTCACAAGCAGTTTAGACCAATCGTGCACAGGCAGAACTATTCCATGAATTTTAATACTCATTGTAGAATAAAACTGTCTTAATAGCTATTGTTCTCCACCACCTACCAGTCTTAGTTTCCGTGCTGTTGTCATCAAGTCCTGTCTTGAAAATCTAAGTTCCTTTCAGTTTGATGTGCTTCATTCTGTGAGAACAATATTTACTTTTAAAGGATGATCTTAAATTTTATTAAATACTGACTTTTTTGTATGCCTGTTTGACATATTGTAATTAATTAAAGAGCATCCCCATATAAGCCATTTATTTATAGGGTGCAACTCCCCCTCCCCACCAGGGTTAAAAACTTGCATACAAATTTTTTATACATGATGCAAGTTTGCTTAAAATTTCTCTGTGGTGCACGATGTACTGCACCTTTCAATAACATGCAGACTCTAAAATTCAAAGCTCAACCGTCAAACGCATTTTTGCTACCGTCAATCAAACGTCCGACGGTTCCTCCCAGCTTCCAACTACTGCTGAGCATTATTTTGTTGTCTGAACTGTGCTCAACGATTTGATTGCCCGCGTGCCGCCCGTAATCGGAAGCTGGCATGACCCGCCAAACATTTGATTGATGATAGCGAAAAACGCAGTTGTCAGTTGAGCTTTGAATTTGTGAGTTTGCACGTTATTGACAAGCACAGTAATAGAAAAATTCCACCAGATGCATGATTGGTAGCCTCCCCCCCTGTTCCTTTGCCACCCTCTAAGGGTTTTGTTACAATGACAGCATCATCAATTTACAGGGAGTTTCATTAAGGGCCAGGCACCAGCAAATTGACCAGCTGTGAGGATGATTTTGTCTGGCTTGACCATATAGAGGAAAGTTTCTTTATATCAAGAAGTTCTGCCCCCTTTGAAAAACAGCAGCCCTCCTGCTGAGAACGTCAACAGAGCCCTTACAATTTAGTTTCCAACTTGTTAAAAAATATGCACAGCTATTTGTTCTTGGATACTATCTGTCAATAAGACCAACCTAGTGATTAAGATCTCGTGTTGTTTTGTTATAATGGCGGAAGTTTTACTAATAAGCTTAACGCTTCGTTCTGCCTGCATTGACTTCAGCAATTTACTTTTCAGTTTGAAGGAATAAATTGTATTTATAATAATATAAGAACAAGCCACAGAAGAGCAAATAAAAACAGAAAAAACGCAAATCTTACCTTGGAAACACCCGCCATATTTTCGAAGACACCACGTGGCCCTAGATTGTGCTTTTAGTGTATGATGGGATACCTCAACCGGATGTGAAAATGTACACCTGCCCTTGCTCGTGTTTT
>Ga0126343_10000631_pt1 | contig 14259 bp, 13 predicted proteins | sample Cyp2metagenome_FD_92531 | JGI IMG/M metagenome (GOLD analysis project Ga0126343, IMG submission 92531) | Coral microbial communities from Lord Howe Island, Old Settlement Bay, Australia - Cyphastrea 2 metagenome | ecosystem: Host-associated > Invertebrates > Cnidaria > Coral ... | reverse complement strand
ATTTATTTATTCATTTATCTTTTTATTTATTTATTTATTTATTCTTTTCGTCTCTTTGTATTGACTAGTCTTTGCTTTGCTCAAGCTTTAGTGCCAACCTAACTCCTATATTTACATATTACTTAGTTTTATTCAGCTCGATTAGCTTTTTAGTTATCCTGAGTAACAATTACCCTTTTTGTATTGATTTCTTATATTGTAAAAACTTTTTTGTTAATTTGGTAATAAAGCTTGTTGTCCACCGAAACACAGTCGTGTGAATGTTTGCGCAAGGACATGTACTCCCCTCTTTGGAAAGCTACAAAGAAGTACGGCTAAGACTGGCTTTGCGCCGACTTGTCCTTAAAAACCTTCCTGGCAGCATTCTGGCACTTTAATAATATTTTCGGCTTGCCAGAAAACTAAACTAAATCGCCAAAGCCTTGGATTCTCAAGAACTCCACCGAAACACTGTTTTATTTACGCTTACTCGATCTCATGTAATCCCCTCTTTGGAAAGCTACTACAAAGTACGGCCAAGACTGCCTTTGCGCCAACTTGTCCTTAAACATCTTTCTGGCCATTTCTTGGCACTTTTATCAAATTTTCGGCTTCGCGGCATCCCGAACCAAATCGCCAAAACCTTGGATTCTTAAGAAATACACCGGAATGCAGTTTGCGCAAAGCCATAAACTCCCCTCTTTAGAAAGCTACTACAAAGTACGGCCAAGACTTCCTTTGCACCAACTTGTCCTTAAACAACTTCCTGGCCATGTCCTGAAACTTTTATTGATAATTCGGCTCTCCGGGACATTAAACTACATCGCCAAAGCCTTGAATTTTCGAAAAGTCCACCGGAACACAGTTTTATTCACCCTTACTCGACCTCATGTACTTCCTCCTTGAAAAGCTACAACGAAAAACAGGCAAATGTGCTTTTGCGACAACTTTTACACAAACACCTTCCCGGACATTTTCTGGCTCTTGAATTATATTTTCGGCTTACCGAGACCCTGAGCTAAATGGCCAAAGCAGCGGATTCTCAAGAAATCCACCGGAACCAGTTGTGTGCACGCTTGTTCGACCTTATGTTCTCCCCCACCTGTGGAAAGCCTTTGGAAAGCTACCACGAAGTGCTTTTGCGCCAACTTCTACCCAAACACCTTCCCGGCCGGTTTGTGGTACTTTAATCATATTTTCGGCGCCCTGGGACCCTGAACTAAATCGCCAGAGCCTTGGGTTCTCAAGAAATCTACTGCAACTAGTTTTGTGCACGCTTGCTCGACCTTATATTCTCCCCTCTCTTTGGAAAGCCTTTAGAAAGCTTCCACGAAGTGCTTTTGCGCCAGCTTCTACGCAAACACCTTCCCGCCTGTTTTCTGGCACTTTAATCATATTTTCGGCTTGCTGGTACCCTGAATTAGAACACCAAAGTCTTGGATTCTTGGAGTCTTGGAAATCCACCGGAACCAGTTTTGTGCACGCTTGTTCGACCCTATGTTCTCCCCTGTCTTTGGAAAGCCTTTGGAGAGCTACCACGAAATGATTGTACGCCAACTTCTACACAAACACCTTCCCTGCCGTTGTCGGGAACTTTAATCATATTTTCGGCTTGCTGGGACCCTGAACTAGATCGCTAAAACCTTGGATTCTACGGAAATCCACCGGATCCAGTTTTGTGCACGCTTGTTGACCTTATGTTCTCCCCTCTCTTTGGAAAGCCTTTGGAAAGCTACCACGAAGTGCTTTTGCGCCAACTTCTTTACAAACACCTTCCCGGCCGTTTTTTGGTACTTTAATCATATTTTCGGCTTGCTAGGACCCTGAACTAAGTCGCCAAAGTCTTGAATTCTCAAGAAATTCACCGGAACCAGTTTTGTGCACGCTTGTTCGACCTTATATTCTCCCCTCTCTTTGGAAAGCCTTTAAAAAGCTACCACGAAGTGCTTTTGAGCCAACTTCTTTACACACACCTTCCCGGCCGTTGTTTGGCACTTTAATCATATTTTTGGCTTGCTGGGACCTTGAACTAAATCGCCAAAGCCCTGGATACTCACGAAATCTACCGGAACTAGTTTTGTGCACGCTTGTTCGACCTTATGTTCTCCCCCCTTTTTCGAATGCTTTTGGAAAGCTACCACGAAGTGGTTTTGCGCCAACTTCTACACAAACACCTTCCTGGCACTTTAATCATATTTTCGGCTTGCTGAGAAACTAAACTAAATCGCCAAGGCCTTGGATTCTCAAGAAATCTACCGGAATCATCTCTGTGCACGGTAGTTCGACTTTATGTTTTCCCCCTTCTTTGGGAAGCCTTTGGAAAGTTACCAGGAAGTGCTTTTGCGCCAACTTTACACAAACACCTTCCCGCCGTTTTCTGGAACCTTAATCATATTTTGGGTTTGCTGGGACCCTGAACTAAATCGCCAAAGCCTTGGCTTCTCAAGAAATCCACTGCAACCAGATTTGCGCACGATTAATCCACCTTATGTTTCCCCCCATCTTTGGAAAGACTTTGGAAGGCTATCACGAAAGGCGTTTGCGACAACTTCCACACACACACCTTCCCGGCCGTTTTCTGGCACTTTAATCATAGATTCGGCTTTTTGGGACCCTGTACTAAATCGCCAAAGCCTTGGATTCTCAAGAAATCCACAGGAACCAGATTTTTGCACGCTTGTTCGCCCGATTTTCCGATTTTCTGTCCGATTTTCCAAAACTTCAATTATATTTCCCACTGCGAGGGACACTAAACTAACTGCAGAAGCCCTTAGATTCGGCTGGAGTGCTCCCAAAACAAATTTGTGCACGCCTGTTTCAATGCCATTTGGCCCAACTTTACGGCCTCTCCCAAACTTTGTATAAAATGGCCGAAGGGTAGGCACCGCGTCTCGCCCGTTTTCGGCCATTTCAGTCCAATTTTTTAAAACTTAAAGCATATTTCCCACTGCCAGGGACCCTAAACTAATTGCAGAACCCTTGGTTTCGGCTGGAGTACTCCCAAAAAAAATTTGTGCATGTTTGTTTCAATGCCATTTGGCCCCAATTTACGGCCTCTTCCAAACTCTTTATAAAATGGCCAAAGGGTAGGCTCTGCGTCTCGTCCGTTTTCGGTCATTTCTGTCCGATTTTCCACAACTTAAAGCATATTTTGCACTGCCAGGGACCCTAAACTAACTGCAGAAGCCCTTTGTTTCGGCTCGAGTGCTCCCATAAAAAATTTGTGCACGCCTCTTTCAATGCCACTTGGCCCAAATTTACGGCCTCTCCCAAAATTCTTTTAAAATGGCCGAACGGTAGGCTCTGCGTCTAGAACGTTTTTGGCCATTTGTGTCCGATTTTCAACAATTTCAAGCCTGTTTGCCACTGCCAGGGACTCTAACTAACTGTAGAAGCCCTTGGTTTCGACTGGAGTGCTCCAAAAAAAAATTTGTGCACGCCTGTTTAAATGCCATTTGGACCAAATTTACTGCCTCTCCAAAACTCTTAATAAAATGGCCGAAGGGTAGGCTCTGCGTCTTGCTCGTTTTCGGCCAGTTCTGTCCGATTTTCCACAACTTAAAGCATATTTCCCACTGCCAAGGACCCTAAACTAACTCCAGAAGCCCTTGGTTTCGGCTGGAGTACTCGCCAAAAAAAATTGTGCACGCCTATTTCAATGCCATTTGGCCCAAGTCTACGGTCTCTCCAAAGCTCTTTATAAAAGGGCCAAATGGTAGTCTTTGCGTCTCACCTGTTTTCGTCCATTTCTGTCCGATTTGTTTCAACTTAAAGCATATTTCCAACTGTCAGTTACCCTAAATTAACTGCAGAACCCCTTGGTTTCGGCTAAAGTGCTCCCAAAAAAAATTTCTGCGCGCCTGTTTCAGTGCCATTTGGCCCAAACTTACGGCCTATCCCAAACTCTTTATTAAATGGCCAAAGGGTAGGCTCTGTGCCTCGCCCGTTTTCGGCCATTTCTGTCCGATTTTCCACAACTTAAAGCATATTTCCCACTGCCAGGGACCCTAAACTAACTGCAGAAGCCCTTGGTCTCGGCTGGAGTACTCCGAAAATGAATTTGTGCACGCCGGTTTCATTGCCATTTGGCCCAAACTTACGGCTTCTCCAAAACTCTTTTTAAAATGGCCGAGGGGTAGGCTCTGCGTATCGCCCGTTTTCGGCAATTTCTGTCCAATGTTCTACAACTTAAAGCATATTTCCCACTGCCACGGACCCTAAACTAACTGCAGAAGCCCTTGGTCTAGGCTGGAGGACTTCGAAAAGGAATTTGTTCACGCCTGTTTCAATAGCATTTGGGCCAAATTTATGGCCTCTTTTCAACTCCTTGTAAAATGGTTGAAGGGTAGGCTCTGCGCCTCGCCCGTTTTTGGCCATTTCTGTCCGACTTTTCACAACTTAAAGCATATTTCCCACTGCGAGGGACCCTAAACTAACTGCAGAAGCCGTTGGTTTCGGCTGGAGTGCTCCGAAAAAAAAATTTGTGCACGCCTTCTTCAATGCCATTTGGCACAAATTTACGGTCTCTCGCAAACTCTTTTTACAATTGTCGATGGGCAGGCTGTGCGTCTGGCCCGTTTTCGGTTATTTCTGTCCAAATTTCCACATCTTAAAGCATATTTCCTACTGCCAGGGACCCTAAACTAGCTGCAGAAGGACTTGGTTTCCGCTGGAGTACTCCGAAAAAAATTTTTGTGCACGCCTATTTCAATGCCATTTGGCCCAAGTCTAGGGCCTCTCCAAAGCTCTTTATAAAATGGCCAAATGGTAAGCTTTGCGTCTAGCCTGTTTTCGGCAATTTCTGTCCGATTTGTTTCAACTTAAAGTATGTTTCCAACTGCCAGTGACCCTAAACTAACTGCAGAACTTCTTGGTTTCGGCTGGAGTGCTCCCAAAAAAAATTTCTGCGCGCCTGTTTCAATGCCATTTGGCCCCAATTTACCTCGTATCGCAAACTCTTTATTAAATGGGCGAAGAATAGGCTCTGTGCCTCGCCCGTTTTCGGACGATTCTGGCCGATTTTCCACAACTTAAAGCATATTTCCCACTGCCAGGGACCCTAAACTAACTGCAGAAGCCCTTGGTCTCGGATGGAATGCTCCCAAAAAAAATTTGTGTGCGCCTTTTTCAATGCCATTTGGTCCAAATTTAGGGCCTCTCCCAAACTCTTTATAAAATGGCCAAAGGGTAGGCTCTGCGCCTCGCCCGTTTTCGGCCAATTCTGTCCAATGTTCCACAACTTAAAGCATATTTCCCACTGCCAGGGACCCTAAACTAACTGCAGAAGCTCTTGGTCTCGGCTGGAGTACTCCCAAAAGGAATTTTTGCATGCCGGTTTCATTGCCATTTGGCTCAAATTTACGGTCTCTCCCAAACTCTTTTTAAAATGATTGACGGGTAGGCTCTGCGTAGCACCCGTTTTGGCCATTTCTGTCCAATTTTGTACAACTTAAAGCGTATTTCCCACTGCTAGGGACCCTAAACTAACTGCAGAAGCCCTTGGTCTCGGCTGGAGTACTCCGAAAAGGAATTTGTTCACCCCTGTTTCAATGGCATTTGGCCCAAATTTACGGCCTCTTTTAAAGTGCTTATAAAATGGCGGAAGGGTAGGCTCTGCGCCTCGCCCGGTTTTGGCCATTTCTGTCCGATTTTCCACAACTTAAAGCATATTTCCCACTGCCACGGACCCTAAACTAACTGATAAAGCTTTTAGTGTCAGCTGGAGTGCTTCCAAAAACAATTTGTGCACGCTTGTTTCAATTCCATTTGGCCCAATATTACGGCCTCTTCCAAACTCTTTATAAGACGGCCAAATGGTAACCTCTGCGCCTCCACCCTAAACTAATTGCAGAAGCAGTTGGTTTCGGCTGGAGAGCTCCGAAAAAAATTTGTGCACGCCTTTTTTCAATGCCATTTGGCACAAATTTACGGCGTCTCGCAAACTCTTTATAAAATGGCCGATTGGTAGGCTCTGCGTGTGGCCCGTTTTCGGCCATTTATGTCCAAATTTCTACATTTTAAAGCATATTTCCCACTGCCAGGGACCCTTAACTAACTGCAGAAGGACTTGGTTTCCGCTGGAGTGCTCCAAAAAAAATTTTGTGCACGCCTGTTTCAATGCCATTTGGCCCAAATTGACGGCCTCTCTTAAACTCTTTAAAAAATGGCCGAAGGGTAGGCTCTGCGCCTCGCCTGTTCTCGGCCATTTCTGTCCAATTTTCCACAACTTACAGCATATTTCCCACTGTCAGGGACCCTAAACTAACTGCAAAAGCCCTTGGTCTCGGCTGGAGTACTTCCAAAAAAAATTGTGCGCGCCTGTTTCAATGCCATTTTTCCCAAATTTAGGGCCTCTATCAAACTCCTTATAAAATGGCCGAAGGGTAGGCTTTGCGCCGCTCGCCCGTTTTTGGCCATTTCTGTCCGATTTTCCACAACTTAAAGGATATTTTTACTGCCAGGGACCCTAAACTAACTGCAGGAGGCCTTGGTTTCGGCTGCAGTGCTCCCAAATAAAAACTTTTTGCACGCCTCTTTCAATGCCATTTAGCCCAAATTTACGGCCCCTCTTAAACTCTATAAAATGGCCGAAGAACAGGTTCTGCGTCTGGCCCGTTTTCTCCCATTTCTGTCCGATTTTCCATAACTTAAAGCATATTTCCCACTGCTACGGAACGTAAACTAACTGCAGAAGCTTTTGGTGTCAGCTGGAACGCTTCCAAAAACAATTTGTGCACGCCTGTTTTAATTCCATTTGGTCCAAATTTACGGCCTCTTCCAAACTCTTTATAAAACGGCCAAATGATAGGCTCTGCGCCTCCACCGTTATCGGCCATTTCTGTCCGATTTTCCAAACTTAAAGCATATTTCCCACTGGCAGGGACCCTAAACTAACTGCAGAAGCCCTTGGTTTCGGCTGGAGTGCTCCCAATAAAATTTGTGCAGGCCTGTTTTAATGCCATTTGGCCTACATTTACGGCCTCTCCAAAACTCTTTATAAAATGGCTGAAGGGTAGGCTCTGCGTCTCGCTTGTTTTCGGCCATTTCTGTCCGAATTTTTAGAACTTAAAGCATATTTCCCACTGCCAGGGACCCTAAACTAACTGCAGAAGCCCTTGGTCTCGGCTGGAGTACTCCCAAAAAGAACTTGTGCACGCCTGTTTCAATGCCATTTGGTCCAAATTTACGGCTTCTCAAAAACTCTTTATAAAATGGCCGAAGGGTAGGCTCTACGCCTCGCCCGTTTTCGGCCATTTCTGTTCTATTTTCCTCAACTTAAAGCATATTTTCCTCTGCCAGGGACCCTAAACTAACTGCAGAAGCCCTTGGTTTCGGCTGGAGTGCTCACAAAAAAAAATTGTGCGCGCCTGTTTCAATGCCATTTGGCCCAAATTTACGGCCTCTCACAAACTCTTTATAAAATGCAATAAAATGAGCAAAAAACTCATAAGATGCGTGACACTGTTTCAAAAGTGGAGTACAAGGCAAAAATGCTTTTAAAAGTGTGAACTTTTTTCTTTCGAACTAGGCGTTTCGGGCTTAGCCTTTCATCGGTAGGTTGATGTTACCACGCCATGCAAAAAATTGTACGCGTAAGCACGCACGGAAAGCGCGCGCATGAAGTACAACGTAAATAAATTGGAAAACCATTGCTTTTTGGCGCGCAAGGGTAACGCGCGATGGAGCCACAGTCACAAGAAATTGAAGTTAATGTTCAGTCCGTTTGGTCGAAGCGTGCCCAGCTTGAAGATTAATTTCATTTCTTGTTGCTTGCGACTGATATTGCTGCCAGAACACTGTCTTAAGCCACAGACCATGATGTCATCCGGAGAGTTGGAGGCGGAGGTGAAATGCTCAGCTACAGGAAACCCGCGCGATTGGTTTCGAATGCTGCATTGGTGTTTGCTAAGGTGTTCTCGTAGACGCCTTCCAGTCTCTCCGATGTACAGGCAATTGAACAACGACAAGAAATGCAATACACAACATTCTCAGACTGACAGGTGAAGTGGTGACGAATGTTGTGTGTGCTCTTCGGTCCTTATAGAGACGTGTGAGGATTTATGTGTTTTGCACGTTTGGCATCGAGGCCGTCGGCAGGGCAACGAATCGGCCTCAGTGGGAGATGGCAATGCATCAGCGGAGTATACGAGGATATCGCCGATATGACACCAGTGGATGTTCGGGGAAAAACCTGCGTACCTCGGGATCGGAGGACAAGATGTTGAGATTATCGAGCAAGATCCGCCTGATCTTTATAAAATGGCCGAAAGGTAGGCTCTGCGCCTCGCCCGTTTTCGGCCATTTCTGTCCAACTTTCCACAACTTAAAGCATATTTCCGACTGCCAGGGACCCTATACTAACTGCTAAAGTCCTTGGTTTCGGCTGGAGTGCTCCCAAAGACAATTTGTGCACGCCTGTTTCAATGCCATTCGGCCCAAATTTACAGCCTCTCCCAAACTTCCTACAAATTGGCCGAAGGGTAGGCTCTGCGCCTCGCCCGTTTTCGGCCATTTCTTTCCGATTTTCAACAACTTAAAGCATATTTCCCACTGCCAGAGACCCTAAACTAACTGCAGAAGGCCTTGATTTCGGCTTGAGTGCTCCCCCCAAAAAAAAAAGTGCACGCCTGTTTCAATGCAATTTGGCCCAAATTTACGGCCTCTCCCATACAGTTTATAAAATGGCCTAAGGGTAGGCTCTGCATCTTGCCCGCTTTGGGCCATTTTTGTCCGATTTTCCATAACTTAAAGCATATTTCCCACTCCCAGGGACCCTGAACTAACTGCAAAAGCCCTTGGTTTCAGCTGGAGTACTCCCCCAAAAAATTGTGCTAACTGCAGAAGCATTTGGTTCCCGCTGCAATGCTGTCAAATCAAATTTGTACACGTTTGTTTCCATGCCATTTGACTCAAATTCATCTTCCCCCTCAAACAGTTATAAAAGGGGCCAAAGGGCAGGCCTTGCGCTCGCTCGTTTTCCGCAAGTTCCGGCCAATTTCTTGAAACTTAACGCATATTATCGGATTCCCGGGACCCTAAGCTAACTGCAGAAGCATTTGGTTCCCACTCGAATGCTCTCAAATCAAATTTCTACACGTTTGTTTCCATGCCATTTGACCCAGATTCATCTTCCCCCTCAAACCCTTATAAAAGAGGCGAAAGGGCAGGCCTTGCGCTCGCTCGTTTTCCGCAAGTTCTGGCCAATTTCTTCAAACTTAACTCACATTATCGGGTGCCCGGGACTCTAAGCTAACTGCAGAAGCATTTGGTTCCCGCTGAAATACTCTCAAATCCATTTTCTACACGTTTGTTTCCATGCCATTTGACCGAGATTAGTCTTCCCGCACAAACAGTTATAAAAGGGACAAAGGGGTAGGCCCTGCGCTCGCTCGTTTTTTGCAAGTCCCAGCCAATTTCTTCAAACTTAACGCACAGTATCGGATGCCCGAGACCCTAAGCTAACTGCAGAAGCATTTGGTTCCCGCTCAAATGCTCTTAAATCAAGTTTTTACTCGTTTGTTTTCATGCGATTTGACCACGATTCATCTTCCCCAACAACCCCTTATAAAAGGGCCGAAAGGGCAAGCCTTGCGCTCGCTTTTTTTCCGCAAGTTCCGGCCAATGTCTTCAATGTTTACGGACATTATCGGGTGCCTAGGACCCTAAGCTAACTGCAGAAGCATGTGGTTCCCGCTCAAATTCTCTCAAATCAAATTTCTACACGTTTGTTTCCATGCCATTTGACCGAGATTTATACATTTATACATACATACTTTATTTGGTCTCGCAGGTTTAAAACTGGCAGCCATTGGCTGATGTGGACCTGCGTTGTTAATTTACAATATCTAGAGCTAATAAATAGTTAAATAATTAAATAAATAAATAAATAAACAAGTAAATACTATTTTAAAATAATGATAATAATAAAAATAATAATAAAATGTATATATATAACAGACCAAATATGTACAATTTACGAATAATGAGTTAAATAAAAGTACAATTAGATCGGGTAAATGCATATAAGTGTCAATAATAGCAAAAGTGATGTGATTTGTTTGTGATCATTGAGCTCTCCTTTTCAAAGGTGAAGTTGTTGATAAATATGGAGAGCTGCTTTAGTCGATTTTTTCCCCTTCAAACTCTTATAAAAGGGGCGAGAGGGCAGGCCTTGCACTCGCTCGTTTTCCGCAAGTTCGGGCCAATTTCTTCAAAGTTGACGCACATTATCGGGTGCTCGGAGCCCTAAGGTAACTGCAGAAGCATTTGCTTCTCGCTCAAATGCTCTCAAATCCCATTTCTACACGTTTGTTTCCATGCCATTTGACCCAGATTGATCTTCCCCCTCAAGCCCTTATAAAAGAGGCGAAAGTGCAAGCTTTGCGCTCGCTCGTTTTTCGCAAGTTCAAGAAAAATTTTTTCAAACCTAAAGCACATTATCGGGTGCCCGGGACCTTAAGCTAACTGCAAAAGCATTTGGTTCCCGCTCAATTGCTCTAAAATCAAATTTCTACACGTTTGTTTCCATGCCATTTGACCCAGATTCATCTTCCCCCTCAAACCCTTATAAAAGGGGCGAAAGGGTAGGCCTTGCGCTCGCTCGTTTTTCGCAAGTTCCAGGCAATTTCTTCAAACTTAACGAACATTATCGGGTGCCTGGGACCCTAAGCTAACTGCAGAAGCATTTGGTTCCCGCTGAGATGCTCTCAAATCAAATTTCTACACGTTTGTTTCCATGCAATTTGACCCCGATTCATCTTACCCCACAAACCCTTGTAAAGGGGGAGAAAGGGCAGGCCTTGTGCTCGCTCGTTTTCCTCAAGTTCTGCCCAATTTCTTTAAACTGAACGCGCATTATTCGATGCCCGGGACCCTAAACTAACTGCAGAGGTATTTGGTTCCGCTAAAATGCTCTCAAATCAAATTTCTACACGCTTGTTTCCATGCAATTTGACCCAGAATCATCTTCCCCCTCAAACCCTTATAAAAGGCGCGAAAGGCCAGGCCTTGCGCTCGCTCGTTTTCCGCAAGTTCTGGCCAACTTCTTCGAACTGAACGAACATTATTGGGCGGCCGGGACACTAAACTAACTGCCGAAGCATTTGGTTCCCACTGAAATACTCTCAAATCAAATTTCTACACGTTTGTTTCCATGCCATTTGACCCAGATTCATCTTCCCCCTCTAACCCTTATAAAAGGGGCGAAAGGGCAGGTCTATCGCTCGCTCGTTTTCCACAAGTTCTGGCCAATTTCTTCAAACTTAACGCACATTATCGGGTGCCCGGGAAACTAAGCTAACTGCAGAAGCATTTGGTTCTTGCTGAAATGCTCTCAAATCAAATTTCTACACGGTTGTTTCCATGCCATTTGACCCAGATTCATCTTCTTCCACAAAATCTTATAAAAGGGACGAATGGGCAGGCCCTGCGCTTACTTGTTTTCCGCAAGCTCTGGCCAATTTCTTCAAACTGAACGCGCAATATTGGGTGCCCATGACCCTAAGCTAACTGCAGAAGCATTTGGCTCTCCCTGAAATACTCTCAAATCAAATTTCTACACGTTTGTTTCCATGCCATTTGACCCAGATTCATCTTCCCCATCTAACCCTTATAAAAGGGGCGAGAGGGAGGGCCCTGCGCTCACTCGTTTTAAACAAGTTCTGGCCAATTTTTTCAAACTTAATGCACATTATCGGATCCCGGGACCCTAAGGTAACTGCAGAAGCATTTGGTTCCCGCTGAAATGCTCTCAAATCAAATTTCTACACGTTTGTTTCCATGCCATTTGACCCAGATTCATCTTCCTCCTCAAACCCTTGTTAAGGAGGCGAAAGGGCAGGCATTGCGCTCGCTCGTTTTCCGCAAGTTCTGCCGAATTTCTTCAAACTGACCGCGAATTATTCGGTGCTGGGACCCTAAGCTAACTGCAGAAGCATTTGGTTCCCGCTAAAATGCTTTCAAATCAAATTTCTACACGTTTGTTTCCATGCCATTTGACCGAGATTCATCTTCCCTCCCAAACCCTTATAAAAGGAGCGAAATGGCAGGCCCTGCGCTCGCCCGTTTTCCGCAAGTTCTGGCATATTTCTTCAAACGTAACGCAAATTATCGGGTGCCCGTGACAATAAGCTAACTGCAGAAGCATTTGGCTCCCGCTGAAATGGTCTCAAATCAAATTTCTACACGTTTGTTTCCATGAAATTTGACCCAGATTTATCTTCTTCCTCAAACCCTTATAAACGCCGCGAAAGGGCAGGCCTTGCACTCGCTCCTTTTCCGCAGTTTCTAGCCAATTTCTTCAAACTGAACGCGCATTATCGGGTGCCCGGGACCCTAAGCTAACTGCAGAAGCATCTGGTTCCCGCTGAAATGCTTTCAAATATAATTTCTACACGTTTGTTTCCATACCATTTGACCTAGATTTATCTTCTCCCTCAAACCCTTATAAAAGCGGCGAGAGGGCAGGCCTTGCGCTTGCTTGTTTTCTGCAAGTTCTGGCAAATTTCTTCAAACTAAATGCGCATGATTGGGTGCCCAGGACCCTAAGCTAACTGCGGAAGCATTTGATTCCCGCTAAAATGCTCTCAAATCCACTTTCTACACGTTTGTTTCCATGCCATTTGACTCAGATTCATCTTCCCCCTCAAACCCTTATAAAAGGGGCGATAAGGCAGCCCCTGCGCTCGCTTGTTTTCCGCAAGTTCTGGCCAATTTCTTCAAACTGAACGCACATTATTAGGTGCCCGGGACACTAAGCTAACTGCAGAAACATTTGGCTCTCGCTGAAATGCTCTAAAATCAAATTTTCACACCTTTGTTTCCATGCCATTTGACCCAGATTCATCTTCCCCCTCAAACCCTTATAAAAGGGGCAAAAGGGCAGGCCATGCGCTCGCTCGTTTTCCGCAAGTTCTGGCCAATTTCTTCAAACTTAACGCAAATTATCGGTTGCTCGGGACCCTAAACTAACTGCCAAAAGCATTTGGTTCCCGCTGAAATGCATTCAAATCAAAATTCTACACGTTTGTTTCCATGCCATTCGACCCAGATTTATTTTCACCCTCAAACCTTTATAAAAGGAGCGAAAGGGCAGGCCTGGCGCTCGCTTGTTTTCCGCAAGTTTAGATCCATTTCATTAAACTTAACGCGCTTTATTGGGTGCCTGGAACACTAAGCTAACTGCAGAAGCATCTGGTTCCCGCTGAAATGCTCTCAAATCATATTTCTACACGTTTGTTTCCATGCCATTTGACCCAGATTCACCTCCCCTCTCAAAGCCTTATAAAAGGGGCAAAAAGGAAGGCCCTGCGCTCGCTCGTTTTCCGCAACTTCTGGCCAATTTTTTTCAAACTTAACGCACATTATCGGGTGCTCGGGACCCTAAACTAACTGCAGAAGCATTTGGTTCCCGCTGAAATGCTCTCAAATCAAATTTCTACACGTTTGTTTCCATGCCATTTGACCCAGATTTATCTTCACCCTCAAACCCTTATAAAAGGAGCGAAAGGGCAGGCCCGGCGCTCGCTTGTTTTCCGCAAGTTCTGATCCATTTCCTTAAACTTAACGCGCTTTATTGGGTGCCCGGGACACTAAGCTAACTGCAGAAGCATTTGGTTCCCGCTGAAATGCTCTCAAATCAAATTTCTACACGTTTGTTTCCACGCCATTTGACCCAGATTCACCTCCCCTCTCAAACCTTTATAAAAGGGGCAAAAAGGAAGGCCCTGCTTTCGCTTGTTTTCCGCAAGTTCTGGCCAATTTCGTCTAACTTAACTCAAATTATTGGGTGCCCGAGACTCTGAGCTAACTGCAGAAGCATTTGGTTCCCGCTGAAATGCTCTCAAATCAAATTTCTACACGTTTGTTTCTATGCCATTTGACCCAGATTCATCTTTCCCCTTAAACTCTTATAAAAGGCGCAAAAGGGCAGGCCTTGCGCTTGTTCGTTTTCCTCAATTTCTGGCCAATTTCTCCAAATTTAACGCACGTTATCGGATGCCCAGGACCCTCAGCTAACTGCAGAAGCATTTGGTTCCCGCTGAAATGCTTTCAAATCAAATTTCTACACGTTTGTTTCCATGCCATTTGACCCAGATTCATCTTCCCCCGTTAAGCCCTTATAAAAGGGGCGAAAGGGCAGGCCTTGCGCTCGCTCGTTTTCGCAAGTTCTGGCCAATTTCTTCAAACTTAACGCACATTATTGGGTGCCCAGGAGACTAAGCTAACTGCAAAAGCATTTGGTTCCCGCTGAAATGATCTCAAATCAAATTTCTACACGTT
>Ga0126343_10000630_pt1 | contig 14269 bp, 8 predicted proteins | sample Cyp2metagenome_FD_92531 | JGI IMG/M metagenome (GOLD analysis project Ga0126343, IMG submission 92531) | Coral microbial communities from Lord Howe Island, Old Settlement Bay, Australia - Cyphastrea 2 metagenome | ecosystem: Host-associated > Invertebrates > Cnidaria > Coral ... | reverse complement strand
GTGATCGGACATGCGGTTCTTTCCTCAGTCTCTCGGACAAAGATAACGCTGTCTCACGAACCGATAACTTTGTGAATGTTTTCAACAGTGTTACATCTCCTCCTGTACTCTCTTACCATTGCGCTTTGAACTATTTCTTAACAATGTCAGTGGGCTTTCACTTAAACTTAACTTCGGATTAAAACCTGAAGTCGGTGGCATCAGAATTGTAATTAACTGTTTACAAACGATCAATTTTCCCAGTTGAGTGGCTCATAGCCACTTTGATTCTCCCAGATACCATCACCTCATAATTTTGGCCTCGTATGTGGTTTAAAACGGCCGAAATTTTGGCAACTTCAAGTAAGCCTAAAGGATTCTGCTTGCAAATGCCAGAAACTTTTATTTTAGTGTGATAGACTGAGATATATCTTAGGTTTTTCGCTTTACTTTTACGGGTTTTATGAGGTGCCAAATATCGCTGCTGAATCGTTCATGGGCGTAACCCAGATTTTAGCCATTTTCAGTGAGTTTTTCAAAAGAAAAGAGACTTTTGATAGTCTTTTGTACTTTTATCAATATCCAGTTAAGGACGTTCGCGCGCAAATTGTTCCCACGTACAGATTTCCTTTTTTTAAACTTGCTACGCAGAAAAGTAATGATCTATCTTTGCAAAGCGGGCAAAAAAATGGGGTTCACCGACTTCGTCTTGGAGAGAACATGCCCCGAAATTTACCTTAAATTTCGACCATCGTTAGCTAATAAGGCCACAGTGTGTGTAAGCCCTAAGATATTGCAATTAGATCTTTGAAGTGAAATGTTCTTTGCCAACTATTGTTTTAGTGGATCTATCAAGTAAATTTTGTCAACTGGTGAGGTTCCTTAAAGAACAAGTTCGAATTTAGAGACCATTGTTTAACACGACTTGCAGTCGCAAGAGGGCAGGATTTGATGTTCCGTGGACAGAAATCTTGAAATATTTTTTTTATTTCATTTTTGTTCATTTTTGGACATTGTGTAGATCATCGTAAATAGTGAAATCTGTTTCTGGAAAGAAATATAGCGGTCACCGAATGTCCGATTGTTAAATCCACGCAAAGCTGTGGCGATGGCCATCTTCCCTTTCATTGTTCATATTATTGCTTAGTGCGCGCGCTCAATGCATAACGTGGCGTGTGGATTTGGATGCGCAGTAACGATGAGCAGTAGAAATAAACGCAAACGTCCTTAAGTTAAAATCGTTAAACATTTTAGGGAAATCGAAGTAACTCGCGAAGACTAAAAAAATTCATTTTCCAGAAGTTCATAGTGAAGAATATCTCTTCATTCTGACTTTCTGCGATTCTTAACATTGATCTACTGAAAAATCTGCCAAATATCGGTAGTTGGACAGCAGAATAGATATGTTAGCTTTAACATAGTCTTGCGGGACCTATGGAAGCATTTCAAAGTAACCAAATCCTTACCACTATCTAGGCTAAACTTTTTTGCAAAAAATTATTTTAAACGTCATCCCGCTACACCGAAAAACAAAGTGGATTTTCAATTCACTAGTCATATTTTGCTATCAAGTAGAACAACAAGTTTAACGCTATAATATTTGTAAAACACATTTAAAATAGCCAACGAGGTTTTGGCGATCCGTTATGCCATTATCAAGTTCAAAAAGTTAATTGCAAAAGTATAAGGTGCGTTGAGAATGGATAAAATACGAACGATACATAATATATTTGCGGGTCCTAAGCGTATAATTCCCTAGGTAAGAATTACCGGCAATACAGGAAAAAAAATTACTACTAAGTGTCACGTAAACAGGTTGGCGCGAAAGGAGTCAGTTTGCGTGTTTGGGATCCTTGATGTACAGCATGCCATAGACTAAGCAATCGAACTTGCTGTCGCATTTCCTCAGAACTTTTGAAAGGTGGTCAGTCTTTGTTTTGTTGTTCCCATGCTGTGTTCAAGGTGCTTCCCGAATGCTGAATAATGGTGTTCAATTCAAGCATGCGTTGCTTTAAGTGTTGGAAAGAGAACTTCAAAGTGTTCAGTCTCAGGAAAAAATACAAAAAACACTTCTTTCTGAGCAAATACCGTTTCTTTTTCAAAGTTAACATTTCATTTTTTTAGGTACCTTAAGATACGAAGACGGGAGTCAAGGGGGAACTGCAATGGACGAGGGAAACTTTCTCGGGTCGCGTTGTGTTGCGAAACACAGAATGCTTAAGATGCGTATTTTCACAAAGGACGGCGACGTCAATTATTCGAACTTCGCATATGCTATTCGCAGAAGAGATTGATGTCCTTTAGACTATAAAAGACATAGTAGAAATCTTATCCTATTAAACTTAACAGACAATGAATATTTTTTTTCACATTCTCGAACATGATCAGCGTAAAGTTCTAAACTACAATCATGAAAAATGTGAACCTTAGGAGAAGGCTAAGGAGAAGAAGCACCTGTCTTCTGTTCTTGTCTCTAATGGTTCCCCTCTTTCTTACTTGCAGAACATCATCAAGCCTGGATGAGCAGGAAGTCGAGTAGCAGTGCTAGGCTCACGATAGAGTACAAGTCTTATGCGGTTTTAGACTTTTACCCTATGTCCAAGGCCAATCCAAACAAGTTCGCTGCTGCCTACAACAACAAGGCATATGCGCTGTTTTCAAGTCGGAGTCTACATTAAGATCACACCCAGTACGACCAAAAGACGCTGTCCAGCCGACTAAACAAGATGGCGTGGTTTACAGGATTCCCTGTGAATGCGGTGAAGTCTACATCAGCGAGCCTGGAAGACCTATGCAACTTAGAATCAAAGAACACAATCGAAACATCCGACTCGCCCGTACCCCGACACCCGCCGTTTAAGAACACGCTAACAACACCGGACACAACCTGCTTTGGAACAAAGTAAATTTTATTGATCTTGTCTCATTAGAATTCAGGCAGGGTCAAAGAGGTGATTCATATAAGACATCACCCTAACAACATCAACAGGGATAGTGGAGTAGAAATACGGAAGCGTGGATGTCCACAGTTCAGAAAAACAAAAGCAGGAGAACCGTAAGACAGCGGACCGCTGCGGTAACAGTTCACGGAAAAACAAAGGATCGAAACGCACCAATCACGGAGCATCCTGTTTAAAAGGTGACGCGTAACCAGTCGACCTCATCATCATTGCCTGATGATGACCAGCTGTATGCTGTCGAAACGTCGCGATCTACACCACAAGTGACTACATTTTAAGACAAACAAGAATACTTTATTATTATTGTACTTTATACCACGATGAATAACAGGAACGACATTCCTATCAGTATAACTGAAAATAAGTTCGATTGGAACATTTATCGGGGCTAGGTTGAAAACACGGGGCCGCAGTCCCGCGTGGGGTCGGGGTGTGGGAAAGGTGGAAGACACTGGTTGGCATTTTATTTTTGCCAAAATATGAACTTTCTGCACGAAAATGAGAGGCCTAATTTTGTTAGGCTAAATTGCGATGAATTTCGATTCAGCATCCTCGCCTGAAACGAGTTTCGTTATTAAAGTAGCAAATTAAACATTTCGTAAGAAAGAAAACCATTCAAGAGCTAAAGTGCCGTGCATTGGTTTTCTTTTCGGACGGGTATTTTGTTTTTCGCAGCAAAAGTTTTCTGTAGGGAAAAATAGTATTCTAGTGCCAAATTGTCTTGGATTGTAAGTAAGAGTCGTTTTGTTAGGTGTCACATTTTGGGACTTTCCAATTACGATCTGAAAAACTTTGTCTGCGCACGTTTGACGTGCTGTGAAAAGTGTATCGATTTGTTTTGTTTAAAACGAATCTTGCATGTCCTATGAAATTTATGTTCCTAAAATATCTATACGGTTTAATTTGCTCTTGGCTGCCTGCCCAAAATGCCATCTCTGGCGGAGCACACCTCACTTCCTCGCCTCCCCGCGCTCACCACTGTTTCATTTCAGCGCAACCCCCCCTTTCAATGAAAGACACTCGTCACTGTTTGTAGGCGTAGGGAGTAAAACATGTTGATTTCTTTTATCTGTCACTAAAATTCACGGAAGATGAAGGAAAAAACCTTGAATGTTTTTTTTTCACATTTAAGACCATGTCATATTCTTTAGAAAATTGTTCTCCAGTCTAATCCAAGTAACTCAAACCATCCGTGCATAAACACATGCGACTGAGAATTTGACAGAAAGACTTTTCAAGAGTAACATAACCTGGTCCACAAAAAAAAAAGAAAAGTGAGTAAGACCTATTAGTATATACCGCACAAGTAAATAGTGCTTTTCGCGCGCTCTGATTGGTTGACTTGGAGGTGATTAGCAAGTACTATTCACCTCGAAGCAACCGGCGAAAGAGATTTTTAAATTCCGACCACCTGTCACAAATAAAATAACAATTTGGTCCGCTAATTCTTCAGCTTGTGTGGTATACACTAAAACAATTACTCACCTCAGTGGTGAAAGTGATGGATATTTACCTCGCCGCATTGCGGCTCGGTAAATATCCATCACTATTCACCTCCACATCGGTGAAAAATTGTTAATTACAGGTTTAATGGCGACCTCTACGTTAGGAACATAGCAAGGTCTATTTCTTTAAATCGTTAATGTACTTGAACAAGTTTTAACTGGAACGCGCGCCAACGTTTCCCATACCTTCAATAATGGCAGTGTTCAGTTTATTACTTAGCATGAATGCAACACTTTTGCAATGTTTTTTTTCAGGCCGAAATTATTATAACTCAGCTGAAAATAACGTGATTCAGAACATTTGCTATAAATGTGCCAAGTCTGAAGCACACGAAGGATTTACGTTGAAGGTGGACTGTTGATAAACTTCCTGGTTTCGTTGTTCAATTGTGGTCGAGGAGGTTGCTGCCAAAGACGAAATAGCTTGAGGTGAAGCAGCTGCAAGGGAAGGTTGATCGGGGTTCTGCTTTGTTACAAATTGAGTGACGATCGCGTAAGACTCAAACTATTGCTCAATGGTTGGTCGTGCACTGTAAGACTCGATGGATTTATCACTTGCATGGCCCGTTACGCTCCTTACTCGGTCGTTTTCTGGGCCGGCAGCTTTGAGGACAGTTACCGATGTGGATCGATTGCAGTGGGGAGTGTAGATGCATGCAAGACCAGCGTTTTTACACATTTCTGTCAGGAGATTCTCCAGCTTGAGCTTCCCTATAGATGTATTACAAAACCAGACCTCATCGGCTGAATAGAAAGAGCTTGCATTGTGGTTTTTCGCTTTCTGCCAAAGGCCATCGCATCGTGGATCTATTTTTTATCATGTGCAGTATGACGCATAAGTTGTAAAATGGGCTCCGTTTCTTCGTTTTGGTGTCACATTTGTGCATGCAAATTTATGCCTGCATACATTTATCACGTTGTTTGTCTTTGTCCGTTATACAGGCCCCGGTTGTTCAAAGAGTGGATAACGCTATCCATGGTATAAATTGCTATCCAGCAGATAGGGTGGTTTTGTTAGAACTTATCCGCTGGATTGCGATTTATCCGGTGGATATAGCTATAGGCCTTTGAACAACCTGGGCCTGGATTCTTTAAGAAGATGCCTTTTTTTTCGCAGAAATTGTGCTTTTTCTCCAATTTGATACGGTGTGAAAGTATTTATCAATATACTAGTTCCTTGTAAAGTTTCTGAGCTGGACTGTGAACATGCATGAACAGCAATAAGTGTTTCTGGAGAGGTAAGCCCTTGATTATATCGTTCCCCATCTGACAATATGGCAAGTCTCAAATCTATTAGGGTTCTGGAGATTCCTGGATATATTACGAATAATTTTTTTATTCAAACAATTCTTCCTGTTCGTGTAAACGGAAACATTCCACAAAACGGGCAGATGCGTACTGGGTCATGTACAATATAGCAATATTCCAGCCTGGCTCCGAGGCTTTCGGGTCACAATTGCAAAGTACTTTTTTTGTCCCTTAATTCCCAAAAGAAACTTGGATACAAAGAAAACACTTTAAAAGAAAATAAATGCTATAACATGATGATTGGGCGTTATGCTGACGCCATTATCAAAATCAAATGCAGATTTAAGTCGTTCAGTTCAGGAATATACTTGCGTAGGTGTGAAGAAGGAGTCTACGAAAAGTTTGAGTAATAAGCGCACTAAAACCTTTTGCCGAGATTATATACCTTGTATTGGAAACTTCTCGTCGCCTGTTTTAAACATCTTCTCGAAAGAGATCTTTTCTGACAACAGTTAATGTCTAAAATAAATTTTGAACTAATATATGCGACACTTGAAAGCACGAATGAAATGAAACTGATGATGAAATTTTGCCTCTGTTTACCCGACAATTTCTCTGAACTTTGAAATTTACTTTATCGAGTTCCAATGAGTTTGTGTTTTTGGTGTTATTTCAGACAACTTTTTTATCTTAAGCCTTTATATGTTAGAAAATTCAAAAAGGATTCTATTATACTTAAAGTTTTTCTGGTATAAGGTTTTTGTCCATTAAAAACTAAAGTTGTTGATTTCTTATTGGATTTTGTCTTAAGGAGTCAAGAAGAATGAGTGGAACAAATTTTCAGCTAGTTAAGAACTTTTTCCCAAATATAGTGCGCTTATGTGTTTATTTTTTTATGTTTTTTCTGTCTTTTTCTGCTTCTTAGTTAGTCTTGTACACCTTGTGTTTTTGTATCAATTATTGAAACAAGTTAATCTTTTAGCAACATTTTCGAAAATCTGGCATTTCAAGAAACAACATTTACAAAACACGAGGTACCTACTGAGGATTCATGTTATTCAATCAAGTTTCAAGTATACTTTAAAATCAAATTATGGCAAAGTTAAAATTTTATAATGGCCCATAAACAAGTTTAATACTTAAACAGAAAATGCCTACATAGATTTACTCCAGAACTCCTGTGAAAAAAGATATTTCATCCAATTTGCAATTATCTTCCTCTGTCAATTCTCTATCTATAACTTTTCGACCCGGTTCGCTTTTTTATTCACCTGACGGTATCCTTGTAATAAAGTATGATGACATATTGCCTTTCATAACTTATCCTCTCTCCTGCATCTTCATTTCCTAAATATTAAATCTATGATGCACTTTTTTTGCGAATCAGCAATTTTCCTGTATTATTTCTAGTTGTCAGATGGCAAAGGTTTTCAAATTGCTTCTCTGACATGTACGCATTACGTACCTATTTTATACAACTTATAACCTCCTGCGCATGAGTATAGGCTACTTGGAGCCTCTTGTTGCCAAGTACTTCTCAAGACAAGCCACAGGACAACGGGGATTTCTGGGCCATGCTATCATTATAGATTGACTCTCGTCTTCCTCGTCGCTTACTCCTCCGGGATGCCGTTTCGTCGTTTTCTCGCTTAAGAAAAAGTACTTCAGCCCGCTAGTTGTTGTTTTGAGCTGAAGGTCACTGGGTTTCATCGCGTGTTGGTTTTCAGGGTCTCTTTTTCCAAAGTAGAGAATGGTGTAAAACCATGCAGTATTTACAAGACATTCCGGAGTATTCAGCCCAAGCTTCAAGGTCTTCGCTGGAAATTGGACGCTTGTGCTTTGTAGAAGTAATCAATCCCTGTTGAGCAAGATCTTTCAACGATGCATCTAGAACTTCGCTTGTCGGCTTGAGTGCCTTATTCCGAATATTGGAAAACGATTTTCTTTGAGGGAGGACCTAGATAAAAATCTGTCCAGCCCGGAACGAATGGCTTTTATAGAATTGCAAATGTATAGTTTTTCTTGAACTTTCTTGCTTCCACGTAAAAACGTTTTAACATGGTTGACAGTTCGCCGGCTCCATGTTTTGAAGTGCGAGTGGAATGTTTCTCTCTTTCCTACATGCTGAAGTTGGAAGAGAACGGTTGGTGTATTTTATAGTTAGTAATCATACTGTACTAATTCTCTATTTTAAAAAGTGGCTAAATTCAAATTTGCGTAGGACTACATTTTAAAAGTCTTCTTGCAACTTTCTTTACCTTTTAAGACATTGATAGAATATTTTGTGGACTTTTTGTACATTCCGGAACAGCACTTGCGACCAGCTCCTTAATGTCACTACCGCTAGGCTCAACAAAACGAGTTTGGTTTCCTTCCATGTAAATAGGAAAACGGAAACGTTGAAACTCTAGTGCTCACTATGTTTCTTTTTTACCATTATCCATTATCGACGCAGGCGGGGGCAATTGCGTGATAACTTTCCTGTGAGTTTTCTACGCGTGCCAAAATTAATGGGTGGGTTATAGATATAATTATATTTTTTGGGAAAAAATACTATATCGCTTTTTTGTTCGAGCAGTGGGCGAAATAAATGTTTATAACATGATGAAATGTGTGTATTAAGCTACGACTTATTCGATTAAACGGCGATTACCCTGTGAGTAGGACTATAAGAAACGGATAAGAGACGGCAACAGAAATTTCATAGAATACAAGGAATAAACGAACTTAGCTAAAGCGTAGAAAGGAAGTATACCTGGCCCAGCCGAGTTCAAAGGATTACTAACAAATCGAAAAAATACATTAATCTTGAAATGCCATTTCGGTATAGTTGGTAGCGTTAGGAGAGGGTTGAATAGGAGTGTGCAAATCAAAAGATCGGTGCCTTTTTTTGAATCCGCCAATATTTTTAGCTATTTTTGTTGAAATCCAAAACCACAACTACAACCTGAAACAGAAGTGTGAAAGGTCAAAGTTGAACTGGTTAATATGAATGCCATTGTTAATTTTGCACAAACGGAAAAGAAGGCAACATGCTTGATGACTATAACACATGCAGTCTCACACCTGAGTCTACATCAGCTTCGTTCGAAAAAAATAAATAATTTAGATGAACTCATTTACATACCGACGTAGGATGAAGAAAAATCTATGATTGAATTTCGTTTGGATCCAAGATCCGAAGATCATGACAGGCACAATCCGGAATTCGCTTCGAAATTCACAGCTGGTCATTTTAGTGTCTTTTTCCCGTGTTCTAATAAGTAAGGGCCTTACAGATCGTGATTTAGTAGCACAAACAAGGTCAGCCCCAGAGCCCACACATTAATGCTCCTTCAAGTTGTTTAATATTAATTCAGGTGCCATGTAGGGGAGGGTACCGTTCTTAAGGTTGTTTGTGCGAGAATGGATTGCCATGGATGTTTGAACACGATCGGGCCTACTTTAAAAATATTTACCGCTTGCTCGTGGTTTTTCGTAGCCACTGTAATGTCCGTTACTCACAAGTACATTGTCAGGCTTAAAGTCTCCGTGAGTAATATCTTGATGGATAAGATATGTAAGAGCACCTGAAATATCTTGGGCGATTTTTAGTGCTGTCGGTGCGAAAACAGTTAATGAAGGTTCTTTAAAAGAGTCCATCACGTCCAGAAATTGAAGTAGATTGTTGAATTCCTCAGTCTCAATTACGAAATGACAGAAGTCGAAATACTGTAATTCGCGCAAACCGTCTATACTAATTTTATTCCTGGTTTTGATTACGTCAACCACCAGAAGATGGTGCAGCGCATACCGATTTTATTCGAATGGACCACGCGTACCGCAAATAAATTAATCGAGTGGCAGCACTGCACGTGTAACTTCATGAATGGAATTCGGTGAGTTAGCACTAGCGCCAAAAGGCACCGAAGCCATAGGGTTTAAATCACATGCTTGTTGGACTAACTCCAGGAAAATATATCCGAATCAAATGAACCAAAAAATAAACTCAAATTACTGTGAAAAAATAAATAAACGCCCAAAAGAAAACCAATGCACGACACTTTGGGGGGCTTTTCAAAAATGGTTTTGGCTTTCTCACAAAATGCTTCATTTGCTTTTTTGAGAAAACTAGCTTCAGGCGAACGGATGCTGAATTGATATGCATTGCAATTAAGTTAACAAGATTTTGGCCTCTCATTACAGGGAGGAAAGTTCTTATTTGTCGAAAAAAATGGTTCCGTGTTTCCACTTAGACCTTGCGTTTCCACCATACCCTGCGTTTTACACTAGATCCCAAGTTTTTAGCCAAAGGCCCGGTTTTCCACATTCCAGGACCCCGTACCCCGCGACACCCACCCCGCGTTTTCCACTAGCCGTTTATCGGGGGAGGGGAGGGGGATGGTTAGGGGGAGGGGGTCTCGAGATATTCCTGACGGTCACCCATACGTTAAACTAAGGAATGCCATCTTTACTTGGGGGTTTTTTGTTTAGAAAAGTCAGAAAAACACTCATTTCTATTTGCCATGTCAACAAACGATCGGAGTGGTTGATCTAACGTTTCAAGGTAGGATTTAACTGAAGCAGAACGTGAAAGAGAACGGTAGAGAGCAAGGATTAACAGACAAAGTCAAGATGTGGCGAGGAAGTTCGCGAAAGAGCAGGCCACGGCTAGAAAGAAGGCGCGATAGTACTACTGAACAATGCTGTGAATTAGATCGAGTCAGGGGTAGAGAAAGGAGATAATACCAAACAATGCCGTGACTTTTGTGATGTAGAGCGAACGAGAGCTATAGAAAAGAGCTGCAATACCGAAGAAATTGACTCAAAAGACTACAGAACTTCGCGCGTCGAGATGTGCAGACGTGCGAGAAGCCACATGATTTCATCAGGTAATAACAAGAGAATTCAAACGTGTTTCTTGTGTTTAGAGCAAAAAACACAGCGGGAAAAAGTGGTTGATTCGTTGATCTTTCGAAAAGATTAGTTCAGTTCAGTCTTTGCAACTGTCATGGGAAGCTTCTGCCTATAGGATTCAAAGTGATGTGAACTGCCAAATAGCGGTAAGCGACTTTAATACATAGCAACTTTCGCCTTTTCCATGAAAATTGTGTGGTTGCTTCGCTCCGGTGAGATAAGCTTGTAGGTTAAGCTTTTATATTATCGATAGGAGTTTTGAAATCTCCCTAATTTATCTTATTTGGAACCATATCAGAGAAATTTGAAAAATTCCAAACAATAAGACTATACAGTTGCATATTGTAAAGAAATAAGCTTAGGTTTCTGTCGTTTTTCGCCGTATACCAATAACTTCACGTCTAAAAGTAATAAAACTGTATTTGTAAATACTGCCAGGAGACTTTTGAAGTGTTCTTTGTGTTAGTAGAGACGGTCGTCTCTTAGACTACCACAATTTCTTCTGTTTACCGTTGGAATAAGGAAAACCATTGATTTGTTATCTTTGACAGCATTTGGCGCTCGCATGTTGTCATGCATCTGTGTTTACAAACTACGGCGATTCGTCATTTTGTTCGTTTTATTTAATTACTGGGTTTAGTGAGTTGCTTTGTTTAATTTCTTAAAGGGTTATTGATAAAGGACTGGTAAGGCTACGGCCGTAAAAACGACTGGGAGGCCGTTGGCAAAAGTACCGCTTGATATTTTTCACATTGGCCGGCGATATTTTGGGACGAATCAGCCGAACTACAAAATCGTCCAAAATTTGCTTCGCATGTTGGATTACTGTATAACTATTTACAACATCCAAATAAATAACTGAAGCTACGCTTTTAGGCTTGCCTAAATCTATACATTAGTTTTTACTTTTCCTGTATCCGTCTTTATCTCCGAGAACCTGCCTTTTAGAACTTGATGGAATCGCCTGTAATTCCAATCACAAGATAAAATACAAACTCTGATATAAAAATCTCGATTTCAACATGGAGAGGTTGTTTGTATAGCGATTACGTGATGAAGACCCTTCTTAGTTTTCAGTGCGACTGCTAGTCGGACGCAATGGCGTCCTCGACAAGACGAGGATAGCCCGAGAGATGAGTCGAGAGTTCTCGTGCGCATGTCCGGCTGAGAAAATTTACTTCCATTAGCCATCTTGGCTGAGAAAATTTACTTCCATTAGCGTGTCCCGTCCTGCAATCTGATTAGGGACCTTAAGATCCAGGACGTGAGAGAGGACGACGGCCGACCGGAAGTTGTTTTCCCATAAGAAGCATGCGCATTAGAGATCTGGTTTGCTTTTCATGGTTGCATGACCCCGTCGTGACTCCGTCGAGGACGGCAAAAACACCAGTTTGGCGTTGCACACTTTTTGTACTTTATTTTCTTTGGTTTTCTTTGGGATTTAGCCACTGTAAACTCGTAATGAGCTCTGCTCAGTTTGTCTCAGCCCCGTCCCTGTCATGTTCGAAGGAGACAAGCAATAAAAAGCAAGCGTAAGTAAATATTTTTGGTGTCTCGTTTTATGTTTGTTGTTGGCTTTCTGTCGTGCAGATGTTGCGAGTTGTTTTGCTGGTTGTTTAGGTGTGATTTGTCTTTTCCTGTTAGTTTTCTGCCTTCAATCATTGTTTAATGCTTAGATAAATACTACTTGCAGAGTCATTTTTACTGAGTTTCTACTTGCGACTGTCATACGGAGTTTATATTTTTCGTGTATTCTGCGTGAAAGAGAAAAACAACTCCAAGCGAGAAACTTTCCAAGAGTGTTTTCCTCCCTTTATTGAAATTGGACCATTTCTGTTGTGTTTCTGTGGAGTTTTGACTTGAATTACTAAATAGCTGTCTCAACCCGGCATTTTTGAAACCTTTCGTCTCAGTGGCGTGTCCTTATCACAACTCGGAAAAGCATATCGAGACCGAAACTTTTCTTGGCAGTTTTCTATTGAACAACTTAGTCCACTGACTTACTAGTACCAATATTTTCATATTACATATTTTCTTGTAGACAACCAACCTCTTTGGCATTTTTTCACAGCTCGATAGCTCTTTGTCTCTTCCCTTTTCACACCAAAGTTTCAAAACAGGTCTCACAGTTCCTCACACTAGAGTATGCTATAATTACACATCATGCGACAACTGCTCCAGAAGATTTCAAATGAGTGTGCAAGTGCATGATAATGATATTGAACCTTGCCTTCTTATTGTTCTATTGATACAAGTTTACAGTGTATTTTAAATTTATTCAACCATTTTCGCAAACATTGTATTTCCAAACTACCATTTAGAATTATTAGACTTGAATACATGTTGAAAAAAGAAAAAAACCTTGTTTACCATACAAACTTAATCACTCTTTGCATCTGGAAATTGCAGAGGGGTGGGGTGACATTGCACCCCCATCCATGGACAGAGTATGGATATTATTTTGTCTGGTTTCAAAATCCTAGACACAAAAGGGAATTTTGGAAAGTGAAATCTGTGGAGCACTGTTCATCATACTAGGAAGGAAATAGAGGGTTGTCCAATATACCCGCACTGCAACGGTCCGTGAATTGAAATTGCGGTCCGTATAGTTCATATGTACGATCCGTGTGACGTTCCGTAAGTAAGTGTGTGCGGTGCGTAAACTGTATATCATTATCGACACTTAGAATATTTCTTCCCTATCGCATAAACTGTATATCATTATCGACACTTAGACTATTTCTTACCTATCGCTCTACTGCTCTAAGAGGGGTGCAGTAGCATTACGGTCCGTAAATCTGTTGACGTTCCGTAAGGACGTGTGTGCGGTGCGTAAACTGTATATCATCATCGACACTTACAATATTTCTTCCCTATCTCTATTGCTCTAAGAGGGATGCAGTGATATCCCTGCTTTTCGCTAATGCCCTTGGAGGGGTGCAATGGCATTACGGTCTGTTCAGTTCGTACTGTCTGTTAATCTTTTGACGGTCTGTAAGGAAGAGTTTACGGTTCGCAAAATGCATGTCATTATCGACACTTACAATATATCCCTGCTTTTCTCTAATGCTCTTAGAGGGGCGCAGTGGCGTTACGATCCGTTCAGTTCGCACGGTCCATTAATCTATTGACAGTCCGTAAGGAAGAGTTTACGGCTCGTAAACTACATGTCATTATCGACACTTAAAATATTTCCATCTTGCCGTATTGGTCTTGGAAGGGGTGCAGTGGCTTTACGTTCCATTCAGTTCGTACGTTCCGTGAATAGCTGTAGATCTATATCTAGGCGCTGGAGACGGTTTGTCATTAGAACTGGTTCTGTTGCGTCCTTTCGAAGAATAACCTTTCAATGTATAGAGTTCCACTTACTGAGTAACAAGCTCCGCAAAGAATGTCGCTATATCTGGGCCAGTTGGTGGAAAACGAGTGCAATTCGTTGTAAACAAGTGTGACGTGTCTCCTGCTAGAAGAGGTCCGAAAGCTTTTGTTTTTCAATTAAAAAGGCCGTAATGATTGCCCCCGCAGGGTTTTGGCCCAGAGGCCAAAACCCGAGGAGGTACCCTAGGATTCCCCGCGTGTATACATATAAGGAATTTCAAAAATGTAAAGATGTAAGTAAGTAAGTAAATTGTAGTATGCGAAAAAATCTCGATTTGATCAAACTAGGCGCGCACGGTGGTC
>Ga0126343_10000629_pt1 | contig 14271 bp, 7 predicted proteins | sample Cyp2metagenome_FD_92531 | JGI IMG/M metagenome (GOLD analysis project Ga0126343, IMG submission 92531) | Coral microbial communities from Lord Howe Island, Old Settlement Bay, Australia - Cyphastrea 2 metagenome | ecosystem: Host-associated > Invertebrates > Cnidaria > Coral ... | reverse complement strand
TTAGAAAGAAAAAAAAAAAAAAAAAAGAACGCCCAAGTAAGTGAAAAAAAGAATTTGACATTTCATGTCGAAGTTGTTTAAAATAAAAAAGAAACCGTATAATTTGAGAAGCCGGAAGAAATTGTACGGAAGCAGTACGCAAAAGTCGAAGGTTGACGCCTGTGGGGAATGCGATTTGCCCTTCGACAAAAGTGAAATAGCCCCCAAGTTACGACGCGAAAGAAGTCCCAGAGAAGGAGAAATTTCCGGATTACGAGAAACCCACCCAGATATAGCTGGTAGAGTAAACGAGACGAAGTTGGAACCCATTGATATCAGCGTCGAGCCCAGCCACAGAGAAAGTACCAGCCTAAGCGAACCACCCGCAGATTTCCAGAACTTCCAGTGTACGCGAAAAGAAGTTTGGGCTGAAATAGAAGAACAGGATACCCCTGATCCTGACGAATTTTGTGCAAAGAACCTTTAGAAAAAGGAAAAGAAAAGAACGATCAGAAAACCACCTGTTTTTGCAACAGGTGGTTTGCGGGTACCAGATATTAACTCTCCAGCAGATATTTCTAAACACTCCCCGCGAAGAGTAGCCTTTGAGGACGAAACAGAAAGTTCAGGTTCAGAATAAATTGGCAGTAGAGAAAATACTAGCGACTCTGACGGCCAATTGAGTTACGATCACACAGTGCGTTCGCCTTCAAACACTCAGAAAACAGGTACATGTATCAGCGTACGCGGTAAAACTGTTAAAAAAATGTTTCATCAAGAAACATCTAAAGAAGTAGCAGCTGAACTGTTACATTCATATCAACAAACATTTACAGCTTGGTACAAAAGATGCTGATTAAAAATGTATGCGTTGACAAGTTCTATGGCCGAGGTAATGAAGATATCTCGCGTTGGTTTGAAAAGCTGGAGCTGTTGTTAACAACCAAAGGAATCGCCGGAAACGACCGGTCTTTTAGCTATGGCACAAATCATTAATAATCTGAGTTGACCAGCGGAAACTTTCCTTTTTGAGTTGCCAGCCGGAGAGAAAAAGAGTTTGAAAAGTTGAAGTGGCACTTATGAAACGTTATGCCACTAAGGACCGTACATGGGTTAAGCGCCAACGCCTTATTACACAACGTCAAGGATCCAATGAACTGCCGTCGTATTGTATAAATGTCATGCATGAACTCTTAAGTGGTCTGTACATAGGCGAAGTTGATATGGTGGCATACTTCGTAGAGGGGTTATTACCGTCAATGAAGATCGAAGTTCTCAAGAAAATGTCAGAAACCCTACTAGAGGCAGAAGAATGTGCCAGAACTTTGGATTCAATTGACAATCGTGTAAGGCAAACTGGTCAAAATAGTCAAATTGAGAGACTGGTCAACGCGCTAGTGATTAATGGACAGGTGCCAGCTGCTTTGACAGGTACAAATTTTCAACCAGTGGATCAACAGCTACAATCAATAAACACGAAGTTGGACGTGTTGGCTAGCAGATTAGAGGGTGAAAGGCGAAACATGTCAATGAATCTTAAGAGGCTGTCCGTGTAAGAACGGATAAGGCAAATTTTGGACCTTCACCGATTAGCCTAATTTTTTCAGTGAATGTCAATCATTATATCCAATGTACAAATATCGCATTTATTCGAAGCAATTCGATTTTTTTCATTTTTTTCGAGACGGTTTTCAAAGTGACCTCGAAACTGGCTAATTTGCCTTGGCAGACTCTGAAATTTTGCTATAAACGTCGGACGCTGCCAAAACACAGCGTTTTATTCCAACAATCTGAATGTTTTACACGCAAAAGTTTCATCTTTTCTTGATATTGTAACGGTTTAACAATTTTATTTTGTCAAAGTTTGCCGGAGTTATAAATTTTCTAAAATACCTCCTACCAAACTCCGGAATGTGCCAAGCGTGACATACCTAAAGTTAAAAGCTATTTTCTCAAATGTGGGACCTGATCTAGAAACGAATCAATGATAACTCAAAAGTACTAACATCGATGTAGAAACGTATAGAATAAAATTTGTGGGCACTCTCCAATGCGCGCCGTACAGAGCTCCACGAATTTGCCAAATATTTGCCATTTTGATGGTAAACAAAGATAACGGCGGTCCCACTGTAACCGAAAAAACATGAACTGTAATCCCTTGGAAATATAATCAACATCGCTATAGGTCAAATTGTGTATTTTAAATTAGATTATTCGCAGCCGTTTAGCCGTTGTTTCGGAGAAAGTTTGGTACAAAAAACAGTAGAAACGATTAATATTTCTCCCATCGCTACATATGCAAATTACACTGCACGCACTGCAGCCGGGTGAGTTGTTGTCTCGACGAGACGACCAAATGCTTAAACTGATTTCTTTTAGTTCCTACCCGAGGGAAAAAAATTCTCAGCCTCCTCGCAAAAACTTTCTTACCGGTCAGTGAGGCCTTTTTTTTAATTTCTCACGATGCCGGGTAACGCAATGTTTGCTTTCAAAGCTTTACTTGTGCGTTTCACTTTAAGGCAGGTTGACTCTTTTGTCCAAAATTACCTCCTCTCGAGAAATCCCCAGTACACAAAAATTTCTGCTGCTGGAGCTACTTTGGGTTAAAAGATTTGCATGAGTTTATTTTTGCTGGGGGTACAATCGGAAACAAGTTTGTTTTAAAATTTAAAATGTCACTGTGAGAAAAGATGTTACTGAGTATAAAAACTGCGCAATTTAATTTTACGTTAATTCGATTAAATAATAAATCCTCTCCCCAGTTCATTCGTCTCAATGGCACAAAGTGTCGGCTGAGCAAAGTAATTGTTCACTTGTGGATCCTCGAGGGACAAGGAAAGCCATTTTTCTGTCGGAGTGCAACGCGAACAACGCGAACATTTCTCCGCATTTGTCGACTGATCATTTATCGAAATGTGGCGATGTTACTGAAGCCGAGCTTATCATGACTAGCTAGTGCGGGTACTGGTGGGTTGTCGGTGACAAAACTCACACGCATTCCCATCTGCCTAAGGCACAGAACCTTGCTTGGAAGATTCTACCGGTCACCAAAGTCATGCCAGGTTTTGCGGGAAAACACATCATAAACTTCCAAATGCCAAACGACCGTCGAAATATGTTTTCTTCTTGGTAAAACTATTGTATTGCTGCTGTCGGATCGCGTAAGTAATATATCTTTTGCTGGTGTTGGGTTATTTTTTTCTGAATCGTGAGTTATTTTGTTGCATTTCACATCTCAATTTTCGGGTGGGGCAATCCCCATTCCCCGTCCAAAAATTTCCTCAGATGCCCCATGTTAGGGTCATATAGGGCGATCAAAAGGCCCTTTTCCTCGAGCATTCCTTCAAAAAAGACGCTCATTAAACTGGAATTTACTAAATTGGAAAATGCGATTTCAACATAATTTGACGGCACACGGTTTTTGCGGGCCCTTTCACTCCAGCGACATTATCACTTCCTAGTTTTCCTTAAATTCCTCTTGCGTCTCGATCTCGGCAACTTTTTGGCAACTTTTTGTATTTCGAGCAACTTTTTTTCGTTTTGAGCACCTTTTTGAGCACTGAGCAATTTTTAGTTTTTTAGCAATTCTGAAATACTTTTGGTGCTTAAATTGGCCTTAATTCCATATTTCACAATGTTTTAGTAGAAAATTTATGACTTTTTCTGGGCAACTTATTGAGAAATTAGGAGCAACTTGTGGAAAGCTCTAAGCACCAGCATGGCGCACGTCTTCATAGAAATCTCTGTAGATTTGGGTCAAAAAAGTTATCCGGATATCTCGCTTAAGAAAAACTGCTGTGACCTGAATCTTGGCGAGAGTCTTTGAATATTTACCTTCTTTCTTTTCCCAGATTCTGGACTTAATCTATTGAACGGTTTCGATTTTTATTTTGATATGGCGTGACACCGAACATCAGAAATTTAAGGCCAGACGGATTTGCGGGACCATTTTTCGTGTCAGGCTCGACAGACTGACGGAAAAGGGACTATTCGTAGACTGGACCACTTTTGAAAACAAACTAAATTCTTTTCGAAAAATAATACCTCTAAAGGTATTGCCATCAAAAAAATAAATATTGTAAATGTAAGTAAGCTCAGCATCATAAATTTCCGATTAGAGGAAAATTCTCGAGCTGACAGAAGAGTCAATGAACCTAGCCGGTTTTTAATTCAGTTTCAAAAATAAGGGAACAAACAAAGAAAGTTTCGAAAAGAAACATTGCGTTGTCACATCGTGGGAAATGACAAGAACTCACCAACGTAAGAATAGCTTTTTCAAAGAGGCTGAGACAATATTTCCCTAGGGTAAGAAACAATTACTTGCTCAGACGTGAAACTTGCTCTGTTTTCCACGATATTTTTGAGAATTTTCATACGCACACTTGCATTTTTTCCTCACTGACATTTTCAATTTTGAACCAAATTGTTTCCGATTGTAAACCAGCGAAAACATCATGCAAAACCGTTTGAACTAAAGTAAATCCAGCAGCGAAAGTTTTTATGTACTTTGAAAATTCTCGAGAAAGTGAAACGAACAAGTGAAGCTTTGAAAGCAAAGATTGCGTTACAGCATCGTGAGAAATGAAACGATCTTTCTAACCGGTAAGAAAAGCTTTTGCAAGGAGGCTGGGGAAATTTTTTCTTTCGGCTAAGAAAAAATTATTTGCCGTAGAAAATGAAGAAGTCATTTTAAGCATTTGGTCGTCTCATGGCAACAAAAACTCACCCGGCTATACTGCATGTAATTTGCAAGTCGATGGATTATCCATCGTTTCTACTGTTTAATTAAAATACCAAATGGAGGTACATTTTTTTTCCAAAACAACAGCTAAACCGCGGATAATTCAATTTAGAGTCCACAATTTGACTGTATTGATAATTATTTTATTTCCAAGCGTTTATGGCCCATGTTTTTGGTTACAGGCGGGACCGCCGTTATCTTTGTTTACCATCAAAATGGCGAAAATTTGGCAAATTCGTGGAGCTCTGTACGGCGCGCATTGGAGAGTGCCCACAAATTTTATTCTATACGTTTCTACATTGATGTTAGTACTTTTGAGTTATCATTGATTCGTTTCTAGATCAGGTCCCACATTTGAGAAAATAGCTTTTAACTTTAGGTATGTCACGCTTGGCACATTCCGGAGTTTGATGGGAGGTATTTTTCAAAAGTCATAGCTCCGGCAAACTTTGACAGAACAAAACTGTTAAACCGTTAAAATATCAAGAAAAGATGAAACTTTTGCGTGTAAAACATTCAGATTGTTGGAATAAAACGCTGTGTTTTGGCAGCGTCCGACGTTTATAGCAAAATTTCAGAGTCTGCCAAGACAAATTAGCCAGTTTCGAGGTCACTTTGAAAACCGTCTCGAAAAAAATGAAAAAAAATCGAATTGCTTCGAATAAATGCGATATTTGTACATTGGATATAATGATTGACTTTCACTGAAAAAATGAGGCCAATCGGTGAAGGTCCGAAATTTGCCTTATCCGTTCTTACACGGACAGCCTCTTAATTATGTTGCGTGGGAAAATGACCTTAGTTTACCTGAAGTAGAAAAGAATAGGTTATGTGTGAAGCTTTATTTTACTTGAAGTAATTAAAATTTATTTGTCTTGAAATATTTCTTAGCTTATTTAGGCTACAGTGTTAAAAGACTAGTAATATGAATATCCCAAAGCAAAAAATTTTCAACAACTCTTACATTGCTTCACTATTTACTCAAGTTTGCGCCTACTCTAGATCATGGTAGATAACTTAAAAAGTTTTCAATGGAGACGGATTTCGGGGATTTTATAGAACACTGATCGATTGTAGCAATGAACGTTTTTTTTTAAATATATCGAGGAAGTTTGGTTTAATCACTCTTTTCGTGATCCGTCTTTTTGAAGATGGTTCCCTGCTTTACATGACTATATGATCACAGGCTGATACCGAGATTCTTCAAAATGATTTAAATAAATTAGAACATTGGGAGAAGAGTGTACAGAAAAAATGGCTTCAAAAATTATAGTTTTGCAGATTACAATTGCCAAAAAATAAAACCAATACGTAGAAACTGAGAAAGTGGTCCAAAGAATAGTTTTTGTTAATTTTTTTTGTTTTTGGCGTGCAGGATTTGGTGAGTCAACTACGGTAACCAGGGAGAACGAGGAGACGGGCCAGAAGGGAAAAAACAGCGTTGGGTGGTGGTGTCCCGACCATTTTTGTCTGAGACTGTAGCTAAACCTTAAATCAGACACTGTATTATTTGAATAATAAAGAATGTTTGCAAATTGATAGAAAAGAAACAGCTATTGTCACAAGCTTCATAAGCCGTTGGTAATATCCCAACCTATAAATTGATCTGTGACGTCATCCCAACCTTGGAGCGGACAGACCAGGTTTTAAACGACTCCGCTTTTTTGAGTCTGATAGCCACATTTTAACAAACATAATATCATGGCGCCGTGTGTCTCAGTACCAAGGTGCGTCAAGGTTTTAAAATGTTATAAATGAAGATGTCAGAACGTTAAAAGAGGCTTTTAGAAAACTTGAACACACGAAAGGGCACATCATGAAGGATTCTAATTGTCACAATATATCAATCTATATTTAATCAGATCTAGTATAAGCTTGTATTGTGTTACACTGAAAGTTAGTTGAATAAAACACTCGAGAGTTGTGGCTACTGATATAGTCATCTTGCACTACCTATATTAAAACAGTAACATCAGTACTTTGTCGAAACATTTTGATGAATACTGTGAACTTAGGCCAAACTTATGCTCTAAGTTTTTCAGTCGTAAAGTTCTCGACACGCTAAACAAGTCAAAAACCCACAATTGTGTGCGTTATTTGTCACCCATGTTATTAAAGGTTATTATCAAATGGTATACTTGAGAAATTATTCCCTAATTTCACTAATACTAATTAATTCCGCCAAATTTCTTGGTAGAAAAATATAAATCTTTATTTAAGTTAAAAGAACCGCATTGACATTCACTGCTCCATGAGAGTTGCCGGTTTTACAGCCTAACGATTTTCTTTCTTGTTACAGAAATCCTTTCAGTCATGGCGGCTTTAATGAAACTTTGGGTGATTTATCTGTACCTGGGTGCGGTAACCTCAGAAGTTGACTTCGATTTCAGCAAGTGCAAGAATTTCTTTTATCAAGATCTTCCCCCTGCCATTGATTATCCGGACCTTACAGGTGTAGATGAGCCAGTGATGATTTGCCAGTATTATAATGGACACTACCACTTCGCTACCCTCTACAGTGAGCGATATAGAATTCCTATTTACTCTGCCTACAATTTGACGTTAGAAAACTGTTCACAGAGAAGACCAAACGATTGGTTTATGGAACCACAGGTGGGTAGACAAATAGCAACTTCATTTCATTACCATATCTCCCACCACGATGACTAGTGTGTCATAATTATACCAAGGCTATAGAGTGTTTTCACGTAACGTTACGTCCGCCACATATTGGTGTCTTAAAACAATGAAATCGGGACCATGTTGGTGCCCCAAGAGTGAAACACACCCTGCGCCGAGTTGAATCATTTTCTAATCCAAAAAATTTCAGCTTAGTTCCAATAAATTTTTATAGCTGCTGGCGACGTAAGTGGTTATGCTCTATATACACCTATTTCAATAAAGGTTGCTTTGTTTCTGGGGACTCGCCGGTCAGCTATTGGCCAATTTTATTCTCTGTCCCCTGTGACAGTCCCAGACGTCTTTACGTCGGCCCAGTTTCCAAGTGTACTATTACCTACCAACTAACTTTTTTGCCTATCAGGTTTTCAGTACTTGGGAAGTACCCATAGCCGCTTTAATGTTTAATCATAATCAATTAATTCCAGATTCATGAAAACCTGATACGAGCGAAGCGAGCTTATAATCTCGTCTCGCGCGCCGTGTGTGAACCCTGCGTGGTCTTAGCCAGCCGCAAACTCAGACGCCCCATATTTCTATATGAATCTATGTATCGCTTGGTGGTCACTCTGACATCAAGTATTGTGTGACGTCAAGGAAAATTTTGTGTCTCCAGGCAACACCAAAGAGTGTCTTGCTTTGGTCATATTCCTATTGGTTTGGCTTTTTAGCGGCCGTTTGAGGAGTCGGAAAGTGCATTTTGCAATGAATTTCGAATGCAAAAGTTCTTTTAAGAGCACAGGAAGCGATTTGGATCATTAGCCTTAAGATATGAGAGAAAATCGAAGTAAAAAACATATGTTTTGCTCGCAGACGGCTTTATAGCGTAAAGGCCTTTCCCGATTGTGCTCGTAAAATACTGGAAAGTTGCTCACTGGAATGCCAAAAATTGAGTGCTAAAAAATATTCAAAAATCCAAAAAGTCGCTACTTAAATTTCAAAAGTTGCCACTTAAATTTCTTGATATTTTTATATAACACTGATTAAAAGCTTTATGTTTCGTTATTGACAATAATTACTAACGTCGGTCAAAATGAAAAATTAAAACAATTTCAAAAATTGAAGTTTTCTAAGAAATGGTCAACTTTTTCGTGCCTGATATGTGCTCTAAACCAGTTGTGCTCAAAAATTGCTCAGAAAGGAAACATTTGCTCGAAATTGCTACAACGTCGGACAAAACCTGTTGAGACACATTGCAATGTTGTTTGCGGTAACACAAGAAATGCGCGCTTGAGCTGATAAGCCGAAACAACATTGCACCTGGGGTGGGGAGGAGGGCGAATTTGTTTCTTTTGGACACGATGGTACCATGGCGCGAAATTGAAAATTGCATTGAAATGTCTCAAAAGTTTTGTCCGGGGTTGTAGAACCGCAAAAAGTTGTTCAAAAATTGTCGAGCACAATCGGGAAAGGCCTAATAGCGTATCGGCTTGGTTGGGCATGTGTTCTTTAGATGCGATGAAATGCGTTTACGTTAGTTTCTTTTACCGTCAAAACAGCAGTCATTCTTCTGAAAATTTCTAAGGATTCGTGTTTTATAGGGCTCGCTGGCGGAAATTCTAGGGGAAAGGATTTTAATAAAGTGATGTCGTCTTTATCATAGTGGGGACCTTACGATCCTACAAGGGTGACGTCCCTAAAAACGTAGCTGAAAGATAGACTTCGCATCCTTTCACTTTTTTTCGCAATTATTCCAAGGGACTCAGTTACTTGAAAGAAGAGAATTTAGTTTGGAGCTGAAGAGAACAGACCGCGCCCGAGTTCTGGCAGAGATGGTACTGGATTTATCGCGTTGCAGTTCCTGTTCCCAAGTTAACTTAAAATTTGGTCATTTCACGTCGTATAGCAAGTAGTTGTGCAGGGACTGCATGGAAATGTGTAAAAAACGTGATGCCCGTGCAGAGTTGTTGTTTTGTTCATTGAACCTATTGCATTTTTGACGTTCCCGTTGCCGTCGCCGTCGTAGTTTCGTAAGGTCCTTGAGGTGTGTTCAACGGCCTGACGCGTAGAGGATTTCGAGTTCGATTCCGGATAGAACCTGTTTTTCTCTTTCTACTCTATTTTCTTCGTTTCGTTTAGTTTTCTTTTTAGCTATTGTACTTATGTTTTCTTTCTTTATATAGCTTCAGTTTTTAAAATTTATACATATTCGTCCCTATTGCCTTATTTCTCTTTCAACTTCTTGCCGTTCCCCCGAAGTCCTTCGCGAGGTTCTGCGATTCACGTATTTATAGTTAATGAATGTTCAGCCCAGTAACAGTGATGGCACCAAAACGTCGTCACGTTTCTAGAAAGAAAAAGGCTACGGGACAGGTTAACTAGGGGAGGAGGCGGGCAAAAACTTCAAACGTCTTTACGGCGTGGAAGCATAAAAGAATGAACCACGCTACCTCGTCACGTGGCACCTAATCAAAACCGCAGAGGGGATAACAACTCAATGAATTTATCCCCTTACCAGGTATTTAATAGAAAAAAACTGCAATAGACAATAAGTCCAGGAAAAGACAAAATTCATATTTGTAAACAAATATTCCATTTTCTTTCTGTCCATGCTAAAAACAATGATGAACAACAACAATTTAAAAAAAATGTGTTGACGTTTTCTTCTTTCAGCCCTTTCAACCGAGTGCTAAGTTTATTTTGTTTAAACCTAGAAGTAAAGTGGTCTGAGATCTGCGATGAGTAATCGATATACAGTAATGGTTTCTTACAATTATTGTATCACAAACCACTTATCATCGATCTACCTAAAACGCCACCTTTTTGCTATGGTGACGTGGATCGTTTGATCCTTGTCCCTCAGTGAAAGCAACTCACTTTGTGTAAGGCTTAAAGTCAAAGTGGTCAAAGTGATGTATCAGTAAGAAACTTAAATATTTTGAAATAACGGTTATATTTATAATAAGCAGTTAAGTAGTCTAAAGAGTGTAAACGATTCACGAGAATTTCATGTTATGCTTTTTTTTTTCTTTTTCACTAGCTGTGCAGTAGGTCACTAAGTCTGCCTAACATGCAACGTATACCGAAGGGGGCCCTAAGAAATACTTGCAGAGAACTTCAGGCCGAAGAAGAAGATTACAACAAAACTGGTTTTGACAAAGGCCACCTCAATCCCAACTCCTACCATTGTCGTGATTCGCGTATGGCAACCTTCACTCTAACCAACGCTGTTCCTCAAGATCCCTGCTTTAACCAAATCACCTGGTTCAAGCTGGAAGATAAGACCAAAAAGATAATGCGCCAATTGTGTGCCTTTCCCGGAGCCAAGCGTTTCTTCGTTACAGGGACAATACCAAGTAGGAGAAGGATTCCAAACAAAGAGCATGACAGTTCAGAATACCAACCCCTGCGCAACAGTGGAAACTATAATCGAGTCAGCGTTCCTTCCCATATGTGGACAGCTGTGTGTTGCGATTCAACCCATGCAGCAAATGTAGAAGACAGAGAAAAAGGTTTCTCGTTTGGTTACATTGGAGAAAATAAAGAAGATGGTACCGGAGAGGTCTTAAGCGTGAGCCAGTTGGAGACAACAATTTCGTCAGTTCGTAACGAACGACGTATGATTACGATTTTTGCTGGCAACGATAAATGTAGAGAAAATTCCAAACTTTCTCAAAATGTTCTTAGCCAAGTACAGCAGGTTATTTTAAAGAGGGCTATTAAAGGTCTTGATGAGTTAGGTATGATGAAACAAGAAGAGTTACCCCCACGAAAAAGGAAATCAGAAGGACTTACCACTGATGAGATCCTCGCAAAGGTTCAGAAAGTTAGTAGCTTAGGTATGCAGGCTTTTCTCGACTTTAGCCTCCAAGTCAGAGCACTCAAAAACAACGTTCAGGAGTTTAATACCTTTCGAAGATCTCTAAAATCATCATCAGATTCCACGGTGATATTGACAGATTTCGGTATTATAGAACAACCTTCCAATATCATGACTCGCTTTGGCCTTAGATCGTACGTCAGTTTCAAGAAAGAACAAAAATCGCTTTCTCTAAACAGATTAAAACCGTTTCCAAAATTACAAGAAGACAAGGCATTCGATGTTCCTGAGGTGAAGGTTGATAGCTACTTGCTAGTTGCAAAGCTGTCTAAAGTTAACATGACCTACCAAGGAGACTATTGCAGGCCAGACCATTGGTGCGATTATCATGGCGAGTCCTATATGTGGTGTTACACGGACCGTGATGATCATTGGAACTATTGTTGTATTACCGATTGTGATTCTACCAATTTGGAAAACATCACCCCAACATGCAATGTGGGAGGAGGTTATACATATGCATGCTCCATGAGATCGTCCGTGATTACTGTGACAGGGGGAAGGTGTCGTAGGAACCACGAGTGTGGACTTCACAATGAAATTTATTACTGGTGCTACACAGATTTCAATGATAACTGGGAATACTGCTGTCGGCCATCGCATCGGTGTAATAACTATGGAGAGTCCTATAAATGGTGCTACCATCGTCCACAATCAATTGACATTCTCCCTCAGTATCAATACTGTCATTATTAGCTTTGATTTAAAGGGGTACTGTCATGTAATCAAGGCCAAACTAAAGGGCTACTTTCAACGATGAAAACCAGAGGAACATGTTTTGTTAATAATGAGACAAACTGCATCGATCTAAGATGGTTTGGGCAGACAGACATAGACGAAACTGATTGATTTTTACGTTAGGTTTTTCAGTCACGTTTTGTCAATGAGTATCGGTAAAACGATGGAGTTATTTCCTTTTTTTTCTAAAAATTCGTTGAGTTTATCTCTTTATAAGGTAAAAACCATTTTTGAGCTATAAAACTGAGATAACCGCAAATAACTGCAACAAATTCACAAGAACTCCCGAGACAGTACCTTTCCGCACTTTCGTCAATAACTGCACTTAACTCGGACATTACTATATTACACAATGATTTGTAATTTCCATTTGCCACCATGTTTGACATTGTTACAATCGTTTAGGTAAGGATTGGATGTAGGGTCACTTAAGTGGATGTCAGTTATAAAGGGCATTAAATTCATTAGCGTGCATTTTGGGGCATAATGCACTGTAAACGACAAATATAACTGGTAGGATAACAAGAGTAAACTAACTGTAACTTACTATGAATGGAGATTAAAGTAAAATCCGAGGCCACGTTTAGTCTTGATTCTATCGTCTCAAAAAAATGGGGTCTACAATCTTCGGTTTCCGACGCTTGCGAAGGCTGTAAGTTTCCCAAGGCAGGTTATAAAAAATTTTCCGGACAGCCAATGATGTGAAAGGTACGCGCGCTGTAATTGGTCGTTGCCCATGATCTATAGAAGTACAGATATATTCGACTCGAACCTCGCGCTAATTTGAACCAAAATCTATTTCCTCTAGATTTCCTTGAGACATACATTTACTGCAATTTTACCCTCGGTAACTCGAACCCTCGAGAACTCGAGCCTCTCGCTAATTCGAAGTAACTTTTGTTTCCCCTCGGATCATTTCTGCATAAATTTGTCCTCCGTAACTCGAACCATGTTTTGACTGCTTTGAGCGCTTGAAAAGTACGGAAGAAAAAGTGTACTGGCGTCCAAAACATTGAACCCTGACATGTTGTAGGTATATTGTTTACTAGTGGAAGCTGATATCACAAATCTAACATGAAGCTGCTCTACTTCTTAAAACAGTAAATGCATGCTCTATTTAGGCCCTGTTTTCGACATGCTTTGTTACGTTACGTTCTGATTTATAATCTAAAAGCATCTTTAAATTTTAATTCAACTGGTTTTACAATTAAAAGCGATTGAAATGTTCACTGTACAGTAACATATTTCTGCCTATTTTCTCTGAGCACCCGTTAACTCGAACGTTTTTTGATTTCCCATGAAGGTTCGAGTTATCGGGAGTCGACTGTACATGAATGACGTCACGGGAAACTTGCTTTTTTTTCCTTTGGTCAATATGGCGGGCAGTTTTGAAAATGTTTGTCAATGAGATTCTTTCGGATTAAGTAAGCGAAAGCCTCGAGAAAAGTTTAGCAGGAGCTAGTTACAAAAGAGAAAAATGGCAAAACGGAGACGAAAAAGGGTTCTTGACATCTTCAGAATGCCTCAATTTATGCAGATATTCATGTTTGTAAACTGCACGAAATTTTCTTTTCGAAAGAAAGCTACACAACATTGTTGCCATTGTGTGTCATCACTACGAGAGACTCGCTTCTTTGTGACATGTTTTCGCCATTATTCTACTTTGAGCAGGAAAGACGTTGAAAAACTTTTCGAAAAAAAAATGTTTCCAAGTAAGATTTAAAAAAAGAAGCACAGACGAGAAGTCGCGTTTGGGACTTAAATATAATTGCCTAAACAGGCACAAATCCTCGAACAGTCAAGCGGTTCAAGGCAGGTTTGTTAATCGGTCTTTTTCAGTTTTCTGATCATTGTATAAAACAAATAGATTCCATGTAGCCTTGAGTCTGTTCAGTAGTAGATCACAGAAGACGTCAAAATGTGGTAAAAACATCAGTGACACACTCACCTGCGGCCCGTGTGCCACTTCTTTGTTATTACCACATTTTGACGTCATCTGTGATCTATTCACTAAACAGACGCAAGGCAACATTGGGAATCTATTGGTTAAAAGATACCATAATGTGGTCATATGCCTTAAGTGTCATTGCGTGAGAAAGTGTTCCAGGGGCCAAGAGTTGTGGTCAATCGATTTCGCTGAAGCTTGGCACAGAAGTTGGGTGTCATGAGATATTTCAAAAGCCACTTTGGCTCACTTCTCTGACTTTCAGTTTTAGAGTTACAGTGGGAGGGGGGGGGGGGGGAAACCCCATTTTTCCATTTGGGCCCCAAAAAACCCACCCCCCCGGGGGTTTTTTAAAAGTGTTAAAAACAC
>Ga0126343_10000628_pt1 | contig 14277 bp, 19 predicted proteins | sample Cyp2metagenome_FD_92531 | JGI IMG/M metagenome (GOLD analysis project Ga0126343, IMG submission 92531) | Coral microbial communities from Lord Howe Island, Old Settlement Bay, Australia - Cyphastrea 2 metagenome | ecosystem: Host-associated > Invertebrates > Cnidaria > Coral ... | reverse complement strand
TAAATTTTAGAAATAAACTTCGTCACCTTTGGTGGCCAAATTTATGCCAAACAATCTTGACTCAGTAATTGCTAACGACGCCCTTCAGCAAACGAGTGCGCCGCCATGCAGTCCTCGTTTATTCGTTTGTTTGTTTGTTTGTTTGCTTTTGAGCCTTTGCAATTACCTACAAAACGCCTAAGTTATAAAAATATTTTCCTGGATTCAATGCCGGTCAACGAACGCAACAATGGCAGCTACTGCGGCCAAAGACACAGAAGATGCTTCTACGAGGCCATGAAGAAATTAAACTTCTTCGTCCACAAAGGCAAAGAAAAGCAAAAGACAAAATAGATCAATGGATCGCAATCAGGAGAGATGTCTGTTCTGTGCCGAGTCTTTGTTGGTGAAAAACCACAACGACTCCGTGAAGGATCACTGCCACGTGACAGGAAAATACCGCGGGGCCGCGCACAATGAATGCAACCTTAAAGTAAAATTGAACGCAAAAACCGTGCTCATTCCGGTGGCTTTCCATAACGTGAAAGGCTACGATAGCCACCTTCTGATACAGGTCATGGCGAGGATGCAGGGCGAGATAAAATACATCACCACGAACACGGAAAAATACATCTCATTTTCGCTGGGAGGCCTGAGGTTAATCGACAGCATGAATTTCCTACTAAGCAGTCTGGATTCCATCGTAAAAGGCAGCGAACCCATGTCTTTCAAAATAAAAGAGAATCCGTTCAAAGACTCAACCCTGCTGCTAAAGAAGGGGATCTACCCCTACGAATACATGGACTTGCTCGAAAGGTTCAGTGAGGCAGGCCACCCCGCGACAAGGAGATCACAGAAGAAGAGTACGAGCACGCGCAAAAGGTATGGAAAGCGTTCGGCTGCAGGACTCTCGGCGACTATCACGATTTTTCCGTGGTGTCAGACGTGTTCCTGTTGGTGACTGTCTTTGAAAACTTCAGAAATGTATGCCTACACAGATACTGGCTGGACCCGGCGCATTACTTGATCTCGCTGGGCCTAATCTGGGACACGCTCCTGAAAAAGACATGCGTCAAGCTCGAGCTATTAACGAGTTTACGAACTGACAAAAAACGGGACGACGCGGCCTGGAGGTCTTGTTGCGCATGCGTGTTCCCTCGTCTGCTGGCGTCGCGACAACGTCGAGGAGGGCAATTCAACCCTTCTGATTGCCTTGTCACTTGTCGCCACTATAATGACTACGGCTGAGAAAGCCTCTTCAAAAAGGTACTTTTCTTAGTTCAGATTGATTCTTTTTTGCTCCATGTGGGCTTTAGACGATTTTTGGAAATAAATTTTCTTTACATACATGGATGACTCGCGAATTAGATGAGCAAACTGCTCTGTTCTGGATGCATATCTCCATGAGAATAACACCAAGAGCGAGCAAGCTTATTTCCTTCAAGTTTACTGCCGAACTAAAAGAATTTACAAAATTTGATAGTCAATTTATATCAGTTATTTGCCTGCTGGCAGGTCCGTATGGGGAAAAACTGTGACCGAAGGCATGAAAATGCCGCCCGAGGCCGCAGGCAGAGGGCAGCATTTTCAAGTCCGAGGTCACACTTTTTCACCATAAGGACCGACCTTAGCCGGCAAATAACATGTTCATTTTTTTCCTGCAGTAAATTGGCTTTACAGATTGCAGATGGGTTTGTTTACGCAGCTCTTGTCATTCAATGGGCTTGCGCGCCGTCTACCAACGATTTGTAAGAAATTTTGGCAACGAACAGGTAACTCAGAGAGTATAGACAAAAGAAAGATGTGCTAAAGAAGAGACTTTTTTCGAACTACTTCATGTTAATTAAGAATTGGTTCATGCTTAGCGTGCGTATATCGAGTTATGGATGCCCGCGGGAAGTTTGGAGAGCACGACAGAAGCGTAAGAGTTGGTCGAGGCGATACCCGAGAGCAACTCTAGCTTCTTGAGTGCTCTCCAAACTTCCCAAGTGTATCCATAACTCGATATACGCACAGCTAAAAGCATGAACCAATTCTTTTATAACATGGCGAAAACATATTCGGCGATAAAACAGGTTTATTTGTGTTTAACTACAAAGTTCTTACAATGCATGGCGAAGGAAAACAAAGGTAATTAGGATCCTAAATCGCCACAATCAGTTGAAGATTCATTGAACGACAACGCTCAACCTGCTCTTAAAAATTATCAACGAAAAATTCGCTTCTTCGGTTAATTATAATGAATGTAATGTAAGCAAACAAAGTAAAAAAATACTCCTTGAAAATGTAGATAAACAAAGTAAAAACACTCACGTTTAAGTTAACATCTTTGCTCGGAAAAAGTCAAAGACTTGAAGTAGCGTTTGGATTGCCCAGACTTATCTTCACATTGCCGAAACTTAAACAAAAGGAACTCGCACTAAAAGCGACGAAAATTTTGCAGCTGAATTGAAACTGCACACGTCATTTTATGGAGCACGGGCGTGCGTACATAAAGAATTGGTTCATGATTTTTGTCCATGATTAGATAGGACTAGCGCGCGCGTTATGTTATAACTGTATTTATTTCACTAATTAAGGGGGGAGAAACTTAACTACAAGTCCGTTGCTGTCTGTTGCTAAGGAAATCTCCAAACCTCCTTTTTTGGGGGCTCCTGAGGTCCAGTGGGCATCAAAGTTTGCCGTGTTTGTCCAATTTACGTTTCCTTTAAATGTTTCGAACCACGCCCATATTTGGTATGTCACGTGACCATAATAGAAAATGTCTAAAAAATCGGACTGAGTGGATCTTTTTCGAAATATAACAATATGTTTTGCCAAAACACGGCATTATCTACAACTTGTAGTATGCGTTTAAGGAAATGTACAATATTTCGAAAATTATAGATGTTTAAGTGTTTTTACAGCCTCTTAAAGATCCATAATTTTCGAAATATTGTACACTTCCTCAAACGCATACTACAAGTTGTAGATAATGCAGTGTTTTGGCAAAACGTATTGTTATATTTCGAAAACGATCCACTCAGTCCGACTTTTTAGATATTTTCTATTGTGGTCACGTGACACACCAAATATGGGCGTGGCTCGAAAAATTTAAAGGAAACGTGAATCGAACAAACACGCAAACTTTGATGCCCACTGGACTTCAGGAGCCAAAAATAAGGAGGTTTTGAGATTTCCATAGCAATAGACTTGTAGTTAAGTTTCTCCCCCCCTTAAGTTCTCCTAAATTGCTTTTGCGGTGTGAAATTTTGGGCGAAGTTGGAAATTTTACTACAAAAACAATTTCCGTCCGTCGTTGGACGCTTTCAAATACAATTGAATCGGACTTTTCTACTTTAAATTGAATAGCAGAAAGTGAGAAAATTCGTTCTGTGTATTCCAGAGAAATTTTCCTAAATACAGCAATGATCAGAGAGGTAAACTAAACTGAAATTGACTCAAATTTTACGGCAAGAGAAACATAAGGATTACTCGTCATTACAGCGCCAAGCTACAAACAACCAAACAAACTTTACAACTTCAAAACACGCAATTGAATTTACTTACAGTGACTCTCCTTGCCATATTAAAGTGAACAGAGATAAACTTGCGTTGACTAATCGTCGATGGACCTGTAAAAAAAGGCAAAACATTGACGATTACTGTTAACTTTAAGGAACGAAATTTAGTCAGCGGAGAAAAAGATCCGGCCCGTGGGCCGTATCGTAAAAAGCTGGACCGGTCACGTGCGCATGATTAGCCAATCAAATTTGAGGATTAAAGCATCCGGCCCGCTTAGATGCTTGAAAAAAAATAAGTCATTTTATTTTCAACTTGGACTTGCAGTTTATTTACTACTGTCCTGTACACACGAAAGTCATTTCAGATCAAGCGTTTTACTTCTCAATTTGTGTAGCTTTTGATTTGCCAAAGCTCGAGTAATTCTAGAAGGTAGGATAACTGTTTAACATGACTAGATACACAACTGAAAACAAAACCAAAGGTCGATTTTCAGAATTCATAATAAGGCTTTCGTTTGTGTTCATTTGTCTCTTAGTTTTTCTTCTGCTTTCGTTTTTTTGGTGTATGTTGTCGTCGTGTGCTCTGACTTTCAAAAAAGTTCATTTTGTAGGACGCGTTCAAGAGATGACACGATCATGACCTAGCCGCATCGTCGTCTAAATTTTTCGGGTCGTAAACTCTCTATTAACAGACCTCGACATGCATCTTTCGATGGAAAGAGGGATGTGAGGCGGCATCCCGATGGTGAATAAACGCTACGCAAGGGCGAACAATCCGTGGGTCGAAGGATATGACCCAAGCAAACTGACGAATTACATCATGTACTTGGACGCCAACAACCTGTACGGCTGGGCGTTGAGTCGAGTGGCAGCGAGTCATGCTCACAGCATAGCAGATCATGAAAATGAAAGAAACTTCGAGGACGGGTTGGATTCTGCTGCACGAGGCGCACAACAGCTACCCACTCGCGCCAGAAAAAAGGGCGCTAAACCTCGAGCAGATGTCGGGGTACCAACGGAGGCTGATGGCGGATCTGAATCTGGACCCATCAAACAGCGAGAAGCTGGTGCTGACTCTGGAGGACAAAGAAAAATATGTGGTCTACTACATGAACCTGCAGAAGTACCTCAGCCTGGGGTTGCGTCTGAATAAGGTGCGCCGGGCGATCGAGATCGACCAAGAGCCCTGAATGAAGCCGTACATCTGGATGAACACCGAGTGCTGGAAGCAGACGAAAAGCCACTTTGAGACCAACCCTCTATAAGCTGCCTGCAGGCAAGAGTATTTCCATGGCATATCGATGGATGAACAGGCGCTCGGCAAGCGTGCGGTTGAAGCGTTCCACAATAGCCTGATCTCGAATAAGCGTTTTGTGCTTTTCCATCTCTTGGGAAACGCTTCCCATAAACTCGTGACCAGGATAAGCCTGCAGCATCTGGAGCCAAGCAAAAGGGCTGCGCTTGTAAATCAACTGAAAAGGCTTCACAACTTTAGCCGAGTATTTAGAGGTCGGAGGCTCAGCTTCTTTATACTGGATGGGAAAGTTGACAACAGTCAGCGTGTATTTGTAAACTTTGGAGCCACACGGAAGACTGTCACGAGGTAGAAAAAGAAGTGTAGGTTTCCACGTGCAAATATTTCTGTTAGCTTTCATTTATGTAAATTAGGACTATTTAAACACATCGGTTTACTAGCGCGCGAATTGTTCTTCAAAAGTCTCAACGATCTCAACAGTCTTTTTTCAACAGTCGGAATCTACACTCCACTCAACTTCATCGCTACAGTCAAGAAACATTTGTAAGTCTTTTTATTCAGTCCTGTACCTTTATTATCGCTCGGCTTTTCTTTACACGTATTTGTGTTTATATTTCTAGTCGAATCTCGCTCGCTCACTCGCTCACCTGTTCACTCGGTCAATCAACCCTCCACTGGCTCCTCGAGTCATCAATTCAGAGCAGGAGTTCAAAATATCCAGACGTAGCGTCAACCCGTAGGCTACAAGAAGGTCCACCTGATGGACCGAGTTAGGCGCCGAGACATCGAATTTTGGCTAAGGGATGTTGCGTGGCGCAGGCAGATAGATCTGCCAGAGAGCTTGTTTCATAAGCCACCGCTTGGTGGTTGATAGGCATCATAAAGGCGCGCTCAAACCAGTTTGAGCACGGCATTCACGAATGCGAGCGCGCCGCCACCAACAGAAAGAAACTCACCCTGTTTTTTGCTACTCACTCGGCTGATAGAAATCAGAGAACTGGGGCTCTTTGGGAAGCGTGATAGGTCGGTCAGGGTGCGCCTGGTTGTAGAGTTTGAACGCGTAATCGGTGTTTGTGAGATTCTGATTCGCCTGATCTTTGATTTCGCGGTTAGTATCAATCCAGTCAAGCAGCTTGGTGCAGTCGCGCATTTATTTGGCTTACACGGCCTGATAAGCTTTAAGGGCTTTGCTATGCCGCTTTTTTTCATTCATCCAAAGCAGCCTTACCGCTGTCGCGGGCAAGTATTTTGCAAGATAGTCGTCACAAGTTAAAGCAGCGGCGATACAAATTGCGCTGCCAGCCATCATCAAAACGCTGACCATCTTTGTATATCAAGGCAAGGACGTTTTCCAAAGGTTCAGGCGGTGGGGAGGATCTTCTGGTCCTCGAGATACCGTTTCAACTCGCTGATGCCGGCCATGACAGCGGTGAACTTCGCATAGTTCATGACGTTGCCGCTGGGGTAGGCGGTCATGTTCTCTTTATCTAGCTTTTTCGCAATCCAGCCGATGCCGGCGACCAAGCCGGTCAGAGTGGCCTCATCCATGATCGTTCTGACGAGCTTGTTGTCAGACATAGTGTTATGTTAGATGCATTTTATTTTTAAATAAAAAAATAACACCGGCCGTCCACGTGATATTTAAAACAATGGTCGCACACCTGTCTTTCGACACGCTTTTCCTCCCACGTGGTGAACAGCGCAGAAATGAGATGGCAGACTGTGGTGAAAGCCTTGTTTTTGAAATTGAACCAAAGCACCCCTATTCCAAAAATGACAGCAGTGCTAATGAAAACTTGCTGCACGCCAACCTTGGGTTTCATGTTGGCTGACACGTTATTGTTCAAGTTCAAAACAGCATAAATTTAATCCATCGGGCTGATGCTTTTTCTTGGCGGACTTGGCACACTGAGATTGGGCGGCGATTATGACGGCGGCTTCAGCTGCGGCTTTATTTGTGCCTCGTGGGCCAGTCTCATCCTCCCAGCGACAGCCTTGCCAGCAGCCACTTGTTTTGGGTTTTTGCCGGCTGTGCTCGGAGTTTTTGAAGTCACTTGTCCGTCTGCAGGTTGCTTTTGCGTGTCTGTGGCATCCGACATTGTGTGTATTTGTGAGCAAAAATTTTTAACTGAGAAATTAGTCTGCAATGCTGGCCAATTGTTTAGCATTTGGTGAGGATTGCTGACTTGGCACCTCATCAACCGCGCTCACCGGATATCCTTTTGCAGCAGTGCGCTGGAAATCGATATGTTTTATCGTGATTTGCGCCGTGTTTGCCACCATGAGCAGCCGCCCACATCTTAGCGCAAACATCTCTGCGAAGGTAGACAGCTCTTTTGTGATGACAAAATCCTCTCTGAGCTCACGCGGCAGAGTCTCTGCGCCTTTAATCGGCAAAAACACGCCCGCCGCACGAGTGTAGAGCGTGATAAAACTGTCGACGAAGGTTTAGGTCGTCTTGGCGCCCACGTAGGTCTCGTACCTTTTGTAGTACTTTTCAACGTCTTTTTCCGGGAATATCTCCCGGAACTGGTTCACAATCAAAGGACTGTATCTTTCAATAGATGCGTTTATTCCTTTTTCAATCTCTTTTACAATGTTGCCCTCTCAATGTATATTCCGTTCTGAATTAAAGCTCTAACATCCATGGCTTCACAAACAATGGAATTTAATTACAACAATAATGCGGTTATATTCTTGAGCCGCTCACCCTTTTGTACTTAATAGCCCTAATATTAGCTTATAATTATTTTTTGTTACCCTCAACTCAGTTCGTGACCTACTTCTTATGCAATCTGTAGCTAAACGTCACGCTATAGCATAAAACATTCGCGCTGCGTGATATGAAAAATTGACTATTATCAGACAGTCTTTAACCTCCAAACGCTTGACCTGATCTTGTGTCAAGCACGCCGATGGCTTCCTTGCCTTAGCCTGTGAAAACAAGAATCACAAGCTGTTTACGATTGCGGGCACAATCTCCAAGAAAGGCTTCGCGATGCTGAAGAACTGCTGGGTTAGCACCCACATGCTGAGACCCGCTAGTGGGCGGGGAAGCCGAGCTTGACCAGCTTTCCTGTACGCCCTTTCACATATTTTGACGCCGTGCAGGACCATGACCAGGACCATGAGCGCATTGGTGCCTTCTAACAACATGGACACCACTTTGAACTACGCCTCGACCTGATGCTGCTCGCATCGACCTGATGCTGTACGCCCCTGCCATGCATGGCCTGGCCTGCCACGAAGCGGAGATCGATCAGCAGCCCGAATCTGTCCCCAGTGAGGAAGAGCTTCAGATTCATGTTCTCTGTTTTATTTTTTTCTTTCAAGAGGAAGCGGCTGCCTTCGGCCCAAAGGTCGGTGCTTACTTGGCCTTCGTTGTAAAGCATTTTAAACGAGCTGTTGATCGTGACGCTGACTTTGGTCAGGTCGAGGAAGACGTACTTTTCCGGATTCCACATGCCCGTTGAATTCGGCTTAACGATCAAAAGGCGGACGGCTTTTATCGACTTCCTTTGGGCGTTTTTTTGATGTTCAGCCACGCGTCGGAGTTTCTATGGAAAGGTATCTCTTTTTCAAGGTGCACGTGGTCATACGTGAACTCTTTGTCGCTGGAGTACTACGTCATACAGCTGTTCACTTCTTCAGCCAGCATCTTGCTGCGGATCATCTCGTATTCGAGCTGGATGTTGGCCAGCTTGCATTTCAGATTTGATGGAGTAGAGCCTTTGACCACCTGCGAAGCCTCCGCTGGCGTCACGTCAAACAGGAGTTCGTTGTACAGCGCCTGAGGGTAGAAAATGCTGTGGTCACTAGAGATTTCATGGTCCAGTCTGATGTAGTACTTGGTCCCATAGATGGCATCCCGTTTCTTTTCAGCGTCGACTCCCGAAGGTTTCTTGTTCCCAGAGCCGGCGTAGATCTCGCACAAATCTTTACTCTGATTCCCCTCGAGCAGCATGTCGTCGGGCTGTTCCTGCGAGAGGAACAGGTCTTCGAAGATTTTTAAGATGTCATAGCCGACGGTGTCTTGCGAGACGGTTCCCGAACATTTCAACATCATCTTGCTGACAAGGGCCCGCGTGACATTCTGCACGAGGAAGTTGTTGGCGCAGCCGACAGAAAGGTCGATGCCAAAGCAGAGTGCTCACAAGCTGGGCAGGAGGACCTCATTCTCATTGGGCTTTGGTATATGCACATACACCGTTTGACCGCGCAGGGGGCCTTCATGGCTCCCAAAGTTTTGAGGCTGTACGTAGGGCGGAACGTGTCGGGTACTTCTGCTGACATTCTGGTACCCTTTGTGGAGATTTTTTCAATTTGATAAATCAATTTGAAAAATGCGGCTCTGGCACAATGGAAGGGGACGAGTGGACACTCCCAGACAAAGCGGCTGAGTCAAACAAAGATGAGGACCCTTGGTACATTACTGATTATCGAGGTGTCAAAGTCGTGGCGACAAGTTCGGGACCCTGATCACGCACCATCAATTCGGCGAAGCCTACATTTACGTCGACTACGGGAACCTGCTTGTGCCTGATGGTCCAAGCCAGGTGCGGATCGAGAGTTTCATCCAGTATCAGGAGCGGGCGTGGGCCACCGAACGGCTGGCCACGCGGAACGGTCTGTAGATATAGCCCGTCAAGTATTAGTCGATATAGACGGTTGAAGAGCAGAGAACCCCCTACTCCTACGTCACCGTGCATGTTGAAGAACCTGACACTGGGGAGGCCGCCCGGTGGTTTGTTGGACTCTTAGAGCAGACTGCCGCCTCCTACGTCACTGTTCATGCTGAGGAACTTGAGCAAGCTGTAGAGAACCTTCCACGACCGTGATGATGAAGCCGTTACTCGCACCGCTTTACCGTGCCGTTGCCCTTCTCGTAGACATCCCATTACAAATGGCCGCCGTTTTCGAATCCGGCTGCCCTGCTCTGGAGTTTGTCAGCCACTCGGCTGATGGCAATCGTCCTGGGGGGTTGCTTCTGTCAGCTCACACGATTTGAAAACAGCGGCCGGTGGGCATATCACCTCGAGAATAACGGAAGGCGGCGGCGACTTTGATTATGACGACCCTGCTCCAGACCATGACCTAAACCATGATGTTAACAGGACCCAACCTTTTAAGCCAGGCACGGGGTCCACCCCCTATCAGCCGAGCGGGCCCTATCACAGCGGCGACCAGGCGGAGATGCAGACGATGCCGCACTCGCAGACCGGCTACGTGACACCTCTTATGAGCAAAAAACATCTTTGTTCAGCGATTTCCTTAGTCAGGATGAATCCCAGTCTAGGCTTGATAAGGCGCTAGATTTCATAAAAAAATGGTACTCAAAAGTGGACTTCAAAACACTAGGGCCTATTGGTTTTGGCAAAAAAGAGGGACGAGGCAAAATCGTGCAGTTTTGTTTAAAAGGCGGTGAGAAGAGAATTTTAAAAAAAGATTGCTTGGGGTTTCTCAAAGATTTTACAGACAGAATTTTATGCTCTCTTGGCCCAAGGGCAGAAGACATCACTGCCGAAGACCGCGATACGATCCAAGAACAGCGCCAAAGATTGGCAGAAGCCGAAAAACAACAAGGAGAGGCAGAGGCTACCGCTGCAGAAAGGGAAAAAGAATTGCAAGAGATGCAAAATCTGAGGTAGCAGACCGAGAGGACTCAAGCGCGGATCGACGCCCTTCAAGCGGAATATGACTCTAATCTTGAAAGTGAAACATAACGGAAAAGGCTGAAGCAGCTGAAAAAGAATTATGAAACCGAAATTGAAAACAACAAAAAAGAAGTGGCAGCGCTTGAAAAACAAGCATAAAAAACAAACAAAAAGCACCAGAAAAGGTTGCAAGAGAAAGAGCAAAGCTCGACGACATGGTAAGCAAAAGAAACGCAATAGAATAAGGGCTGAACAGCACGAAGCCTTTAGAGGATCTGAAGGAACAAGACAACCATCTTAGACGGCTAAATGAAGAAGATCAGGCGATCATCCAAGATGACAACGCCGCGACTTTTGCAACAAAGAAGCTGCGAAGAACGGGTGGCAGTTAGAAACGAGGGGCTCGCGTGTTTGGAAACTCAAGTGGAAGAAAGAGAAGCCGCCTTGCCTCTCCAGGAAAGTGTACGGGAGATCTTCAAAACATATGGCATCACCCTGACGGCTAGCGCAGAAAACCGCGAAGTTAAGCTGCTGTGGCCAATATTTAATTTTCGGCCCAGCAAGCTAAGCTTTGGACTCTGTCTCGTCGTTGTGTTTGAGGAGAGTGTTTTTAAATATGTCTCGGAATTTTTTCACAAAGAGTTGGTGGGGTGTTGCGTACATGTTCATCTGATTGAAGAAGTTGCCAATGCTTGAGCTGGCGGATTCTGTTAAATCTATTGATGGTATCGGCAGCGCTAAGTTTCCTTTCATCCCGAGCAACTGATAAGGAAAGTCCCCAACTTGGGCCACTCTTAGCGCTGTTTTCTGTTGTGTTCTTGAACGCGAACCGAGTCCAATTTAGAAAAGACCTGTAATACACAACAAGGAAACTAAAACTGACCAGAAAAATGCAACACACGTGGTTAAAAACGAAAACGAGTATTAATAGATTCATAACAGTTCTGGATTACGCAACTCCTGCGTGGCCCAAAGTAAATTAACATAACACTCTTCCCCCGGTGCAAATGAAAAATTACAGTTCTGAGTCCTTAAACAATGTCCAGAAACGTAAATCCGTTCATGATTTCAGTTCGCCTACAATGTACTAATTATATTTCTTTAATTAACCACTTTGGTTTACTGCGAACTCTGATTGGATAACGCTTTGGAACTTGAGCCTTGGTGGGTTCTTCTGAAACTTTAGCGGATTCTTCTGTTCTGGACACCTTAGGTATCTGCGATTGTGATACTGCAGACAAATCGGGCTCCTCCAGTGCGGAGATTGGTACCGAATTTTGCGAGCCATGAGGACTCGGCGGAATGACATCTGTTTACTTGTCTAATGATTTAATCTGCGGTTGTTCGGGTTGACGTAAGGGCATTACTTCTAGATGAGCATCATCAATTTAAGCTACAGGTTTAGTATCTGTAACCTTTGAGCCAGCTAAGGATCGCAACTCATCTACATGCCGTTTCCAAAACAAATTCCCCACCATAACTTGACACATAACAGGCCCAAAGCGATCTTGTATGACCCCTTTAATCCACGGTCTCTCACGATCCCGATAATCTGTAACCATGACTAGGTCACTAGGTAGAAAGTTACGACGTGTGGTATGGTTTCCAAGCTTAGTTTTCTCGGACGTTCTGGTCGCCAAATCTGGATGTAAGATGTCCAACCGGGTGCAAATTCTACGACCCTTCAAGAGTTCAGCAGGCTTGTATCCAGTAGCTGTATACTGTCTGCTTAGGTGTCGGGCTTGTCTTTCATGGTTTTCGACTTCACCATTGGAGGCTTGATGGTAAGGCGAGGATAAGCAGTGACGAATTCCATTTGACTACAACAACTCTTTCATTTCCTGAGCAACGAACTGCGGACCGTTATCTGAGACTATGACCTCTAGTAGACCATGAGTGGCAAACAGGAAACGTAGGGCTTCAATGGTCGCTGATGCCGTGTTTGAGGACGTGGGAAATACTTCAATCCACTTTCATTTCGCATCCATTACAAGCAGAAACATTTGACCATTAAACGGACCCGCAAAGTCGACATGTATTCTCTGCCAAGGTCGTGTGGGCCAGATCCAAGGATTGTTGACTTTCTCTGGACTCTTACAGTGATTTTTTTGGCAGGCATGGTAATCTCGCACTGTTTGCTCAACATCGTGATCGAGGCTGGGCCACCTCACATGTAATTCTTCAGTGTTCTTCCCACGAATAATGATATCGTCTGAGATGTTGGCAACACCCTGACAGCCTTGTAGTGATTGCTGAATGACATGCTGTTACACTTCAGGAGCCGAGCTTATCCCAAACATGAGGCGTTTGTACTGGTAGAGACCACAGTGCGTAGTCAACGTTGTGATACTTCTGGAATCTGGGTGAAGTTCTAATTAGTGGTAATTCCATTTTAAATCCAGTTTACTGAACACTGTTCTTTGGTTGAGGCTTTGAAGCACTTCATCTACCGTGGGTATGGATTAACGTTCTCTGATAATGGCCTCATTAGCTCTTCGCATGTCCACACAAAGGCGTATTTCGTCATTCTGCTTTGGGACTACTACAACTGGGCTAACCCACGGGGTCGGGCCCTCTACCGGTTCAATTATGTCCATGGCTACTACTTCTTCAATCTTCTGCTTAACCTTGTCTCGAAGACTAAATGGAGTGCGCCTGACTGGTTGCGCCACCGGGGGTACATCTGGATTCACATGCAACTTAACTTGGTAATCTTTTAACTTTCCCATACCTTCAAAGATTTCTTTGTAATCAGACATGATCGTCTCATTAAATGTCACAGTACAGATCTGGGCTCCTAATTTCAACACACCTAGCCGTATGGCAATTTCCCTTCCAAGCAGTGCCGCCCCTTCGCCATTAATAACGACAAATTCGGCTTCTGCTTCTTTCCCCTCTACTCTCGCCTGTGCTGAGAATGTTCGTAGAACGTTCAGGGGCTGTTTACTGCCGTAAGCATAAAGCTTTTTATCACTCTTTCTCGACACACACTTAATCTTGTCTTGCTTTAATTTTGACCACAGATTTTTGTCAATCACGTTGGTACTCGCACCGGAATTGATCAACATCTCAACTACAACTCCGCCCACAGTCAGATCTATTTTCTCAGGTGATGTAGCAGAATTCACAGTAAATGCGTATTCATCACCTTCATCTCTCTCACTTCCCACATACCTGACTGACTTCGGTTTCTTTCCTTTTGTCTTCTCTTCCCGTCTAGGTTTGGGAGGTTTGACTGTTTATTTTCGTTTTACACTGCGAACAAAAATGGTCAACTCCTCCGCACTTATGGCAAGTTTTTCCTTTCCCGGGGCACTCAGGGTCTCGTCCAAAATGTCCTACTTTTCCACACCTGTAGCATGCTCGCTTGGCAGGCTCCTTCTTTTTGTCTTCCTGCTTGTCATGGACAAAATTCCCATCCTTTTTGTCCTTCATATTATTCAGCTGTGATTGAACTCGCTCGTGATTTGCTGCCGTCGAAAGTAACAGCTCTAAGGTTAACTTCTCTCCTTTTTCCAGCAATTTTTTCCTTAACCCATGTGATTTAAATCGCTGCACGACTTGATCATGAATCTGGTTTTCCGCTTGGTCGCCATAGTCACAATCCTTGACCACTTGCTTCAATCGTGTAACGAATTGAGCCACAGTTTCACCGTCCTTTTGTTCCATGCTGCGGAATAGGTGATTTTGGTATGTCGAATTAACCTTTGGAATGAAATAATCGTTCAAAGCCTTCACCGCTTTTTCGTAGTCTTTTGCTTCACCTGTGTCTGCCAACGTTTCGAAAATTTCCTGAACAGCTTCGCCGGCCGAATGAAGGAGTAAAGCTCTCCTCTGGATTTTATTATCCGCTTTATCCGCTTGGATGAGCAAGCCTTTGCTATCG
>Ga0126343_10000627_pt1 | contig 14283 bp, 4 predicted proteins | sample Cyp2metagenome_FD_92531 | JGI IMG/M metagenome (GOLD analysis project Ga0126343, IMG submission 92531) | Coral microbial communities from Lord Howe Island, Old Settlement Bay, Australia - Cyphastrea 2 metagenome | ecosystem: Host-associated > Invertebrates > Cnidaria > Coral ... | reverse complement strand
TTGTCAAGGAAAAGATTTTACGGCTCGGATGTGTGATAGCTTTTACGCGAAAGTGATATTATCGCTATAAACTCAATTTTTTGAGGCGGTTGTTTTGGAACGCGTGCCTTCAGTGTGAATTTGCAATTCAAGATTTTGAAGTATCAAGTAACTGCAGAATACCCTGCCACTCGAACCAACTTCTGCATAGCCAGCTACGCGGTAGGCAGTGAGTGAAAATTATTTTTTTATATCTGTTCCGAAAAGAATTTTCAGTTAAAAAAAAGGATTTTTGATGAGCGCTATGCTCTAAATTTTTTCCCGCGAAACGGGGGTGGATGAGAAAGAGTTATTCATGTATCAACTAATTTCCTCCTATGTTTTTTGTATGATTTTAGCTAAATTCATTGAACTTCGAACGCACGTATTAATCTTTGATTACTCCTAGTTTAATACCTTACCTTAGGACGCACGTGAAACAAGACCCGAAAATTGGATGCTCTCGCAGGTCATGTAAGTGTCTAAGTGTCCCAGAATGAACCCAATTCGATGAGAAAAAAAACATAAGCCCAATTTTTTTTATCTGTGAAAAAGAACAATCCGCGGTTATTATGAAAGCTTTAGTAGACTTAGCGGGCCTCATGCATAACCCCCCATAAGCCATTTGAGAAGTGAACTCATAGCGATGAATAGTTCGATATGGACTACAAATGGCCGGAGCTTGGGCAAATTGGATTTTCAATTTAGTAATGTCCGAGTTTTTTCGAATCTTGCTGACACTCACTCTCAGTTTGCTTTGGCTGGATTTTTCTGAATTTTTTTGTTCATATTTGTAAAACGAATTGACGGTGCATTGTGAAGCAGCTGAGCAAAGATGGAAATTCTTAATAAGACCGTGTGACATGAGACAAATCTATATTTTAAAAATGCGTTTCATTTCCCAACAAATCTTAGCAATCATGAAACCTTATGTTATTGTGTATCGAAAACTGCTGAAGCATTTTCAAGGATATTGCTACAATATAGTCTATCTTCAGTCAGAGTACATAATTAGCTTAAAAGTAGCGTAAATAGGAACTGACAGGATATTCTTCTTGTCGTAACACTGGTTATTGTTAGTAGCGTGATCCAAATAGTAATCCTGACAAGTTTGATACTTCTATCACTAAATGAACAATTCTAAATATTTTTTGGGCTCTTAACAGACCGGCAAATGGATTCCACAAACACGCTAATTGTACTTAGCCATCCCACAATCTTTTTTCTTCTTTTTTTTTAATTTTTAACGCACGTAAAACTACAGCTTCTCATCCTAGGTTCGAGGCTTCATGACAACTGCATAAAACGGAGGGGGCGTGTCTTTCACCTCAAGGTCTTAAACCGATGGCTTGGGTCTCCGTCACGGAGACAACCTTAAGGGACATCCTCTTTTCCTCTTCCCTGTTCGTTTGCCCTTGTGGCTGGTACTCTTCGTCTGCACCGAATGAGTAGCTGACTTCTCTATTGCTCTCAGCCAAGCTGTCGGTGTCGAAGCAAAGCTGTCAAGTCCTATTTCCTCCGGTTCTTTTAGAGGCTCTGGAAAACTGTCAGCTGAAGGAAAATGGCGCATGGACTGACGTCGTGTGCTAAATGCGTCATCGTACATTTGTTCGTTTGAGTGCGTATTGTTCCTGTGATAGAAAAATGGGACAAATTTAAGGTTTCAATGTGGGTTTCGTTTTTGTACAATTTGAAGAAATTCTGTCTTCATGACTTTTGTTCATACTTTTTAAACTTAAAGAAGGAAAACATGACTCGGTATGATGTTTCAGCCTGGTCTATCACGTGACCCGCAATTTACACTGACTTGTGCATGGAGCGGGCTTTTAACCCTTTGAATACTAAACATTCCCGGAATAATAATTTTTTTTTAAACGTTTGGTCAGATTTTTTGGCTGCTATATAAGCCTAAATTTTACTAAACAAGCTTTTTTCACTAAAAATATAGAATTTCCGAGGATTAGGAGCAAAATAGCGATAAATTTCAATCCGGGCATGCCGGTAAACCACAAATCGGACTTTTTTTTGCTATAACCCGTTCTCAATTTTGCTTGCTGCACCTTTCCTTCCATTTTTTCACGTTGCATGTTGCGTCTGGCTACCGTGATCAGAACACTATGGCCATAACTGAGAGCAACAGACTCGGTCAAATATATTCTGAACTTGCAATTCTCGCCTACATGAAGGACAAGTCTCTTAAAGACCTTCTGGTCATAGCTAAGATTCCTTCGCATATTTAACAACAACGTTTTGGAGTTATAAATGGTAAGGGTCAAGTGACAACATTAACAAACTCTGCTATTATCATTAGCAGTTCGATGCGCAGCGCAGCTTTACTGCTTGGATTTCTCATTTTAGGGAAGGCGATTGAGAGTACAAAAAATTCGCAAGATAACAAACATCGTTTCGAGACGACGATTTTGAATTTAATCAATGTTTGATAAAAAAAAAAGGAAAAACGAATACGCAGCTGAATGTGCAGCCAGCACATAAATGAAGTTGTGTTGTAGCAATGTCTGATAAAACCAATTGTTATACCTCCCACCTCAATTACGTGTTGTGAAAAAGAGTGTGTCACGTGTCATTTCGCAGACGGATTTCAAACTTTTCGTAAGCTCGCAGAACTCTATGAACGACTTGTAACAGCTACTACGTGATTCTGGCTCTCTATTTCTCACAACCGCTCGTGCTGAACGCGGTTCTGCCCGCTTGTTGTCGAGACTCCTACGAGGCATGTTGACTGTCGGTAAAGCTCCGAATCGCAGCTTCTTCTACGTCATTTTTGGAAAGTAAACTAAAAAAAAACAAAAATGGAATGATTACTAAATAAGCAGGAAATATAAACGCTACAGCTCGCAGCAACAATTACAAACAAACGAACAAACTCAACTACACGACCTGTGCTATTGTGGTTTCTTGTTGTAAATGTGTGAAAACATATTTCTGCAGCTGAGTTGGACAGAAAATAAAACGATACTTACATATTTTAATATCCACGGGTTTGAAGTGTTTTCCGCAAGCGTGCACTTTGTCGTTTTTGATCTGCTCCCTGAAATCCTGGTCGATTTCGCATGCTTTCGTTACCTCTCCGAGCCAGTCGCTGCGCCATTTTCAATGAGCCTTGTCACTCGCAACAGCCAGCTTAAAAATTCCTGTTCCCTTCGATCGTCTGCACAATCTGCAGCCAAGGACGGAGCAGTTGACCCCTCGCATCACTTATGAATCCTCTTCATATAATATTTCAGTTAAAGTTATTTCTAGATCATCCGTAAAAATATAATAAACTCACGCGAAACTCGAAGCAACGCTACACGCTGCTCGCGTGTGTGTTGCAACAGAAGAAAAACAAAATGGTGAAAGTTCAATTTTTTTTTCGTTTTATTTGTTTTCAATCTTTTAACTTTATTACAAGGTACAAAGATGCGAGGGGTTTTCGAACTATTACTAATCTTCAGTAAAACGCAAAATGATGACTAGAGATTTAAACTGTGGGCAAAAAACACTTAACAGGACACATTGCTTACTCGACGAGGAGCAGTTCGTCCTATCTTAGCAATTCATCTATTTTAAATGACAATGAAAACATAATACAACCACTAAATTCCGAAAACACTCGCTATGAGGTGATTTCTAGCAAATACTCTTCATTTTGCATAGTAATGTAACGAGAGTTCTGCGTGGATGGTTCGGTTAGCGATGGAAATGGACTAACAGCTTGGATGCTGTTGGTTACACGGATAACGGACTGACGGGCTTGACTTGAGGGAAATTAAAGCTCGGAAGAGCACGGGCTTGCTGCATGACTCTCGTTACTCACTGCAAGAAGCACAGGGTCGTTGACTCTTGTCACCCGGACAGTAAATCAGCAAGGACTCACACAGATCTGGAACTCTCTTGTTTTCTTTAAAGTAGATTAAACCTCATTGTACATAGGCAACTCAAATATTGTACAGTGCGTGCTTGCTTATATATGCTAAAGGTTTTACAATCATGGCAGGTGAAGTTTAAGGTTTACGGCAAAATAGACAACTAAATGAAGTCTTTTTCAATTCCAACATCCGGACAGGAAATTGCTAAACGTTCAGATCTTCTGTTCAAGATAAGCCAGGTAAATAAAGATCTTAATTGACAATGAGCTACTTTGCATCTGAGAAGAGGTAATATGGATAAATCGTTGATATTGATACGAAATGGAGTATAAGTAATCTTTAGGCGTTAAATGTCAACATTTATAAATTTCTAATTATTATTATTACATAGATTATATTATATTATTCTCCATTCAAGGTTCACACATTGTTATCTTATGACATTTCCCGGAGATTACGATAAGTTTACAATTCTAAGTAAAGTGCGGAACTAACTCACGATACGAATCTACAGGCAAATATTAATTGCATCAAAAACTGCACATTCCTAATTCAAGGTAGCAGAGGGCGAATTTCCCCGTGACATTAAACACATTACGGAAAGAAACCATCTTTCCGCTTTATTTGGTAAAATGACTAAAAATCTTGAGGTTGACAGTGCGTGAAAATGCTATTCATTTGTGGCTACTTCTAAGCGTATCGGACACGGCTCGAGCTATGAAATGATACTTCCAGGTCTATGAAATAAAACAGACTCGAACATTGCGGGCTCCTTTATAAAAATGCGGGTGCAAAAACGTTTACGGTACACATTGATAAAACTCTGATGCTTTATAATCAGAAGAAAAGCATTTTCCTACAGACTCAATGTCAGCCGGTTAGATATTTTCACTGAATAGCTAATGGTGTTTAGCAGTCTCGTTATAACAAATCGAAAGGGTCACTCCCATCCGTACTGATAAATGAGCTGAACGACCTAAGAAGTAAAAGAAAACAATACTGTTAGCTAGTATGAATAGGAACACTTGGTCACATTTCCTTACACGAACAAAAAAGAATGTCATGGCCGCAAACGTACAAAGCAAGTAAGATAGTATTTTCCATCGTAAGTTTTCGCTTTTGAAACACGTGTTATGTATCGTATAAAGTAATTCGTTTATGTGCGATTTTCGAGAGGCGTCAAAGTATTGTTGTTTGTGCGAGACAGAAACCTACATTGAGTCGACACCTCAATATTACTTAACTTCCACTTGTATCACCTCAACATTAAACAAATACCTACGTACCTTTGGATATGTCGATGTTCCCCTAGTCGCCTTTAGCAAAGTCTAAGATAACATCATCACCAATGAGTACAAATGAAGCCCAGTGCTTCACTTCACTAAAGTTATCGGACTCTCTCAGACACTTCCTGGCTCGGTTCAGCGATTCACTTGCACTTCTTCCTTCTGCTAGGTGTGAGTAGAAATTCTTCATGAACTCTCGAGTAGCTTCGTCGTCAATTGCCCACAGAGACACAAGAACAGAACGAGCACCGGCACCTAAAAAGGCTCGTGCAATGCCAACCACTCCCTCAGCCTTAATCTCACCACGGCCACTATGGCAACAACTGAGCACGACCAGTCTTGCTCGGATTTGGACTCTCTTCACATCACTCATTGTTAGTAAGAACTCGTCCTGGACAGGAGTCTGGGATGCTCGTCTAGGGTTTGCTGCCAAAGTAATTTCGCCTGTTTCCATAGAGCCATGTGCTGCAATGTGCACTAAAGATACTGAGGAAAGTCTTTTTAATACCTCATGTTTTGTTGCCTCCTTTCCAGTCAGGGGAACAGTGTTAAGTATTTTTCCAATCATCTCTACTTCCATCTTTGCAAATGGCAGCTGTCCTAGCTTTCGCCCACGATAACGAACTTCATCTAAACATGGATCTCCCACGAGCAGTGCCCCAGACTGTTTGTGGTAATCAGGTGAACAATCTGTGATCAATTTCATACTATTCAATGACGGAATGACACGGATTCTGAAAGAATCGCTCAAGTACTTTGAATTAGAATCCATGAATGCAGCATAAGGAGCCAAGCACAATGGACCTTCGGGAACAAACATCAGCTCATTGCCATTAATCAAGTCTTTGATAGGGCTAATGATGACTTCATACCACGTTCTTAAAGGATTGGTATCAAAGATCGTGGGTGGTGATATGGTTTCATTGCTCTTTTTCTTTGACAGCTCTACTTCGCTCATTCTATCTAATGAACGATCTTCGCATTTCACACCACCTCTGACACCAATTTTCTCACGAGCATTGTGAATTAACGACTGCAACAGAGCTGTCGCAGCATCCTCCGAATTATTATGGCAGATTTCTTTTCTTCTTAACTGAACATCCTTTCCAGTTTGAATAATCCACAAAACTATTTCTCTTTGATGAATTGCCATAAAGACTGTATTGAATGGAAGGCAATTCAACGCGTTTAAAGCCATTCTATCCGTTATACGTGGTGCTTCAGTTTCGTAGTTTACTTTCATAAGATCTTTCAGCGACTGCGCCCGTCCCTGCTCAACAGCAAACAGTGCCTCAACTACGTCACCTTGTTTTAAAATTAGACGCCACAATCTCGTATAAGCCAAATCGTTAGCATTGCGGTAGCTAATTGTCCACTCATCATTACCAAGTAGATGCTGCCTAACATCATCTAACAATCGCACGCTAGAACGATAACAAGCAAGAGCATTTTTTAGAGACCCTTGAGATTCAAAGCAAATACCAAGATTAAGATACGATTTTCCCTGTTCAGCCCTGTCTCCCACTTCTTTGGCAATTTTTTGATGTAGTTCATGGTACTTGATGGCTTTTTTGAGATTTCCTAGACTTTGATAAGCGTTGCCAAGATTACCATACGAAATTGCCTCTCGTGCCCTGCCTCCCACCTCTTTGGCAATTTTTAGATCTACTTCATGGCATTCGATGGCTTTTTTGAAATTTCCCAGGCTTTGATAAACGTTGCCAAGATTGCCATACGACATTCCCTCTGCAGCCTTGTCTCCCACTTCTTTGGCAATTTCAAGATGTCGCTCATGGCCCTCGATGGCTTTTTCGAAGTCTCCCAACCAATAATAAGCGATGCCAAGATTGCCATACGACATTCCCTCTCCAGCCCTGTCTCCCACTTGTATGACAATTTTTAGATGTAGTTCATAGTACGCGATGGCTTTGTTGAGATTTCCCAGACTTCGATAAGCGTTGCCAAGATTGCCATACGACCTTCCCTCTCCGGCCTTGTCTCCCACTTCTTTGGCAATTTTTAGATGTAGCCCATGGTACTCGATGGCTTTCATGAAACCTCCCAGTCTTTGATAAGCGTTGCCAAGATTACCATACGATATTCCTTCTCCAGCCCTGTTTCCCACTTCTTTGGCAATTCTTAAATGTCGTTCACTGTGCTCGATGGCTTTTTTGAAATTTCCCAAGCTGTGATAAGCGTTGCCAAGATTACCATACGAAATTCCCTCTGCAGCCCTATCTTCCACTTCTTTGGCAATTTTTAGATCTAGTTCAAGGTACTCGATGGCTTTTTTTAAATTTCCTAGACTTCGATAAGCGTTGCCAAGATTACCATACGACTTTCCTTCTCCAGCCCTGTCTCCCACTTCTTTGGCAATTTTTGAATGTCGTTCATAGTACTCGATGGCTTTTTTGAAATTTCCCAGACCACAGTAAGCGTTACCAAGATTGCCAAATGATATTCCTTCTCCAGCCCTGTCTCCCACTTCTCTGGCAATTTTCAGATTTTGTTCATGGTACTCGATGGCTTTCTTGAAATCTCCCAGACAGTAATAAACGTTGCCAAGATTACCATACGTTAATCCCTCTGCAGCCCTGTCTCCCAATTCTTTAGCAATTCTTAGACAATTTTCATGGTGCTCGAGGGCTTTTTTGAAATTTCCCAGGCCTCGATAAGCGTTGCCAAGATTACCATACGACATTCCTTCTCCAGCCCTATCTCCCACTTCTTTGGCAATTTTTAGATGTAGTTCATGGTACTTGATGGCTTTGTTGAAATTTCCCAGACTTCGATAAGCGTTGCCAAGATTGCCATACGACCCTCCCTCTCCGGCCCTGTCTCCCACTTCTTTGGCAATTTGAAGACTTAGCTCATGACACTCGATGGCTTTTTTGAAATCTCCCAAACAGTAATAAGTGATGCCTAGATTGCCATACGACACTCCCTCTCCAGCCCTGTCTCCCACTTCTTTGGCAATTATTAGATGTTGTCCATGGTACTCGATGGCTTTGTTGAAATTTCCCAGACTTCGATAAGCGTTGCCAAGATTACAATACGACCTTCCTTCTCCGGCCCTGTCTCCCATTTCTGTGGCAGTTTTTAGACAACTTTCGAGGTGCTGGATGGCTCTTTTAAGATCACTCAGAGTGTTATAAACATTGCTATGCCACGTTCCTTCTTCTGTGTTATCTCCCACATCTTTCGTAGTTTTGAGAAAAAAGTCGGTAATTTTCTATCAGACAGAAAACGAAATCATGAATATTTACCAAAAAAATTACAAACTACTTTCCCTGTGAGTTAGATAGCTGAGACTATCGTCACCCTTCCCAAGTATGCTTGGTGATTATGCACCAAGGGATATTAATTTTGGATATTGGATACTAGAATTACAAAATATAATTATGCCATACATCGGATCATCCAAGGATGATTCATAGGCTACCAGCAAATTATATTAAATTATTTGTGTGAAGAAGCTGAAAATCCAACGATGTAGTCACAAGCTAGCAGGATCCAAAGGATACACAACGCTTTGCTATATTAATAAAGTAGTTTGAGTGAAGAAATAGCGACAACGAACTACTAACTAATCCTTTTTGAATGAAAAAAACATATATGTGCCGTGAGTGGGAATCGAACCCGCGTCCCCCTGGTTACTAGTCGGGTGTGCAAGCTACTGCACCATCACGACAACCCTGCTGGCAACAGAGCGATCAGTGAGGTAACTGGTCAGCCGCGGGGTTCCCCGGCGTTTTAATCATTCAGGAACAGGACATACATCGGATCATCCAAGGATGATTCATAGGCTACCAGCAAATTGTATTAAATTATTTTGTGTGATCGCTCTGTTGCCAGCAGGTCTGTGTAGCAAAATAATAAGAGCTTCATAAAACTATCCCACAGTATATGCATTGATCATTGATTTTACCAGTTTGGTGGTTCCTAAAAGAGCTGTTTTTGTGTGAGCTTACATAATGATTAAACCTTCCTCGTTAACAGAGCTTTTAACCGGTTTAAGTGGTTTAACATTGCATTTCTTGAGTAGCTGAACACCACTTGACAGGCAATCTCTTTTCTGCCACAAAGTTGTTTACAGTGTAGACAATGGCCGCTCAGTTTGATAGAAATCCATCCAACACGAGAGTGAAAAGGCTTCGAAATCTACTGAGTATTTGTTTCCAGTACTCCATCTCTTGAGTAAATTCCTGGTTACTAAGCTACGAACAAGGCGTTCTGTTCTTCAGGGGTTGTTGTCTGTAAATTTTACTTGATTAAAATACCAGAGAAAGATCACCTTTTTGTCTAACTCGGTTTTTCATACTATTAGAGAGCTAAGATTGTTGTTAAAAGATCATTATCCTCTGTTTTGAATGTTAGTGAGTTAATATGGGGGATGATGCATGCAAGAACCTTTAAGAAACAATGCATGTACCGGTAGGACGTCTTTCTCAAGACTCCACTTTTGATTTATTGGATTTTCCTTCCAAAATAACAGAGCCCCGAGTACGCTGCCGTGAGGGACACCGCAAACAACGGTATGGGCGTCTGACAGCGTTGAGGTTATGCAAACTACCTGAGATCTCTGAGATAGGTAGCTACAAAACCATGTTAACGCAGATGAAGAGAGACAATTGAGTGCAAAACAGTAAAATTGAATGCAAAACGGTGAAATTAAAAGTGATTGACAGCTCGGACAAAATTGAGCAAGGACAAACAAAATGGCGGACAAAAATGAGACGAAGGTTGAAACTCTTTACCTAAATTTTAATACAAACACTTCATAACAAAATGAAATACAAAGCTCGGCAAAAGTTACAAAACTAGCTATCGCGAAGTGGATCAGATAAGAAACATCCACAAAATCCGCGAGGTAAAAAACTTAAGTCAAACTTGAGTTGACTGAATTGAAATGCCGATCGCGACGCCACGGCATGACAAAATTCCAGTTGATCATGAAAATGTCAATTGTAAAATTTCGGCAGTAGTATAAAGCAAAACGCGAAGTGGGACCCAACAAGACGTCCTAACAACCTGCCATGTCGTAATTTGAAAACGAAAGGTGCAACCATTCTACGTTTGCGAAAAAATAAAGCTTAGGGATCAGATAAGTTCATAAACAAAACGCGACAGACGCAAATCTAACTTATACAACCTCCAGTGGAGAAGTTAGAGTCAGGAAGCAGCCAGATGGAGTCAATAAATGTCCTTCAGTATTAAGAAAATCCGTTTCTTGGTAGATATTAGCTTCGTTTCTCGGCATTTTGGTTAGGGTAACTTGTGCTTGCTGAGACTTTCTTTGTGAAGATAAACTTAAACACTTTAAACCACACGAAAAACAGTTTTAAAGAAGGCCGCATCCGAAAACCACAGGGAAGTTTTCTTTTAATTTACTTTCTGTTCAGGCTCTTTAATTCAAAGGTGAATAAAGACTGCTTTTCACAATCAATAAAGAAACCGCTCAGTTTTCATACATGACTTGGAGAGAGTGAATGAATTTTTACGCTTGAATTCACATTTCAAATTTTCATCTAATAAAGTTGAAGTAGCCTGACCCTTCATTTGTTACGTAAAATACTAAAGCGTGACAGAAATTGTCACGTGTATGTTATTAACATGTAATCAAATGATTTTTACCCACATTCGTGTGTATCTGGAGACTGAAAAAGACCGGTGTATGTGTTTACCACGGCCTACATCATATGCCCTTAACTCTCTAAAACCTCAGGACTTAAGCTAAACGTTTTTAGAGACAATCAAGATCTCAAACATTGTGTGAGTCATGGTTTAGCTTGATTCTTGAGCCTTATCAATATTATTGAATATTATTGATGCCTAGCACCCTTTAACCTGCCGCAGTAATAGCGGCCTAGCCCGGCCTGGCCGCTGAGTATTTGTTTCAAAAAGGCGGCTGTAGATGCTAAATTCTGGGCTTCTTTGGAGACTAATTTCTTGGGATAGAATGCACTTTAGAAGCTGAAACCTCGGTGAGTAACAAAACTCAATATAGGCTGCGTTCCTTTGGGGTGATCCGGATCCGGATCAATGATCCAAGATCTGTCTGGATCATGGTGCATCAAAGGAACCGGCGAATCCACTCTGGTCATGGATTCACCGGTTCCTTTGATGCACCATGATCCAGACAGACCTTAGATCTCTGATCCGGATCCGGATCACCCCAAAGGAACGCAGGCATAAACTTTTTATTTGTGATGACAAAAAAAAATTCGCTTTTGGAATGACCTTCTTCTTTAAAGCTGGCAGCTAAGCGTGACGTCATGTTGGCCAAGAGGTTTGTTCTGTGCCCGGAGTCATGGCTGATCTTTAACCCTACCGTTTTAAACCAGAAAGCTTTAGATGACCCATTTTGGTGTACTTGTGAGCGATGTGAAATCATGCCAATGCGAAGAGAATGTGTTTGTTGCCGAGAACAGCCAGAGGCAGAAAACAGAATGGAAGGTAGAATTTTTAGCATATACTGCATTGGTCACAGTAAATTGCTTTAGATATATTAAAAGGCAGTTTAGTAAAGCCTCGAGCAGTTATATTTTACCTCAGTTGTTTGTATTTTTATTTCACTTCTTGGCGGTGACACGAAGAGATTTCTTGTATCACTGCAAACGAAGAATTTTCTATGGTTTGCTTGAACCAAGCGGTGCTAGGAACTCCGATAGTACGCTTTCACAATTCCTCCTTCTTGTCTTCGCAACAGTTCGTATCTGTAACTGCCTTCGCAACAACCCCCTGTGAAGTGTTCATTACAAACGTAGACATTCTCAACTGATCTTCAGTGTATTGTCCTAAAACGTGCATTTCGACGAAGCTGGTCCGGCCTGACTTTTTTGCCAACTTTTTGTTGCTAAACGGCAAATTATGAACACTTAAATGTTTCTCTGGAACTTTATGCGATCGATTTGAACAACCAGGGGGCAGAACACGACGGCATTTTCACACGAAATTACACAAGAAAACAATTAATCAAGAAAAGCACTCCAGGCTTCCCTCAAAATTTAAGTTGGCCAATAGTACGTCACGCTTAGCGGCCTAGCCCGGCCTGGCCGCTGAATATTTGTCTCAATGGCGGCTGTCGATGCCAAATTCTGGGCATCTTTGGAGACTAATTTCTTGGGACAGAATGCACTTTAGAAGCTGAGACCTCGGTGAGTAACTTGTTTCAGTATAAACTTTTTATTGGCGATGACAGAAAAAATACGCTTTTTGGAATGACCTTCTCCTTTAAGCCACATCACTAGCACTTTTGATGCTGCGGCCTTTATTACCGGGGCCCAGCCAGAGGCTGGCACCGGTCATAAAATGCAGTCCGTTCCTGTTGTTTTTTCCGGTTGCATTGTGAGGGATATATTGCTGACTTACCTTTGGGAGTGCTCGCCGGCTCACTGAAATCTTATCCGCCATTTTGAAAAGCGCGAGGCAGCTTTTGTGGGAACGACCTTTACGGTGCACTAGTTTATGAGCGAAAATTTAAGAGTGAATATTTGGAGAGACGAATTTACGAGCGATTATTTAAGAGTGAACCTTCCATCGTGAAGCTTATTGAGAATAAGAGCGACTTATCAAAGCTATCTACATATAGTGAATCTTCCATCGTAAAATTTATCGAGAATCAAAGCGAACACTTATCAAAGCTAACTTTATATCATCTTAAAAAACGTGCTACAAGGCCATCTAGACGTGCTCGTGAACCGAGCAGAATTCCATTGCTATTTCTAAGAGATCTCAACAAGAAGAATAGCATGTTCGGAGGAAATTTGTCTTGAAAAAGATTTCAACGATTGAGATACCGAAGTCTTCAAAGCTACATCGCTATGTTAATGAGGTGAGAAAACTTCATCATGCACGATATAAATGTAATAACAAACGCGATTCAAAGATAATATGCTTAAATAAAATGGCTATACCCAAGAAAGCCTATTTGCCATGTTTTGTCCCTCGAAACCAAATTCGTGGAGATTTAAAAGCACACCTTGCAAAAAAATGAGCCTTAACAATACATAAACACATGGTAAATTCCTGAGGTGTCAAACTCTAAGAAGTGACATGCAGATAACAGCGGAAACCATGCAGACCTGTGACCTATAAAAATTTGCCACGACATAATCTTACGGCTCAACTCTACTTGAAATTCCTCCTTACCACAGAACATGAAGTGCCCGATGAACACAAGTAAAGCGGCAAAAATGGTAGAGTGACCGAACAGAGAACGGCAAATGTACAAATGTCACGAACCGTGGGCGTCGTGTAGGCTAGTCAACCCCATTTTACACGGTCACATTCGTGAATGTAACAGGCTAAAGCAGCATTCGAGCCACGGTTTGATATTTAAAATATGGCGCAATAATAACACTGACGCGACCTTAGCAGTTTTTTGTCTCTGATTGTGAATTACGTCAGTATTAGCCTCCACAGAAGAGGGGGGGGGAGGGGTGCGAGAGATTGACTATATTTATGCAATCCCGTGTCCCACTGGGCCCTGGTAAGTTCCACGTAGTGATTCTAGTTAATGTTACAACGCACGTGGCTCTTAATTCTCAGTGGCAACTTGTCTGTCACAGACTTCCTTTCCAGCCTGTGGATCACCGAAATCATATCTGATGATCTCTATGCCCGTGCACTTTTTAAGGCTGCGAGCAGGCTTACGTTGGAGCACAAGCGCAAAATCGGTTTGCAAAGATCAGGTCAGACTCACTTCCTACGCGGAGTTCTCTGACTTCTCTGGACATATTTACAACAACGTACGTATTTGCTTTACAACAAACAACAAACAACACGCCAGTTCTGATATATTAAAATTCTAACCTGGCAATGAGGCCTAGGGGAATAGAATAAAAGAAATGAATTATTCATCCCTCGTCCTCGATGCGATTTCTGCTGTTTTATTACCCTAGGCTTCAAAGTCAAGTTAGAATTTTAATATATCGGAATTGGCTTAGTAATTATCACTTGGTGTTAAAAAGTACTGCTGACCAAGATCTTAGATAGATAGATAGATAGATAATCTTTATTTATCCACGGACAATTCATCAGCCACAAATGTTAAGAACGTGTAAAATATATCAAAATCGGCATGCAATTAAATGGATAAGAAACTATTA
>Ga0126343_10000626_pt1 | contig 14285 bp, 12 predicted proteins | sample Cyp2metagenome_FD_92531 | JGI IMG/M metagenome (GOLD analysis project Ga0126343, IMG submission 92531) | Coral microbial communities from Lord Howe Island, Old Settlement Bay, Australia - Cyphastrea 2 metagenome | ecosystem: Host-associated > Invertebrates > Cnidaria > Coral ... | reverse complement strand
TGATAATGGTGGGGATGGGGGGGGGGGTGGGGGGTTGGTGTGGGGGTGGGGTGGGGGGGGGGGGGGGAAGGGATGATGAGCTTATGCAATAACAACTGCAGTAACAGAACCATAGTCCAGCTTAATGTTGCCTTTGTATAATGGGTGATTTTCCTGGAAAATTAGAGCAACTAATTTTGACTGTCTTTTTTTTTGTTTGGCTGTAAGATTCTTTTTTAAGGTTGCCAATGATACATTGTACCTTCAGATCAGCATTTTTCTTCAAATTTGATATTCTGGGTCAAAGTAATAGACAGGTTGATGAGTAATCTCTACTTAATCTGGAAAAAAAAATGAAAAGGAAAGGACTACTGTAAATGAACGGCTTGGTGCAAGAGGGACGTAAGTGACTTTTTTGGGTAAAATTCTTTTTCCTTCTAAAATGCCTGAATTTTTGCATGTGCTTTTCAATTTAGTAGGAAAACATTCCCCTGTATCTTTTTTGACTGAAACGCTCTTGTTTGGCTTTGCTGTGTTCATTCTGCAGGCTTTGATATTTTGTCTTCGTTTTTCTCGGAAACAAAGTGCTATCCAGCCAAAAAAAATACAGGGGAATGGTTTACTACTTAATTGAAAAGCACATGCAAAAATTCAGGCACTTTTGAAGGAAAAAAAATTACCCATTTGAAAAAGTCACTTAAGGTTTACGTCCCTCTTGCACCAAGCCATTCAAACATTGACAGAGAAATAGACTGAGGTTTTTCCATTTTAGCTGAAAGTAAAAGTTCTGTCTTGATTGACAGCCCTACATGTTAACATCTATGCAATCAACCAAGATGACTTTCACAAAAAAACAGTGTACATCAGCATTTTCATTCACAAGCATTTTTTGTATTAGGTGTAATTCTATATTAAATAATTTTATTATACAGTATAAACACCAGTGTTTTTATCAGGATTTCTGCCACTGAGGAAATCCATATATTTTCACATGTAAAAATATGATATTTTAATGTGTAAAAATATCAAGTTGTTGTCACAAGTCTTAAGATTGCCATCGCTATAGCTACATACATGTAATTGCTTAAAAAGTACTCAGAGGTGGTGTTGTATGATCGAAACATCATCGGTACCTCGTCGGAAATCTTCGGCAGTCTTTGGAAAGTGTTTGGAGACGTTCACCAAGCCTTCGGAACAATTTTGGAAAATCTGTGGAAATCTTCCGAAAGTCATCAAAAACATCGTTATTAGTATGTTTATATAATAAACAGAGTAATACATGGACGCTGGGAGATATGGAATTTATCTTCGAGTGTTCACATCGATATTGAACGAGTGAGCACAGCGAACGAGTGGGATATCGAATGTGAACACGCTCACTTGTTCAATATCGATGTGAACACTTGAAGATAAATTCCATATCTCCGTGCGCCCATGTATTATTCTCTATATAAATTTAGAGGTATTACATTGACCGTGGAAAACTCTGTGGACCAGTTTGAAAAAGTGAAAACAGCAAAGAATGATTGAGAATTATACATCTTGGAGTGAAGAAGCCAAAGTTGGCCTGATAGCTAGATGAAGCTATAGCTACACTGTAATCGTATCAAGCAGTCAAAAAGATTGAGTCAAGAGAAAAGAAAGGTTCTGTAAAAATTTAGGAACTTAACAGCAAGGTTTACAGTGGCTCTTCTATATTGAGTTCAAAACTGATGCATCATCTCACTCATTGCAATCCTGTCTATTCATAGTCAGTGTTATTATCCATGCACATTACCTCCACTGCACTTTCTTCAGTTTGTTTTCTTTGCCCAGCTACTCTGACAGTGTTTTTGCATTGCAAAAACAAGTGAGGGTGTTTTGGAGATTCACAATTGCACCGGTACATATAAATTTCACTGCGAGATCAATGGTTGTGAACTTTCTAAGTGCTGAAAAAGCACAAAGCATCCTATTTTACAAAAATGGTCGAAGAAGTGAAGAAAACAAGCGCTTACTGGAATTTGATAAACAAAGTGACAAATCGCAAGGAATGTATCAGAGAAATTGGTCCTCTCAAGAGAGATGATGGCAGCCATGCTCTACTGGATAAAGAAAAAGCACAGAGGATGAACTCCTGTTTCATAGCAATCGGTGAAAATTTAATCAACTCACTCCCGATGCCAACACAGCATGCTCTATTGGATAACAACACATCATTAAGTCCCATTCCAGCTCCACCTTTTGTTCTACTCACCAACTATATGGCTGTCATGGTAGCTTTTGTGGATTTTAGAAAAGCGTTCAATAGTGTGTCAAACGAAATCTTAGTGAAAAAGCTGCAAAACAGCTTTGGCATCACAGGCGCACTGCTGGACTGGATTAAAGACTATTTGAGCGGAAGAAGACAGTTCACTGTGATTAATGGAGTCGAATCAGACATACTACCCGTCACAACTGGAATACCTCAATGATCTGTGGTGGGCCCAACTCTCTTTACCCTGTTTACTAGCAACTTACCGGCTGCAATAAGCGAAGGAGACCTGCACATGTATGCCGATGACACATCCATCTATTGCATCGGAGAGAATGCAGATGTGGCAGTTGCTGCGCTAAATATTGCTCTGCAAGGGGTGCAAAGGTGGTGTATAGATAATAGATTGTCAACTCACCCAACTAAAAGTGAAGCTATGATACTTGGTAGGCAAACTATCTTAGGACCATTACCCCCAGTACATCTGAGAAGATCCTTGCTAAGCTATGTTACAAAATCTCGCCTTCTAGGTATGTACGTGGATGACAGACTTAACTGGATACCACATATGCTGGAGCTCAAGAAAACTTTTCAAATAAGTTAGATCTTCTAAAGCGCTCAGGATTTTTACATATAAATGTCCTCTTAAAGTTCTATGTAAGTGTAATTTTACCATCTGTGAAGTATGAATTGTTTGGGGGGATCGTGTACCAATTCTGATCTTGTTACTCAGTCAATAGTCTTAGCTGTAGGGCAACAAGAATTATACTTAATTTACCTAGGGACTTGCCTTCAACCGACGTTTTAACTTATGCTCAGTAGTAGAGTATGTTATTACACTATAAAACAGCTATCCTAAAGATCTTTCATAAAAAAAACACAGTGATGAGCTACCCAAACTCCTGTCAAAGAGTATTTGTACAAGAAGGCGAAATCCATATTCACTACGGGGCAAGGACAGCTTAGTGGTGCCAAGATTCGAAACCAGGTACATGTACATGAAAGACTCACTGGCATATAAAGACTCCGTTCTGTGGAATTTGGTTACATGTAGTTTTAAGGAACAAAATATTTCGTATTTGAGTAAAAAAGACCTGTATCAGCGTGCAGAACTGCGTGCTCTCCAATCCGCTACTCTCATGTTCTTCAAATATGGAACACAGCACACAGAAGTTGTTTATGCACATCAAGCAAGAGCTATCGAAGTGCTATCGAAGCAAGAGGAACACATACATGTATCTTCCAGCTCTTCCTGCCATTTTGTTCCAAAAGATCAACACAAGTTGTGTACGCATGACAAAAATAGGAAAGTGCAGAACTCTGGGTAAAAATTAAATGTATTTATTATAATGTAATATCTATGCAATGTATGCATTAGATTCGGCACATGTCAAAGTTTGAGGTGTGAATCTTTTACTGTTCTATTTGACAAGCCCAGTCGAATAGAACGGCAGGTCGACCCACATACAAATCTGTCGAACCTAATTGATTCAAACGTCGAACTTTACATGTGCCGAATCTAATAAAGATTCTGCACATGTAAAGCTTGATGTTTGAACCGGGTCTAATTTTATCTCAAAATTCTTGGTATGCTGTACACTGTAGTTGACAAACATCTCTTACTAGTACATTACCTGTAAGCTTTAAATGTATCTATAGCTTAACCCAGACTTACTACACTGTAGATTGCTTGGATGCAAGACACCCCTGAAGGTACAGTGTATATGGTATCCTTCAAGCTAATAAGAGATCATCATTTTGCTGTTTCAGCAACAGTGCACTTGAGAAATGCACCAATGGCAAAGTGTTTTGCATTGGCCATTAATTAACATTAATCTAAGAATGCCTTTTGATGTTGTTTGGGATAGCAAAGTTTCAGGATAAATTTACAGCAAGAAAACAGCCAGAAGAGCTACTGACATGTACTAACGCGGCAAGATTAATAACAGCCAGATTTACCCCCAAAAAGCTGTTTTTGCTGTTAACTAGATTCTTTGCTTGCCATGACCTTGGGTTGGGTTGGTGTTGTTGAAAAGCATTTTCTTACTGAGGAACAAGATTTTCCTGAGGATTCTGGTACAAAGTGTACAATTGAGGTATTTACTTTCAATTGGAGCATTCACATTTATTTACTGAAGCCAAAACATTGGTCAGGACATTTTTGGACTGTTTTTGCTGGCCATCTTATCTGATTTTTTTTTCTTGGCCTTTTCTTTTCCTTTTTCTGGTCCCTTTTACTTTATTTGCTACATGTAGCTTTTGCTCTTCATATTCTTTCTGCCAGTCGTAAAAGTTCATTGCTGAACCTCGATTGATTTTAAGTTTAATGAGTCATTTACAACCAAGTTTGCACCAAAAAATGCTCGCATTTTTTTTTATTTAACTACATGTACATTTACACTGTATGTCAGAATAATAAAGGTCTTTATTAAACACTCTAAACAACAGATGTGTTTAGTTACAATGGAATAATTGAGTTATACAAACAACTAACTAACTAGCTAACAACTAACTACAAAAACAAGCATCTATTTATAAAAGTTATCTTAAAACGCTCAGTTCTGACAAACGGGATAATATAGTTGTGACGCCTCTTACGTAACGTAACCATAGTTCGCTTCGGTGGCAGAAGGTCATGTAAAGCTGTTATTAAATTAATGTCAGTGATCTTGTCCCATAACTTCTTATCTTTCAGGGCAATAATATTTTCAATGAAAAAACGTTCTTTACAGTAGCCAAGCTTAAAAGCTCTTTTGAACAGCCTATATCGAAAACGGACAGCTCTGTGGATAGACCTACATGTATTCTATAGCTCTATTACATCTGTTAATCAAGAATACATGTATCTGTGTACTGTAAATTGATGATGTCACAAGTGGTACAAACTGAAGGACCCTGTGCCCACAAATGTTCAATAATATTGGCCCTTCAACACTTTCATATAATGAAGTACTGACATGTACTTGATAACATATTTCTTGTGTGTTTTTTGAGACTTTTGCGGGATTTTGCAGATTTACTTGGAATTTGCAGCTGTGTGATGGCACAGAATTTCAGAAGCCCTTTGTTACATGTATGTGGACATGTACTGTACATCATGCGACAAAATAAATTAATACTCTCACAGGTGTATGTACACGACGTGCATGTATGTACAGTGTATATATAGGTCTAACTTGCTTGACATACTTTCCCTTGATGTGTGCAGCTACATGCTTGTGTACATAATTTTGTACAGCATACAATATGGTTACTGCACCTGTAGATTACAGTTGTACTGTTTTCATACAATAGTAAATAGTCAAAATAATCTGTTTTCTTGAATTTAGCTTACTACTGTTCGAAGCATTTTAAAAGACCAATCTCTTGGCAATGGAGACTTGGACCAGACACTTGCTGTGCTTGCAGTTTTAAATGGTAAAGTTACAAAATTTATGTTTTCAATTTAACACCACTAGGAACTGTAATAAATCATCCATTTATATACATTATATGCATTGCACATGTTTACATGTTTGTTAGGAGTGGAAGGGAACATTACACGGACATTGATATTTATGAATTTTCACTCAGTTCAGATTTTGCTTTGACAAAGAAGCTGAAAAAGTCACTGACCTGTTTGAATGTACTGTCAGTTGCAGTTTCTAGTCCTTTTTGAATGTCAAGAGTTTCATCAGTGTTCTCATTAATGCTGTGAATGATCAATTCTCTTTCAAGTTCCCCTTTTCAAATGGGTGATTATATGCTTGTTAGAATATGTACATTTAAAATTATGTGTAACTACAGTAGTGCTGTCAGATAAAACTTTTTTGAAAGACAATAAAATACACGTACCGGTACACTAATGAACACTATTGGTGCGAACCTACAATAAAATTTGTCTTATTAAATGTATATTATTATTATTATTATTATTACATATATTATTATTGTTATTATTATCATTGCTATTATTATTATTATTATTATTATTGTTATTATTATTTACTTAAACCTAGTTTCTTTGTTTCTTTACTCAGAGGCGAATCTCAGAATAGAAATCACCAGTATTCAAACTGCTTCCGAAGGTTTGTACTGTACATATTTTGAAAGATAATGAGCCCTTACGTAGTAAATAATTCTCTCATTTTAATACTGTTAAAGCTGTCAAGGTGGTTTTGCCTTAAAGTCATGTGTTGCTTACTTGGGATTGAGGGACAGTTAACATAGAGAGAGAACTTTTCTTTATTAAAAATCTTTTTTGATTACAGGACCTTTCACTAATTACATGCAAACTGGAATAAAAATGATTGGCGTTTTGCCTGCCATTTATCACAACAGCAGCTGTCAATAAAACCTATATAAAACAATCAAAATGATTTGAAATCCACCAATCACAATCGTAACCAATGTGAATAGTCATGTTTGAAGTAAATTCTGTTTTCTGCAAGGTCAGCTTAAAAGCATGTACATTGACAGCAGTAGAATGCAAAAATATTAAATACCGGTATATAAAACAATCAAAATGATTTGAAATCCACCAAGCACAATCATAACCAATTTGAATAGTCATGTTTGAAGTAAATTTCTGTTTACTGCAAGGTCAGCTTAAAAGCATGTACATTGACAGCAGTAGAATGTAAAAATATTAAATAAATTGAGCAGAGCTCAAATGTTATTAAAAGTTTTGGTGGAAGAAGACCACACAGTATGCAGACAAAATTCTCAAAAGCCGCAGACAAAATTCTGAAACCTTGGCTGATAGCTGAGTTTCTTTCAAAGTCGACTCGTGTTAATTCAGTCAAGAAGAGGTAAATAAATTAAATCATCTGGGATCAAAATTCACAGAAAACCTTCTGACAGGCTTGTTGCTACATGTGAATTCTTTTGTTCCACAGCTAGCTGCTATTTTGAGAATTGTACATTCAAGTAACGTTTATAAATTATGTGGGAGGGGATTTTAAAGCTTTGTTGGTCATTTTGTTGTTTCTTTGCAGTTGACATGCTTCCTCTTCCAGTTGTGGAACCAGAAGTGAAAATGAACAGTGTTGAAATTCAAGCTGTGTTTCCAGCAGTGGCTGCCGAAGAAGAACCTCCAAAGAAACGAAGAAGATCTTCTGGCTCTGCCCCGGGAAAAGGTACAGTGTACATGTACTTTTAATTTGTAATTTTACTCAGAAATTACATACCGGTATTACGCAGATCTACTGGATGGGCTGGCAGTGCATATTGATCAGTATTAAACAATTATTTCACGAGGTTGAGCAAAATATTGTGATCTGACAGACACTGACAAATCACCAAATTTTGCGAGAACCAAGTTCAATTATTGTTGTAATATTATTCAATCACCAAGTTTGTTTTCATTTTTAAGCTAGTGACTCAATAAAATTTATTAGCAACTAACAATATTACAATCCCTTGGGCCCTACATGTACATGTATTTCAATTCAGTGATTTGAAGACCCTAGAAATATTGATGACGATAAATTCAAATGTTTGCTAATTTTGGAATTGGTTGTGGCTAACAGTAACACCTCAGTTTTCTGCTGTTCCTTCCAAAATCAACATTAATTTTAACAAAAGTAAACTGGAAGACTTGCATTTTCATCATTGCTGGATTGTTCGCACTTGAGTGATTCAATGACAGCAACATGTAGTCATGTCAGCCCGGCAGATTGCATTGATTTGTGAAATTGGTTTTTTCAAATCAAAAATATCTTGAATGCTCTTTGCTAGTGTTTAAATGACCTGACTACTGTACAGCAAACATCTAATTTCTTGTAATACTGAAAGTTAATAGAGGATTTGTTTTGAGGCCTGTTTGAAACAAATCAAATAATTTGTTCCTTGACCAAAAAAGCTCAAGACATCCACTTCTTTGGTTTCATGGTTTTCCAAGTGTGACTGTAAGATACATGTACTGCATGTATTTCCTCTTCGCAGACACCTTGAAAATGTAAAGAAGCAGCCGCTGTCATTTTGTTCACAACTGCACACTGCTATGTTACAATCTGTGACAACACAATACAGTACATAGTAAAAACGGTGGCCAATCAGAGAATGGCATTTGAATTCATTTTCAGGGAATGCTAAGCCTGTTCATTCACCCTCCACAGCATCGCAACAGGTGCCAGTTATCAGCTGTGCCAACTCTGAAAGTGAGTAGCTATAGTGTCATACTGTAGTTGTACAGTCATGTAAATAATCCCATAAACATATACCACCCCCTCCTCATGGAAAGTTCAGTCTTACAGCTTGTTGCAGAGCAAATTCCTGGTTATCAAGGGATGTATTTTTAGTTTTGGATTTCATACATTTAAACTCGCCAGAATGTCTTGCCACCTTATTCTGTTTTGATCATTGGGCACCTTTCAAAGCCTTAGGGCCTTGAATACATGTTAACTTTGTTTCTTACACAGCTAATGTACATTGTAGAAAACGTTGTCAGTCCTGTTGTACAGTATAATCCAGTAGTGAACTGTTCTATTCCATTATCATGGCACAAAAGTAAATATCAATGTAGCCTAGACATTGAATTATAATGGGCGTGCTCTACAGGCACATATAATTTTTTTATTTATAGCAGTACTTTTTTTCTGTCGTAGACAATATGCAAGGACAACAAATTTCCGTCATAAAGAATGGTAAGTGTTTTGTTTTGTCATGACATGGTTAATAATTAAAGGTACATGTATGACTTGAGGAATCCAGGGGCAAAATACACTGTACTACATTTAAACATAAATACTACATGTAGCTTCTTGAATTAATTGATACTAAAGGTTCCAGTTCTAGGATAGTCATTTCAGGCTTAAAAAAGATCATGGCTATGCCCAAAACATTTAGTTTAACATAACAAATTGTTTGAACACTATTTAGAGCACTTTAGCTTTATAGACAACTTTTCGGCAGTGCCACCGTGACATCATATGAATTTTTGCTCATTCCTACTGAATACAAATATCAGTGTAGATCACACCTGGCAGGAATTAAGTTTTTGGGGCAAGGGACCCAATTTTGTTTTTTCTATCTGGCTGTTTGTCTGTTGTTTTTTTTTCTCCCTCTCTTTCTCTCTTTTTCACAATATGTGATTATTACAATCAGATGACAAACTACATGTAGAAGTACTACATGTTTGACTGGACTAACCAGTCTCTTTTACTGTATCATTGGAAGGGGGGCTCTAATTATTCAAATTGTAAAAAAGAAAAAAAAGAAAAATTGACACGAGAGTGCATAATATTTAAATTAGGAAGGGTGTGTTAATTGGATGAGGGGTGCTAAATCGAGTCATTATGGCAATAAATCTTCAGCCATGGGGCTAGTACAAAACAGTGTACATGTATGTACAATGTACAGTCGTACCTCTCCAAAATGGCCATCTTGGGACCAGAGGTGGCTGCTATTGGGAGGTAGGGGTGTAATGTAACAAATGTTTTTTTTTTTTGGAAAATGCATTATTTTTTTCAAAAATTGTTTATTTATGCGTAGTAATAAAAATGTGTAGCAATAAAACAGAAACTTGTGAAAAAAAGAGACAAACCACACGTGGTACAGATCAGGTTTGGTGACCTATAAGTGTTACATTTGAAATATACGGATTACGTTCATAAGTCGTTGATAAACTGGCTGTTGTTGAAACGTTTTTCTGGGAGTTAGTGGCTGTTGCCGTTGTGGAGAGGTTAAAATAAGAGTTAATTTTTGGCGTGTCCGCCGGAACAAAAAAAGTGGTCATGGTAGTCTAGAGGTGGCCGCTAGCGGAGTTTTAGTGGAGCATTATAGTAGCGACATGCTGCAGCAACAGTAGCCTGCGTGGCAGGCCGTAGAAAGGGAGGGAAAGGGTCAAAACAAGCTTCTTTCTATTACTGATTCAATCCTTTAGGCTTAGAAAATTCTGCCAGCAAAGACGAATCTTCAATGATAGATATCAGTCCAGCACCGACATCATTCTCTTTAAAAGGTAAGTACCTTGCAGACTGGTTTATATTTTTATTTGATGAAAATATGTTGCGTGGGCGAGGGTACAAATGTTGTCCAGAAAAGGACTGTTGTTGTTATTATACATTGAACTCACTATATCTTTTCTGATTGGTCGAAAGCGTACAGTGAATTTTCGAAATCAGCGCTCATGACGTCATAACTGCAGATTATACTAACAATAATCATGTCAAGGACAGTCAAGGTCACGGGTAATCATGTCATAGAGGACCGCGGTGCATGATTTCTAAGGGTAATCATGTCAAGTTCGCGCGTTTTTTGCAGCTGGCCATCAGTGCAAAAGCAAAAACATAACTTTCATTTTTTCCGTTCAATGGATAATAGAACAATTATTAGATTCGGTTTTTGTGATATCCAGAATAATCAAGGTCTCGGTAAGGGTTATCAGCCTCAGCCTTCGGCTTCGGATGATAACCCCCACCTCGACCGCGATTATTCTGGATATCACAAAAACCGCATCCAATAATTGTTTAATATCTGATGGTTGGACAGCCTGAGCAAGCATTGTCCGCCAATTCAAATGAATATTTCTCGACAGGCAACGGTTTTGTCTCTGGTGACTGTGGTCACTAAAACTTATTGTTCAGTTTTGCCGTTGTTTTGTTGGCTCATAGTAGCAACTCTTGAGAATAAAGTTGATGGTGACCCTCATACCATAATTCATTTTTTGGTTATATACGTGTAAGGTCGCGGTATAAAAGAAGTGTTTTTGGCGTTTGTATCTCACAATTTTAGCGCCTTGTTCAGGAATTTTGATGGTTACTTTTGTTCCAGATTGCTATTGATCACTACATGAAAATGCTATTAGAATATTCCCACTACATATATGATCTTTTCCTGCCCAAAAAAATTAAAGAAGTTGAATGAAAGACAGAATGAATGAAGGTACCTTTTACTTGATGATCGTGTCAATGAAAATTGCTACGTGTACAATGTAACTGATTTATTTTTTTTAAGGATTTTGAAGGAAGGGGGGGAGGAGGGCAATCTTTGTAGTGTACTTTTAAGTGTTGCCTTGCTTTCAATGCAATCAATTGTGCAGTAATATACACACGAGCATTTTTAAAACCTAGATCATGAATTGCATTGGTTGTTCATAGGTTTAATGTTCTTTATAATTACATGCAATATTAATATGGACATTAAACATTTTCAGGCTTAGCAGGCATTCCCTCTGATACCCCCGCATTGATTATTCATGCATCACCGCAAAACAGCCCTGGAGAAGTCAAGTCACCATCAGCTGGTAAGAAAACCCCTCTGTTATAAGTTAAGTATAATTAATAATTGCAATTAACTTGCATTGCAATTAACTTGCTTGTTGTAGATGCTGTTAGCGGTGACGATGAAGATAAAACAAAAAGTATTGATGGAAAGGCTTGTCCAGGAAACAGATCAGGTATTCAGTTGACCATTGGCCAGAACTATGACGTGTCATGTAATGTTTTCGAGACGTGTTGCAACGAGTGTTTGGAATTTTACAATCTACAATAGATACCGGCCTGTGACTACCATTAACAGTTCGCGAGAGATAAATCGTTTCAGTCTACATAAGATCTTGCGGCGTACCAATTCGTAGCAAATCAATAAAACGCTATCTCACATATACACAATTCTCGGTGTTCATGTGACGTAATCGTTTTCCAAAATTAAAGACTGCTTTTGCTTCTGAGGTTTTAGTTGCATCAGATAAAAGATCCTAGTATAGGAACTTGACGTTTGACAATGTTTTAGCTCGACAGGGTTCTTCGATTTGTTATAGAGCATGTTTAAATTTCCAAGCTTTTTCGTTGCGCGACATGAAATGGCGGCAAGAAAAGGCTGTCGAGTAGGTCAAATGATGAGCTATCGCTTTAGTTTTTGCTAACCAAACGGTCCTTGCGCTAGAGGAAGCAATTGTTTCATCAATGTGTCAGAGCTCTAGAGTAAAAACATTTCAATGGCAAAACTAGACGACAGATTTTTTTGTTACGTCACGGCCGCCATGTTTGTGTCCCTTCGAAGGACACTAACATGGCGTCTCCATACAAAGCTCTATAAATTTGGGTGACACACTTCTGCGAATAGCGCGTGAATGAAAAACAGCAGAGGCCTGATTCTTGGCGAGGTTGTGTATATTGCAATCATCTATCATATCCCAGATTCTTGAATTTATTTATTGAGAGGTTACGATTTTAGTTTTGATCACATGACTGGCGAAAACCGAGAATAGCGTCTATTTGGCGCGTGAAAATGGTCGGATATTTTGTCCATGGACATTATCTTTTCCGAGAAGTGAACAGTTATCCGAGAGCGTAGCTCGAGGAATACTATGAGCTTCATCGTCATCATTTCATTATCATTTTTTTGCCGCGTAAATAATAAGATATTTACAATACTCAAAAAGCGACGAGAAGACCTCCTAAAGAAACCACCAGGCTTATAACAACTATGGCGTTGAAGAAGAGATAAATGTAGTCCAAGGACAAATATCTGATTATACTTTCGCCGCGCCAAATGGAGGCTCGCATTGAGAGTATTCACTCGTTCACTGCGCTCACTCGTAAAATATTTTTGAACACTCGAAGAGAAATTTCGTAGCTCCGCGCGGACATGCAATATCCTCTATTTCTCGGAACCTAATTTTCTCGCTGTCTTTGGACCCAATCGTACCTTTTCGTAATTTTTTGAGTCGCTTCATGGGCATATCAACCATGTGCTTCCTCTCAATTTTCTTAGTTCGTAGCCATTTTGCTTCGTAGCCTTTTTCACTACCTTATTTGAGACCTCTGACTCCTAAATCAGTGCCCTGTGTTAGACCTGCCATATATAATCAGTTCCCTAGTCCATATTAACGTTAGAGGCAATGTTGATATGCTTTTATTGGGTAGGAGAGCTTCTTATTAACAAATTGTTAACAACCTGTAGTTGTAATAATGCACTGTTTTGTCTGCCAGGTAACAACGGTCAGATTCAGTTGTGGCAATTCTTGTTGGAGCTGTTGACCGACAGAGGCAGTCGGCATCTTATCATGTGGGTGGGAGAGAATGGCGAGTTCAAACTGAACGACCCGGAGCAGGTAGCCGCACAGTGGGGCAGACGAAAAAACAAACCAGCCATGAACTACGAAAAGTTGAGCCGAGCGCTGCGGTATTACTATGATGGAGACATGATTCACAAAGTACATGGAAAAAGGTTTGTGAAGCGGAGAAATTGCGTTGATAGTGAATGGTTTGAATCCAGGAGTATCTGTGTCAATAGGTCGTGTTATAGTTCGTACGGACCTAGCCTGTTCCAGGCTCTCGATCTGTGGGTTCTGCTAGTTATTTTACCAGATTCTGCTCGTCCTGCGCCCGCTTTTTCGGTCGCCCCCACTGACCGAGAGCCTGGGACAGACTAGTAGTGACCAGACTTATTACATAGCAACATAACATAACGTGTTTACTCAAGATGAAGGAACTAAAAATTACAAAACATTTTGAAACGGATACTGGAGGTTGACCCTATAACAGTTGCGGCTACACTCGCCTTCTGCCCGAGGTAACCCAGTGGGTAATTGCCCTGGATTGGAATCGGTTTGGGTTTTCGGTCAGGTTTAGTCCCCCGGTTACATTGTAAATAATTACCCAAGGTAAGCTGGCGGTATTTGGCGGGAAATTTTATTCATCATGGAGTTTGCAAACCGCGAAACGTATGGCTTGCTTGCGGTCGTTCCTTTGCTTCTTATAGGGCAATACCCGATCAAAAAACTATGCCGCACTTAAAGAAATGGAACTAAAGGGTATTTAGAGCAAAGACAAGGAAAATATACTCTCTATGAACCTCGAAAGTTAGCCATGTTTGATACCACGTGTATTCAATTTGGTATGTGCCTTGCCGCAATTTCAGCGCAAGACCACAAAAATGTGCCCAGCACGTGCTGCGGTTTCCGGATTTACTTTTTTCTTCCACCCGATTGGTTGAACTACTCTTATGGTTAGATAAGCCAAGACTGAACCCTAGGGTTAGGTGGAAAACGCGGGGCCGGGGTGCGGGGTCCCGGGGTACGGGGTCCCAGGGTGTGGAAAACGCGGGGTCCGGTGGAAAACGCGGGGTCCGGTGGAAAACGCGGGGT
>Ga0126343_10000625_pt1 | contig 14294 bp, 10 predicted proteins | sample Cyp2metagenome_FD_92531 | JGI IMG/M metagenome (GOLD analysis project Ga0126343, IMG submission 92531) | Coral microbial communities from Lord Howe Island, Old Settlement Bay, Australia - Cyphastrea 2 metagenome | ecosystem: Host-associated > Invertebrates > Cnidaria > Coral ... | reverse complement strand
AGTGACATTGTACTTAAATACCCGTTCTTTAATCTTTTTAACGATACTGAAAAAACTATATTCCTGTTCAATAATGCTGATTCTTTCATATGTAAGAAACTAGGCTACTTTATATATGAAGCACTCATTATAAGAGAAACATGTCATCTTATTTAATTTAAAGTGATTAATGCTGTATTAGTTATTATTTTAGGTAATACCATCTATATATGGGAATACCAATAAATTGTTGTTGTCTTCGAATCTTTCACCACATGTTGGTAGGTGACATACACAAGAAAACCGACCAACGCAACGTGAAAATATTTTATTTTAATAATTTTGCAGAGAGGCAATGCTAGCCGAAATGGGTGTTGCTATTGGTGTTGATGGTCATACAGTTGGACTTTTTCAACCAAGAAGGGTACGTTATGAGCCCCGTTCCTGCAACGTGATTCAAGTGTTTACATAAACGCAGTTCAAAGTTATGGCCTAATGAATATTTTAAGTACTAGACATTCAATTGTTAAGTGTTGCTCTACATTTCTGCGTTGGGCTGCTGAATGACTTACTCTACTGGCTTGTTAAAATACTCTAAGACTTTTCATTATATATACTGATACTGTGTGCCAAAACGTCTAATGACTATTCTTCTTGACTTGATACGTTATTTGAGAGCTTTAAGCTCAGACGTTTCTGAGCCACGGGCGTCAACCGGAATTCGAAATTTCTTCTCTTCGACGCGTATTGCTCCCTTTTCGTTGAGAGTGTCAAGTTGTAAATGCTAAAATGAGAGCTCTGAAACTCAGTGGTCGGGCATGAAAGTGTGCTAACGGCAAGAACATAAACTTCCGGTTGACGTCCGGGGCTCAAAAACGTCTGTGCTTAAGCTCTCTATTATCATGACAAAGGACAGCAAAACACCAAAAGTTAACAACAAGGAAGCTGTTTGTATTGTTTGAATTTGTTTCAGAGTCCTCATTTAGTGAATTTGAATGAAGATCCCTTGATGTCTGAATGCCTTCTTTACTACGTGAAGGATGGAGTAACAAGGTACATAAACAATTTGTAACTCCATGGATAATAGAAGAGACTCATATAAAACTCTAAACTTACAATTTACTCCGCGCCATGGGACAGGCTGTTTCTAGACCATCCTGGGATTTCCGAAACTGCTGTAAATAAAACGTTGGGGATTACGTTGGGAAATGAGACCCTTTTTGGGGAAAACTCTCTTTATACTCTCCTAGTTTTAAGCAGTATACAAGGGTTGGCCAAAGCTTATAGATTTCATTAAGATGTTGAGCAATGGATTCAGAACTGAACCCAAGTTGATCTATAGCGACGCAATTGTTTCGTTACGTTGTTTACGTGACTGCAGTTATGTTTCTGCTGTAGGGTTGGCCAAGCGAGAGCAAAAAGCCATCAAGATATCCAGCTGAGTGGCGAGAATATCCTTGACGAGCACTGTCTCTTAGAGCATACTCAAGGCGAGTGAACCCTTCATGTTGTTAAGCTTATATTCACATCGCATTTTCAGGGAATTAACATAGTATCGTTAGCACTAATATTGACAGCCTGCGTCGTTCTCCAAGGCAGATTCCACTTTCCAAACACCGCGGAACGCCCTCCCGATTCCAGCAAATCTTTGAGTTGAGAATTTACATGTATGTAATACGTGCACATGTGCATGTACTTAGGTGTTGTTGATCAGATGCTGTTGTTGTTGAAGGTGCTAATCTTACTGTAGCATTGTGTTGTTATCTGGTTAGGTGTAGTAAAGATAATTCCGTGCGAGAACAGCCGTACATTTGTAAACGGAAAACTGGTCACCGAATCCACAGTGTTAAGATCGGGTGAGTGTTGGAATGAAGACTCATGCTTGATTGCGTATGAATTACAAGTTGTCAGATAGGGATGGCTGGAACTTAATTTTATTCAATGTTTGTTTATCTCAGGGGCTCGTATTATTCTTGGAAACAATCACGTATTCAGATTTAACTATCCTGATCAAGGTATGGTGTTCGATTGTTTTCATGTGATTTTGGTTTTTCGTTGTTGAGGAACTTGGTCAGAAAAGTTGATATTTTTTTCACCAGCCCGCGAGGAGCGGATTCGTCAGTCTCGAGGAAATCTTCTGGAAGACATCAATGGTGGGTTAATGTCTGTTCCCTCTTTTAGACCGTGTCCGACGTAGTACGTCGGATACATTTAAAAACGGTGTTTTCATTCTGTGTAGGATGTAGGATGTAGGATTTGTGCTTGACGACATATCGGGCAGGGAAATCACTCGATTATCATGACGTCATCGTTTTCAAATCCTCCGGTTTGAAGTTAACAAATTGACGTCAGTTTTTATGCGTCTGTCGTGTTATTGATCATGAATTTCGTCATAACATTGTCAAAGTAGCTATGGATTCACGAGGCGTTAGGCGAGTGAATCAATGTTATGACGAAATTCATTGTCAATAACAGGACAAACGCGTTACAAACTGACATCAATTTGTTTTTTACGATAACAAATTGTCAAATTGCCCGCTCTCGCTGTCTGACGCGTCGCTTGAATTTCAAATTCATGCGTCTGTCCGCATATTGACCATAAAAATTAGCCAATGAGCGCGCGTGAACTTCTGCAGCTATCGTGAAAAGCGTTTTCGAACAACTCCGCTTTCATGACAGATCAGTGTGGACGGCAGCTGGTCTAACCATATAAAATAAAGCTGAGTTTTCCCATTTCTCCGACGTTGTGTGTGTAGTATCAGTTGCCAGCCATGTTTACATAATGTTGTGTGAGATAGAAGTGGATTTTAGTGATATTACACTTATAACCAATATCAAATTATTTGTCAATCGTGTAAATAAAGCAAATTTTAAATAGTTCATGACGTTCCGCATTCCTATCATACGATGATCCCTTCCTCCGTAAAAATAACACTACTTGAAAGAAAAGCCTTTAAAGGTGACGGGTTTGATATAACTTTTATAGCACAAGATAATACTTCTGAAGCGGGGTTAACCAAAGAAAATTGTACTAACAATATTACGTTATTCAGTTCCAAGGCTAAGTATAAAGAAGGAGTGGCAATGGAATAAAAGTCTTTGTCTGTTGTTTTTGTAGGGAAAAATGAGGCGAAAGGTGAAGAGCCTGTAGACTGGTCATTTGCCGTGTTGGAACTCCTGAGAGAGCAAGGCTGGGATGTTAAAGAAATGAATGAAAGGTGCAGGGTGTTTTTTGTAAAGCCGGGCAGGGCTAAAAAAAGTTGAATTCCAGCTTGCCCACTGGACAAGTAGGTCTCAAATTTTGCTTGCCCTGGGCAAGTCTTAGGTTGCTCTTTTAATGATATCTTAACTGATGCCTTGCTCATCAGGCGAGTGAGAGTGAAAACTGTTTACCCAGAGGGAAAATCTGCTTGGCCCGGACGACTGGACGACACCTTTTTTTGGAGCCCTGAATGGTTGTTGGAAATTAATCTCCTTGTATTACTGCTGATGATTTTGTTTTCTATGAAGATCTTGTTGTGATTTTAATCGGGCACTGTTATGTTTTTCTTCAGAGTTCTCGAACTTGAGGAACAAATTAAGAAAGAAAAAGATCAAGCTGACTTGCTTCTCGAACAACAGAGAGTGGTAATGTTACTCGTGTGTGTTTTTGGGCGCACTGATTGTGTTACCAACTGATTACTTGCAGTGCTTAACTTTGTTGAATTCTTTATTTAGAGCTATGAGACTCGACTACAGGAACTGCAGCGGAAGGTAATCAAATAAGTACAGTATTTTATTTGTTACATGTACAAGTTAAACTTTACTTGGTAAAACTTCTAGCCCAATACTTGTTGATAATTTAAGCACATAGAGGATGAAAGATAATCCGAATATGTTTAGTGTAGTATTTGCAATTTGTTCAGCACGTACATGTAAGTAAATTCCAAATTCACAATAACATCAAGAGTTAAATTTCGAGATGTTGTCAGTTTTAATCTTCTCCTTATCATTTTCCCTCCCCGTCCAGGGGAAAATAACACTGGCTTAAAAGGGCTAGGTCACGCAATTTTAGGCAATTTCAGCACTGATCAAATATAATTAACTAAAATATCAAAATAACAGCTCAAAACTAAAGAAGAACTCTAACAAAACACAAGAAAGCCAAGGAGAGACATGGAGGGACAAAACTGGAGAGGATTAAAATGGATTGCATTTGGGTAAATTTGAAAAACGTCAGCCCACCTTTTTTCAAATTTACGGTATGTCCGTTTATACATGTATCAAAATGTCATTACCACAGTTGGAAAATCATTCTCAGTTGTTACGTGGCCATGATTTTGCAAATGAAAGACTGTTGGTCTGCCAATTTGACGTTTAGAGCTCATAATTAGCAAATTTACGGTAAACAAAATTACGTAAAATAGCGTGACCTAGCCCCTTCAAATTTAATTCAGATGCTTAAAGCGTTTTACGTACAATTGTACAAATCGTAGTTTAACGATTCTGAGGTAACATGAAAATTGAAATGTTTGATCATTAACTAGAGTGATTGCTAAACAAAATGATCTTTAAGAAATCTTAACGTAAGTCATTTAAAACATGGTTTGTAGTTAAACCCTTGGATATTGAAACCCATGTTTTTGCTCACCCTGGAGAAAGAAACCCCGGACCAAACCGATCACTTTGCACTTTTTGTGTTCTTTTTCATCTTTTAGAATGTTTCTGTGCATGGTTCTTCTCGTAAAAAGAAAAATCTCATGTTGATCTTTCCACAATCGAAAACAGCGCAATTTCACTTTTCTTCCAAGAATTCCCGCCCCTTGCATCACCGGCGGGCATCTACAACTGAAGGCAATTCTGAGGTACTTAGCCTTTCGATTTAAGAACTCTGCTAACACCTTGTAATACGCAATGGGTAAACAGTTCCCTTTAACAAACTTTAAAATCTTCTTGAGATGTTTGATTAAACGACTACCACCCGAGACTTTCACTGTTCTTTTTGACGTGACATGCTTCATGCAAAACAGGTGTCGGTTATCTTCAAGTTTTACTTTCTTAGTTCACTTGCACAAATACACATCTTTAAGTCCCGCGCCATATTCATTAAATTCTTCCTGACTGTCCTGAACTCATTTTGATGCTAGCTTTGAAAATACTGTGTAAAAATCCGTCACATGAAGTGGCAATAGAATTCGGGATCCTTTTGGTTTGTTTCTTTTCAGGTTCACGTTCTTTGTGAATTAGCCTGCGAATACAGCCGTCTCTCATTCGCTCCCGTTACTACGTGCGAAACGCGAAGACTGTCTTCGCGTTTCGCGCGTAGTAGTAGCGGGAGCGAATGAGAGGCGGCTGTATTCGCAGGCTATTTGGGAATTCGATTTTTGGGTTTGTCTCGTCTGGTGTTGCAGACCGTTGCGAATACTAATTGTGATAGTCTTTGGGTTTGCTTTCCGGCATTCAGTTGAAAACTGCCTCTTCGACTATTTAGTAAGAATAAGTTAGATACTGATCGGTTTTGGCACTTGTAAGTGCCGGATACACTGTTAATCAGCAACACATCATACCGCATGCGTCTTCATGTTCCACTTTCTCGCAACATTTTTTATTTTGTTAATTTTTTTTCTCAACGCACTATTGATAAGTGACAGCTAAACGATCCGCCAATTTTAAGTCAATTTACCTGTGTGATTACTTAGCTGGTAGAAACGTTTTACCTGCTAATATAGCTCAGTAATCTGTATTTAACAGGCGCAAAACTAATGAAGTAACTGATGCAAAGTAAAGCACTAAATGACTAATTAGTGGTGACGCGAGGTTCACGTGAACCTTCTAATATGTTGTAAACTTATTATGAGAAACAGAGTACCATATGAATTCTGAAGGGATAGATAACTAAATGTACGAGGTATATAAATTCAGTTGTGAACGTGCTAAATTTCTTCTTAAAATTGAAGAAGAGAAATCAAAACTGTCGTTGATGTCATTATTAACATAATGAAAGTGAGTTTGGCTTGGCTCAATCGTCCTACAGATTTGTATGTATTAATGTCTGCATACATTCTATCGGACGGATATTCTTGCACACTCCCTTTGAACATGAAGTTGTAGTTTTATATTTGTCAGTTATAACGATTCTGCTTGCGGTGGTGTTGTCGACGTTTTTCGAGCATTCCACCGTTTACTTAGTAACGGTGGCATTGTATACTGATTTGTGTATCGTGTTTTGTTTTGTAGATGGAACTTACTCCAGTACCGTCCATTGAATCAGTGGACAGCGACATCGATGTAGAAAGTTTTGACAGTAAGTAGCATTGTTTCGCTTCTTCTTTCAGTCTTTGACAGATTATTGAACATCACGAACTGGTGAATTCGAAGAGGACAGACCACGATCTGATGTGCGGCTCCAATAGATATCTGTTCATGAGTAGGATGCCTAAAATGCGTGCAATTCCACAATTGGTTTTGGCTCCATCAAATCCTATACCAATTGTAGAACATTTTTAGGTGGAGCCACCCACAATGGAAGCACATTTATCGACAAGGAATGTTAATAAGGATAACAACGTAATACAAATGAACCGCTAAATTAAATAGCTGTTATTGCCGTTGAGTCCAGGTCGACTCTCTTAAATGCAGTAACATCTATTGTTGTTGTGTACGAGCTTGTGAACCCCCAACCGGCAACATCCACATCGCCCGCAAGCTGATTTCACTTGTCCAACATCAATCTCACAGGCCACTAGAAATTGTCCGCAAAAAATGATGGGTTTGTTAAATGCCGATATCGTAATATGACTGTGGAAAAATTTGTGGCTTCACGTTTGCCTGTAGAGTTAAATACGCGGCCCAATGCTCTGTCACCAACGTTGCGCTTAGAAAGCCGGGATGAAGTTGTTTTCTTTAGTGCAGACAGTGCGGTTTTCATTTTGTTTTAGTAATACCCTTAGAAAGTAGACCTCGGTACGAGGCACTAGGGAACAACTACAGCGTTTGTGGGGTTTATCCCCCAGAGCCTTGTGTTAGGCTCAATTTTAGTATATCGAAATTGGTATATTTTGTTTCAATTCTGTGTACATAAATTGTTATTGTGAATGAATTGGTATATAACATGTATTTTAATATCTTAAGGCGAGAGCCCGCTGACCGAGCGTGAACTCAATCTGGCGGAGGTGGTGGTGGACAAGTGGAAGTGTTACCTGTGCACGACATTCAGGGTTTGTATGAAACTATTCATTCTATCATACATGTAGCTCTTTATTTCTGTTACTGATGCTAGAGATATTGACAACAGTTATAACAGTCAACAATTCACAATAGGCTGAGTTGTTATTTGCCTCTGTGTCAAAACGAGTCTTCGAGCGAATCCATTCATATGAACGTGCGTTTCCCCTACAAGCTCATTTTGATAAACAAAGGATTTGCTCAACGACTCGTTTGGGAGCAGAAGCACAAGGTGACTCGGAAATGGGCTACGAGAACTGAGAGACTAGAGTCGGTTTAAGGGTGTCCATAGGTTTCCTGTGTTATCATCTGTGCCATAATTATCCCAGACCAGTTACACGATCACGCTCTCCGGAGTTTCCTTTAAATCAGTGCCATCAGCCACGAATTTTATTGGATGTCGGGCTTGAGGTTTTGTAAACAACCTTCGTGGTCAATTTATCAGCAACTGAATACATACCCACTGATTATTTACATTTTAGGACGACTTGCTGAGTCATGCGGTGCTTTTGAAAGAAGCAAATGCTATCAGCGTGGAGTTGAGGAAAAAGGTAGAACAGTGACCCTTGATACTGTCGAACATTCATCAGTTGGCTTCCTCTGGCCATTCTCGATGTGTCGTTCATTCGCTGAGTTATTTAGTTGATGTGATAGCCCTGTGGGGCGTTTTCGGTGGTTTGATTATGTTCTTCATAAATTTTAACATGATGTGGTTGCTTTTTGAGATTTTGGTTGAATTGCATCAAGCCTATTATCAAACGTATTGAAACTGAAAATAAAACCCTTCCCAGCTTCGATTTTTAAACGCTTATCTCCCAACACGCTTAAGCCCTGTGAAAGAACCCAGGCAGAGACTGCTGGAGAGGTCAACAGTTTGCCTCGCTGTTTTGCAGGTGGAGTTTCAGTTCACGCTGTTAACAGACACACTCTACACTCCCCTCCCATCGTTTCTTCTTAGTGACGTCAGGCACAAGGACAATCCCGCGGTAGTCGCCGTTGAAGTCAAAGACATGAAAAATGGCGCCTCCCATTACTGGTCTCTTGGCAAACTACGGTAAGAATGTAATCCTCGAAGATCAACAACGTTCTTCTCACTCATTTTCAATACTTTTCCGATATTCTCTCTGGAAGAATGTGGTAGTATATCAAGTGAAGCTTCAGATCACTACTTGTATTGCTTTTAAAACTTTAATGCTGCCTAGCAGTGGATGAAAGGCCACCTTTGCTGCACATCAAAGATTGTAACCAAGACTGCCGTTAGAATTACTTAAAGAAGTCTCATCGACTTTGTTGTCAGTTATATCACTTGGATTGCTCAAGGGCTTTTAGTGTTTTAAGAATCCGTTGCAGACTTTTTGTTCATTGTTGTTATCACTGAAAACTCTACGCAAGAGTCGTGCTTACTACAGTGTGTGAATATTTGAGAACTCGTAGCTGAGTTATTCATGTTGTATTGTTTAGGGATCGACTGGAGGATATGCGCTTCATGTATGACACTGCTGCAGAATCCAAAACCAAAATCTCTTTTGACACTGTTGATCCTTTTTACGACGCTCTGCCGTGGTTCAGACTCATTGGAAGGTAGGCCAGTTTCTTTACACTAGCTACCGACCAAGCTAACTCACTATTGTCCCAGTCAAGGCTAACGAATTGGAAACTGTACATATTGTATGTTTCTTCATTTCCCATTACGTACTAATAGACTTGTTAACAATGTTTAATCGTAAAGCAGAAAAAAAAAAAAATTATAGAAATGGCCAGGGTAGTATTAGAACCAGTTGGGCTTGTAGGCGGCAAGATTATAGCTGGTAACATGTTGCCAAGGACATCTGCAATTTATGCTTTTCATAGAATCAGTTACATGTCTTGTTGAAAATGAATTTCTTAAGTTTAAATCTGAATAATGCAAACGATGAAGAGCTAGTAATAGGAGGAGTAGAAAATTTAGAGTTTATAGGTGACGATTATCGACTTAATTCTAAAGTTTTCACTCTCCAAATACTATCAAGTAAGGCTGTATATTTTTTAAACCTTTTAAATGTACTTTTTTGCCAGGTCGTTTATATACCTAAGTAACTTAGTGTATGGTGTTCTCCTGGAGCAATCTGTGCCTGTTGTCAGTGAATCCGGAGATATACAAGGAAGTCTTTTCATCAGTATTCAACAGTGCACTGGTATTGATTCTTCTACAATCACTTTACTGTTTTAGTCTGTTTATTTCTTAAACTCTCATCAAACCTGAGTCGGTGCTGATTAGATGCTGGATTGTATTCGCAGATAACCAGACCTGGCATGTGGATGACATGGGTCGGTCACCCGTGTTATGGCTGGATCTTCGATCTGATGATAGTGAACAAAAGAGTGAAGTGGAGGAAGAGGTAAACTAAGGCGTCAGTAGTGTAGATAGAGAAGTTAATCGTAAGGTGTTCGCTTCAGTAACCTACCGCATCGTGCAGCAAAAACGTCATTATTTTAGATAGCTTTTCGCTAAAATAATTAAGTTCCAGCTGGGATCGGTTTGTTGTATTAATATAAGTTCTTTTTACTTAGTTAACTTTCAAATTATGTATTGTTTTTATTACAAAATATGATTACTTTTAGGTCTCTTATCTCCCCCCCCCCCTCTCTTTTTACTTTCAATCTTTTGCAGTGATGGGCTTCTTCCTTGCAGGGCCCCCCATGTAGATCTAGATGTAGGGAGTTTTCTGAAAGTGTAGTCGTTATGTATCGGACTTGAACTCTCTGGATTATTAAGACTTGACAACGAGGAATAACTGTGAGTGAAAGATGAGTTCAGTTGTGTCTTTAGCAAGGTATCGCAGAGTCTCTGATGACACGGATATCTTACAATTTCTCCATTTTCGTTTGACTCTCTTTCTCCGATCTAGACATCAGCAAAGTGTCCGACATTTTTGTCCGGAATCGTCCGAAGGAGAAAGTGTTCAAAAATTGAACATCCGAATGAACGTCCGAAATTATTTGCTATTAATGTACTAATCATCGGGTCGAACTTTAGAGGGGTCTAAATTAATTCAAACAGGAGGCAGAAGAAGCGGCTGAAGCAGATGAGGTAACCGAACCTCCATTCTCAAAGGGGACACTTCATGTTGGCAAACCTTACGTAATCAGCATCACAGTACTGCAGGCTCAAGGGATTCCAGCGCAGTACACAGACATATTCTGTCAGATAAGGTAAACTTTAAAGGTCGACGTTATAGAGTAGTTGTATCTGTTCGCTCATCTTTTTTTTCTTGTGAATGAAATCACGACTACCTGGAAGATTATTTGTTTGCGAAAGTGACTAGGTGACATCTAAACCTAAAAAGTCTTCAAAAACGTCGCAAGAAGTTCACATAGTTACTCAAGTTTTTGTGATAAATTTACGGGTTTGTCGTGTCTGGCTCAGTACTTCAGAGAAGGGAAAGCAAAGTTATTTAGAAATTACAAAAGAGAAATTTTTAGGCCGTGGAGTCAGAAGATATCTTGGGTTTTCTGTTTAAAGAATGTGCTGACAATCTCTTGTTTCTTTCTAGGTTTCTTTGTAGTGAAGAAGATGAAGGATTTTGTACTGAGCCCGTCGCTAATAACCAAAATAGTGGCCCTTTAGGCTTCTACTTCACTCAAAAGGTACTGCCATTGCTTTTTGAACTGAGTCAGTTAGTTTGGTCTTAATGTTGTATGCTCAGTTGTGTTCACATTTACCCATATGAGAACAATCATGTCGTGATTTGAAGAATAAGAACCCAAATCACGGCTGTGCGATATAATCTTTCCAGATCGCTGTGTTCTTCAGTTGTTATCTTTTTCGGGTTGTTTGTATTATTTTAGAACAAAGCTGTTCAACGTATCTTGTCAGTCAGAGGCTAGATACAAATGTCATGTCTGCTTATCAGCCTGGCTGTTGCGTTACCAAAGTAAACACACTGGTGTGGATGGTGTGACATACCGTTTCTTGACTTTCTGGTTTTTGCGAGGAAAGATTATATCAAGACCAAAGTTCTTGTGCTGAGCTGTTACTCCAAGCCATGACTGGTTTTTTTTTTCTAGACTGAACATATATAACTACTAACGTAATATCTAACTACTTCCGTAAGTCATTCTAAACACTTTCTATCCATGATTCCTATTTGAAGGTTGGAGTCGTGGTAACAAGGGATTTCATAGATTACATCAGTACCAGACCTCTTCAGGTGGAAGTGTTCGGTCACTATCAACATCATCCGCAGCATCATCAGTCTAGTGCACAGCTTCCAAGGTACAGTGTCATTCAATATACAGTCCTCTTGCTGGTCCTCATACCTTTCTCAATGCTCGTCCACACCACGCCGGACTGCTGGAGAATTTGGAAACGGCGTTTTCAGTCGCAAAACGCATCAAACGTTCTTCGTCCACACCAGTGCTGTGCTGGAGAAATTGGAAAACGCAACAATGGACCGTCAATCTGGATTTGTGGTTGACGAAAACTCGGACAGGAAAATCACGTGATTAAAGTGATGTCATCACGATTTTGAAAAGCGTTTTCGAACAGTTCCGTTTTCGTAACAGATTAGTAGGAACGGCAGGCCTAACCGTAGAAAGAAAGCTGCGTTTTTACACTGTAACGAACTTAACTGGGGCCATCTAACGTTTTTCTTCCAATTACAGAACGAGTACAGAACAAAAGAATCGGAGTTTTTCAATTCCCAGTCAGATTTAAACCTCATTTGTGATTGGTCCAAAATGAATAAACTCCGATTCTTTTGTTCTGAACTCGTCTTATGATTCACAGAAAAACGTTGAGTGACCCCGGTTGAGTTCGTTACACTATAAATTTCTCTGGCGTAGTGAGAACGGGACGTTATAGTGCAATGTGGGAGAATGCCATCAGGCAATAAATACAGCACTTGTCAAGTGTAAAGCGCTTCTGCTATATTGTTGATGCAACGCGATAACAGACTGTGGTGTGGGGGTGGGGTGGGTGAACTTCTTCATCCATGAAGAGATTCCAACCAGGCAGTGTCTCAGTAGCAGCTCTCCTCGCTACACTATCATCTGTCGTTTTCACGCCACTTGATGCCTATCAATTCTCTTAGTCACTTTTGAATGCTACAGAAACCAAAATAAGCATCGTCAGTTAAAGCCAGTGAACGCACACCTTTCTCCATTAGTTCTCTTGCTAAACATATTTGCTGTTGACGGTTAGTTTAATAGGGATAAGGGTGTTTCTACTCAGCTGTGATGATAAGATATTCGTTCGAATTGATACCTCGTTCTCCTCTGGTACTTTTGCTCATTTGTTGTTACGTCCCTCTGCATTAGGGCCATTGTAAAGGAAGGCAAAACAGATTCTAAGTCTTCAAAAGGTAACGGGTAACATCGTGTCTCTTTTAAATAAGTCTTGAGTATTTTTGTTTGTAGACTTGCCTGTATCACTGTCCTTGAGTTGACAAACTCTGAGTGCAAGTCGATTGACGGTCGCATTCACTGATGTTCTTCTTTACTTCTTTCTTTTTGCGGTGTTAGACTCTCCACCTGCCGTCTCTGTGCCATATCAACTCTGGTAAGAAAATAGAAATAGCATGATCTGAAGGCTTTTTGAGCTGTTAGTGTCACACTAAAACAGTAACTGACTTGTTTTTGTAAGATGTGTATTTTGATTATTTGATGATAAAAGCAATAAATTGAATTGTTGTTTCCAATCTCATGAAAATTAAGTTGTATCTCTTCTCCGACCAACTTGAAAATTCATGAAATATCTAACATTTTGAACATTTAACTTCCTTCGAATATCCACTGCTCATATGGTTAGGTCTGTCTCCTTGTGTTTGTCCCTTATTTACTCTTATCTTTACGTCCTTTAATCTTATTTTGTTTTGCACGTAAAAGGCAGGGGAATAACTCGAAAACCGCAAGGTTCTTTTATTCTCCTGGCTCAACTTTAAGCATACGTATTTCTTAAGTTACTGTAGTTTTTGTCACTTGCCATGTAAATATGTCTTTTAGTGGTTAGAGTAAGTAAAGCATTGTTGTTGTTGTTGCTGTTGTGTAATGCATCTCATACCCCTCCGTTTTAAAAACCTAGAACGTTCTGTTAACACGAATTATCTTATCACAATTGACAACAATTTTTCTTTTTGCAGGGACGACGAAGGCACTCTGAAATTTGATTTGCTAGTCTGGATTGAGGTCTATGAAATGTCACCATCTGGAGAGTGAGTTAACAACATTCGACATCACTTTCTAAAGACTGCATGCGATCTGTCAAAGCACTAACGAACAAAATCATCCCGGCTTTCGTCCTCCATTTTCGACGTCACTCTTACTGTCAAATTTTCCTGCCAATCATAATGGGTTCATCGTAATTGAAAATTTTATTTATTTTGGTGAAAGCCTTACGTTTTTCCCACTTACATTGCTTGCACTTTCAGTATATGTGTTGACCAGTGACCCACTACTAACATAACTTTTCTGTTTTGACTTCTTTTTACTGTGTTTCTCCTCGATTGGCAAGCTTTGTAAGCATGCTAGAAGCATTTTTGCATAGTTGTTTATTAGGTTATTCATCATTTATTTAGGCTAAAGCTAAGGTACGGTTTGACAAGCTTAATGATAGTTATGTAATTCGTCGGATTTCAGTTATTTCCCGTGCGTTGTGAGACGTAAACCAGACATTCCTTGTGGTGGAGTCTTTCTTCTTCATCAGGTATGTATATATTTCTCTATTGCGTAATACCAGGTGTTCACGTCGTGTGCGCAGGTGTTCCTATGAAGTGGTTTTAATGACTTTCGTCTGTCAAGGAATCGAAGCAACGCATGCAACTTGTGTCAGGTGCTGTAAAACCCATTTGAGTCAAGTCAAGTTTTACTCTTGCATGATTGGCTTAGGGAACAGCGCGCTTGCTCTGGTTGCTTTAAATGAGTTGATAAATAAACAATAACCTCCAGTTGGCGCGAAAATATGCTAGGATATTTGTCCGCGGACATTATCTGTTCCGAGTGGCGAACAGTTATCCGAGAGCGTAGCTCGAGGAAAACTGTGAGCTACAAGGAACAGATAATGTCCAAGGACAAATATCCGAGCATATTTTTGCTCCAAATGGAGGCTATTGTCTTTATTATCCTTCAAATCTTTT
>Ga0126343_10000624_pt1 | contig 14297 bp, 10 predicted proteins | sample Cyp2metagenome_FD_92531 | JGI IMG/M metagenome (GOLD analysis project Ga0126343, IMG submission 92531) | Coral microbial communities from Lord Howe Island, Old Settlement Bay, Australia - Cyphastrea 2 metagenome | ecosystem: Host-associated > Invertebrates > Cnidaria > Coral ... | reverse complement strand
ATGCACCGTGCTGGCACCTCCCTATTTTAGCCCTGCGTGCAAGTGTTTACTTTGATTGCTTTGTTTTTCGTCTGCCTTTTCCCCCATAAAATGGAGAAGTATAATTGACGGTTGTTCGTGGGATACTGTTTTCTGCCTTTTTAGAAGCATTTTGCCATTTATCCCGTCTCTGCTTCGTGTGAGAAATAATTGTTTTATTCCAAATTTATTTAATTTTATTTCTTTTATAAAAGAAAAATGTGTGGAGGCCCTTGGTTTTGAGAATGGTGGAATCAAAGATGGCCAGCTGACATCCTCTTCTGTGTGGATGGGTGTGAGCACGTTTGGTCCTCAGCAAGCCAGACTTCACAACCAAAAATGGCCACAAGGCTGGAGTGCTGACCTAACTGATAAACAACCATGGCTTAAAGTGTCGTTGAAGTCGGACTATGTAATTACTGGCATTGCCACACAAGGTTATGGCAATCCAGTCTTCCGTGAATGGGTTGAAAGCTATTACTTAGTCTGGCTAGACACCAAGGCTGGTGAAGTCTTTTATCATGAGGATGGTAAAGTCAAGGTAGGCGTATGTCTGAAGGTTCTTCAGTTTGCATACATGTACTTCTTCCACTTTTACCCTCTAATTTGGCAAGGAAAGGGGTTTTATTGTAAGAGAACAGTAGAAGGTCCCTGAAAACTAAAAGACCCTGAAAGAAATTGATTGAAGCTAATTTAGTTACATGAAAGAATTCTCTTTGAGAATATTTGAATTTATTAGGTCTTAGATGGTAACAGTGATCATGATACCGTTGTCCGTCATGTGCTAAAGGAGCCCTTCGTAAGTAGAGAAGTAACTGTCCGGCCCAGAATGTGGAAGGGTAGTGTTGGCCTTCGAATGGAGTTATACGGATGTAAACTTGGTAAGCTCTGTTTATACTGATTAAAGCCTTAGCGACTTTGTACATGCAAGCGAAGAAATGTGTTGACTTTTGACAATGGCAGTGTTATTATTTGATTTCTACTGTAATTGTATTCTGTTGATCACACTACATTATTGTTTCGCGATTAATCTAGTTTCTTTTCAATTTCACTTGGAGGTTCGTGTAACTTCGAGAGTTGCTGGTAGTCTTCAATTAAAATTGTTTCCGTTGTCTTTCGCTACCTCGGCACGAGGTGCTTAACAGACCGTAGATTGTTTTCTGGCGATTTCCCTTCACCAAACTCCAAGAATAAATTTGCTGAACCTTATTGCTAGGGTCAGAACCATGAGGTGATAGTGGAAGTTAATGTTAAGAAATTTCTTTATTCAGATGACTGTCAAGAACCACTTGGACTAGAGAACCGAAACATTAAGGATGAACAACTGACAGCATCTTCCGCTTGGAGCGATAATCCAGAAAAGTTCGGTGCTCACAGGGGCAGGCTCAATTTGGATCGCTGGCCTCAGGGCTGGACAGCCAGTTCAGAAGACACTTCTCCGTGGTTTCAAGTGAATCTAAACGACCCTATTATTATAACGAGAGTAGCTACGCAAGGATACGGAGGGCCTGCGGGAATTGGTCAGTGGATAGAGAAGTACCGACTGTCTTGGGAAAACGAAGAAGGTGCTTGGCGCAATTATTCCCACCCTCATCGTGTGAGCAGTTTAGCTGTCCACTGGAAGAACAAGGTGATTTACTTTCTCTAATCATCTACAAAATCACAGCTATCTGAGAAGCATATCTACTTACTGCACGAGAAGCATAAGAGAAATACGCGAGCTAAGAGCAAGGGAAGGTAACTCTAAATTCATATGCAATCTGCAGCTGAAGTCTCAAGTGACCCTTGACTCAATTGGAGTATAGCTAAGACAAGAACCAAATCTTTTATAACAAAAGAACAGCAATGGGAAACTAAGTGAGAAGCAAATTGTATTCGAATGATGAGATTAAAATTCTTTCTGTTCCGTTTTTGTTTTCCCTTTCGATACTTTCTGTGACTAGGAGAACTTGTCACTAGTTCCCGGCCTTCGTTTTAGCGTGCAATGTAGGTTGCCAAGTACACCAAAACGAGGAAACAAAGCTTGCTATGAGATAATATAGGTGGTATGAAATAGGATTAATATTTACCTTACTTTGCAGGTATTTCATGGAAATAGAGACAAGACGACGGTAGTGTCACACACTTTGCAGAATGCCATAAAGTCAAGCAAAATCCGTTTCTGGCCTCTGGTCAAGCATAACTTTGTTTCTATGCGAACGGAATTGTATGGCTGTATGGGAGGTAAAAAGAGGTTTCTTTTTTTAGTCTCAGTCAAAGATCTGGCATCAAGTTCTTTCTGAAATGCTTGATGATTACATGTTGAATACTTATCAATTGATGCTCCTCAAATATCGTTTAATATTATTAAGTCTCTATTTGGTTGATGACCATGTTGGGTATTCTTCCTTCTCTTTGCATCTAAGGGTGCAGCAGTATTTCAATACAGCGATATTTAAGCCCTCCTCTCTTGATTAAATTTCCCTCCATATGCAGCTACATTTATCTTGCGGCTTAGAAATATATTGTCTTTAGTTGTTTGTTTGTGTTCTTTAAAAAATTACAGAATCTTCAAAAACGGTAACTGAGTGCACTACAGTTGGTCATCGCATGACTGGTGAATCAAATCCGCCCAGCAAAAAGGATTGCCAATGGCATGTCACTTCATCCAAGGAGGACGGCACGGTAACACTGAAGTTCACAGCTTTTGACTTCTCAAAAAGCGATCCTTTCTGTAGCAAAGACTACATTGAAATCAGGAACGGCCTTACTAAACATGCTCCCGTAATAGGAAAATACTGTGGAGGCAAGATACCTGCTCCAGTGCAATCTTCAGGAAATGGTCTCTGGGTTCGTTATGTGGTGTCTGGTGAGATCAAAACTAAGGTTGGCATGACTTATCATGATGGTCCTAAAGCCCCTGTGCAAGGAGAGAAAGGTATCTTAGTTTTCCTGTTTGTATGAAGATTCCGAAACTGTAATGTATAGGGTTGCAATGTTGCGCGATGTTGCAATTTTCCCAAGAAGAACAACAAACCCGCGATTGAACCTACCCAGGATCCCAACTGATGCCTTGTTTGCTATTGAAAATATTCGACACTGATGTCATATTTTGCTATTTGTTCCCAGATTAACTTAAAGCTCTTTTGCTCCTAACTGTTAAATAACAACAACCATTTTATTTTTCTCAAGGACGGTGCCTACTATTGTTAGTGCGCACACTTTCTGCGCATCACGCAAGACATGGTTTAAGTGCGCGCTGGGGTTGACACTAACGCAATCAACTACGCTACAAATTAAAGCAAAATTTTCCTACTGTGACCAAATCAAGTTTAATAAACCTATTCTTGAACCAGGAACACCAAAATAGCATCATATCACTAAGCAGTAACTGTTAACATCTTCCAGCTAAAAAACTAGCTGTTATCTGTCGAGAATTATACTGAAATCGAACTTTAAACATGTACCTGGAGATGGCGTAGTGCGCGCGCTAAACAAGTGCGAGATACACAATTTTTTACTTACTGGAGAGGTGACAGGAAAAAAATGTAACGGGCATCGAAAAAGTTTTTAAAAAAGATCAATGACTTTTAAAAACGCATGGCTACCTCTACTTTTCATGTTATGAATTGGAAGTAGCAAACCCATTCAACGCGTCATTAGTTCCTGGTTGTGGGCAAAAATTGTTTAGACTGTATTTTAGCTGAACCAGAGGAAGGCTGTCAGAGATACTAAAAGTGCTGTTGCGACGATTTTGTTATTGAAAACACACAAACAATGGTTTTTGTGCTTCCATTTACCATGAAGTTTTAAGATCTTTATAAATATGTTTGCTTTTCAGTATTTAAAAGCGAATTTTACGGAAATCTGTAAAGAAATATCCCTTCTTTCTCTTTTCAGAAAAATGCTGATGTCAGCATTTTTGTTGAGATTCAAGGCTAATGATCTCGAAAAAATGCATGGCTACCCCAGGTTTTCTTTGTGGATCTAATAGCCCTTTCAAAGATCTACTTTTTCCGCGTGGTCCTAACGTGGCGCAAAAACCTTGGTATTTAGTAGGCACCGTCCTTAATGCATACATAATTACAAAAAAAAAATACAGCAAAAAATAAATTAGACTTAAACAAGCAAAAAAACTACTCAAAATAGTAAGAACTAAACGAGTTGAGTAGTTACAAGGTTTATTATGCTTAAAGTCGGTCGTAGCAAAAATATAAAAGAGAAAAAAAAACCTATGAAATATAAAAAGGAAATATAAGTTGTAATAGTACCAGTTATTGATAAAACATTGTATAAATAGCGTTTGTTGTCGCAAACCTGCATGTGGTATCTTTTTTGTCATAGTATTTTTCACTTTTTATGAGAAAACGGGTCCCTTATATTTGTTGATCAATCTAAGTGAATTGCGTTGTTTGTTAATTTTCTGTTCCATTACTAGGATGTGGAACTCGAGAACATTCAACTCCACCCAGCCAAACGGACGGAAGTACGCCCAAACAATGGCCTGGACAATGGCCCTGGCAAGTAGCCCTACTTCTTATGGGACAGTCTGTCCAACAGTGTGGAGGTGCTCTTATTGCTCCTCGGTGGGTCCTCACAGCAGCTCACTGCTTTAAGAGGTAATGTTCATTTATATTAGTCATTTCTCTTTCCTAAAAACGAAAACATAATGTGCAGTGGATTTCAATCCAATCATCAAATGTTAATTTTCCATGGTAGGAGAAATTCCAAGGAGAACATAGCGTACAAATAATCAGATTTTTGTGTTTTTTTCTTGTGTGTGAGAGATAGGGTTAATCCCCTTCTACTATTGGGTTCAAGTGGCCATTTTAATGCCTAACGATTATCTCCACACTCTTAAGTGTTGCTGACTGAATATTATCGTTAGTTACAGTGACCTCCCGCCTATACTTAACGGCTATCATGAACTCGCATATGTTCAGTTGACAAGGCCAAGTATAGTTTCGATGGCTTTTAACATTTAAAAGTACTTCTCAGTAGTACGGGGCCATAAACTAAAAGCCGTCCAACCCAATCCGTATGACTACAATGCCCTTTCCAAATGGCTGCGTCGTACCTTTGTTGCTCTCGTTTTCGCTGTTTGCTTGAAATGCAAGTTGACGAAGTAAGAAAATTAATTATAATCATAATTTTTATAACTTAAGGTCATTCCACTGAAATAGAACCTGCATTTAGGTTTTCGTCAAACTTTGCTATTTTTGTTTATATTGTAGGAACTTAAATTTCGAGAAAAGGGGTTCCCGTGTTAGAGTAGGAGCAATAGCACCTTGATTATACCCTGAAATCCTTATAATAGCACCATGATTATAGTCATATTGCCTGCTCTACACTGAAAATTGGTCCATATTTATTTTACAAAGCGATCTTATCACTTAATTTTCGAGAAAATGACGACTTACCGCTATGGTGAGATCTAAAAAGCCACCATTTTTTAATGCGCGCGTGCTAATCACGCGTGAAATTATGCGCAGTAGGGATGCGCCATGCAATACTGAGGAATGACCTTAACTCCGTACGCATCTCTCACGTTAATAAAACACAGTTCTGGGTAAAATTCCCTACTTGCATTTGCAGGTTCAAGCAGCCTCTTCAATGGGTCATACGTGCCGGAGAGTTTGATCTCACGCAAAAGGAAAATTCCGAGCAAAACATACGAGCTGAAGCAATATATGTTCATTCTTCTTACCTATCTGCTACAAACGAGAATGATATTGCCTTGGTGTACCTCGAAAAGCCAGCGCAGGTGAACGACACAGTTAACGTAATTTGCCTTCCCAATGAAGGAGACGTTCAACCTGGAAGCTCTTGTGCTTCTGCAGGGTGGGGATTTACACCAAATCTGCGTCATACTTCTGCGCCACTAAGATCACAAGTGGTACCTGTTGTATCCCGCCAGCAATGTAATAGATTTAGTTCCTACGGCGGTCTGGTAAAAGAAGGAATGATTTGCGCGGGCTTTGAGAAAGGCGGCGAAGATAACTGTTACGGAGATGGCGGTGGTCCTCTCATGTGCCAAATCTCGCAAGGAAAGTGGGTTGTTGGCGGGATTAATAGCTGGGGACAAGGCTGCGGACTCCCTGGCAAGTATAGTGTGTACACATTCACGGAGAAGTACCGACGCTGGATTAATCGACACTTGCAAGCCAACTGATCGTCAGTTCTGGAAATGCGCGCTGAAGCAATAGATATGTTGTTCAACTCTGCAATGGGTATTTAAATATTCCAACGTGAAACTTGTAGCTGGCCCCGGTTGACTTGCCGTTTCGTTTGCCACATTCTAGGAGCTGTTCATCTCGCTCAATTTCCAAGCTTGGACACCTAAGCTGGGAAAGCTCGAAGTTACACTTGTGTTGGTCGATCATTCTTGACGCATTGTAACAGGAAATGTTAAAGATACCTTCCGTTTATTGTAACGAACCAGACATAAAGTGCTTTTTGATGTACGAATAGACAATAGGCTGCATAGCCCGAGTCCATAACAATAATAACTGGAGATGCGTGTTTTATCTTGTTGCGCTTCTACCGGTCAAGGGATCTTTTATTTTTCTAAGCTAACTAAATGGTATCACAACAAATGTCTGTCCGAATAGAAATGAAAATCGAATAGATCTTTTTTTGCTTGTGTGCTGATGTTACTGATCAGAGGCTAATCAAGGTCTATAGCCACTATAAATCATGCATCTGTCCCCTGGTACTTAACTAACGTAGTCTCACTCTGAGAAGATTGTTGACGTGCTTCCGGTGATGTTATGAGTAAGGCGCCTTCAAGCCCCCTAACGTTCACGTCAGCAGGTACTGAGTTACATGTATGGCGGTAAAATTCTCTTTGCTGGCACACACTTCTCTTTGTGTGTAGTATGTGGTTTCCTGAATGGCCGTTTCCCCGTCTTCCTTAAACTATGGTTTATTCCCACACACCCGTTTCATTCCCATATTGAAGGTGCAAATGGGATGTGTAGGGTTTTCTATAATAATGCTGCTGGAGTGCTCGTGTTGGCAACCTACATGTTAATGTGATCAAAAAGGAACGATTTTCGTCCACACTGGAATCTATTCGTGATATAGCATTCAGCTGAAGAGACATATTCAAGAGTTTTATTGTTTGCAAGACTGCATGGTTATCTCCTTAGTGGATTTTGACTGTTTTTGTTAAAGTGAAGAGTAGATCTCATATATCGTCCAATACAATCTTCTATAATTTTTTCAAGCTATCAATAATAGACATTGTTTTTAGGCGGGCTTAACTGAACGTACGCCGTATTATGTACACCGTTTTATAGAAATAGAATTGATGTGTTCTTGCTATAATACCTGCAACATGTATTGGTTTAGTGGAGGATTGGTTATTTCTTTATTACATTGAAGCAAATTATTCAGTGCTCTCGCCGTGAACAGTTAAAGATAGTGCTTACTGCGACCGGTATGAGCCTGAGATTGTAGGTGTTGCAACATCAATAAAATATATTACTCGTTTGTCTCGAGAAGTTAAATCACGGCACGGTTCTCACGGTCATGTAAACGTCCAGACGAACAATTTTTCTTCTTCATTGGGTGAAATACCGCACATTGTCGAATTGGTCAAGGAAATTCCAAAATTCTGTCTCAGCAAAAGGTCATTCAAGTCTAGGGAAATACTTGGGCCCATCTTAAATTCTCTCAAGCGGAAATGGAAATTAATTTTTTTGGCGCCTTTCGACAACGATTTAAGTTTTATTAGCAGATTATCTATTGTACGGGAAACCAAAAAGACAATGAAGGAAACGATGGAAACAAACGTGCTTTGGCCTCTCCCGGTCCTAGTGAAAATTGGTAAGTCGAAGGGTTCCGTTTTTCTCTTACGTTATGTATAGGGACCCAGATAAAGATCACGGCGTTTCGATCGTGCGAGTTTGATATGTCATTGTTGAGCTGCAATTGGTGGATTTCGATCACGTCTTGATGACCAGTCACCTGGTGAACGTCTTTGTAATTATATCATCATTCTACGCGAATCTGTGTGCTCTTCGACATGCTCTCAAGATAGTCCTCGCATCCAAACGTTTTATCGTCGGTTCTTTGATCATCCTCAGCTCGTTGTTATGTCCTCTGCAGCATCGAATGAAACTTTTGTTTTGCCGGATATGCGATAGGGCATATAAACTAAATGAGGTGCACGTGTCTTTGAAGCTCTGATCTTTCGAAGGAGCGTTGTCCAATACAAGCTTATTCCAACGGAAGTAACGCAAATCGACGATTCGTTCTTGTGAAGCTTAAGTAAGTAAATGATTGGTGTGGTAACGCCTATTTTTTAATCCTATGAATTGCTAAGTTACAATAGCTCAAACGAAAATACTCTATTAAATTAGCGAGATAAAATCGTTGTCAATACTGGTATGACATTTATTCTGCAATTATATTGAGTTCTTTGCGGTTTGACCTTTACTTTGATTTGGTGGAAAAGCGTGAATTCCTTTTATACAGAGTATCTTGTTAATCGCATTAGCCGAATGAGCCGACAAAAGTGAACATACTTTAGGTTTTTAATACACTACACTTGTAGATAATCGAGACAGGTATTGCAGCCGGACATTCAATAGCGGGAACAGCACTGGTTGCACAAGGTACACTCATTTTTTTTTAATCGCACCATGTATTCGGCTACAAGTATTTTAGTTGTTTTGAAGCATCAAGTTCGACAATGGAAGGTTTTGATTTCATATCAAATAAAGGCAATCACCGCCAGCACCTTAATAGCTTGAGCATTTTAACATGAAGCCACGATAATTAATAGGTGGAGTGTAAAGCAATACAGGTCAGGCTCAGTATTTCAAATATGCTTCTAATAATAACACTCGACTTTTGTATTTTCTTCATACAAGAGACTATAGTCTCTTGGTTCATATGACGAAGAACAGATTTTTCTCCCTGAGGAGAAGTACACCAAAAGGATGTAAATACATAACAACTTTTTTTTTTCTCCCAAGAGGATTATGTTTCTGAAGTTTCGGCTTTACATTTAGCCACTTTTCAGTGTCAACAAAATAAAAAACGTTAATTACCATCTAATGAGCCAGAAATTACCAAGGTGCTATACATATATACATGTGCGCCAAAACATGCCGAGAGCTTTGTTTGTCAGATTTTTTTCAAAAATATTCTCGTTTCTCTGGAAGAAGTACATGCCAATAAGCACTGTTTTGTCAGTTACTGTTTACGGCAGAAGAAGTCACCGTAGAACGTTCTCAGGGGTGACTGTAGGTAAGTTCTACGATTATCATCTTGTTTTCTTTGCCGTATTAAAATCGTCAGTCATAAGTAGGGCTTTACCGCGCAAAGCTGGGGTAAACCTACAGTGCTCCAAAGAGATTACCAAAGCAGTTCCTTGCCCCCCAGTGGAGCTATTTATATCAGTAGTTCAGTCGCGTTTTTGATAATTGTATTAGATGTAAGAAAGCAGTAAAGTAACGGCTGTAACTTAAAAGGTTCTTTTGAAAATTCTTGAAAGAAGTAGGATTAGCAGAACATAATGGCTCAGTTAAAATGCTACTTCCTTCCTTTCTGATGCCGTTGCAGTTTAAAGACAAAAGGTCTCGAAATTTCCGCTTAACATCCGTACGTAAAAAACGTGATGTTGTACCTGACTAAATACGTCATTCAGTGCAATTAAAGAGGCCGCGGCCGTCCTCTTTGCGTTACCGGCATGAAATGGAAGACTAATGGATTATTAGTTTGATCTGATATTCTTAATTACCGATCATTGCCTGTCCCACACTACGAGTTGTTCAAATACTATTGAACAGCCTATCGTTTCTAATTTTGTTACTACTGGAACGGAATGTCACCAACGATGTCGGATAAAGTGATAGAAAATAAAACTAAATGTTAGTCTTTGTTCGCAAGTCGAAAGTAACAAAGTAACTAACATTATAAAAGATCCGTTGAATACCCAAATGGTTACACAAATTAGCACAAAGAAAGTTCCTCGCGTTCTGTATAGTCGCTCATTCCAGTGTAAGGAGTACAAATGCACCCTTAATAAAAATAAATTAGCCTCATATAGCATAAGCGATGAATAGTATGACGATAAAGGCATAAATTATCACTGCTGGCATAAAGCGAACTGACATCATTCAGCACTTAAGAATGAACTAGTAAGTGTTATCATATAAGATTTACAAGAACTGGGGAATACTTTACACGTGCAGTCAAAAGCTGAGTAAGTATTTTCACGTTGTAGTACAGTACATTGTCACAATAATCTTTTGAAGTCACACATCGTGCTACCGCTATTGTAATAGCCTTGTGAAGACCAAAGGTCTAAGTTTTCTTCATGAGAGGGGCACGTGAACCAAGCGATTTCTACCAGTCTACCGAGTCCTGCATTTGTCCCTACCAGCAGGATATTCAGTTTTGGGAAAACAGAAAATTTACAACACGCGACGAATCAATGCATTGGCATATTGTCTTTGTTCATATATCCGAGAGAAGCAACCCCTAATCGTTACGTTAACCGTCTCGTGTCGATTGAAGTGTTAGTTCACTTGTTCCTGAGTTTGAGTAGTCTTCCTGCTATGTTACTGCTTTTCTTCAGTCAGATGAGGTTTTGTTTTACTTCTTCCGGCGCGCGTTTTACGTTTTGTTGGAAGAACTAACCCGTGTCTATCGTGGTTCTTTTCAGGATTCAGCGTGGCAAAAGAAGAAAAATAGAGAAGTCTGCCTCCTTTGAAATCATTATGCCCCGAGGTAAGCGCCAAATTTGGTAATTTCCATTTCTTTTCTTCTTGTTAAATAGGTTAAATATATTTAGCCAAATTCACAATATTCTTTGTCGATATTTGGAGTTACCAGTTATGTATCCCACGTGTCCCCCGTGCCGATCGCTTTTCAGATATCTTCTTGTTGAACAGAAACCACATGGCAGCGGGAAAGGTTTTTGTAAAACGATGCTTAGAATTTTTTCCTCGTGAGAAAGAGCCCTGTACGGAAAGCTATTTTGGGTAAACGTTGCCAACTGAACCTTGTTTGGTGGCTGGAATGTAAAACATGATTGTCATATCCAACACAATGTACGAACGATTACACCTAATTATGAAAGGTTTTGTTATGATAATTTAGCCACAGTAAAAAATTTTCAACTTTGTCGTCTCTTTATTTAGAACAGTGGGTCGGTGCGTGAGTGAGATGTCAAACTCTACGTTGTTACTAAGTGGATAGTTTAGTGAAATACCAGCGCTCTCGTCATTTAAAGTCATTTTAGCAGTGAGCCTCGTGCAGTAAACATTGGATTGGTGAGTGTGTACACTTTATCATCGTTAAATTTATCTCTAAGTGGTTGTGTTTAGCAGACTCTTCACTGTCTTGGAATAATCTATGAATACACTCATGCCAAGAACACTGACGTTATTGAGTTTTATTATACCTTCGCTTAGTATCATAATTTTTTTCTCTCTTAGCGGACAAGAAGAAGAAGAAGAAGAAAGGAATTGACCCAAGTTTACAACAATGGAACTGTCACTGGTTTTCCTTCTTCTTACTCTGATCGAGACAACGTGTAACCGTTTTTGTGAAGCAAGCAACTGGCCGAATCCAAAACCAGCAAAGTGGTATCGCCCGTCAGCGGTAACGGAAGGCTACACCGAGACTGAAGATGGCACTTTATACTTGAACATTGATGAAGATAGTAATACAGTCCATGATTTAGCCAAAAAAGTAATTTCTTTGCTTAATCAAACCGTTGACATTTCAGTGCTAGGGATCTCTTTTACTCAAGTGGACGCCAGTCTCGGAAGATCGCGAAGGGCGCCGCCATCGGGGATCTTTGGAAAGGACACCCGGGTAAACATGCGAGCGTCTCTTGAGGCGCAAATGTATCCGTTCTCCACCGCCGTGATGCTTTCTTCCGGTTGCACTGGTACGCTCATAGGAGCTCAGCACGTGCTGACCGCTGCACATTGTGTGCGCAATGGAAAAAGATTGTTAAAAAGTGCAAAGAACTTGAAAGTTGGTAAGTATCTGTAACTCTGGCGTATGGTAGAGAAATATTTCATCTTGCTCAACGTGGCGATGATATCATGCCAATGATGTCTCGTTAATGTTACGTTTCGAGATTTTCGTGATGGTGCATTATGTCACGGTTCTGAACTCGAAAAATCCGTGCGTGATTCCTTTTCACATGGTTATGAATTCCTTGATGATACATTACCTATCGTTTGCGGAGGTTTCCAGACTGAGCTCGATGTTACGATGTGTCTACTTCGTCAATTTGGTATATCGGGTTGACAAAGTATCGCACAGTTTGCCAAGTGTCTAAAAACGAGACCCAGTTAACTTTATTGCAATGCCGGACTAATGGTAATGTAAAAGAAAATATCTCAAACAAACTTGGTCTTCACTTGACGTTTGTTTTGATTTGTCGTCAATAACGTAGAACAGTAACACCAAAATAATGTAAGATTATTGAAATTACTAACCCTCTAGTGAGAAACCAAGCGTGCAGTGGGGTGCGAAGCCAGTAGTAATTAGACGTAAATTGGAAGAAACGTCAGGCATTGGGTATTCTTGCTGTGTGCATTCCACGAACAAAATGAAAAGTGATTTCTTTGCAAACTGTACGCAGTTCTGTTCTTCAGTTGTTTGTTTGTTTTGGTTTCCTTGATCTTGGTCTTTGTTAAGTGTTTCCGTCAGTTATCGGTGCAAACCTCAAAGTTTTCAAGCATTCCAACAATGTAGAATGTTTCGTGACAAGCGATCGTGCGTGAAACATGGCAGTCTTAATTCGCTTTTAGATCTATTTTGTTAATGCAAAACCTATTCTATTACTGTTAAGACCACTGTTAAGAGACTTTTTAGGAGTTTACATTTCAAAGGACAATAGCTTTTATGGTTATTTATTAAACTATTTAAAATGATCAGACCGCTGCATGGGCCATTTAAAACAGTATTCTCGCTAGTATGCGTTGCTTCTATTTCCACTGGTAAATTAATTCTTGGATCATGTATTGTATAATGTGTATCTGCAAAGCAGTTGTAAAGTTGTGCGTCCTTAATTAATTCAGTTAAGGATGTAGTTTGCAAAAACAGAGTGTTAAAAAATTACTACGTCACTTATGCTTCATAAGTTGTTCCCGTATTGATTTCTCAGGTTTGTTGCAACGCTCAGGAAAGTTCCACTGGATCCGCGTGCAAAGAACATATGTGCCCAAAGATTGGAAGACACAGACCCCGCCGAGGGACAGGTTGAAATACGACTTTGCGGTTTTGAAACTCAAACGTCAGCATAACAGGCAGCACATGTCCGTGCAAACGAGCAGCCTACTTCCCGGCTCAAAAATTCAGTTTTCTGGCTTCCACGGTGATAAGTGGTACAACTCGTTATGGTACACGTACTGCCGGGTGTACAGAAAATCGAATGATATGATCCTCAATTTCTGTGATGGCGCTAAAGGCGTCTCCGGATCGGGAGTTTACGTAGATACTCCTAGTGGTGATGAAAACGCCGTCGTTGGAGTGGTATCGGCAATAGCCCGAGGAAAGGTCAAAGGCAAAGTGTTGGAGTTCAATGTCATCAATTCCCTTACCAATACCAAGGTGCGACAGATTTCAAAATGGGTTTCCAGACGCTAACAAATGAAACTGGCGCCGTTCCAGAGGGTATAAGCTAACGCTTGAGATGCAGAATGGCCTTCGTCATTGTCACTAGTTTGTCACTGTCTTCTAAGTAACTGTCTTTTAATGGCACAAAATGACAAAAACATTCACGTTCGCTGTTCGCATTCATCAATCACGAAGGAAACGTCCAAGGACTTCCCGTGTCAGCGCAAAGGACTGTATCTCAGAAACAGTAATGGTAGAAATGTGCTTTTCGGAAACCAGCAGAAATTTGGAACGTCAACAATATAGTACTCAGTCATCATACTAATTTTCCTTGTGCACAGAAGGCCAAACTGACGTTACTTTCTCATGTATGCTCATTTTAGTTGTAGCATGGCTCTAGATATTAACTTAAAAGTGATATTTATTTTTTTTTTTTTCCAAGCGGTCACGGTAACGAATTCTGCAATCTGATTGGTTCTTAGCGCGGTCCGGATTTTCCTATCTCTGACCACGGTCACAGTAACGCTTGCGTGAGTGTATCTAGAATAAAAACAAAGTCCTTTGAGAGAGAGGAAAAAAAAAAAAAGTTATTTACCGGCTTAGGGTCGGTCCGTATAGTGAAAAACTGTGACCTCGGGCTTGAAAATGCTGCCCTCGGCCTGCGGCCTCGGGCAACATTTTCAAGACCTCGGTCACAGTTTTTCACT
>Ga0126343_10000623_pt1:0-12500 | contig 14301 bp, 11 predicted proteins | sample Cyp2metagenome_FD_92531 | JGI IMG/M metagenome (GOLD analysis project Ga0126343, IMG submission 92531) | Coral microbial communities from Lord Howe Island, Old Settlement Bay, Australia - Cyphastrea 2 metagenome | ecosystem: Host-associated > Invertebrates > Cnidaria > Coral ... | reverse complement strand
ACGAATTCACCTGCCACTTAAGGGCAGCGAGAGAGAGACGTGCTTGTAACCTAAAGGGATTTTAAGTATTTGTCCTCTTACTCTTCTGAAGACAGAACTCTACTCCGACGACTCCAAAAGTGGACAGTCCCAGACTCTCGCAAATCTGTTCGACCAAGCGCACGGAGTCATCGATCTCCTGGGGAACAGTGTTGACCGATGTTGTTGCGCTCCAAAATCGTGTCTGACCGAGCCTGTTTAAGTTCCGGGGTTTGAATTTGAGAGTAGGATAAGCTGGAGCGTCTCGCAGTGAATATAGGTAGAGAATGAAATAGAATGGAAATGGATGCATTGCACTCCTGAAAAACTTGCACGCCTAGAGTTTTTGGGCCAAGATGATTCTGGTGAACTTGTTGTGATTTCCGTGACACTTGGCATCGTTTGTCCCGTTGTATTAACAGTGTATATCATACAATACTGGCCTTCAACATATCGCTGCTGCTAACTGAAACTACCGTTATTGACCTAACGTGAGCGTGGCTCGTTTGTTTGTAGAAGTGAGGAAGACGTGTTTACGACCAAACTAGTGTATCCGGCTGGTTGAATTCTGATGACTAAGTAAATAAATAAATATAATAAAATAAATCGACTTTGTTTAACGAGGGTAGGACATAACAGTACAAATAACTGACAAACCCGTGGCCCTCGAATTCCCGATCAAATTGGAATTTAGAAATGTTGATTTTTGAGGAGGGAGGAAAACTGGAGAACCCGGAGAAAAACCCTTGGAGCAAGGACGAGAACGAACAACAAACTCAACCCACATATGACGCCGGGTCCGGGAATCGAACCCGGGACGCATTGGTGGGAGGCGAGCGCTCTCACCACTGCGCCACCCCTGCTCATAATTCGCAAACTACCGTGTCAAGGTAGCGCTTTGAGAGGTAAAAAAAAAAATTGTCTGAGCGGAAACCAATGAAAGCCAACTTGTGATTGGAAAAACGTTATTGTTATTAGCACCTAAAATGCCATCCGCAGTCGAATTTCTTCCAGGGGCAATATTAAGAGCTATTAAGAATTTTTCACTTGTCTCCAGATAGACCCATACATGAAATGACCTGTTCAAGAAAATTGCAGTTCGTTACAGCTTCCTTAGATTTATTCCGTTTCAGCGACTTACCGAGAATTCATTGAAAAGCACGTCTCATTCAAACAGCAATATTTTGAAACAGTTCAAGTACACAATGTACACACACGGCTCCAGCCCGATATGACGCAGTCGAGTGGTCAAGCACAGGCTTTCAAAGGCGCAAAGCGACCCGGCGGGAGTCTGGAGAAGAGGCGCCAAGATGGTGCAGGGTGAAGGTGAAAGGCTGCGCCCTCAAGTGACATGCCATAGAAATCTCCAGCGAACAATCTAATTTTATTTCTAAACAATCAGCGCGCGTCTTTTTTGGGGGGCTTTTTTCCATGAGGCTATACAATTCAAAACACTCACACAACGCAACTCATATGGTTAATGAAAGCAACACATTCGTTAGCAGTGTTATACCCGCGGGCCGTCGAATCCCGCACTGAGAGCTTTAGTACCATTAAGGTTGACGAAATTCATCTTAATCTTCGCCCACGTTCTTTGGATCTGGCCTGGATACTTTCCTCTGCCAAAGGTTTTCCGGTCTTTACCGTGGATTGGGAAGGCAATTTGTATGACCCGAGCCGAATTCATATGTATGTGAAAATAGTCCAGTTCTTATAGCATTAAATAAAGCGGAAAAATTAAGGGACAGAGCTTCCATGAGAAGGCGAGCCCCTGGAAGGCGCAAAGCGACCCGGCGGGAGTCTGGAGAAGAGGCGCCAAGATGGTGCAATGTGAAGGTGAAGGGATGCACCCTCAAGTAACATGCGAGAGAAATCTCCAGCGAATAATCAAAATTTAGTTTTAAACAATCAGCGCGCGTCTTTTTTGGGGGGGCTTTTTTCTATAAGGCTATACAATTCAAAACACTCACACAACGCAACTCATATGGTTAATGAAAGCAACACATTTGTTAGCAGTGTTATATTTAAGTTCAGTTCAGCTTCTTCTAAGCTCTTCTGTCTCCGTTCACAAACGTGTCTCCTTCGCCGTTGTTTTAAACACGTAGAAACTTCAACATGCTCTTCGTCGAATTTCACCTATACACGAAGAATGTTTAACAAAACTAGAATATTTTCGTCATTTCATATTTAACCGTAACTGGATAAACTTTGTAAGTTTTAACGTTGACCCTTTACTAACTTCAAATTCTGGCTAAAACATGCTTGAGTTCTGAGTTTTGCTGATGCGTCGACAGTTGACATCCATAAACAATTTACTCGTCCCACTTATGAAAATCTCGATTTTTTTTATCCTAAAAAATAAGACTTCCACTCGTCCTGTCGTTCAAACTCACGAAGCCACAGCAAGACCAATGTTACTGGCCGCCGAACATGTTTCCAAATGGCATGCCTCCAGGAAACCCACTATCGGGCGGTGGGCCCTGTCCCGCGGGTCCGAACTTCTTGGCCAGTTTATCGATGATCATTTTCACTTTAGGGTTGTGGTCGTATTTGGAGATGTTTTCGGGATTCTGACTGACGTCTTGAAAGGCTTGCATCACCTCTTGGTCCTGAAATTAGCAGAACAATGTCTTGTTGAGCCACAATACTAGTATAGCTTAAGAACAGGCTCCCGGCGAGGGCGGATGAAATATTCGGTGGGCGAAGGCCTTCCCGTCTTTTTTAGCGCTCGCCAGGAGCCTGTTCGCAGGCTACCACAGGAATAAGGCAGAACTCAAGGTCAGGGCGAGGGACGAGATACGTGCAGCGAAACTCAAAGAATATTTCATCTTCTCTCGCCTTCGCGCGTGAACGACATTTATCTTGCGTGGAAACACACGCGTGTGCCTCACGATCCTCTCTCGTACGCGGAAGCAGCTGCTTATCTTGCACAGTGATAGGATTTTTAAAATTCTTAATTGGTTTCAACCTTTTTCAGTATAAGGATAAGCTTGATGCCTTCTTAGCTCTTACAAGAATCTAGACTTTCAGGTCAACATCACTATTTCTCTCCACCATATCAATATTCAACAATTATATATGATCAAGCAGGAGGAAAATGAGAAGGAGATATCGCGCGGTGTTGAACCAGTAGATTCTCAAAACACGCCTTTGAAGAAGTATGCAAGAAATAGTAAGGAGATTCAATAGTTTGAGCCAGGGACTGAAAGGACTACAAAACCCACCTGAAATGCAGCCAGTAGCTCTGGATCGCTAAGAATATCGTGCAAGTTTGGTGTTTGGCCACCTGCAGAAAGGACAATAAACAATTTTACGATAAATGCAGAAATTCACGCGCGCTCATTGGCTAAATTTTATGGTAAATATGCGGACAGACACATGAATTTGAAATTCGTGCGACGCGTCAGCAAATGAGAGCGGGAAATTCGACAATCTGTTATCGTAAAAAACAAATTGATGTCAGTTTTTAAGGCGTCTGTTCTGTTATTGACAATGAATTTCGTCATAACATTGACAAAGTAGTCTCCGGATCAACTCGGCTATCGTCTCGTGGATCCACAGCTACTTTGACAATGTTATGACGAAATTCATGATCAATAACAGGACAGACGCATAAAAAACTGACGTCAATTTGTTACTCAGTAAACAAAGAGGGCAGTAGAATGTCTAGTCAGCTCACTACAGTAAGGTAAGCAGCGCTCCAAGCTCACTTTTTCAAAAAGTCGCCTTTTGGCAACCTTCAATTGTAAAATGGTCGCCATAAAAAGAAATTCTGTCGCCAAAAAGAAAACTTGGAAGGGGAGGACACTTTAAGACATATTACACGAAGAGCTAATGCGTCGAACGGCACGTTTTCATCACTTTGCTTTGCTACAGCAAGAGAAAGAGAAAGAAGAGACTGTCTAGTAGCAAAAACGATTTATTTCAACACTACAAAGCTGCTGAGACCGGGTAACATTGCCAATGGTGCGCAAAACTCCTTCGAATCGATCAAATTTGCCATTTTGACCCGCAGCTCATTTTAAGTTTACGCATTCGACTTTCTGAACGACGAGAGGGAGGAAAAGAGAAAGACAGGTGATGCCGCCACTTGTACTATTGATTAAATTCGTCAGGTATTTTTGATATTTTTCAAGAAAGTTTCTCTTTCAATCCGTAGGTCGCCAATTGGCGACTTTCGCCAGAATTTTAGTCGCCAAATATTTTTTCCACTCGCCATGGCGACCAAAATGGTCGCAGCTTGGAGCGCTGGTAAGGTAAGGTTTGTGTCAGGAGCACTTGATCTGGAGTTCTCTCTGACTGTTCAGAGCACTAAATCAGGGTACATGTACCTTCCTACGCCCAGTTCTCTCTGGCGAGAATCCCAAACTTGCCTTCAGTTAGCATATAAGATTATGCATTAAGCCCTATAAGCCAGTTGCAAGAGCTGTCTCCAAGGTAGTGTACAATTTTGTGCACTGTACGAACTCATTGGAATAAATAGAATTAAATGACATTCTCTGGAGCCAATAACCAGAAGCGAGTATCCTCGACACAAAACAGGTATTACCAGAGTGGGTCAGTGCACTGGTCAAAATAAACTCACAAAAATTTAATCAGAACTCAATGATACAACTATGGGTATTCTCCAAATTTTGAGAGTCAAAATCAAAAGCGTGAGCATTGAACATGTACAGTTTTTTAAAAGCCATGTAACACGACTTGCAACCTGTACCGGTCATACAGTGTTACCATGCCAACCACCACGCCACAGTTAGCCAATCTCACATCTCTGAAGTGCTCTTGTTATTTGCTGAATACTGATGTGACATACATAATTCACAACTGTTGACCAAGCCGTGCTGATCTTCTCGAAAATAATAACACTAAGGTTGACCTAACTCTCAGGGCCGGGTTTTGCTGTCAGTGGGCTGAAAACTACCTGCAGTTGCGGCTCCTGGAAATCCTCCTCCGCCTCCTGTCCCTCCAGCACCAGGGAATCCCCCAGGGAATCCTCCAGGGAATCCCCCTGCACCTCCAGGGAATCCGCCAGCCCCAGGAAAGCCTCCTGGGAAGCCTCCGGGGAAACCTCCAGCCGTCTCTTCTTGGCGTTTTTTTCGTTCTTCCTCTTCCTGCAAAAGACACAAAAAGCTCAAGTCGACCAACTGGTAATACTGTGGGCTTTTAGACTTGGGGCCTTTCTTTCTAGATTGATAAGGAAAAATTTAAAAGGGTACATTTTCAACTCAAAAATTCTGTTACCATGAACTCTTCAGCAAAATCACTTTTTTACTCTTTAAATAATAAGCTACAATACTTGAAAACAAAAATGACATTCCCGAACCAGGAACACGTTTTTTTAAACAAATGAAAACTCGGAAAAAATGGGAAATTACGATATCATAATTGAGGGCCATAATCAGACTGAAACAGTGTCCATGAAAGTATTATGACTATGGGTAAATTGTCTTCCTAGATATGAGGTTATGAGTGCTTCAGTTTACCTGTTAGTAGCTACAGTCTATAGGCTTTGTGATTCATTGTTTTTGATACCGTGATAGTGCATGCAGTACATTTGTTTTCTGACAATTTAACTTAATCAAAACAAGAGAAAACAGAGATCACTCAGCTTAAAGGGTAGACCATAAATTCATTTGGAATTACCCACACAGGACTTCCATAGGTAAATGTCGTACAATTTGAATTAAAGGAGCTCAGTGGCAAAATTTGTGCTACATACAAAATTACATTTTAATTGAATGAAACCTAAAAATAAGATTGGAAAACACTAATTAAAAGAGATGATATCAAACCACAAAAAGCTAAGGTTAAGGATGGAGAAGATTAAAATAGAATTACAAGCGACGAGCTTGAAAACTTTAGGCTTACCTTTTTAAGATGCACAATTGACAAACTACACATGACATAATGATAGCTCTTTACAAGCCTTAAATGAGACCAATCTGGCATAGCTTGAGATTTTTGAAGCTAAAAGGTACCATTTTCAAACAGACATAACTGGTTTTTAATATAATTTTCTGTGAGTGCAACCCTTCAAGATACCTTAAGGGCTAAAAATAGTGGCATTTCCTTCTGAACACTCTAAGTGTGACCAAATCCATGAATCACATCTCTAAAGCCCTGGCCAAACGATCGTAACATGGTAACACAACATATCCTAACATTGTTGGACACAACATGTTGTGTGCGTTTGGCCACAGTGTTGCGACATGCTGCAACATGTTGGGTGTTGTTGGCTCAAGTTTGAAAATGGTGAAATTTGAGCCAACAACACCCAACATGTTGCAACAGGGTGGCCAAACGCAGGCAACATATTACACCCAACAATGTTGCGATATGTTGCATTGGCATGTTGCCATCGTTTGGACGGGGCTTAAGTTGAATGACAAGCTCTCCAAACCTTTTCACATGGTACTCCCCCATAGGGAAATTACTCGGAACTTGCAGGATTTGGTTCTTACCTTTTTTGCTCTTTCTTGTGCTTCTTTTACCTTGTTTCTAACAAATGAATGAAAAAAAAAAAAAAAACAGTTTAGACACGATATTGTTTCAGTGCAACACATTCAATTATTATTAACTGAATACGTCTTTTAACATTTGATGACATCACTTGTTTGGTTGAATTCACCAATTACTGATTACCAAAAAATAACTCAAGTTTACTGATGAGCCAGTTGTGAATGTATCAAATACAGAGTGGTAAAGAAAAAAATGTTTTCAGCTAATCAAAATGGTAAAGTACATGGTCATAACTTTCATCTTTATGCTACAGCAATACACAGGGTGAGAAAAAAAAATTTTTGTCTAGAACAGCAACTCCAACAAAATCATCGAGATGAAATTGTCCCATGGACAAGCACATTTCTGGTTGCCTGGAAACACTGCAAGTCACAGAGTTTTATCACTTAGGCTAAGATTAAAAGGTGCCCCAGATGGCACAAAAAGATGTTTGCGGGCAGTTCAATACATTTTGTAGAGGCTCTACAAAATGTATTTAATGTATTTCTGTATAAACCTATAAAATGTATTTCTGTAGAGGCTCTGCAACCTTAAAAACACTTCAGACAGGCACTTCTGGGTATCTGACCTGTAACCAAGTTCTTTCTGATGGTCGTCTGAGAGAAGAGTGGATCATAACTTTTTTCACATACCAGTACTCAAATTCATGAATAATTAATGATAACAATGTATTGCTTTACTGTGAATTTTCTAGATCACGATAAACTATGTGAACACAAAATGCACCCCTACAAAGCAAAATTTAATATCAAATTATGAACATTTCTATTCCATCCAATTACATTTTGTCCATTTTTTCTTTTTCAGCCTTCTCTTCTCGCTTTCTTTCATATTTTCTATGGTGCTCAGCAAGGAGTTGTGCCTAAAAAATGAAATAGAGTACATTATAAATGTACCTGATATTTGTTTCAATTTCGAAAATAATGAAAGAAGATGTTTTCAGAATATACTTTTCAGTTTCCAAAACTTTTGTGGCCTGCATTGCAGATGAACACAACGTCCCGGTATAGTCCGTCTGCGAATCAGTGACCAATAATATGTTAAGATTTTAGGATTTTCAAGTGGAAAACATGGAGTAATGTTACAAGCATGGGAGAAAATATAAATAAATTCTGAGTCACCAGTGGGATTTCAACCCATGACCTTCTAGATACTAGGCAGGAACTCTAACCATGGAGGTGAAGAGACTTGGGGTGAGCTGGGGCATTGCAACTGTGAATTACTGGGATGTTTTCTACACACCTTGGCTCTAAACCCTACTAAGCTCGTGAAATTAATTAAATTCATTTTCATTTATGAATAATCATGTAGGTCTCCCAAGGCAGATCAAGCTTTTGAAATTTCTTTGGCACTCCCTCTGGTATAAGAGTTCCTATTATGCGCAAAAAATGACAAGGATGATAAGCAGTTTGTTGGCAAGGTGTATCCTTGGGAAGCAGGAAAAAAGTTCCAGAAATCTTTGTAAAGAGGCAACGGAACCCCTGAAAAGCAAAAAGAACTCCCAACTCTTTGGAACTGGGGGTTCCAAGGACCCTTAACTGTCAAAACTAGTGGGAACTGTGACTGGCATAGGTGCAATTAGGAAAAATGTTGCAATAACACTTGGTATGTACTCTTTGAACTGAAAATTTGTTTCAAAAATTAATAGAGCACATCTGACAGCTCTATACCTTGGGTTTGACTTCCTTGAGCCACTCATTAGCATCATCATCATAATCCAGTTTACAAGCCATGCTGAGATCCTTCATAGCTTCTTCCCAATGACCTAAAAGTCTTCCAATTGAAAACAAACATGCATTTACAAAAGCTCAGGAAAAATACTGAGCGTTCATTTGACTGATCACACACTAAGGGTTTCATCCACACCAACTGAACAAAAGAGTTAAGGTACCATTAAAATTTAGCTGCATTCAGGGCAAAATGATTATCGTTCATGAATGTATTTTGCCCCGAGGTTTCATGTATAAAAATGGTCTCTTGACACATAACATTTGGCTTCAATAAGAGTATAAATTATATGGTTGTGCTAAAACAAAGCAAAAAGCAAAGAGCATTTGAAGAAAGAATGGATCTTGAAGCTAAAAAAATAACAACTGTCTAACAATTAAAGGCTATATAGGCAAAAGCTTATGTTTTTAACCTTCTTAACCATAGAACATTTTTACACTTTAATATGACAACCAATTGACACAACATCTATTAATTAGTCAAATAAATTCCCTGGCTACCAAATTAAATGCACACATTTCAAAGACTAACTGAAGAGACACCAGAATCAATTCTGACTGTATACCAACCTATGAGCCCGCCCTCTCCACTTGTATGGCTGGGCCGAGTCTGGATTAATCTTTATAGCCTCGTCACAGTCTCTGATGGCTGCATTTGGCTTCTTCATGCGAATGAAACAGCTGCAAAGATTTCAAACAAGTAAGATTAGCACTGGTAAATTGTTTTGAAAATACATCAACTGATTTTTAAACCACGTGATAAAATTATAAAGAGTTACAAACTTGGCATTTGCTGCGGAACTGTTTTAATATGCAATGAAGTCAAAAAGGAAAATATCCTTCTAAAGTAACTATGTAAACCACAGCAACATAATAAAACAAAAAATATCAGTCAAATACCTTGCACGCTTAGCATACATGCTGGCTGATGGATTTTTAAAAATAGCTTCTGTAAAAAGCTTAATAGCCTCGTCAAAGTTTTCTATTGAGTGAATAAACAAATTTACATTTAGTTAGAATTTAACTGAACTCACTGCATGCTTGAAACACTTTTGCAGTATAATTTTAATAGCATAATCACTGATGCAAAACAAGTGCATGCAAAACGTTAAGCTGTAGTTGCCACCATACATGAAAAATAACTAATTTCAAACAAGAGTAAATACAATATACACTGTACAAACCTTCATTCATAGCCATCGTGGCCTGCATTCTCTTGTCAGAGGACTCCTCCCTCATTTCATCTGTAATCTTTAAATGACAACTAAGGTGATCAGTTTTGGTATAATTGAAGATGAAATTTTGTGTTTTTTCAGCAGTTTCACTGGTTGGAAAATCAACACATCTCGCATTGCACACTTATCCAATTAAATTACTCCTTGAATTGTGCTCCCCTTAGTCCAATAACTAGTGCTAAATGTTAATTAAATTGTAATTAACAAATAGTTTCAGCATGTAAATAGCTGTCCCACCTCGATGCTTGAGTCTCCCATTTTCTGAGGTTCATCATTATCTGGTTCAATACATCCTTCTTGGTCAATCTCTGTTCAGATTTGAAGAAAATTAAACATAGTATTAAACTCAAGAATTTCATAGAACAGTGACAAATGTTACACTTAAGTAATGCACTCACCAATGTCGCTTTCGTCACTTTCACTGTCCATAGGCTCCTCTGGTGCTGCCTCCTGAAAGAAAAAACAAGAAGGGTGCTCATTGTGATAGGGTCACTTACTAAAAATGGCCCTCCAAAGAGGGGGGAGGGGGGGGGGCTTGTTAGAGAGGGGGATCAGTTGCTTGCTGGAAACCACACAATCATGAAATTCTCAACAATTTTTGACCTCATAATAAAAGTAACAGAACTAATCAAGTATGCATCAGCTTTTATTTACATGCATGTACCTCAAGCAATGAAACTACATTTTCCAATCAAACCAGTCCACCCAAGAGGAATAGCTTCCTTATCATTTTTTATTCCTTTTCTGAATTTCCTACCCATGTGAAGAAGTAGGGCAATGTACCAGTTTTTCAAACTGGAACGGCAAATAGGCCATTTGAAGCTGGGGTCATGTGAATAAATTTTTCCAAGAAACTCTTAATTATATTACGGTCAATAAGTCAAAGAATACCAGAAATGGAAACAGTGCATTGACTGTACCAAAATGGCCAAGTGTGAGGTCCCTGGAATTAACGAGTAAGTTTATTATTAGGGCAAATTTAATTTTCAGAAAATTTAGAAGAATTGCATGGGAAATGTTGCTGGAGAGCAAGGTCAAGATTGCTCTCCATTTTTTTTTCTTCTTATTTCTTTAAAAATTCAGACTGTCATAAATCCTCATTCTTTAATGATGGGGGCCTCAAACTTGGCCATTTTGACATTCTGAACATGCTTTTTTTCCATCTCTGGTGTTTGTTTAGTTATAGCCCATAATATTATGAAAAATAGGTCATGTGATCTGCAAAGGACCTATTTTGGCCAGACAGATATGGTCCCAAATATTCCTGGTTGGAAGGAACCAAAAAGAACCTTTCCATTTGACTTCTGACCAAAAGTCCTGGAATATTTGGCACAAAAAAAGCACCCAAAGATAGTGCAGTTCTACGAAATATCCATACTCCTCCAACAGAAGGGATTGGAATTTCCTGGGGGGGGGGGGGACCTGTAACACTGAATGTATGAAGCTCAATTGAAATTTCCAGGAGTGGGGAGTCCTTAGGAATTGAAATTCCTTTCACGGAGGAGGAATGGATATTTTAGGGAACTACAAGTTACAGAAAGTAGGAAGATCAAACTCCACTCACTATAAATGTTTTTTACAAAAGAAAAGTGGCTGCTGCATTAAAAGTGTTTACCTACCTCTGGTGGTTCGGGTGTAGGTTCTGGTGTAGGCTCCTTATCTTCTTCTGTTTTTGGTTCTTCAGCTGGTTTCGGAGTTGGCTCCGGTTTCTCTGGTTCCTCTGGTGGTGGAGGGATCGTTGCACCTATGCTTTAAGCCAAATTACTGAAAGATTATTATGTACTATTTCAAAAAAGAAAGACCATGTTTAACTACATCAGAATGCTGTTTGTTCTATAGATCTCTCATGCACCACCCAATGCATTGTCTGTGAACCAATCAGAAATGAGTAACAAGATAACCCGTAAGTGAAATTTGACCATCAGTCATTCTCCTTGATCAAATTATAGCCTGTGATTGCTGATGACTGCATGGTTTTTTCAGAAAGTGAAAAAAGTAGTTTATGGTCACAACTCAACTTACAATATGCTGAACTGTGTCAAAACTATCCTCGTTCTCAGATATGAAATGCAACCCAGTCACAATGTCTTGCAAAAAACATATGATAAACCGACTGTGGAATTTTAATGACCTCAACTGAAGGGATATAAATTTATTGAAGTCTCCTTCTACTCCGTTCTACTTCCGTATTTAGGGAAACGAAGCTTCATGCAAGCTTGCGTGATCAAACTTGGCACAACTAACAGGATCGAAGAATATATTATAGAACCAACAAACAAGTCGTACAGACAAAACAAAACAAAACTTGCACTGTAACGAAAGAACCGACACGAGGTGAAGAGCAAAAATCGTTATTATATTTCTGGACTGAAAATTAAAGTGAAATTTGATTGCATTTCATAAATAGCCAAAAAGGGCGATCGTGTGACCAGATAGTGATCTTTGGGTGAAAAAACACCATACAAAAAGCTGCTGCAATAGAATTTATTTACCTGATTCTCAAATTAGCAACAGAGAGAAGTTTGAGGTAAGGTTAAATGTTACTAAAATTTCGCGCGTGAGGAGTTTGCGTACCGTGACAACTCTAAAATCTACAGTCTTACCTCACTAGCCAGTCTTTAAAAAACTTCAGTTGTGGAGCATGAAGCAGATGCGGTTTTTCTTTACATAAGTCCACGAATTGCTTGAGCAAAGCGAGCTGCAAATTATCAAATTTTGCGGCCATTCTTCCCCCTGGCCAGCACGTTACAGTACCACAAGACGTACTTTCAGTTTTATTGACCACAATCCTTCGCGTTGTACACCGCCTCTCTGACCTAGTCTTCCTCGAGCAAACGGCCAAGACAGACGGGAGAGATTGACTAAAGGAGGTTTGAGGCCGCTGTCACAGTGATTTGGGTATCCCCGTGTTTTGGGTACCCCCGTACCCAAATCCCTAGTGTTTTAGGTATCCCCAGTAGGGATACCCAAAACACTGAAAGCGTGAAATACCGCAGACTGG
>Ga0126343_10000622_pt1 | contig 14308 bp, 6 predicted proteins | sample Cyp2metagenome_FD_92531 | JGI IMG/M metagenome (GOLD analysis project Ga0126343, IMG submission 92531) | Coral microbial communities from Lord Howe Island, Old Settlement Bay, Australia - Cyphastrea 2 metagenome | ecosystem: Host-associated > Invertebrates > Cnidaria > Coral ... | reverse complement strand
ACCATGGTGTCACTGGAAATCACAACCAATGTCGCGCTGGGTATTTTAGGGTCCCATGAATCTCGTCATGTGATCTGCAATTTACCGGATTCATAAATTTGGCCTTTATGTCTAGTAAATACTAAACAATATAGAAAATGTGGTAGAGAACAGGATGTAATTCAGTCGCAACCCCCTGTATATTGACGGTCATGTTCCCCACTTTCGATTTCCAAAGGCTAACCTGGCTCGTCTAAATAATTTTATTTTTGCAACAAATACGAGACCAATTCCAGATCAAACCACCACTAAATGTTCTTGCGGCCATCATATTAAAACAACTTACAGAAATGTTGCACACTTGCTTCCGTTTGCTTCTCGCATTCGAGTCGATCAGTGCGCATGTTGTTAAAGTGCACCTAACCCCAATTTTTTTTTTCGGCCGAGATGAAACTTTGTAACATCCACATAAAGAATTTGATAATATTATCAGTATCTGGTATTTTTAAGGGTTTTAAAAATTGGCAGAAAGTAGCTGAAATTTTGTATCAATTGGTTCACCACCGAGCTAGCAAGGGCCTGGCTCTTCTATTCTTGATTTGACGTCTCAGACTCATTTACATGGCATTCACTCTTTGTGAACATGCATGCAAAACAGTTTTTGACGTCAAATCAAGAATAGACCCATGCCCCCCACTAGCTCGGTCATGAGACAAAGCATATCAAATTTCAGGTTGTACTGTTGCCCGAAAAAACTTCAGATGTTGCGAAAAAACGTTAAGTTGCTTTTGGAACAGCTTCAAGTTTGCATTTTTGCAAAAATAGTATTTGGGGCTAGGTGCACTTTAAAAAGAGCATGGTTGTTTTCCGTTTGTTTGAAAAACTAAGATATTCAAATGAAAGATCAACTAAATTTAAGTCTTAAGTAAAGAATAGAATTATTTTATAGAGGAGGAAAATGGCAAAATGACAGCCCTTCAAATATCACCTAAAGAAGAGAGTTTGTATGGATTGGGTAGACAGGCCACAGATTTTTAAGGGTTTGTATGGAATCTTGGAACTTTTGCAAGGCTCCCGTTTGGACAATTTTCTGCTGAAAACTCGTAAACTTGACTGAGTAGCTTTTCATTCAGAGACACTTCAGTTGAAATGTTTAAGCTTTCTAAAAAATCTAATCAATATAAGAAACTCTCAGTCCTCTCACGTTTTTGCCATGGGCTTTAGCTTTGTGCTACTTACCAGTCTTCTCATAGTAATTTGGTCTAGACAAGAACCACTGTCTCACTAGGGCCAGGTTGAATAAAAGATGGGTCACTTAGACTACGAGCAAGCTCTCGTGCTTAGGCCGGGGGCGTGGGTGGCGAGGCGGCGAGAAGGCACTCGCACACATGACAAAAAAGCACTAGACACTGACGCCTGATCAGACACTGGACACAGATACTAGATTCTGCTCGAAGTCTACGTTACCCATCTTTTGTTCAACCTGGCCCTGGTGAGAGAGGCTTCTTTATTTGTTTAATATGACAATCGAAAGCATTATATGAAAAACCAGTATGTAGGTAATCGTGGCTTTGATCAAATTGCATAACACTAGCATGAATAACAAAGCGTAACCCAGACTTTCCGCCCTGCTCTGACCTCGCTTAATCACGTCATGTGTACTCTTTCAGCGTTACACTGAAAACGCTGATGGGAGCTATACGACACAGCACTTCCAGTTCACTTTTCGGTTAGGGACTCGAAAGTACTTGTTTAATCAGACGTCACCTTACCCATGAATCGCAACTTTGACTGTGAAGAATGATGATATTCAAGAAGTCACTGCGAATACATGCTTGCTTGTGTGGTCTTCTTGCACTGCAGCTGCTTCCGCATGCAGGTAAAATTGTTATTCCCATGTTAATTCGTCTGGGTCAGTTAAAACCCCAGTTCAAACTTCTACGCTGTCCTGTATGTGTAACCCGCCAGCCTGCCATTAAAGAATACACTTAGTACTCAGAAGCAAGTTAGTATCCTTAAGTTCTGTTCAACACTTTACCTTTGTATGATTCGTTTCGCCGATCAAACGGTCGTAGACGAATCGGTTTCCCAAGCGGAAATAAACAAAGCGTGTTCGGAGGAAACAATATGTAAATTTCAAGACGACGTTCTCGATCGTCGACGTTCCTTAATTGTTTCATTCGATCTGACAGGGAAATTGGACTAATCCTATCAATGATTTCGATTGAGGTGACGTGCAGCGTTATGAATTAAAGGAAAACACTTCTAGATATTGTTATATTATTACATATCATCTATCTACATCTTTATCACAAAGTCTGTAGAAATTAGTAGGATGGCTTACGACGAGAACAGTGACAGAACCTCGCTTGATATGGCTACCTTGAGCTGGATTTGTCTCGAACTCCTAGCTGTCATCTCGATTTTCTTAAATGATACAGTAAATTCCATGCTGTGCTTTGTGCAATTGTTTGATGGAACATCTTAGCGATATCAGTGCTAGAGCCGGAATGCTGTTGTTATTACGCATAACTGTAGGTTGAATTTTGAAAGCGATTGCTATTTATTTTTGAGGTCATGGGTCTTTTACTGACGACAAATCATTTCACCACTTATACTTTATCAGTTGTTTTCATGAGCAATACAGACTTATGGTAACTGTTTTTCTATATTTGTTTTATGGCCCTAGTGTAGGTTGTGCCATCGCTATGAATATCACTTTTTATCATAATTTTACTTTTAACCGATAACATTTAACTAGGATCAAATGCCGCACTTCACATGGGCGGAACCCAATTCAACCAGATACGCTCATGTGAAGTTCGGAGTTTGGCCCAATTAAGTTCGACCGATTTTATTTAGAGCAGCTGAGAATTACTTCACGCCTGGCCAGCCGTGTATAACGTGCGAAGACCGACGCCCATCTTCACATGAGCCGAAACAAAGGCTTAATCAATTAAAGCTCTAGAGGCCGGGGGCGACTTTCGTTTTACCTTAAAAACCCACCGGCCAACAAGACCGCTTCTGCTATTTATTTGGTGTAGCAGATTGGTTCGACCAAATTACATTCGACTTTTGACTCAAACAGACGTTCTTTTAACTATTTTCATTGTCAAAATAGCCACGGATTTAGCCTGCGCGCAACGCCTGTAGCCTTGTAACACCTCAGGGTTTAGGAGAGAATGCTGTTCAAATCTGTCACTTGTTTTGTTGCCTAATAGTTTTATAATGATCACGATGAAATAAGAAGTGGTTTTCATCCTCAATTTGGTTAGAGTGGGCAATATTGACAACTCCTAAGAGATTCAGGTAATTTAGAGGTACAGTGACGTCCGGTTTTGATCGCACAAGTCTGTGGCTGCCTGATCGTGGTCTAGCTACAGCTTGTCGTAAATACTATGCTTTAGGTTCCTAACTTGTACATGTTCTAGATAATCAGATTTGCGTACATCCGTTTTAAACATAGAGTAGAAACTTAACAATAAAACAGAAACCAAACATAAACAGAAAGAGATCAAAGAAGTGCTGCACTGAACTAAAATTTATGACCTTCTACAATTAAAAATAAACGGTACGCAACGCATGCAGAAGCTACGATAACTGCCATTTGCAAAGACAAACGGATGCTTAAACCAACCTCGTGTCTAGCGTCTTCATTCCCTTTTACTAGCTCGTTTCGTCGAGCCAGCATGCCCTGTAAGGAACGAAGACTCGAGGTACGAGTCAGATTGATTATGCTTTTCCGATAATAATCATTATATTATCGGCCCAAAGCTGAAAAGGACTTTCGCATCGTTTAATTAAGCATTATCGCTCTCTTTGGGCAGACTTTTTCTGTTCTGAAGTTTACTATTGCTTCCGAGGATGCTTTTTATGTGAAACTGAAGGCTGCTCTAGAATGGGTGGTAACGACAAGGCTGCCTGTAGCTGTGCGCGTCGCTGGTAAAAATATATCGGCTGCGAGTCATTTCCACAATGCTGTGAAAACTGGAAGCGTTGAAATTCGTTCAGATTAAAGCACTTGGCCATACTGAAGAATTACAACTGATAACGTTTTCTGACAATTGGGAAAATGTCGAACCAAGAGCTGTGCACACATGTTGCGTGACTGTGTTGTGAAATCTAATTCAGTTGCAGAATTTCAGTTTTCATTGACATTGCAACAAAGAAAAGGTAAAAACTGGTTTAAAGGCCATTGGCAAAGACGTGCCTTATTTACTAACTCCCAGAGTGCATTTCGCTTACAACGAGTGATAAATCGTGCTTGACATAGGCGAGGCACTATTGAAAGGGATGCTGCACGCCAGCATTAAGCAACGACTACATCATCGCTTGCGCTTATGAATGAGTTCCTGTACACCGGTAGTCAGTCGTTGATTGTCTGGATTAACTGGCCATTGTCGAGAGGTTACTTGCTATCTATGTAATAAATATCTCCATCGCTATGCTCTCGCGTCCGAATGCGAAATTTTCAGTGGAAAATTTCCCGGATGTTTCATTGCCATCAGCTATTTCTCAATGCATTCATAAAACAATGGAATAAAATGTAATAAAGTTTAACGCTTTAAATGGAAATGCCATACCATTGCACTGCCCTATCATTAAGGCTCCTATTGAGGTTAACGTTACGATTGCTGTAATCACGTTTTAGGTGTCGCGTATTGTAATCCGACTTGATGGGGACTCGATACTCTTGCAATTCACAAAAGGGAACAAAATGCTACCCGAGACATACATGAGCATTCATGATAAACGGGACATACATTCACAATAATATTTGTGTCTACCCATCTAGGTGGAGTAATGAGGTTCACAAAGAAACCTCCAAATCCAAGCCACGCTAGAAATGGAACTGATGCCAAACTTGTGTGGGATTACAGTGTGGACAACCCTGGAGCGGTGCTGGAGGGTATTCTTTATAGCGTAGGAGTCTCTGGTGGTTTCACCAATATGCTAGGACTACTCTACAATGGCACTGTTATCACTTTATCTACAATTCCCTCTGCATACAAAGGAAGAGTTAGGATTGAAGGAAGAGCTTCTCTTGTAATCGAAAACATAACTCCTCAAGACAACGCCGCATTCATCATGTGTACACTAGTTGCAAAGCCTGGTGCAGGCCGAGATATCACGAGCATAGTCCAGCTTATTGTGACAAGTATGTATTATTGATTTGTCCTATTAGGGAGCTTTAGCAACGATGACAGCGACGCCAAGGATAACGCCTAGTCGAAATTGAATTAATGATTTATCAGCGAAATTCGCCATTGTCTAGATCAATACAGCACGCCCAATTGCATTAGGCCATATTCGTATCCTCGGTATTGGCCTGGAACTAGCTTGCAAGGGAGGCTCATGCGGGGGAATATCATTAAAAAGAGAGAAATGTCATTTGCATTTGAAAAGACTCCCCCGCATTAGCCTCAGTTTCAAGCTAGTTCCAGTCCAATACCGAGAATACGAATATGGCCTATTCCAAATGGAGATACAAAAAATTAGCCGTTGTCGTTCGCGTTCCTCACACTACGCAGAACTATGGCATTTCACGTTCTTGTTTTGCAGAGGACAGCAAAGAACAGAACAAAACAAGTTTATAACCCACCTGCACAGCCATTATTTTACTCATTAAATCTTTTCTTTGGTGAGGTTCTCGTTGCCGTCGTCGTGGTGGTTTGCTTAAGCTCCCTAATGGTATAAATGGTTTACGATCGGCAGTCGTGTGACGTCTTTTACTTTTGATTTATTGAAAAATGACTCACAGTGTCTCACAGATCAATTATTTGCCTTGGCTTTCGACTTCGGCAAATAGTTGTTGATGTGCTTGCTACTGACAAAAATTATGCTCTTTTTCTCTTTGCTTTTTGCAATTTACGGTGATCGTAACATAGCTCGTGATTTCACACTCTTCAAGTCTTGCTTGACCCATCTTGTAGATATTCATTGTAGAGATAATTTAATTGTAATGTAGTTTTTACTCTTTTAGTCGTATTCATATATATATCCATGGTCCTTTTTCTTTGATGCTATATATTTTTCGTCACTTAATTTTTGTTACATAATTTTGATATGAGGGCCACTAGTTATTCACTTGAAGAACTGTCCTGTTACCCTCTTTAAATAAAGTTGATTGAAACCGAGTCATATTTTGTAGAGTGGGTCTGTTGCGTAGGTAAATTCAAATGTTACCAACATTTTCTAAACTTAAGCCTTCGATTCAAGAGGCATTTGAAACCGTCACACAGATAAGCGAACCTTGCATACGGCTGGCGCGCGGCAAATTTGAATTGACTATTAAGGATTTAGCAGGCGGTAAAAACTCCACTCTCTTGACGTCAAGTTAGCAATCAGGAAAGTCATTGACATCAGCAACTTTTCTCACTGGAGATGACATTAAATATTGCACGAAAAGGGATTAACAATTTCAAAAACCATACCAGTTTGCAAGAAGTGAAAAATAAGTACCATTTTGTGTTTCCAAGCTTGCATTTTGGGGCCAAAAATGGGTCGCCGGAGTTCGGCATGGCAACTCCCTCGTGATTCGTCGAGTATCGCCAGGTAGTATAATGGTTGTGTTATATTTCGTCAAATTAAATCCGAAATGCTCAAAGTAATTGCCAGTAGAGGCAAAAAGCAACTTACGCACTGTCAAAAATCAACATTTCTAAGTTCCAATTCGATCGGGAATTGGGGCCGCGGGTTTGTCAGTCGAAGACTGTTATGTGCTACCCTCGTTAAACAAAGTCAATTTAATTTAATTTTTTTATTCTTGTTAGTTGCGAAGAAAAAGGTTGTTATCGTATCGTTTCGTTAAGACAGCTATGTTTTGACTGCCGCTCGTATTGCAGGCTCACCCGCCGTATGCAAGGAATGTATTACCATTCCAGAGCTTTGGTGCAGCATAAGCGAAAGAACGAACACCTGGCTTTTCCCTGGGTTTAAAACGAGGGTAATTCGCTATTAATTGATTGAATTTCTGAGATTATGCCGAAATGAAGGCTTATGAGAAATACAAAACGATAGACAAGAAAGAGCCCAAACTAAGGAATCTAACGATGAGCAAAATAATTTTGCACCCAATTTCCTGTAACTTAAAAAAACGGGCGGTAAACTTTAAAATGGAGAACTTTAAGCCCCGAAAATCAGAAGTAAGTGTGTTGTATTATGTATACTAACGTGGACTGTTAGCAGTCTCCTATTTTTTCCGTGAGATCGTAGGTGTCGATCGTTTAGTTCGACGGGCCGCCATCTTGGTCTTTTGATGCCGAGGAGAGTACAAAATGCCCGTGGGTGGGGGTGGTGGAGGGCCCACGCTATCAGCCCCACCGCCACTAACTACGGGCATTTTGTATTCTTAATTTCGCTCGCATCAAGAGACCAAGATGGCGGGCCCGTCAAACTCAACGATTGACATCTTAGATCTCACGGAAAGATAGAGGACTGTGAGCAGTCTAATACGAACGTTGTTGTTTTTAAGAAGTATTCTGAAAAAAAATCTACAAATAAGCATTGGGTTAGTCAAGTCGACTTGTTATTAATGCATTAAAAGATTACTATGAGAGATGCTGTATTTCTTGTTGCGTCGTATAGTTGTACAGACAAAGGCAATCTGAAGAGCCATATATAATTTTAAAATACCTGACCATGGACAATGTAGAATCGAGCGATGGATGCGGGATATATGCATATGTCAAACACACATTCTAATAATGTGCAACCTTACCCACGTCCCTAGGCTCGTTTGGAGGAGGAACGCGGGTTTCTTTCCCGAACAGCGGCTGATAATCAACCTACCACGTCCCCCTCTCTGAGTTTCAAAAAGCAAACGGACGCTCTGAAATTAGAAAGCCAACAGGTAGTTTCAAGAAAACTGGCTGAATGCTTTTTGTTGCGCTACAATGCCGTTGCTTCGAAGGATGTGCCAATTCCGAATAACGGGACATGCTCGAAACAACTATTAGGCTGCCAGTCTCTGCTAAGGAACAAACGCGAGTTGTCTGTGGTCATTTTACCTAGTTGTTACTGATAAAATTGTGGCTACAATTGTACCGTCTTAATTGTTTTCATAGTTGCACCAAAGATAAGCCTGCCATCAATACAAGCAAGTTACAATGAAGGATCCGCAGTGAAAATCAACTGCACAGCATCAGGGACACCAGACCCAGATGTAAAATGGATCAGAAATGGAATAGTGAAAAGTTCAGGGATGAAGACAGGGTTCCTGACATTGAGTAGATTAAACAGAGCAGATGATGGACAGTACACTTGTAAAGCAAACAACTCAGCAGGAAATGATGAAAATCAAGTGAGACTTGTGGTTCACTGTAAGTAATTTTTGTAATTGAATTATAATTCTGGCTTCAATTTCCGGCAATTTTCAGTTACCAATGGACCAGTAGTTCGGAATTTCCAGGAAGAAAGGACAATCTACACGAGGGGTGCTCAGTGTACACAGACTAGATGAATATCCAAATTTTCGAAAGTTTCGAACCGCGAATTTCCGTCCATCTGATTTTCCACCCGATGTTTCTGGAATTTTCAGATGAAACGTTCGCTTTTCGGGAAACTTTCCCAGAAAAGTTCCAAACCAATCGACCTGTTGCGTGATTTTCAGTATTTTTGGCTAAGCGCAAAGCACCCAAAGTGTTTAAAGGGGAGGCGTTTAGAGCCCAAGGACCATGGTGGTTGTCATTCATGAAACGAAGGTGTTTGGAAAAAGTTCAAGTATTCAAAAACTGTAATTCTATTAAATACTGTAATTTCGGATTAACTACGGTAGAGCAATTTAAATCAGCTTTGTAGTAACATTTGCCGTTGGTTGACATTTCTAGACAAGCCTGAAGGTACAACACTGAAAACTAGTGCAGCTGGTAATATCGTCACACAAGGAGGCTCAGTAACACTCACCTGTCACGTCACGGCAGCCAAGCCACAAGTGTCACGGTACAGGTACTATTTGAATGACACAACTCTCGTTAAAGACAGTAATGACAATCAATTCACCATCAACAATGTGCAGCGGTCTCAGCACTATGGCAAGTTCAAATGTTTACCAAGTAATGATGTAGGAGATGGACCAAAGGCTACGGTGTCACTTGATGTAAATGGTGGGTAGTACTTTTTTTTGGCACTCGATAGAATGGGTAGCAGGCGTTACATGCGGACCATAGCAGGCGCGCCTCCTCCCCACACCTGGCGGCCGCAAAATTCCCATTTGTGATTCTCACTGGGTAACTTATTGATTGTCCCCCTTCTCTAAGTTTAATGTTTATCAACCGAAAAGTTTTACTGTAAACATGAAAAGCTGTAATTTATCTGGAAATGTAAATTATAAGGAGATAAAGTATGCTATGTTACATTACTTAAGACGCAGACCCTTTTGGGGTTTGTCACACAATGGTCGATAACTAGGGGTTTAGGCGGTTTTAAAATAAGTAGCACATTTTTGTCACCTCCTCCTTCTTTGTCTCCTTGGAAAGAAAGTGGAAAGTGAACTTACGCGATGGTTTTTGAGCTGCTTGAATTGAAATTTTATGACGAACTTGTGTTAAAAATGGCGAAGCAATGTATAGTGGAATAACAAAATTAGCCGCCGTGAAAGTTTGGGTTTGAGATTAAATATTATTAATATTATTATTTTTTAACTTTTCTGAACAATTTTATTTGAGCCAGCCTGAAAGTTTGAGTTCGAAGTGTGCGATGCTCCTTATGACGTCGTGAGCTCTGCGACGATATCCGTAGCTTGCGAAAAGCGAGGGAACAAATGCCAGTGTTCTTTTATTTATCAACTCTTTATTCACTTCTATGCAAGTTTTCGTGCGGCTGCGACTCCGGAGATGGCGATGAATAGGCCAAGTTCTGCGAATTGTACCAAACTGCAACCCACCCGTGGCACTTCGTCCTATCTACTCTCATCTAAAACTTGATCTGGTGGAAAATTTGGCTTCATTTTTCACCCGCGGAGGACTCTTATATAAAAAAGACGGAGGTGGTCGTCGTATAAGAGTCCCGAAGAGATACTAAGATCCTTCTTTGTGGGCAAGGCATGGAATATTTTCACTCCTAAGTGGTACCAATTCTAGAACAAAACGTCATCCCCTATCATATTATCTTGACCCTATACCTCAAAAAGTACCGCAAAAGCTCCCACTGTGGACCTTTTGAGCATAAATCCCTGAAAAGTACGACGGGCACCCCTTTCTTATTTATAATGGCTTCTTCACAGACGGGGGGTTGAAAGCGCGAAGCCTTGGATGGTGACTTATTTAGTTTCTTCTATTTACTTTCTCCTATTTAGTTCCTACCCAGTTTACCGTACTTCCACAAAATGTACAAGTAAATGAGACAAACCCTATTGTTTTGAGCTGTGACGCTAGAGGTTTTCCAGCACCTTCTTTCACATGGATAAAAGATCGAAAAGTTGTGTCTACGTCCAAGCATTTGAACATTCAAAGTAGTCAGAGAAACTACTCAGGAATATATATGTGTATAGCAGGCAATGGAGTGGGAAAAGATAAGATGGCAAAAGCTTATGTTACTGTGCAATGTAAGTCCATAAGCTGTCGCACCACACTCATATAAAGTGAAAACACAGTCGTCGTCGAAACAGCAAACACCGTACGTTTGTACCTGCACTGATGATATGCGAAGAAATCTTCCTTTCATTTCAGTTTACATTGTTCCCTGTCATAAATTAGTGGGGAGGTGCGAGGGAGGGAGACAAAACAGTAGCATTTCAAGCTACTTTTTTGGTAGAGCCCCTGATAACCTGATAACTTCATTCTTTCAATACATAAACACCGTACATCTTCAAGAAAATGTACCTTCGTGTAAGATTTTATCCATCTACATACTGTACTTTTAGTTTTAAACAAATGATTTTTCTTTCTAGTTTTTAGAAAGTTGACTACAATTCTCGTTGCATTTTGCACGTGTAAACAGGTAGACCATAAAAATCCCAACTTATTTAGCTTTTTCTCACCGTAATGACTTCCTTCTCATAATTGCAATACAATCCACGTACATTTTGTCTTGTAACATGGCACTTGAGTGTAACATTCATATGATCTCTGTACATCTCTGCATCATTGACTTCGGGGACTACTTGTGGAGAAAGCAGAGATCCTATACTGTTTTGTTTGATAAAATATTAACAATAACTATTTAGACCCACCCATAATACAAGAAGCCACCTCATCAACCCACAAGTCTTGGATTGGTCAGACAGTGACGTTGAGGTGTGTGTCTGATGGTGTTCCTACACCAACACTTACCTGGTACAAACCTGATGGAGGTCAAATGAACAGCATCACAGCTCTACAGAACACAGTGAATGTAAAGATGAGCATGGATGAAGATTTTGGTGCTTACAAGTGCGATGCTGACAACGGACTCACTCCTCCTGATTTCAAGATAGTAAAAATAGAACAAACAAGTAGGTCGTTTTGCAGTAGCTTCATAGTGAACTGTTTTGAGCTGAAATTTAATTTGATATCTTAAGTAGTTTCCAAATGAACTCAGTGTAGCTCATGGATTCTCCTGTTCTGGCAAGGTAAGCTCTAAAAAATTCGTTCAAAATTCATCATTAAATCTGATTTCAAATCTAAAATCAGCTAATGAATCACTCTTTAAAAGCAAAGAATCAAAATCTGTTTTACCTTAAATTGAAAATAGTCAGAGCTGAAACGACATTTATGCAGTTGTGTATTTTAAAAACCATTGGATTATTCTAAATTGGATTGAAAAAATTAAGCATCCGTATTTTTTCGTTCTCCTAGCAAAACCAGGCTCTCCAACCATCGCACAGTTAGACATTCAAGCCACATCACTGACAGTAAAATGGACTGCACCAACTGATGATGGAGGAAGTCCTATAACAGCATACCGAGTAGTTATACTAAAGGATGGCACTGAGATAAAGAATATTAACATAACTGACCTTAGTACAACAAGTTGGAACGTGGGAGGTCTGCAGAGAGATACCCAGTACACGGTGAAGGTGCTTGCTGGGAATGCTGTATTTGAGGGACCTGCAGTAGAAAAGGAAGTTAAGACCAAATCTCAAGGTAATAATATGTGATTATCGATTGGTGTTGAATCATCTTTAAGCGATGCACATTATCAACAGCTGAAAGCAACGAAAAACTGAGATAAAACATTGGATTTAAACTGGATGTAAGAGTTGAGAGCACAGCACGTAATACTTTGATGACCTCGATTAGCTGCAAAGAAATCAAAGCAGAATAAGATCCTCTAAATTTTTATGAGGAAGACCCTTAACCGAATTGCATCAGTTGCGAAAAATAATAATATCGATCGAGACTTTTAAATCGAGATTTGTTATGATTTCACATGGGTTTAATGTTGTGATTCTCGACAAATCGCACATTCCCAGTAAAATATGTACCGTAAAAGTTCGACTACGTACAACAAAAATATTTTGCAAAAAAAAAAAAAAATGCATAACTCGACAGTGATAGGTAATCGTGCAAATTTGGTTTTAAAGGAGTTCCAGCTGCTGCCACAATTAACGATCCGCCAAATGAACTTACAGACGGTACAATTACTTTGAAATGGAGTGAGCCACAAAATAATGGAAAATCAATCACACAGTACACTGTGTATCAAAGAATAATAACTGATCGTAAGCCTGGAGAGTGGATCAAGTTGAGGACAGTCACGGATATCTCTGCTAGAGAATTGAAGATTGAGTTGGAACTAGGCAAGGTGTACGAATTTGTGGTTACTGGAACAAACAAACTTGGTGAAAGTTTAAAAGAAGATGGAAAGATTATGAGACTGGATGTCAAGGCATTCGGAGGTATGCTGTAAAAACCTTGTTGAAAGACTAACAATATAAATTGGATTATATTAATATGATTAAATGTGTAGCAATACTGGCAGGTACAACAACATCTCAATGAAAATGCGTTTGTCCATCATACTTCACACACTAGCAGTTCATTCTCAAGAATTTCGTCCTCCCCCTGAGCTTAGCCTCCTCACGAAATAGTTCAAAATGATGGCCTCATTGATGGCTTATACATACTTATCAAACAATACTATGAGCTAGCTTTAATTAAGTGACGAAAATAAGATTTTCAGAAAATACTTTGGATAAATTGCATAAGTTTAATCGTTAAAATACAGCAGAAGATATAAGATCGCATTTTAAGGTTAAGACAGTTTGTTTGCATTTTAATGGAAATCCCGGTCAGATTCAATGGAGGGTTTTGGCTGAAAATAAATGTATTCTTCATATTTCCTTTGCACTTTGTTTTTTATAGTGACACCAACAATAACCAAGAGGAGCAAAAGTAAAGTCACTGTTGTCGACGGAAACGTACTGTACCTAGTATGCGAAGCCGAAGGTTTTCCCTCACCCAGTGTTGCTTGGAAAAAGAATGACAAGGTGCTTCAAACAAACATCAATAAAACCGACTTCATTATTGACGACACCATTGACAAAGACGCTGGAAAATATGAATGTGAGGTCTCAAACACTGTGGGAACAATAAGTTACACTGTGGAAGTTACAATCAAAGGTGATTTGCTTTCGAGCAAGTTCTAATGCAATACTGAGCGCAATGAACGGGAGGAATCCTCCAAAGTTGTTTTGCTGTTATTGTTGTTTTTTTCTTTCTTTTTTCTTTTTTTTTTTTTTTGAGCCAAAAAACCATACGAAATTGCTAAGAAGAGCAAAGAAGTAGTAATGATTTATCTATCTATCTATCTATCCACCCGTCCGTCCATCTGTCCGTCTGTCTGAAATTACTAGTAAACGTGAAGCCTCAACTTCTGTAAGGACAATAAATTACAACTCAAAGTTCCAATCAAAGGTAACGTACTAGATCAAAAAAAGATTGCTTTCTAACAAGCTTAATAGTAGCGAGCAAAATAAATTGTTTGAAATAGATAAGCAAAGGGAATTGCACCGTTTTGTAGAGTCAATAAAACTGCGGAATTTCTGAGAAGTCTCTAAAAAGCGGAAATCAAGGCAGATTAGGAACTATCATATCAACAGCTCATCAACTTCATTTACCGTGAACCCTCGAATTAGAGTCCCCTTGGATATGCGCCCCTACGAATAAGGGCCCCTCCTATCGGCCGGAATTTAAAATAAGCGTACCTCTTCCAATGAGCGCCACCCACCTTTTTCCCCATTTTTTTGGACGAGTAATGAGACAACAAAGGATGTATATTTTCATTTTTTGAACACGTTTAGTTTGGAAAAAACATTACAAGTACTAACGATGCCCCCATTTAAGCTTAAGGAGCAGCTAGTTATGTCGATGAACAGCTTATGCTGTTGTTGATGCGCAGATAATATATT
>Ga0126343_10000621_pt1 | contig 14311 bp, 9 predicted proteins | sample Cyp2metagenome_FD_92531 | JGI IMG/M metagenome (GOLD analysis project Ga0126343, IMG submission 92531) | Coral microbial communities from Lord Howe Island, Old Settlement Bay, Australia - Cyphastrea 2 metagenome | ecosystem: Host-associated > Invertebrates > Cnidaria > Coral ... | reverse complement strand
TTTAAATATTCTAAATCTTTGCTCTTTTTAGGGATCAAGGAAATAATTCCGAGACGTTGGGAGATGGATAAATGACCGTGCTCGTATGCGTAATTAAAGCTATCTATCACAAAATGTCCAATCGCTAGTAGATTTATTCTAAAGGGCATTAGTTAACACATAATGTGAATGAAATTTGTAGGAAGTAAACTGCAAGAATTACTAAGACTATGTGCTAAACAACAAAAAAAAGTATACTAAACAAGATTATTATATGGCTAGCTCCGCGAGCGGGCAAGATGACCCAAATCGCGCGATGTGATTGGCTACCCGAGCGGGCAAGATGGAGCCACCCGCTCGGCACTACTTGCTGTATCCCGCAAGAAAAATTTCCCCGAAAGCCATAAAATAAATCCCTTATTGACCAAGTTTGTTCGGTCAAGATCGCTGGATATTGGCCTCGTTCTTTTTTTGCAAGTTTATGGACCTTGACTACGTCTCAGTCCATAACCACGCAAAAAAAGAACTTGGCCAATATCCAGTCATCTTGACCTCACACTTGGTCAATAACCCATACATAAAATACTAAATAAGATTAAAATAACAATAGTTTTCACTTCTCAGCTTGAAAAAAACCCCTGTCAGTAGTAATTCCTCCCTGTTAACAGTTTATACAAATGTAACTAGCGTCCTTCAGTGCCTTAAATTTCAAACAGCAAAAAAGTACAACACTGCAATCAAAGCTTTTGTGGGCCCTACCCATCTGGCTAGCACAATAAGACCATGCAGGGCATCTATTTTATGAGCAAAAAGCTAACTGGTCCCACATTGAAGAAAAGAGCATAAAGGGAGTTATTTTTCACCACAAAAACATTATTGCTTTCAGGATTTTGGCTAGTAATTGTAGAGCAGTGATATGCATAACATGATCACTCCTATATGATTCTCTCTAGCTATGCTATTACTTGTTAAAAATGATCACAATTTTTTCAATATTTTCTCTCAAACCCTGACCTTATATTGAAATAAAACAATAGTAGTATGCAGAGCAAAGAAAGGAGTGAAATTCTGGCATGATATCAATGACAAAAAAAAATAAATAAAAAATAGGTATGCAATTGCTTACACGTGTCTACTGCAAGCTAGTTGTTTCTATGCATCTTGAATTGTTGCAGTAATCAGCAACATCTTCTTCAGGGCCACTGGCAAGAGAGTGTTCAGTTGCCAAAGGCCTAAGTGTTACGTCTGGGAAGAATTGATTCTCAATGTGATTCACATTGCAATTGAAAGAGAGTATATAAGCAATGAACATAACAAGGAATGTAGAACACATCAATTTTGTTCAACACAAACTGCTATGGGACCATTCATTTTTAGTGCAGAGTGCACTATTGGGATGGCTTTGGGGATGCCTACTGCTTAAGGCGCTATGGCCTTATGGCCCTAAGGTGTAAACTTTATAAGGTTTGTTTAATTAATTAATTTCAATTAGTTAATTAATCTAGAGACAAGGAAGTGGTTGGGGTGAGATGGGAAAGGTACATGTGTACCCTTTGTAACATATGTTCCACGTATGCCAGTTAAGTGTGAACATCGCAAAGCTGTATATTTGTTTCAAATAACCCCGTCAAAAGTGCAGTACGCTGCAGATTATTGCACCATTGACGTCAAAATGACGTCAAAAGTGCAGCCCACTGCAGATTATTTAATCATTGACGTCAAAGATTATTGAACCAATGACTGAGAAAACCTGGGCACAAGGTTGTGTCATTCAACAAAGAGAGAAATGGCTGCGAGTACAGTTTACAAGTTTGAGCGAAGGAAGTATTTTGAATGAATAATAAAGCAATTATTGAATTCGGCTTTCGTAGGATATGACGAATTCTGCAGATCTCGGAGGGTGTTATCCATCTCGGCCTTGGCCTCGGTGGATAACACTCTCCTCGACCTGCAGAATTCTTCATTTCCTTCTCAGCCTCATTCAATAATTGCTAAATATTTCTATAGCGCTTTTTACAAGGAAAGATCAAAAGCGCTTTACAAAATAGTTAATCTAACTACACTAATTAATAAAAAATGATCAAAAGCATATCATAATTATTATAATATGTACGTATAAAAAATAATAATTCCTAAAATTTTATCTAAGTAAACCTATCAGGGAACGCTTTCTTGAATAAAAATGTCTTCAGATTTTTCTTGAAAGTCTCAACTGATGTGATGTCTCTTAGTCTTGACAGTAGGGCGTTCCATAATTGTGGTAAGGCCGCCTGAAATGAACACCCTCCAAGAGTTACCAGCATCTTGCCTTTAGGGGGTCAAGAAGGGTGCTACAGTTGGAGCGTAAACTATAATAAGATTTAGATTTTACTGACACTAAACTGGACAGATAAGCAGGAGCCTGCGCATGGATGACTTAAAATGCCAGCAACAGAATCTTAAAATGAATGCACGCATGAATCGGGAGCCAATGTAAATCATACAAAGCAGGAGTAATATGGGAATATTTCCCGATGTCCATAACTAACCTTGCAGCGGCATTTTGAATGTGTTGCAATTTCGCAATTTGTTCCTTTGGAATACCATAAAGTAAACTATTACAATAATCAATAATCTAATCTGCTTGTAATAAATTTATGTACTAAAGACAGAAGATTCTCTGTAGCTCAATACCTCTCATTAAAATGCTATTCAGTTGTAGCAATCAATATTGTTGTGTATTAATTTTGAATCGTTTCACTGTTAATAGCAAAGCGCTAGGTGGCAACAGAAAAAGAACGTGGTATCCTGTGACTAACTGATAACTAAATTAATTCTAACCTTGTTCATTGGTAATAGGAAAATTTTCATTTAGAGAGAAACCAAAATTGTTCTCATCCATTTGTTCTTCAGATATCTATCATTCTTTCAATAATCCCCCCCCCCAAAAGAATTAGCACATCTTCAAGGTGTTTTAATTGGACAAAACAAAGGTTTCATGCTACATACCTTTGGGAAGAAAACAAAAGCATCAAGTTACAAAGTTGGTGCGAAGAGCTCAATGGTCACGTTTGTTCAACATTATTGAATTAAAATGAACAAAATTTAAAAGCCGTTGTGACAAACAATATTGTATGCAAGTTTTGGACCTTGAATGATAACACAACCTTAAACCAAAAACACTGCTAAGGGGGAAAGCCCTAACAGACTACCACAGTAGATACAAACCGAAGTGAACCAGGCAAGGGTAAGTAGCTATGGGACTACAGTGTCAGAGCGATCAATTGCACTATGCACTATCTGAAATTGTCACACTAGTTTATAAAGTGGGGTAAGGGGAGTACTGGTGGGATTGTTCGTGCGGGCATCACATCCATGTCCAATACATCTGCATAGACTCAAGTCATCTACAAGCAAAAATGGCTCGACTTGGAAGGATTTCTAGTCGCAAATCTTACTGGAAGTAGAAATCCACAGTTGAAACTCTTACCCAAAGTAAAACTGATGGATGTCGGAGACTACAAACTGTTGACAACTTGTCACAACTCCTCACCATGAGTCGACTTGACTCAGTGAAAGTCAATTTGTGAACAAATGCCAGTGTGAGGAAAGAAAAATGTTCACAGCTCAACACAATTCAACATGGCATGTAATGGGGAGGGCAGGAAAACTCGGCGATTTGAATCAAGTCGTCACAATATGTCTCGCTCAAAGTTGACTCAACTTACTGAAAGTCTGGGGGTGAGAGGTCGACTCAAGGAAAGTCAATTTGTAAACAAAAGACCTTGGTAAGATAGAGAAATCTTTACTAGTCACAATTTTACATGTGTCTCAAAAGATCTACAAAACATCACTTGAAAACATTTAAAGCAAATCCAGGTACTATTACCCGTTCCATTAGCGTGTGCAGAATATGGTGCATTTTTGGGGAACCCCCAATACAGGTTTATTTTTGCACAAGAATAAAGGAAGGCTGGAAAACTGTGTTAAAACATAGGCATGATACAGGGCATTGAGTAGTCCATTTGGCATTGAGTGAAACACAGTACATTCAGTTTGTTCCAGGTCTCTTTTGAAAATGGTGACCGGCTCAATTAGAATGTTAGCCAGAAGACTACCGGTACTTTCTAAGCTACAACCCTGCCTTTGCCACAATGTCAGCTTTTTGCATGCTTTTGTCTATTTTCTTTTGAATATATTTATTACAATGACAACTTCTATAACAATGCAAAACTCTGCCAGAACACTTAAAATAACATTCACGACATTGGGGCTCTGAAATTCAAACGTTTTTGGTCATGTTAAAAATTAAACAGGCTTGAAGCTGGCTAATTTGTTATTCTATCTTTTCAGACTGCAACAATTTCACTTTTCAATTTTCATGGGGGGTCATGCCAAATATTTATTGGTTCATGTCTAAGTATGTACAAGGGCAGGGGAGGGGGGTTCAAATAAAACAATTTCTAATGAAGAGGTGTTACAGGAACTATCTATCAAATCCCACCACTACTGTACTCCTGCGAGATAGTTTCCAAAAGAAAATGTGGAGGCAGCTTTCTCTCCTGTATTTGACCAGTTTGTCAGCAATTGTGCTTGCCTCAACAAGTGCTCCAGCAATACAACCTCTTTGAAGTTGGAAACATTTTTATTATTAAAGATTTGTTCTTGAAATATATTATTGATACATGCCCTACCTAAATTACTATTTACTTTTCGCTAGTTAGGGTTAAATTTTCAGTTTACAATGACCAACACTGAAAATGTTCTAGCCATGCTGTCTAATTCTAAACTGGTTGTAGCTGTTGGTAATTTCCAATGATCAACACAGTCATTGATAAGAAAATTATAAGGATTAAAACAATAAAAAAGAATGCTATTTGGACAATGACTTGTTGGCACAAAATAATTTTAAAAAGTTATGTCTGTAAAGTCCTAGCAAAACATCAAAAGACCAAATGGATATACTTGGTATTAATTTAGCTTGCTATGAATAATGATCCCTTTCCAGATTAAGTATGATTTATACCCTTCGAAGTAGCTTTTCTGTGTACTGAAGATAAAAGATAAATATATGTACATACATGTACTGTAGTTAAAAAAAGGAAAGCAAGATATAAAATAACCGAAATAAAAAAAGTTTAGCAAAATGTACAAATTGGTACATAATGATATGATCTTGGCAATATCCTGGCACTCCCACCTATAAAGGCATGTGAGTGTTGAGCCTCAATCCTTCACTTCTTTCTTGAGAAAGCACTTTTTTGTTTTTCATTCACAACATCATCGGGTGATGGGGAGCAAAAATTAAAAGGAGTTAAGTTAAAAAACCCTAAATTGTTTATGTCATTAACAACATTTTGCTTTACTGGTTTGCTAGCAAAGATTTTTTTTGAGGATGCACATGTAGAGTAGCACAACGTCAATGCAAACATTGAAGGCTTGGCAACCAAAGGAGAAGTGCTATCCAACATTCTGGTCTGCTGTCTTTCCCAGTCAACATATTTTTTCTGAAAGCTTGCATTGCGAATGTCTACTGGAAGTTTAAAAGGAGAAGCCGGGGGTTTCTCTTCAACTGCATATAGTGATCTTGCTTTTTCCTGGACAACAGATGAATTAAAGGTGGATGATATCACTGGTGTGCCAGAGGGTTTCTTTTCTCCTTTATGATTGTGGTTGCAGTCCTTTTCTTTTGGATTACTATCACTGGCATTTCCAACACTGTCTGCATTGTGCAACGTTTCGCACAAAGAATCTGACGTGCCATGTTGATGTACCTCTTCTTGCACTTCCACTGATGGCATTTCTGCAGCTCTTGAAAGAGTACTTAATGACTCAAATGCTTTGGAGGTTTGAGATGCCATTAGCGAACACACTGGTTGTGATAACAGTGATGATGATGAGGAGGTTGATGATAGTGATAATGAGGCTAAAGGCTGACCCAACGAAAAATTTTCAGATGATGATGATGATAACATAGATGAGGCTGATGGCTGACCCAATGAAAATGTTTTAGAGCATGATAAACTGCTAAGTGAAGTTGATAACAAAGGGTCCGCTTTTTGCACACCATATTCAGATGTTGGAGTTTTAGATAATGTACTTAGGGAAATGGATAAGAGAGGGGTTGGATGTGATAATGATAATGATTCCTGTTTGCATGGCCAAACAGGAGGATTCTGTGGAGAAGTCTTCAAAGGTTCTGACATTGATTGTGATCCTACTTGGCCCGAGAGACTACTGAGAGGAACTGAAAGCACTGAGTGTTGAGATGATGTTTGAAAAAGACTCAGTGGTGTTGAACCAGATAACATCTTTCCTGACTGTGACAAGCTACCCAGAGGAGCTGATAACAAAGACTTGTTTGCAAATGACATTGCTGGTTCTGTTGACGGCTGGCTTAAACTTTTAGTATAAGATGATTTTATTGCCCCATCACCCTGCCTGCTTTCCCTAGAATGTTTAGCTTTTGCTACTAAGTGAGTTTGATAAGATACAGATCCTTACCTTGTTAAAGCCATACAGCAAACAAATTGCACAGAAAAGGACATGAAAAAAAGAAAGAAGAGGCAGCCCATTAGCTTGCAACTGCTGTCAACTCTAAAAATACCGCAACCTATTCTTTTGACTACTTTTGTTAAAAAAGATCTTATCAATAGAACTACATTAGGTATTGTAGCACCAAGACTTTAGAGTATGTCTCCTAGAAATATATGCTTAATTTTTTTTTCTGAAAAACACCCATCTAGCCAGGGGTTTATATGAATGGTGGTTCTCTATCACTGCACAGTAGAAAGATTGCATTGCCATAAGAGGACTTAAATAATAGAAAATACGTCATCTGAGTGAGCAGGTGGAAAGGCTTAAATAGGTTTTGAGAGTTTTAAGGATGCTGAAAGTGGTTTTCAGTGTGTATATAAGGACCAGTCTAAATCTCTTTAATTTGTAGCATGTCTGGAGGTCTGTATCTAAGGGCATGGAATGATCTTTCTCAGAAATTGCAAGCATGTGAGCAATGCATCTTTTATAAGCACACTTGTCCTGCAAGCAGCAAGCACTTCAGAAAATTGAGATTGCAAGCATTGAGCACTTCCTAAATTTTCTGCTAGCTGTAGTCTCTCTTCATTAACCCTTTAAGCCCTAAGGGGTCTTCCATTGATGAGTAAAGTCGTCTCGTGTTAGAGTAAAATCTGTAAGTCACTCTTGGGGCTTAAAGGGTTAAGGGAGAGAGTTTTTTAAGGGAGATGGTTTTTAATCCTTTAATTCCTGAGGGGTCTCCCTTTGATGAGTAAAGTCGTCTGACATTACACAGAGTAATGTATATAAGTCACTCTGGGCTTAAAGGGTCAAGAGTAAACATTTTATGACAAGTAATCTGGCTGACACCTCCACAACAGGACAATGGATACAATTACTGTTCAACCAATAACAGATTAATCATGTAGGGAGGAAAGGTGCCATTGGGGAAACCACTTGGTAAGCAACTCAGAGAGTGCCATTTAGTGAGTGACTCAAGATCCTCATGTGTACAGCATTGTTTTTTTGATAAGGAGTCTTGTAACCCAAGGGTTTGGTCATATTTTAATTGGGGGAGGCATGACTGATGAGCAACAACCTTTATCCACAACACTGTCAAACATGATAAAGGATCCTCTAGTCTTTGGGGTGTGGAGGAATACCCTATAACTTAATGAATAAAAAAGTACAAGAAAAATTGCACTGGCATGTCTGAAAGTGAGACAGACACAAGAAGTGGAAATCTATACATCATACCATAACATCCTTAAGAACCCCTCCTGCCAGATCTGCTAATAAGTCATGAAAGACATACTGGGCTGAGGGTAGACCACATGGAAGGCCCATTTCAATGAAGTAAATGTATTTGCCTCTCCAAATATACCCAGTAGGTAGTGATCATCAGCAGGTAAGGGGACAATGAAATGTAGCCATGAAAACCACTGATGAGCAGACTAAGCAAAGGAGAGGTGGAGAAAGGGCCAGCAACTCAACCCTCAGTTATTCATTCTGCATTCTACAAGAAGTCATGTATATTACTGAGGTGTGAAGAATACTGGATGGCATATCGTCTGCCAGATTTTCAGAAAACAGCAGCTGGATTATCCTGGCTAACAGCTTATCCCGTATTGGCACATAACCTGCGCAGCACCACGATCAAATGACCAGCCATGCACAAATGAAGCTGGTGCTAGATTGTGCAAAAGGGTTGACTGGAAATTATTGCAAAAACAACTGGGTTCATGGTCTTGGAAATTAAATGCAGCTACAAGGCTGCATACAATAACTCCGCAAACAGGTTATAAAACCAAACAACCAGCCCTTGCAAGAACCAACATCTCTCAAACCAACAAAAAATAGGCTGGGAAAAATTGGCCCCCAAAGATCTCAGCGAAGAGAGTGTACCAAGGAACCTTGAGACTGTCTCAAAATGCCACACACATGAGAACTACATGACTAGTACAGCACAAGTGTCAATCAGCCAAAACCTGAGAACCAGTTATCTTTCTCACACCCTACCCTTTTGTTAACTGTTTAAATTACATTGAAAGGAATAAACTCCCAGTGGAAGATATGTGGTCTTTAGGGAGGGAGAAAGGGGGTAAGGATATTTTATAAATAATACTCATTTTGAAATAAAGTGTTATATCAAAACTAATAAAACTGATTCTAACCATTCAGTAAATTCTTCATTATAATAATATTTATAATAATATTTATTATAATATTTATACATACATATAGGAAAGCAAATTGAGTGTAATCATTTAGTTAATTGTACACTGCCACAAACTTCTAAGCTCACCTTCAGTCCCAGAAGGGTGACAATTTGCTTTTAAGTCTTGCTTTCCCCCTGAAAAACAAAGAAGTTAAAACTCTCTCTCTTCTGTTCCCAAATATATAACCGGTTAAATAACTGTACAGTTACTATCAGTTAACTGAAGATTTAAAATGGAAATGTGTTTACCTGAAAGACAAAATTGCTATCAAAGAGCTTAGTAAATCCTTGCAAGTTGTACTGTCGTCATTTAAAATCAGTAACAATAAAGAGACACAAATTCTCAAATGAAATGATTGTGCCATAATAACAACCAATTGGTATCTCCAAGCCTGAGTCACCAATAACATAGATTATAATCCATCAAATATTTTCACTAGCGTGCGATTGGTCTAAACGAGTCACATGGGTGAATATTCCCCAGCTAAAACTGGGGAATATTCCCCAATTTTCAAAACTGTGTGTGTTGCGAAAAAGATTTGAGGGATAATAAACACAATAGCCTCCATTTGGGGTGAAATTAAGCTCAGATATTTGTCCTTGGCCATTATCTGTTCCTTGCAGCTCACAGTTTTCCTTGAGCTACGTTCTCGCAAAACTATTTGCTACTTAGAACAGATACTGTCCGTGGACAAATATCTGAGCATATTTCTCTGCCAAACGGAGGCTATTGTTTATATACTTTTAAAAACTGTGGAGACATTTCAAATCTGGTATGCATTTAATATGCTTTCAGTTTTACAAATCTCAAGGCCTGTGTTTCAAAAATGCTGAATGGTCCAATTGTGAAGACATCTCACATCTGCAAAAATGGTTCAGCCAGTTTGCAGATGGTCTAAAGAATATGCCTTCCAAAACAATTACCGTCAACTACTATGTTTGCAAGATTTATCCAAAGTTGTTGACAGTGCAAATAAAATAAATTACAGTTACAGTAGCTGATAGCGAGTTTATAATAATTTGATACCTTGGCTGAAAATGTGATCCAGAGCCCTTTCTGTGTCAAAGTTACTTTGTATAATTGCTGTGACAGCGGTGGGTTCATGCAAGCTTTCACCAAGAATAGAATGTAGTTGATCCAGACAAGATAACAGCTTGGCTGAAATTACATTGTAAGAAAAGTTAAGGACCATGTGAAAGCCTACATGCTAAAAGGCACATATGGCAATGCTAAACTCCAGGTTTTGTAATGAAGTGACAAAGAGTTCTATTCCCCTGTGGATAAGATGCTAGTCTTCTGTAATGGTTTTTAATATACTAAATGTCAAATCAAGCCTAACTTTACTTGCACAATGCAAAAAATAGCCTTGTTCATTAAAACATCAATGGAACTGTTCACAGCAAGATGATGTCAGCAATAGAGATAGCACATACAGGATCCTATGGAAAATACATGGATCTGAAGAACTAATGCCTGGAGTACCAAGTGAACTCATTAAAAGTTACCATCATTAGAAAAACATAAACTCCTACAAACTATAAACTTGTACAATAGACTAGTAATAACAGCCGTGATGAGGACAGGTCCTTCCAAAATTTTTACTTTGCTGTTGTCCTTCTCTACAAGGCTTTCATCTTATTTTATCCAGGTGGGTGGGATGGCCCAGAGGACATGGCATGTCCATCCCATCTCCCTCCTAGAAGATTTTGCAATTCTGCACTATCAAAAACGTATAATTAATTCCCTGCATTCTGAGGCAAATTTAGGGTCCCTCTGCAGCACTCAACCACTGGGTACAATGTAGCATTAATGACAGTTATCACTTAATTCAATTAAGTTGCAATGCAGTTTATTTTATTCGATCAGACATGCTACAGGTCGATCAGGTATATCATGTTTAGCTAGTTCTACCCACAAGTTGGCTTTTATTGAACCCCTTGTGTAGATTCTCCTTAAAAAAGGGTTAACCTGTCAGCCTTTAAGACCATGCAGTATAGTGCAGATAACGTCTGGACTAGACTGCCACTTCCTTAAAAAACAACCATCAACCATCCTTCTTTTCTCTCTCCCTCATTCACAGTATAATTATATCAACACATGATAATAAGAGGTATTCATAACGTAACTCCACATGCAATACAGGGAGTTATCAAAAAGTACATAAAATCTATGCACACCTTCACTAATGGGATCTAACTGAGGTCTTCTGTAATCCTGAGAAACAGAGAGAGGTTCTTCTTCAGACTCCTCATCTTCTTCCTCTACACTAGCAAACCTGCCAGCCATATAGGCAGAGAGACTTGAATCCCGACTGTTGCTACGTCTGAACATAAACTCTTCAGCTACAAAAAATGTATAATGACAAGAAGTCTATGAAATAAGGAGCCTCAAAAGCTGCGCAGTAAGGACATTCGTGCTAATCATTTCTGCGCATCCTTACTGTGCACGCAAATTCACACCCCATGTCATGCATCAAGCATATGGGCTAAGTAATAAAATGAACAATGATAGGGCAGATGGTCATCCCTATGGCTTTGGCTGGATTTAACAGTCTTGGAGATTCAGTGACCTCTACTTTTCTTTCCAGAATCAGATTTTATTTACAGTTATCTACAAGTTGTTCAAAAATGAACAACAACTCAATGTGGGAAGCTAAAAAAATTCAAGATTTTTATCCACAGGAGATCGAGTCCTGCCCATCTTGCGGCTACAAGGCACGTCAAACAGTAGCCACTAAACGCGACCTTGTTCTTCAAGGAGCCTCGCCAGTTAAACAATATTTGGTAGAGAACATTTCACTGCAAAGATCCTATTACAATATTTTTGGGCTTACAGACACTGGCCTTATTCGCTAACAAAGCCCGATTTTTTCAGATTTAGGGTTATCTTCTAGACATTTTCTCTCCAAAACGAAGAAGGTGACCTCCCCCCCCCCCCATTTTTTCGTACATTTCTGACACACCTAACTCATCATCTTACACTCACTGTGGTAAAAGTTTCAGAAAATAATCAATGTTGGAAATTTTTCACATGAACGTGAGGGTGATCTTCTAGACATGTTCTCCCCAAAACGAAGATGGTGACCTCCCCCCCATTTTTTTCGTACATTTCTGACACACCTAACTCATCATCTTACACTCACTGTGGTAAAAGTTTCAGAAAATAATCAATGTTGGAAATTTTTCACATGAACATCCTTAAGCAATTTGAAGTGAATTTTTTTAAAATTCACTTGAATTTTTGTGATAAACAGAGTGTGCACATGTGGTTTTAGGGGTTGTTGTTGTTAGTAATAAATGTTTAAAGTGATTCCTCAGTATTGCATTGCGCTCAGGATTTTCACATCATTAGCGCGTCCACATACACAATGTAAGAGATGACCTAAATTATGTGTTATAATTACAGACATGCGCTATAATTAAAAACAAGTAGAAATGATGTCCCTCTCCAGTTACAATGAACTAATGAGACACAATTTTGACCCGCTATGGTCTAAACTGTCCTAGGACACCACCTCCCATAAGCAACCATTTAGGCTTGACATTATTTTTTGTTGGTGTCACATGGGAGATTTAACTGTATTGACCAAACAAAGTAACTAAAAGGTTGTTAGCAAATGGCACTGTTGGCTGCTTCTCCTCAAATTTTCAAATCAACACTATCGACAGTTCACTGTAAAATGAAGGATGGTAAATGTACCCCAGGACAGGAATTCAAGAAGTCGCAAAATAGTAGAACACACTAACTGTCCTACCAGTTGTTGGTGATACAGCCATGTCATGGTCTTCCACTGAGTGCCCATAAACATCATCAGACATGTCTGAAAGTTAAACAAATTGTCAACTGATAAATATCATTTTTAGAGTGCTTTTCCAGTCATTACCTTATCCTCCTTCACATCAATTGGATAAACAAAAATTGAATGTCTGCAAAAGATTAAATTTACCTTTAATTTCACTCAACTCCTTTCCATGCCTTTTGCAGAGTGAGACAAATTTGCTAAATCATACACCGACTTGACTATTCTGTTACCTTCTAACTAATAATATCCCATAAACAGAAGTTGTACTGGAAATTTAAAAATCCAAGTAATAATCTCAAATTCCATTCTCTAAACATCTTAGCCACCTCTTGGGAAGTAGCTCATCAAGTTCAAAAGGTCATAGACCCTTTGCATAAATGGTGCCCTAATTTGAATAACAATACATATACATCCTTAGCCTCACATTTGTGAGAAAAATCCTTTGTCTTGAAACATGAGTATGAGGCTAAGGATGTATAACGTATTGTTATTCAAATCTAGATGCCATTCATGCAAAGGGTCTATGTCTGAGAGGTTTCAATCCAGTTTGTTAGAGTCATCCTTTTGTTCAAAGGCATATAAAGCACTTCACTATTAAAATTTGTTTCCACATACATGGACCCACTCTCCTCTCCCTCCATCCTCCTCATGGTCCTTCCCTCTCTCCACTTTACCAACCAAAACTGTTGAAAAAATCTAAAGCACATCTTTCGAAACATTTTGCTTCTTTTGTTCAACAGGGCTAATTTACCACGGCGGTACGAACTAGTATGCAACTGGTATAGTGGAGTAATTTCAACTCATCTGTTCGCAGACCCTAACTGGATTATTCCAAGCAGCACCACATGAAAAGGTCAAGCTTGTATCATCATGTTAACCTTTCGGAGTAAGCTTATAAAAATAAAAGAAAATAAACAAAGAAAAACGACGAGGACAAGGCCGCCCGGCTGGGGCTACATAAAACTCGCGTAAAACATTGCACCAGTACTCTTGATTACCTTGTTCATGCATGCACAACTTGCTTTAAATAACACAAACAAAATCAATGAAAATTTCCGTTTAAAATACACGAACGCTTTAGTTCAAATTTTAAAATATAAGCTCAGGTTATCTTCTTATAAAAGTCTAAATACTACTAGAATATTGTAACATTAAAGGAACGTTTAATTTACCGTCTTCATAAGCATAATTCCTGTAATTTCTATGCCTTGCCATTTCACCGATCTCTCCTAGTGAATTAAATATCGTTGGCCTTTTAAGTGGTAAAATTGTGGAGAGCCAAAAGGCCTTCCTGAAATCCAGGAAGCCATGTTGGATTGTAGAAAGTGGCCTCGATTTGGCTCCAAGTTTAATACTGAACCCAGACCCTCTCTGTAGCTGACGAAATCCAATTGGGCCGAGCAGTGGACAGCATTTTTTCTGCAATTTCAAGTTTTTCAAACTCTCTTCCAGGGCCGTCCGGGTAGCTAGCATGAGGCAGGACGAGGCAGTTGCTTCGTCTTGATTTTCGCTTTTTTGACGAAAAGTTAATTGACAAAAAAATTCATAGAAAAAAATTGGATTGGTTAAGGCGGTGAATTTAATTGAAATTTTAGGAAGTTTAAAGAGGGATTGAAAGGGGGAAAAAAGGTTATAGAACACCACCAGACAGTTGCCCGACCCCACAATGGCACCCCAGGTTTTTGGGCAACTGTTTAGTGTGTATATACCAATTTTTAACTTCAAACTCTAATTTTAAAACAACACCAAATCTTCAAAATTTCCTATTTCCATAAATTTTACTTATCATTTGAGAAAAACTATTTATCTCCAAATATAC
>Ga0126343_10000620_pt1 | contig 14316 bp, 14 predicted proteins | sample Cyp2metagenome_FD_92531 | JGI IMG/M metagenome (GOLD analysis project Ga0126343, IMG submission 92531) | Coral microbial communities from Lord Howe Island, Old Settlement Bay, Australia - Cyphastrea 2 metagenome | ecosystem: Host-associated > Invertebrates > Cnidaria > Coral ... | reverse complement strand
CTTTTTGCGATTTCCCATCTCTTCGCAATGGACGTTTCACTCCAGTTCTTGCATGAGGTTACTTGGTGAGGCCCATGGCAGACAACACACGTGGGTGTAGGCTCTTTGATAGCGTTGTGAACTGCTTCTTTCTCACGCTTGTGTTTCTTTGAATCGATGTTATCTTCGGTCTTTTTCTTAGTTCTCTCCTTAACTTCTTCGACATCCATACGATAAACAACTTGCTTCTGCAACCATTTAGAAAATACGGATAGTCCATCCCTCCTGGGCTTCCTGTGCAACCATTCTTGGTAGGCGAGAAGAAGAGAACCTGTAACTTTTGTTGCTCTGCAATGTAAAGTGTAGATACTCCTGCTAGCTCTTAATGCTGGTCACTATCAAGCTTAACCACAACGTCAGTTAAACGATCTGAGAAAATCTCCAACTCCTTTAAGTTAGACTCCTCGACAGGAGACGCCCGCAAAATGGCTTCGAGGTAACGTTGCAAAAGTCGCTTTTGACCGCCGTACTTCTGATCAAGTTTCTCCAAGGCAGTTTGATATTGTCTAGATGTGTAGCCTAACCGCTCAAAAACTCGTAATGGCTTGCCAGATAGAGAATTTTTCAACATCATCATCTTGGTTTTAGTTGGGACTTTCATGCGATCCACGAATATTTCAAATTGCGCTTTCCAATCGTGATAAAGGATCTTTCGAGTCGAATTAGCCTTCGTCTCATTCGTCTTCTTCACTTTCTTTCTCTTCCGAATCAGAGTCTTTATTGCTCAATTTAGGAGCTAATTTATTTCCTTTGGACTGTGCAGATTTCGACGATAATTCGACGAACTTCTGCGCTGAGTTGACGACTTGCGAATCATCAGACGATTCCGCATTTCGACTTTCCTTGTCATCAACTACATCGGCAACGAAGAAAAATTCACCTACTACTGATGGCGGTTCATCTGCACGGCTTTCTAAACACTCCTCAATAGAGTAGACGATGTCGTCCATTTCGCTCCGGAAATTGTCTAACCATTCTTCTGATTCTGCTCGCTTGGTCACATCATCTCTTTGTAAGGCAATTACGTCTTGCGTTGTTTTACTCGCATCTTGTATGGCTTGAAAAACTCTTTCCTTTACGGATCGTAGCACTATTCTGCTACCGTTCTTGCTAATAATATCTTTAGCCTTCTTTGAATTCTTCGTTATGAGTCCTTTGAACGCTGCCCTTCTTCGAAGAAGATACTCGATTTGCCGCGAAGTCCATGCTTCGATGACCTCTTTGTCGATTTCCCAGGGCGTTTTGGATTTCTCGCCGACTCTGTCTTTCGACGCCATTCGAAGAATTAACCGTAGTTAATCCGGCTCGAAATACCAAAATGTTTCGACGATACCAAATTCTCAACTATTACGAGACTAAAACAAAAACGCAGCGACTAAACTGTTCTGCTCTAGTTCGAACTCTTCAACCGCTAACGACAACTAACTCCCTAACACGTCCGAATCGAATATTAATTACTTAGGACTAAATTGAAGCATGCAGTGTTCGAATATTAATTACTTAGTACTAAGTTAGAGCATACAGTGTTTGTTCGCTCGTCCCAACGTCGTTAATGTTATTCATCGAGCGTTCGCCGTAACACCTCGGTTCTTTAGGCTTCCGAGGCCTGGACCTGGGCCTCGACCTGTCCAAATCACTTCCTCTCTTATGTAGTCATGCCGAGATCCCAAGGTTCACGTCACGTCCTCACCAGCTGTTGCGGTGCACATTGCACGAGGGTAGTTCATCGAGAACCACATTTCGGTCCACGAAAATAACGCTTTCCCTCAACTCAATATCTAGGAAGCATCCCAAAAATTAAAAAAAATTAGGGGATTTGATGCATTTTTAACGAAGCTACGGATTTGCAACAACAACAACAACAACCTTTATTCGCCTTGTACATATATACACTAATATTACTAAATAGAGAAAAAAATAACATTTTGTTGTACTTGATAAAGCCTGGAGCTGAAAGATTCCTGAGATTTTCTAGCCAGTTCTCCAGATTTTAACGTTTTAAGTAGTTGAGAATCTATTTTCAAAGAAGCAGTTTTAAGGGTAAAACTAAATAAGAGAGAAAGAGTATCATTATGCTTAAGTCGTTTAATTTACCGTGTAATTTCCTCACCTATAGTAGACGTTTCGTCTGGGACTGGAAGGATCGTTCGTGCTCGAAATAGTCAGATGACTTCCAGCTTATCCCTAATTCGCGTCTTATGAAGTACCTTGACAATTTTAAGCTTTCCACTAGAGATAGAGAAGAATATACAGGCCATGAAAATCTCTAGAATTTTACAGTAGCGGCGAATCCGAGATCGATCGAAGAAATCCTCGATGGCTCCCCGGCTTAAGCTATACACAGATCAGCCGCTTCTTTGGTTTTTTTCTCGTTCCTGGTCGAGTTTCATCGAGATAAAGGTATTGCCGAAATGAAGAGGAAAACTTTACTCTACACATCCTGTATTGCTACAGCCTCCAACTACATATTGCAACAATTTTGGCACACACTATCACATGTTCGCATATATTCTTATTGTTATTCCAGCGAAATTACGTCAAAAGCCAACTTGTCCTACTCTCTGTTATTCCTCGGTCGTGAACATGGAAAAGGGGAAATTTAGCAACTTTAAAAATTCATATAAAATTGACCAAAATGGCTACAACGATAATTTTTTCGCAGTGGTAGTCGAGAGAGAAATAGAATTTGAATTAGCGGAAAAATTTGGGGGGATCATTGGCAATTTCTGCTATTATCTAAGGTGAACTGCATTGTTGCCTCCGACTAAAGGTCTGTTAACATGTCTGTGGCATCGTTGCCCCAGAAGTAAATTTGGCCACGATTTTTCGCCGCCATCTTTCTACCTACGAAAAATACAAAATTGTGGCGCCCTTAAAACTCATGTTTGAACCCAGAGCCTTCGGTTCTGTGGACAGTCATGAGTGCAAAGACTCTTAGGACGAGAATATATCTGGTTTCGGCACGCGAAGCTCTGTTAAGGCGGGCCGAGACTATCTTCCAAGGTGATCTCGGTCCGCCTAAAGGTTTCGGTACGCGGGCCGAAAAATTTGCCTTTACGGGACAAAAATTAAGCGGGTCGTGCCCTACATTATTGGCACGCGTGCCAAAATTTAGGAGTGCTTACCAAAAATAAATGACGTCCATAAGTGTGCCTTAAAAAATAACAGATAAATATACAACAACACAGACGTAAAGTTCGAATCATTTGCATACAGTGGCAGCCATTTCTTAATGAGCTGTACCTGTGCATCGATTGTAAATAAATCAATTCACTCATCGAGTTTGGCAGCAAAACAAACAAGCGAAATACCACGAAAAATGGTATTGCGGATGATTGAAGCTGCGAATTAGGCAGAAAAAAGTATGATGCGTAATGATGCAGTGGTATATAAGAGGGAGCATAGCACATGATATCCACCTAGGCAAGCCGTTACCTTTTGGCTGTTGGGAAGTTCCTTTCCTAACTAAAGGTCCGGTAATACAGACAGCATTTTTCTTCAACTTGTCTTGCAACATTGTTGCAGTGCAAGTTGAAACTCTCTGTTTTGCGTATTACCACCTGCGTGGCCAACTCGTCTCGCAGCAAAATACCATGTTGCAAGTTGAGGCGACGTGTTGCGAATAGTAGACTCGAGTTCTACTTTCTGCAACAAATGTTAATTTTGTTGCTCGTATTACCACTGAAGCTTCAACTTGTCTCGCAACAAATTTGACTTCAACGCTTGTGATTGGCTGTCAGCGAAGCGCGGCTACGCGGCAAAATTAAAAAAAAAAACAGAAGACGAGTTTTCTTTTCTTTTGGATCAGCGGGGATACTTTTCCCAACAAAAAGCAAAATTGTTCCTTGGTCATGCAGAAAAACTCTTTATACGAGACGACATCCCACACTTCAAGCTCTCTTATCAACTGATGAAGCATGCCCGTCTTCTCTCTCCGGGAAATCCGTTGCCGCATATACACTTTCCGATTTCGTTTTCGAGGCCTTTCCTCGTCTTCGCCGTGCAAAAGGCCCAAACAGAGAGCGGCAAGCGAGTTGAGGTTGAGCAGCCGCCATCTTTGTTTACACACGACTGACCAATCATACGCGCAGGATTCGGCTAATTTGCAACAATATGTTTTGTTGCGGAACAGGTTGGTCATGCAGGTGGTAATACGCGCAACAGAGAGTTTCAATTTGTGCTGCAACAATGTTGCAAGAGAAGTTGAAGAAAAATGTTGCCCGTATTACCGGACCTTAACTATGCTGTCACACCATGTCCATTGGGAAAGAATAAGTGAAAGAGCTTATTAAAACTAACATTGACAAGCTCCAGGATTCCTTTAAAGGTCTGTTAGAGGAGACCGTTTCTCGAATCAAACGGTCCAACTCAGACTCAGCAGAGAGCCAGATAAAATCAATCATTCGTTTTAAGTTCAACGAACCTCAGGAATTCAAGAAAAACGCAAACAAGCACCAGCTTAAGCTTAAGCTTAGTGAGACGCTCGATAGTGCCAAATCCCCCGGCGAAAATTCGCAACTAGAATAGGTTAACAACGACTTAGAGTAAGGCGAGAAGTTAATTTCTGAAAAAGAGAAACATAGTCTACGGAAAAGCTACGGTCGTCGAAAATAAAAAGCACCATGACAGATAAGCAGATGACTCCGACGACGAGACGCGCATATTCAAGGCTGAATCGGGCGCTCGTACTTCCGTTAACGCATTAAAGAAGAAGAAATCTCTTGCATTGGCAGAATCTATACCCCGCCAAGCTAAGCGCGACCTATACCCTCCCTTGCTCCTGGTTTCGTGCTCCGTCCTAAGTCTGGGCCGGACATGTTATGCGTGCGATAAATCTGGCCACTGGCGTTCTTCTTGTCCTACAACGGCCCAGCAGAACTCAATTCAACACCAAAGTGACTCTGTTATTATTAATGTTAGGAGTTTGCCTTTGAAATAGTAGCTAGACGGTGTTCTTGATTCAGATCCTAGTACTGCCCCTTGTGCTGATTGTTTTATGCTGTATTCCATTCAGGCCCACTTGCACTCAAGCTAACTTATTCATCTGTGCATAGCACAGATGAATAAGGCATTGTTTCTGGCATTGTTTCTGTTAATCTCTCTGCTGCCCTTACGAGAGCTGCAAAATGAACCTGTTTGAAAGGCGGTTACCGCTTACTTACGATTAAAAGTGAACCAAATTATATTTTTTTTCTTATATTCAAATTCTATTCGCTGCTTTGTGCTGTGCATATTGTGATTGTTGAAACTCAAAACAGAAGGCCAAACAATATACAGAAAATTTCACCGCATGCTTACAAAACTTAAATCAAATTCTACTTTATATAAAGTTAGTCTAATCGGGCTCTTGAGAACCCGGCACAGGAGCTATGCTTTAAGGCTGGCCTAAATCTACACACTAGAAATTCCACTGTATGGCGGTGAATACATATGCAGCCTATATATCACGCTTGCAATATATACATTTCTCTGCATGTCATTCCTTTGTTTAGTGTTCAAGGCGGAATATTCTGAGAGACTTTCTCGACCAACCATAGATATCAAAAAAGCACGATATTAGCCAAAATATGCATATACGTAACCAGTGGGTGCACGTGCAATGTCATAGAAATTACCCAAAACAAGTAACAACTTAACCAGATAATATCACTTTACAAGATGATATAGAACTCAACAGAACTGTTCGCCATACCCTGCAAAGATTGTTAGCAAGTTCAGACCACTTTAAAAGAGTAAGTTAAGTAACAATTCTCTCAAATGTCTTTATTTTTGGCTGCTGCTTTAGTTAACTCACGATTCAAAATGTCTAGTGCTGTAAATGCTGGCCCCTTTTTAATGCATGTATTCAGAATCTGGACCAGCGACCATTGGATAGCTACAACACTGAAAAGCAGTTGGAATAGTGAACTACTGTATTTTGTGTGGCAGCTAGAAGCATTTGCATTATGGTCAATTCATGTTGCCTCTCTTCCATCCCCTTAATTCAGAAATTATGCATTTTTTAAAAGTAGTATACCTGCCTTTTGCATCTACTACAGTATCTATTATATCGTATGTCAAATTATCCGTACGGTTATGCTTGATTAGTTCTTACTTATGATGTATTGGAGGACAGACGCATTTTTGTTTCCTTGTTACAAAGAACAAGTAAATTCCAAATTGCCTTGCATCTTTTGATTAAAAGATCACAGATGATGTCCAAATGTGATAAGAACATCAGTGATGCACTTGCCTAACCGCGGTTCATGTGACACTTTTTTGTTTTTACCACATGTTTACGCCATCTTTGTCAGCTATATATTACTGAGAAGTTGGATGCCAACATGGAATCTATTTGATAAATACATTTACTATGATCAGGTGTTAATTTTCCGAAAATTAATACTTGATCATAGTAAATCTATTTATCGAATAGATGACAGAGCAACTTGACTTAGGGGCTTACGCTTTTCTTATCACCCTTTTTCAAGCCTCATGATATCTGAAATTAAATGTTATCATTTTCCTCCGGGTTCGTCCTCATTACAGTTAGACAACTAAATTCGTCTTCCTCAGAAAACACTTTGACGCACACTCTTTCATCATGATAGACCCAACTTGAGTGTATTATTTTCGAATAGAGACCTCCCCTTGTGCATACTTTTGCAAAAGGTCTTCAGCTAAAACATTAAGTAAAGCAGGATTTCTTTATTTGATTATGAGTACTGTTAAACCTTTGCTACTGGATGAAATTTCTTTTCAATAAAATAAACCAGATTTTGCCAATTTTCCACACATAGTAGGCCTTGCTATGGTCAACAAACTTTACAGATGGCTTCGATTGGATAGTCAGCTGCTTAGTTTTGAAGTGTTTCTTGTGAATCAGAAAAAAAACTGATGATATGCACCAGGTTAGCTGTATTGACGAATACAACAAACAATGGTACATAAAAAGAGTCACAGGACAGAGGCACGGATCCTTGCACACGTGCAGTGGAGAATAAATGGAGTTATCAAACGAAAAAGAAAAAAAAGAACTTACCAGTGTCATCCTTAAGAGTTCCGTGGCTTACATCCGCAATTGTGTCAACGATGGATGGAGGATTAACGATATGCTTCTCCGGCATGATGCTGGAAATCTTATAAATTATAAACAACGCTTGAAGAAAATTAAAGACACGGCTAATTGGTGGAGAGGAAGAGGTCTTACTTTGCACGGGAGAACACATATATCAACTCTCTCCTCCTCTCAAAGCTGACATATATAGCAAGTATGTCTCCAATACCAGAGGAAGTTATTAAAGAAGCTAATAGGATCTTTTTCAAATTTTTATGGAAAGGACAGGACAGGGTGGCCAGAAAAGCTATGATCAATAATCTTGGAAATGGGGATTTGAATGTTTTGGATCTTGAAATGATGGTAAAATCACTCAGGTTAGCGCGGCTGAGGAGGCTTTATATTGACGAGGATGCTGGTTGGAAAAGGTATTAAGGTTTTTAATAAAAACCTTTTGGTGGGGATCTCCTTTTTTATTATGATTAGGAACCCAGAGAATACAACATAACTAATAAATTCTATGCAGAGTTGATTCAGTTTTTGGCAGAATTTAGGAATGCCTTTTCTACAGAAGATGACTCAAGCTCGATTATTTGAACAATAAGAACATTAGAATTAACAAGAAACCGGTTTTTTATAGAAGGTTTTTTGACCAAAATTTAATTTCTGTCCGTTAGTTAAGACTGCATCTTAACAATGCAGAGTCCTTGGATCTCATACTGACGGATTTGGATTTAAATTGTAATTTTTTGGTGTGGGCTGGTCTGAGATCGGCCATACCTGTTTCGTTAAGAGGGAAGGAAAATGATGTCAGACTAACCAACGCGTTGGATGTCTGTGATAAGAACACCTTTTGTGATGCCACTTTAGCCAAAAGTAGAGGATAATACAGATTTCTTATTCAGCTAAAAGCTGCTTTACCAAATAGTGCAAATAAATTGCAAAGTGAGTTTAATATAGATGCTACTAATTTGCCTATATCTGTTCTATTGCTTGCCGAAATTAGTTTGTTTAGAAACTTATTTACGGGATTTTCAATTTAAAGAAAATAATTATATAACCTGTACTAACATACTCTTAAATAAAATGGGTATAGTGTCTCTAATTTACGTACGTTTTGTAATTTAAGTAAGGAAGATATTGAGCACTTATTTTGTAGTTGTCCATTCTCTCTCATACTTTGGAAAAACTTTGAGTTATGTTGAAAGAAGAGTGCGAATTCTAATATTAACAAAAGATGGGGTGCCCATGGTCGTTGATGAGCTAGAGCCATTTTTCAGCACACAGAGCTCTCTATTAAGGCAAATCACCACGTTTTTCAATGCACGAGTGCACGAACGCGCGCTAATGACGCCATAAATTATGCGCAGCAAGGATGCGCAAAACAGGGGATGACCATTTTTTTACGTTTTCATACACAACAGGTTTATCTAAAATATCTTGCCAAATTTCAATCTATTACAACAGTATAACTCATGTTTTTTGGACCTTTATTTCCGAGAATTTACGGCCGCCATTAATTTCCTTGTTCCACGTCTGGGTTGAGAACTGGAGAAAATGACGTCATTTTCTCATACATACCAGACGGGTTGAACTTGTAAAAACTATTAGCATAGCAGTTCGCATAAGAATAACAAAAGCTTTGGCTCATTAATTCGTGCAATTTTCTACACTAATTGTTATTATAATTTCAAACCGTGCGGTATTTATAATAAAAATGAAGTCATTTTCTCCGATTCTCAACCCAGACTTGGAACAAGGAAAATTAATGGCGGTCATAAATTCTCGAAAAGAAACGTTCAAAAACATGAGTTCTGTTGTTCGTAATAGATTGAAATTAGCAAGACATCTTGGGCACACCTATTGTGTACGAAAATGTAAAAAAATGGGTATCGAGATTTTGATCATAGTAACACTTTAAGTTAATGCAAAAATATAAAACTGAATTGTATTTTGCTCGGAAGAATGTTACTCTAGCCAATTTTAATCAGAAGTGGTTATTCAATCCTCTGGCGCTTAAATTTTGAAGGAGTATCCGTTTCGAAATGTATTTTCTGTATTTTCTGTTTCTCATGCCCGGTTTCTGTAGAATTTAGTATTATAAATTTTGCTTAGCTTTTGTTTTGTGGTTGTGCATGTGTGTTTGGGTATGTGTGTGTGTGCTGCATGCTCTAGCAATGGCTGTAATTAATAGGCAGGTACAAAAGTCGGACCGGATCAACTGGGATCGCTCTTTTGAATAAGAATAGCTTCTATTCCAGAACGTGGCATACAACAATAGGAGCTATTCTTATTCAAATCATTTATGTCGCTATCGAGCTTAGTTTGAGGGAAATCTATTACCTTTTGTACGCGCAGGCGCTCATGTGCGCGCGCTAATAACGCTAAAATCGTGCGCAGTAAGGATGCGCAATACGATACCAAGGAATCACCTTAATGCTCTCTGATTCCTCCCCTTTCACCGAAACTACAGCCAGCTGTGTTTAATTTTTTCGCATTGGGCAGCGACCTCTAAGGTGCGGGTTAAGTTCAGACCTTGGCCTTCTCCAAGTAATTTGCGTTCAAAGTAGGTTGAAGTACACTTATTCAAAACTGCATCTCTAATCTGGTTATCGGCATCGGTGCCAAAATCACAATCTTTCGCTGCTATTTTTAACGTGTGGCAAGTTGTTGAACTGTCTCACCTGGTTTCTGCCAGATCTGATGGAAGGTCTGGCGGGCGAATGCCGAGTTCACTTGTGGTACGAAATGAGCATTTAATGCTTCGACTGCACAGTTGTAATCTATGCCGTCTCCAGTTCCGGTTAAAGTGGTAAATATCTCCTGCACACCAGGCCCAGCCAAGTGGAGAGGCATTGCTCTTCGCCTCTGCTTGGTCGCTGCTGCGGTTGTTTCGCCCACGATAAGCCTTTTCCCGTCTGCGTATAGCTCAAAAAAATTTAACCGTTGTGTTCATCGTGGGCCGATCGTCGCTCGGTCGGAAAAACAATCGAATCTTAGTAACACATTCTTTTTCATCGTCAAATTACTCTAACATACAATGATGCTACTATCCTCGTCGCCAGTGTAGTGTTCCCTTGATCAATAACGCATTCAAGCCACCAGGTTTAACTCAACATACTTTTATTGCGGTTATAATATGGCTGCCGCTATTCTAAGCGCATGGTAAGTCTCTCCCGGCATACTTAGCGGCGCGATACATCACACGGAGATCAAACGAAACTGCATATGGGTGATATGGAAAACAATAATTAACCATGAAGGAAAGAGGACTTATTTTTTATATGAAACTTTTTGTGACCTCGTCCCTTTCGGCGCTCCACTCTCATCGAGTGCGATTTTCGGACATTTTATCATCGTGCCGATTCTCTGCTAAAAAATACTCCATGTACCCCTGGAATATTAAAATATAATATTACTGCTTTCTATTTGCGCAACTTTCTACCTTAAAACTTAAGTTTTTCCCTCGTCATTTTTCCCTTTTTCTCGAGCGGTTTGGTCGAAATTACAAGGCGCCTATGATCAAAACAACACCGAGCAAGGGATCTCGGGCGATATTTCTTTTGCGCAAGCGCAAATTGAGAATATATCGCCAAAATCTAAAAGAAGAATAGATTTCCTTTGTTTTGATATGTAAATTGTCGAACAAAAAGCAGATTTAAGCTCGTCGAATGGCTGTTCAATACAGCTATATCTTCCTCCTTGTGTTTTTTTCTAGTTTTGTATTTGTGAAAGCAGTGGGAGAGGAATCTGGAAGCTCGGAAAACGCTTCGGGGACTAATATTCCGTCATTTTCGTACGAGATAAACAAGTAAGACATGTGACGTTTTTGTTCAGCGAAATAAATACTTTTTTTGGCTAGTTTGCGGGTTTTTCGTATAACATTTGTCCTTTGAAATTTCGTTATAGCCCGCTAATCCATTCAGTCTCAAAGGAAAATGAAAAGAAAGACGGAGAAAATTATTAGTCGGTTCTCTTGGCCATCATCAACAAAGTGTTCGATAGATCAGGAATACACGGCATAATAATATATAGCCGCATTTTAGAAGTTTTCCGGAAAAAATATTCTGCCTCGAAAAAGTGGTCAAGAAGGCAAGTAAGTGTGGCGGAAGGCAATTAAATGCACTCCTCACAAAGTTGATAACGGGTCCTAGCTATCAATTTAAGGTGTGTTATAATGAGGTTGATGTGGTTCAGCTTAACAGCAAGTTAAGGGGAGGAAAAGAGTTTTAGAAGAATAACTAGTGCAGGAGACGGCAAAGCGATTGCGAGTCGATAAAAAAGCCCAAGAAGCTCTGGATAAAGCTGAGAAGAAAGAGGCCTTCTACAAGAAAAAATTTGTGTAATTGGCCAAAAAAGTGATCAAAAAGGGGAAGAAAGGTAGAGGCCCTGCTAATAAGAAGTTCCTTGATTACTCCAAGCACCACCAGAAGAGAATAAAAAAACAGTTGAAGGAGGAATGCCTTTATTTACTCTCTGTCCTTTCTTGGGCTCTACAATTTTATTGCTACTAAAATTGAAGTGCTTAACACTGATACTAATCAATATGAAACTTTTAATCTTGTGGGAGAGGAAGAGCTGACATTCACAGAGTCTGACCCAAAGGAACTTACCAATGATGACCTTGATAACATAAACATGTGGCTGTATCTAAAAGATAAGTTTAATATTTCAAATGAGGCCTGGCATGAAACTGCCATGAAAGCCAATGGTGTCCCCAATACCTATTCCATAAAGAAGCGAAAAAAGCAACTAAACAGTAAGTGGAACTTGAAATCAACTCCAGGATATACTGAGGGTGTTCATTTGGGATTTTCTGAAAGTTTGCAAGAGCACAATTTGAAGCTTCAGCAAACTGGAGAGATCAAAGTTGGGGAAACCATTAAGATCATACTCAGTGGTGATGGGACAAATATTGGAAAGAGGCTCACAGTTGTCAATTTCACTTTTACTATCCTGAATGAAAAAGAATTGGCAATGGATGAGAAAGGTAATTATGTACTTGCTATTATAAAAACTACAGAGACATATGACAATATAAGAGAGAGCTTGGCAGACCTTCGAATGGAAATGTCAAACCTAAAGGAGATAAGTGTAAATAATTGCACCTATCAAACTGAATACTTTTGAGGTGGTGACTGGAAATTTTTAGCTCTGGTCTGTGGACTAGGTAGGGCAAATGAGGATTATGCTTGCGTGTGGTGCAAGTGTCCCAGGCAACAATGATGGGACACAAGCAAAACATGGTCAATCAATGACCCCACATTTGGTGCCAGAACAAAATTCAACTGTAAGGCAAGACCATTATTTGATTTTATACCAGTGGATCATGTTATTATAGGTACATTACATCTTTCCTGAGGATCTCAGATGTTTTAATTGACTTGCTCATAAGAGAGTTAAGAAGAAGTGATGCTATCGAAAAAAAGACCACTTTCTCTGATGGCCTCCCAAGAGATAAGTATAAACTCATGGCAAGTTATGAGGAATTCGTCAAAAGTATTGGAGTCTCCTTTAATTTTAGAATCAATAAAGAGAGTAAAAAGCTGGAATACAGAGATCTGACTGGACCAGAAAAATTAAAACTGTTTCAGGATATTAACATTCCTACGCTTCTTCCTCGGTACAGTCAAAACAAAGAAATACATGTGATCTGGCAAAAATTTATGGAGTAAATTGGTGATTTAAAACTTGATTTTACATCAGAGGATGACATAATGCAACTGCAAGGAGATATCAAATCATGGTTTGGACTCTTTCTTAATGTGTACCAAGCAAAAGATTTGACTCCTTACATGCATGCACTACATTGCCATGTTCCTGAATTCCTCAAACTTTATCAAAACATTGCATATTACACTCAACAATATTTGGAAAAATGCAATGATAGAAAGACTTCTTCAGATCCACAAATCACAAAGGAACTGATGCACTTAAACAACTCTTGTTGAATAAAAACAAAATTCAGTTCCTGGAAGCGACAGGCTATGAACGAGTTAGGAACAATTGTGAATGCAGCAACTGTTCAGTACAAAGCCACAGCATTAAGACATGCACATCACCATGTAAACATTGTACAGCTGCGATTTGCTGTGCACATCTTGTGAAGGAAGACGGCAAATGGATACCCAGATGCCAGTGTCATGTGACATTATACTTTTAACCGTTAAAATCTTAGTCCAAAACATGAACAAGGCACTCATAGAATAGTTCCAGGTTGACAAATGCAAACAAGTTGATAGTGGCTTACGGTACTTTGCGAAACGAAAAGAAACGAAACGAAATGGTACTTTGCGATATGGTACTTTGCGATATGGTACTTTGCGAAATGGTACTTTGCGAAATGATTAACTGTAAGATCTATAGCTAAACAACACAATTTGATATGCAAGCTTGTCGCCAATTACAGAGCCACTCTTTTTTCAAATCGTAACGGCTTTTTCTTTGTTCCACGTAGAACTATTTTCATGTTACGTACGTCTCTACTTGTAAACACGAAGGGAAATGTTCGTTTTCTTATAGTTGTTAGTATGAGTTTCGGTACTTGAACTTATCAAATGGTCACATGTTTAGTCCCCTTTAAGCACGGACCCAAAGCTTCCATGACCAATCTTATCCTTATCTCCAATTCAGTCCACTGAAAGCTGAAAGCTTGGGATACCTTCAACGTATTCTTTCGCCAAGGATAAACAACTGATCTGTGGAATCTTGAAAGCCATCATAACATACAAAGAAGCAAAACTCCAGTTTCATTTGCAGCAAACGAAAAACGTTTGACCTAAAAAACGTGCACTTGAGGTGGTCTAAAAGTCAGACAATTGGGAACCCCATCAAGGTACAAGACGACGCTTCCCAGATCTTATCAGAACTTACCAGATCCTTACCCGTAAGAATGGCCATTTGATGAGTTCAAGCACAGGGAGCACACACTCTTGCTGAATGGGAAGAGAGTAAATAAACAAATGAAAAGAACGAATAGTTAACCTTTGTCTCCTGTCTTACGCGAGATTTACGCGACCTTACTGCAGAGAAAACCGCTACTTACAAGTACTGCGTAGCACTGTAGCGCTAAACTCGAACCTAGGCTTTTCCGCGCTCTGTAATTTTTTTTTTGCTTTATGTATAAAATTTAACAAGGGAGGCAACTCTTTGCTCAAACATTTTGAATGCAATCCGAATATTCGCTCGAATCTCTGAATTTCGCTGCTTTCACGAAACCAAACAAACACAAAACGGACTCG